>OFFL01000206.1_pt1 | contig 68745 bp, 56 predicted proteins | sample 1521391 | NCBI WGS metagenome assembly OFFL01 (sample SAMEA3504082, study PRJEB24116) | mouse gut metagenome | biome: mouse gut; feature: mouse-associated habitat; material: faeces | place: Denmark | collected 2011
TCAAATCATTTCTAATATCGGTTCTCTTTCCGAGTCTCAAAAAGGTTGGAAGAAGGAACTAAATCTTATCAGCTGGAATGACAAAGAGGCAAAATACGACATTAGAGAGTGGTCCCCTGACGGCAGTAAAATGGGTAAGGGTGTTACTTTGTCTAAAGAGGAAATGATTGCTTTAAAAGAATTGTTGAAAAACTTCGAAATTGAGTAATCTGACGGACAATTTTATATTATACGCAGGTACTTATATTTGCGTATAGTTTTTCTTGTAATATAAAAATTTAAAAGCGGTTATCGTCACTAATTTGTGTGGCGATAATTTTTATTTATTTTTTGAAATACCTATTATTTGGTTTGACAATACCGATTAATAAGAGTATAATGTCATAGGTTTGAGATAATACATTGATTTTATGTATAAAATTTATGCAAGTTGTGTCTGAAATTAAAGTGTTTTAGATAAATTTACAAAAGTGAGGTTGCTATGTCCCAAAATTTGATTTCTGCTTTTAGTGTGATATTGAATACTGAATTTGTAATAACTTTGTTTTTGTATTTAGGTGTTATTTTACTTACTACAAAAATTTTAGGCATTATTTGTCGTAAACTCGGACTGCCGCAAGTTGTAGGCGCTTTGCTTGCAGGTATGCTTTTGGGACCTATCACAGGTTTTATCAAAGTTGGTGCAAATGCGGAAATAGACACAGTATTTAAAGCATTATCGCAAATCGGTGTTTTAATGATAATGTTTTCCTCAGGTCTTGACACTAATATTAAGGAAATTAAAAAGAATGGTTTGCCGTCAATCGTAATTACTATTTTAGGTGTAGTTGTACCGTTGGTATTCGGATTTTTAGTAGGTTGGGGTATTGATAAAAAATTTGCTCCGCTTACCACACAATCGGAAGTTATGCATTGTTTATTCTTTGGTATTATGCTTACTGCGACTTCCGTAGGTATTACTGTTGAAGTACTTAAAGAACTTGGAAAACTTAAAGGTAAAGTAGGCAGCAGTATTTTAAGTGCCGCTATTTTGGATGATATTATCGGTATTTTAATTTTATCTATTGCAATAAGTATGAATGGTAGCGGAGGCGAAAACAGCGTAAGTGTTACCGAAACAGTAGTCAGAGTATTGTTATTCTTTGTATTTGCAGTCGGTGCGGGTGTGATATGTCATTATATCATTAAATGGCTGTCTAAAAAATTCCCTGTTACAAGAAGAATACCTATTTTCGGATTGGTTATTTGTTTTGTATTTGCTTGGGCATCGGAGGCATTGTTTGGAGTAGCTGCAATTACAGGTGCGTTTGTTGCAGGCGTGGTAATGAGCAATATGAATTCCACACAATATATCGAAAAGAAAATCGATACCAATTCATATATGTTTTTCGGACCTATTTTCTTTGCAAATATAGGTATAGGAATGGATTTTTCCTCTTTCAACTTAGAGCTATTGGGCTTTGGTTTTGCGTTTGTTGTATTTGGTTTGCTTGCAAAGATTTTGGGATGCGGTGCGGGTGCTTTAATGTGCAAATATTCACTTAAAGATTCCGTAAGAGTAGGTTTTGGTATGATGGCAAGGGGCGAAGTTGTGCTTATAGTAGCAAAAAAAGGTATCGAGGCGGGCATAATAGATGCAAAATACATGTTCGCGGTTGTAATGCTTATAATTATTTCGAGTTTCTTGACTCCTATTTGCTTGAAATTACTTTACAGAAAAGACGATGCTACTCCACTTGAATTGGACGGAATCGAACCACCGCCTTACGAAGAGGAAGAAGCTTAAAAATAAAAATATATTTTACCTACCGTTCGCGGTAGGTTTTTTTATTTTTATTTGCTAACAAGGCATGTTTATATCGCTTTATTTTTAAGAGGTAAGGGAAGTTTGGTAAAAATTGCAAATTAAAAAAAGTCATTTAAGTAATATAGTCGGCAATTTGTCTAAAGACTAAATGTATAAGGAGGGAAATTGTGAATTTAACGAAAAAGAAAATTGTTTATCTAATTACTTTATGTTTGCTTGCGGTTGTAATTGTTATGGCACTAGGTGTTGTAGGCGAAACCAATGAAGTATTTTTGTTAAGCTTTACCGGTACAGGTAAGGTGGATGCGATTTCGAATAGGCAAGTTTATTTGGGTGGACAGCCGATTGGCGTAGAGATTAGACCTAATGGATTGATGATAGAAAGTATTTTGCCTGTAGTGACAAAGGATGGCGTAGTAACTCCGCTTGGCGATTGTGATATTAAAAAAGGCGATTTGCTTAAACAAATCAATGGTCAAAAGGTAATGTCGTCCGAGGATATTAGTGCTGTTATAAGCAATGCGGATAAGGAAAATATACAACTTTCGCTTACAAGAAACGGGAATGATTTTACTGTTACCGCAAAAGCCGTTATGGATAGTATATCGGGAGAATATAAACTTGGGCTTAGTGTTTCCGATGCAACGGATGGTATAGGTACATTGACTTTTGTAGATACAAAGGACGGAAGATACGGAGCTTTGGGTCACCCTATAAGCGAAATTTACGGTAAAGACGGCAATAATTCGGTAAATGGATTTATTTGCGGGGCAAATGTTTTTAGTGTGTATAAGGGAGAAAAAAATCGTGCGGGCGAGCTCGTTGGAAATTTGGTAAAGGAAGTTAAACTTGGAAGTATCGATACAAACGAAACACAAGGTATTTTCGGAGAGTATACAGGCGATACATCTTGTCTTAAAAAGATTAGCGTAGCGCCTCACAAAAGCGTAAAACCAGGAAAGGCTCAAATAGTTTCTTCGGCGTTTACGGGTAAACCGACTTATTACGATATAGAAATAATAAAGGCATGCAAACAGGAAAAGGATAAGCCAAAAGGTATTTTGTATAGAGTGACCGATGAAAGACTTATCAAATTGTGCGGCGGTATTGTACAGGGTATGAGTGGTAGCCCAATTATCCAAAAAGGTAAATTGGTAGGTGCAGTAACCCATGTGTTTTTATCCGACAGCACAAAAGGATACGGAACTTATATTGATTGGATGATAGATAAATAAGTAAAAAATCTCTAAAGTGATATCTTTAGAGATTTTATCTATAAAGTTATGTTTCTTTTTTAACTTTATAGATAAAGAATTTATAATTTTGTGACATAATTCGTCTAAATTAGTAGTGTTATGACATATAATATGTGTTAAAATTAATTTAAAGTAGGAGTTTGCGATGATTTACGATTATTTGTTGAAATTTGGTTTTAAAGCTAACAATATAGGTTTTAATTATTTAGTTGATATTATATCGTTGGGAGTAAAAGGCGAAAATTTAGAGCCTATGTCCAAGGTTGGCTACAAGTTGATTGCGGATAAATATGGTAAAAATATAGCTACGGTAGAAAAAGATATTCAAAATAGTATAAACAATGCTTGGCTTTACGGAAACAGTGAGTTGCTTTATAAGACTTTTGGTGCTACTATTTCGGACGGCAAGGGTAAGCCGACAAATAAACATTTTATTTATACAATGATAGAAAAAATTAAATTCGAATTGTTTTAATATTTTTTTTGACATTTTATATCATAAATGGAATATTTGCAAATTTTCACACATATTTTATTTTTGGTATGCAAGGTGGATTTCGTTGTAAAATAGATTATATAATTGCAAGTTTAAAATGTTATGTAAAAGAACATAAAAAATATTTATTATGTTTAAGTGCTGCTATTGTTTGCGGTTTTGTTTTGGGCATTATTATTTGTTCGTTAAGGGAAAATATAAACAGCAGATACAATTATATTGTGCTAATAAGCAACGAGGAGTTTAATTTGTTTGGCACTTTTATAAAAGTGTTATTACTGTCGGCAGTTGGTATGGTACTTTGTTATTTGCCAATTTATCACAAGTATTTTTCCGCATTGCCGTATGTAGTTTTGTTTTATACGGCGTATAGATTTGGCGGAAGATTGGTAGGTTTGATAGTAGCAGATAAGTTTATAGGTTTTATTTGCATTATTACATTTACAATACCTTTATATATTGCGGTACTTATTAATTTTGTAACGGTAAGTTGTATTTGTGCTTACTTTAAAACAAGTTGCGGCGGACGCGGGCTTGTTTGTAAAAACATAAATAAACGTATTGTTAAATACATTATTTGTGTTGGACTTGTTTATTTATTTGTATTAATATTGGTATGTATTATAATACCTTCCATTGCAAAATTTATTATTGTAGTATAGATTGACAAAAATATCCTTATATTGTATAATCACAATATGAGGATTTTTTTATTTGTGATAAACGGTTTGGGTGTGGGCAGTTTGCCAGATTACTCAAAATACGATACGGAATATAATTGCACAAGTCTTAATGTGAGTGGCATTGAGGATTGTGCTGTTCTTAACAAACTCGGGCTTTTTAAATGTTGTCTTAAGGATATGGATAAAAGCACCTTGGGCTATTGTTTTAGAGGAAGATGGCTAACCACGGACACAACTTACGAAAGTGGTTTAAATGAAATACTAGGGAATATGTCGTTTAATAATAGTTGTGCCGAAAATTTAATAGACTATTTAAAAAGGCACAATGTTAATGTTAGATTTTTGTCATCTAAAATCGATGGTATTGCAAATGAGATTTTTGATAATGACACTGCGGTTATTGAAAGTTGTATAAAGACTGATTTTTCGGGTGACAGTGTTGTTATTTGTGAACTTAATGATTTTGCGCAAGCAGGACTATTGGGAGATATTTGCAAACTGCAATCAGCAATTTGCAATATCGATAATAAATTGGACAATTTTATAAATAATGTAGGTTACGATGACATTGTTTTTATAAGCGGTAATTTTGGCATTAACCCTACAAAAATCGGTATTACAAGGGAATATAGTCCAATATTCGTGTATTCGAAAAAGGCAAGAAGAAATGCAAATTTAAGGACTGTTCAAGGTGGTAGTTCCATTGCAATGACTATTGTTGATTTGCTAAACATTTACCCTAACAGTATGAGTTTTGCCGATGACATATTAAGGAAAAATGCCGATAACAATTTGGGTGATAGATTGAGTATTGCCAAAGGGAAAGTAAAAGAACTTAAACCTAAAATTACTGTTCAAAAGGCAATAAAAAACAAACCATCAACAGATAAAACAAAAGTTATTAAGGTCAAAATAGTTAAGGATAGAACAAAATAGTTTTTAGCTTTAAAGTATGTATAACTTCTTTACTTTATCACACACTACCAATAAGTAGAGGTGAGAAAATGAAGAAGTTTTTTTATAGCTTGATTTTATTGGTTTCATTATGTGCGATTTTTACTTGCACGGGTATGACTGCCAAAGAACAGGTCATTGGCTCGGATAACTGCTATATGGTAGACTACAATAGCGGTAGAGTGCTTTACGCAAAAGGCGAAAATGAAAAAAAACCTATTGCTAGTATGGTAAAAATAATGACTTTGCTTTTGGCTTTTGAAAATGTAGATAGCGGCAATTTGGCTTTTGACCAAAAAGTGACCATTTCGCATGATGCGGCAAGACAAGTAGGCTCGGAAATGTTTCTTGACGAAGGACAGGAATACAGTTTGTCCGATTTGATAAAAGGTATTGTAACAATGAGTGCAAATGACGCATCGGTTGCTGTAGCGGAACTTATAGCCGGAGATGAAATTTCCTTTACAAAGGTTATGAATGACAAAGCAAAAAGCTTGGGGATGAATGACACTTTGTTTGCGAATGCAACAGGTTATCCAACTAAGGAAGAGCAATATTCAACTGCAAAAGATGTTACTTGTATGATGAGAGCACTTGCAGGACACAAGGAGTATTACAATTATTCGACTATTTGGCTAGAGGATTATACTCATCCATCGGGAAGAGTAACACAAATGGCAAACACAAACAAATTGATTAGACATTATAAGGGTTGTGACGGAGGTAAAACAGGTTACACAGATAGTGCTAAATATTGTTTGGCAGGTACAGCAACAAGAAATGGTATGAGAGTAGTAGGCAGTGTACTCGGAGCAAACGATTCAAAGGAAAGATTTAGAGCAATGTCAAGCCTTTTCAACTATTCTTTCAATAATTACAGCAAAGTAGTGCTTGTAAAATCCGGTTCTCCGCTTAGCATAGATGTAAAAGTTAGCGGTGGTAAAAAGGATAAATTGAGCGTAGTTGCGAAAGCTGAGCTTTCCGTACTTCAAGCAAAAGGAGAAAGCACACCTAAATTGGAATATAACATTCCCGAAAGTGTAAAAGCTCCTATTAATTGCGGAGATAAAATCGGAGAAGTTTATGCTGTTGTAAATGGTAATAAGATTGCCGTGTGCGATGTATTGGCTGCAGAAGAAATCAAAAAAGCAAGTATTTGGGATTATGTCAAAAAAATAATGTAATTAAATTAAACAAACTAAAATAAACAAGCAAACGCTTGTTTATTTTAGTTTGAAACATTTAATAGATATATAATTAAAATTTTATGTTTGATATATTTAGTAAATTATTATCTTTAAATTAATTAATATCGATTTTCGGGGCTTTTTTATTAATATTTTTAAGTAATGCTAATAAAAATATTGTTGTATTAAAAGTGCTTTTTGATTTAAAAAATTAAATATATTAAAATATTATAATTAAAATGTTTACATTTGCCGTTTTAATATGTTATAATAATTACGATTAATTTTTTACGGGAGATAAGGTTATGGGCGAAAAATTGGTTTTGGTATTTGATGTCGGAACTCAAAGCACACGTGCTTTTTTGTTTAATAAAAGCGGTGAAGCTGTTTGCGGACATAAAGTCGAAACCGAGCCTTTTTATTCCACCAAAGTCGGTTATGCGGAAAAGAATACCAAAGATTATTGGGATGCAGTTGTAAATGCTGCTCAAGGTCTTAAAAGCAAAGCAGGAGATTTGTGGAATGATATTATTGCTATGTCCATTACTTCCATAAGAGGTACTTATGCTTTTTTGGACGAAAACTGCGAGCCCGTAAGACCAACGATAACATGGCTTGACCAACGTCTTGCCAAACCTAAACAAAAATTTCCTATTGTGTATCTTGCATTATATAAAATATCGGGCATGTATAGGACTGCGCTTAAACAGCGTAGGATGGCGCCTTCAACTTGGGTAAAGGAAAATCAGCCCGAAATATGGGAAAAGACTAAATATTTTACTTTGGTATCTGCATACTTGAACTATAAACTTAGCGGTAGGCTTTGTGACTGTACCGCATCACAAGCAAGCAGATTGCCGTATAATTATAAAAAAGAAAGATGGCAAAAATCTTACGAACTTACATGCACAGTTTACAATGTGGAAAGGGATAAACTTTGCGAACTTGTAAAACCGGGAGATGTTATAGGTACAATATCAAAGAAAGTAAGCGAAATCACGGGTATTCCTGAGGGACTTGAGATAATTGCTACGGGCAGTGATAAGGCATGCGAGACTTTGGGGACGGGTGCATTGAGAAAAGATGTTGCATCTATAAGCTTTGGCACTACGGCTACTCTTCAAATAACTACAAAAAAATATGTAGAGCCGCAAAAGTATATGCCTGCTTACAACAGTGTGGTAAGAGGGTACTTTAATCCCGAAATTCAAATTTTCAGGGGATTTTGGATGGTAACGTGGTTTAAAAAACAATTTGGCCACGAAGAGGAAAAAATTGCGGAAGATATAGGCGTGCCAACCGAGCGTGTATTGGATAAAAGCTTGGATGATATTCCTGCTGGAAGCAACGGGCTTATGTTGCAACCATATTGGGCACCGGGGCTTAAAATTCCCGAGGCAAAAGGCACCATAATAGGCTTTAATGATTGTCATACAAAAGCACATGTGTATAAATCTATTGTAGAGGGTATAGGCTATGCTTTGTACGAAGGTATGGTATACTTGGAAAAAAAGAGCGGTCAAAAAATAAACAAAATTTCCGTATCGGGCGGCGGCTCTCAAAGCGATGCAATTTGCAAAATAACCGCTGATATGTTCGGAAAGCCTGTTTATCGTGTTCAGACTTTTGAAACAAGCGGATTGGGTGCTGCAATGATTGCATTTGTTGCAAAAGGCGAATTTAAAAATTTTGAAGAGTGTAATAAGGCTATGGTACATTTTAAGGATGAATTTAAGCCTAATATGCAAAACCATAAGATTTACAAAAATTTGTTTAACAAGGTGTATAAGGATATTTATCCGCAATTACGACCATTATATTTAAAACTTTACGAAATTGTAAACGAGGAAACCATTGAAATATAAAGAGTTTAAACCGAATTGGAATGTTGGGACGGATAGTGAAGATAGTTACCGCACTATGTTTAGGTGGGGTAACCCTGAGCATGCTTCCGAGCCAACTGAAGAGTTTTATAATTTTGTTAAAGAAAAATTGTCTTTGTCGGATGAAGACTTTATGCTTCCGACTAGTCAAGGGGAAAATGTTGTAGATGTGGAAATACCTATAAAAATGTCCAAAACTCACATAAAAGAGTTTGAGGATATAGTCGGTAAGATAAATGTTGCTACCGATAGCTTATCGAGGATAAAAGCATGCTATGCAAAAGGCGTACTTGACAGCATGAGACTAAGAAATGAGATTTTGGAAAATTTGCCAGATGCCGTCATATCTCCAAGTTCGGAAGAACAGTTGCTTATGATTGTAAAATACTGCTATAAAAACAATATACCTATTTACGTTATGGGTGGCGGTACAAATATTACAAGAAGTAGTGAAAATATTCGCGGCGGTATTAAAATAAATTTGAAAAGGAATTTGAATAAAGTAATTTCCTTTAGTGCGATTGACCAAACAGTTACCGTTATGGCGGGAATAACGGGTCCGCAGTTGGAAGAAATTTTGAACAATGCAAACGAATATTTTACAAATGTCAATAGCAGATATACGATTGGACATATTCCTGATTCTTTTGAATTTTCAACTGTAGGAGGTTGGATTGCAAGCCGTAGCATAGGTCAAAACAGTATGAGATACGGCGGTATAGACGATATTTTGCTATCCGCAAGATATATTACACCAAAAGGTATTTTGGAGACAGATGTTTGTACAAGGGATAGCTGTTTGCCTGCAATAGACGAGATTATGCTTGGCAGTGAGGGTAGGTTTGGTATTTTGGTAAGCTGTACCCTTAAAGTGAGAAAGTATACTTACGAAACCAAAAAAGCTTTTTCATATATGTTCAAAAATTGGGAGGCAGCAGTAACTTGTGCGAGAGAACTTGTTCAAAGAGAGACTTGTGCACCTAGTTTTTTAAGAGTTTGCGATAAAGGCAGTACAGAGATAATATCAAAAATGAGCCGCCTTGTATCCAAAGGAATTTTGGGGCTTCGTATACGCGGAGAAAATGAGGAAAACAAATGTTTGTTGATTGGTTATACTGAGGGGGACAAATCTTTTGCTCAATTTAACCGTAGGGCGATTGGTAGGGTGTGCACACGTTTCGGCGGAGTAAGTGCAACTTCTTACTTGAACAGAAAGTGGGATAAAACTCGTTTTAACGACGCCTATATACGAGATATATTGCAAGACTATTCTATTGTAGTGGATAAGTTTGTTTGTCCTGTAAAATGGTCGGAATTGCAGGAGGTATATTCTATAGCTGTCGATTATTTTAACGATAACGGAGTTATGAATATGATTTATTTGCAAGATATAAGCACTTACGGCGCTCAAATGATAATTTCTTATGCAAGGAAATATTCGGATGTCAACGAATATAAAAATTTTCATAACGATACATTGGATATGCTTATTATGGCGGGCGTAAAATGTCCTCATTCCTATTCAATCGGAAGAACAAATGACAGAACGATTTATAACCTTGATGAAATTTATGTTTTGCTTATGAAAACTATTAAAAAGCAGTTGGATTCAAAAAATATTTTAAACCCGTAAAATTTAAAATAATTTAAAAAATTTTTGGCTTGTTAAGTTATATTTAACAAGCTTTTTTTATTGTCAATTTTACAATAAAGAATAATTTAATATTTTTGAAAAAATTTGTCATAAAAATATTGTAAAATAAAATTTGCATATTATCATATAAGTAACGGGCAAAATGTAAGTAAAATATGACATTTTTTGACATTATTCGAAAAATTTTGCATTTGGCTTGACATTCAATAATATTCAATATATAATAATTGAATATTATTGAATGTGAAAATTGGAGGCGAAAATGGAAAACTTCTTATGGCAAAAAACTTTATTGGACATGTATCATAGTTTTGATAGAAATGTGATTATGTCAGACAATAAATTCAATCGGTTGGTGGCTAAGTCAATGTATAACAATAATACATATTTATTATATAGTGAAATGGTATCTTCCATGACAAGGAAAAATAATTGCATGCTTGCAAAAGCTATTGTAGATAATGCTTTGGAAAAATTGCGAAAAACAAACAACAATATACTTGATTTTTATTACAGGTTAAAACTTTCGTTTAAAGAAATTGCGGAAAAAGAGCAAATAAATATCAGACAGGTATTTCGCAATTTTGACAAAGAACTTGCTACATTTGCCTATTATTTAACCGAACAGGGGTACGATAGTACTGCTATTATGAAAGAATTTAGTAAAGATAATTTGTTTTTATCTAATTATACCAGATTGGAAATAAAGGTCAACAATAAAGCCAAATTCAGCATTCAAATGGCAGAAAATTATGTCGACGAAGATTGTAATCACTATAAACAAGAGCCTAAATTTGCCAAAGACGATTTTGTTTTCCTTGAAGCCGTATGTGATTGAAATAAAATGAATGCGAATAAAAATAACACTCATGAGAGTGTTATTTTTTAATTGTAAATTTTGTTTTTTTGCTTTTTAAAAATCATAAAAATCGTCTACGCTGCTTTTCTTTTTTTTACTTGTGGGTTTAAATAGTAAAAATATAACTACTACAACTACAACGCAAAGCGTTATTATCAAAACAACTCTTGTTATGGTTGCTTTGTTTATACTTGTTGTGGGGGCGGTCGGATTATCGGGTGTAAGTCCAGGCAATGAAGTTTCGTTATCCGGATTTATCGGATTTGGGTTGGGCGTGTAAATTATCGTTGGAGAACAAAAATTTTTAGGAACATAGCCGACAGTGGAATCCGCAAGTTTTGCAAGTATATAAGTTCCGTTTTCGGAATAGGCGATGAAATCTAACTTATCGTTATTTTTAAGTTTTTGACATTCGGTTTTATTGGAGTTGATATTAAAAAACATCAACAAATCATATTCTTTTTCCGAATAAGCCGTAAGCTTGCTGTTGCTTATAAAAAATGGTGTGGTTACGTTATTAATAGATTTTTTGCTCAGTGCAGAGGATGGTACAAGACCTGTAATTCCGTTATATATAACATATCTATATGTAATATCGTTTATAACAACATCGGGATTACCCGTAGCCTCCACATAATAAGTTGAATTTAATTGTATATTGCCGTTTATTTTTTGACCTTCGGGTATTAAAATGGTGTTTTGTTTTATATAGTAATAACTTTTTATTTCGCCCTCTGCATAAGCGACATGCGATGCTATAAATGGTGCGGAGCATACAAATAATATGGCGAAAGCGATAAAAGCATTTAATATCAAATTTTTGACAGATATTTTTTTCATAAATTACTCTCCTATTGTTGAGTTAGAGATATTTTAACAAGAAAATTCAAAAAAAACTTTCCAATTATAAAAAAAATTGTCATAAATAGCTTGATTATTACAAAAACGGCTTAAAAATGTTTATAGGAGGATTTTGATGGGGCAAGATGTGAACAGCATTGTAAAAAAAATACTGAGTATTGAGAAAGAAGAACTTAGACGACAAAATAAAAATCGCTTGCTTTTTTACAATACAGGCGAAAAAATACATAAAAAACAAATGGAATTTCACAAATGCCCAAAGCGTAACAGATGGGTATTTGGGGGCAACCGCAGTGGCAAGACAGAGTGCGGTGCGGTAGAAACTATTTGGTGGGCAAGGGGAAATCATCCGTATAGAGAAAATCGAGCAAATACTATCGGATGGGTGGTTTCACTTTCTTATGAAGTGCAGCGGGATGTCGCTCAAGCAAAAATTTTACACTATCTCAATCCCGATTGGATTGAAGATATTGTAATGATGTCCGGACGTAAAGGGGCACCTGAGTATGGTATTATTGACCATATAGTAATTAAAAATGTATTCGGCGGACTATCCAAAATAGGTTTTAAAAGCTGTGACCAAGGCAGAGAAAAATTTCAAGGAACATCGCTCGACTATGTTTGGTTTGACGAAGAGCCCCCTTATGACATATATGAAGAATGTATAATGCGTGTGCTTGACAGGCGCGGAGAAGTATGGGGAACTATGACGCCGCTAAAAGGACTTACTTGGGTTTACGAAGAAATTTATTTGAATAAATCCAATAATCCCGAAGTATGGCATATACACATAGAATGGGCGGATAACCCTTTTTTGAATAAAAAAGAGGTTGAACTGCTTACAAAAACTTTAAGCAGTGATTCTGTAGACAGCAGACGGTTTGGTAACTTTTCTGCGGATAGCGGACTTGTTTATCCCGAATTTAACAGTAATATGCATATTGTAGAGCCTTTTCCCGTGCCAAGCGAATGGCAGGACAATATCGCAATCGACCCTGGGCTTAACAATCCGTTGGCATGTCTGTTTTTTGCGGTAGACTATGACGGAAACATTTATGTAGTAGGCGAGCATTATGAAGCAGGGAGGGATATTGAGTATCATACCGAAAAGATTTTTGCCTTGGCAGATAAACTTAATTGGCATAGGGACAGTAAAGGGAGACTTTCAGCTTTGATAGATAGTGCAAGTAAGCAGCATACCCTTGCATACAGCAAAAGCGTTGCCGAATTGTTTTATGAAAAGGGGATAGTTGTTAATCCTAATGTAAATAAGGATATGTTTAGTGGGATTGCAAGAGTAAAAGAGTACTTGAAAGCTCGTCCGCAAAAGATATTTATTTTTAAAAATTGTGTCAATTTAATACGTGAGTTAAAGTCATATTGGTGGTCTAACGGGGACAATCCAAAAAAAGTTGATGACCACACATTGGATGCTTTAAGGTATTATATTATGACAAAGCCGTCGCTTAATGAAGCTAAATTTAAAGAGCTAAGTGAAATTGAAAAAGATAAAAGCAAGCTAATGCGAAGATTAAGAAGATTGTAAAAGTAAAATATGTGTGCGTAGTTGCAAAAAATTATGATTTGTTATTGTGTAGGCAATTAAGAGGAATGTATGACTGTAAAAAAAAGTAAACGTGACACTATGCTGGAAACTTTATATAAAAAAGGCATGGGGTATCAAACGGAAGAAATAGTTGAGGAGTACGCAGGCGAAGATAAGGGAGGCGAGCTGTTAAAAAGAAAAGTAACGGTTAAAAGTGTTCCTCCCGATGTCGCAGCGTTGAAAGCGTATTTGGAAATTTCAAAGCAAGATGAAGAATTTAACAATTTGAGTGACAGCGAATTATATGCCGAAAAAATCAGATTGCTGAAGTTATTAAAAAAATTGGAGGATAAAAATGAAGTTAGCAAATCTCAAAGTAAAAGTAAGGTGTGATTTCGGACTTTGCAAAAATCAAGCAAAATACGAAATATTCGAGGACGGCGTACTATCAAGACGCAAAATATATTTATGCGAGGAATGTGCAAAAGAATTGTTCGAATTGCTTACCAAGGAATTTGTTCCCAAAAGTCCGATGAACGTTATTAATCGCTCGGTAAAAAGACAAGGAGAAAAATTGCAATGAAAAATAAAATAAATTTTGCAGAGGATATTGTAAAGGAAGTTTTGCAGGATTTTGAACGAATAAGCGACGAACGTAAAGCCCTTGAGAGTCAATGGAGATTGAATATGAATTTTGTTCAAGGCAATCAATATTGCGAAATCTCCCCTATAGGAGATGTGGAAGATTATGGTAAACAGTATTTTTGGCAAGAAAGGGAGGTATTTAACCATATTGCACCAATTATCGAGACAAGACTTGCCAAACTTGGCAGAGTGCAGGCAAATGTAAGTGTAAGACCTTTCAGCCAAGACGAAAAGGATATAAATGTGGCAAAGCTATCCACTAACGTATTAAAAACCATTTCGGAAGAAAATAAGCTGTCCGAAATATTAGCTCAAAGCAATGTTTGGAGCGAGATTTGCGGCAGTGTGTTTTTTAAGGTTGTATGGAATGCCGATAAAGGGCGTGCTATCGGCGAGGCGAAAGATAAAAAGATAGTCAAGGAAGGGGATATAGATATAATTTTATGTCCGCCTTATGAAATTTTTCCCGATAAAATTACAAACAACAATATAGAAGATTGCAAATATATTTATCATGCAAAAGTATATTCGGTGGACGAAGTAAAGGAAATATGGGATGTGCAAGTTGAACCGCAATCTTTGCAAGTATTCAGTTTTGACAATGTTCCTAACGGTGGCGGGCTTGGATATACTGCAAGCAATGCAAGATATTCCACTTCTCCGCGAGAAAACTCTTGCTTGGTAATCGAAAAATTTGAAAGACCATCCAAGTTATATCCAAACGGCAGGCACATTATTATTGCGGGCGATAAATTGGTTGTGGCAGAGGATTTGCCATATCAAACAGAGCAAGACGGAGGATTCGGTTTGCCGTTTGTCAGAAAAACTTCACTTGAGAGTGTGACTAATTTTTACGGCAGTAGTATTGTGGAAAGAATTATACCCGTTCAAAGAGCGTATAACGGAATAAAAAACAAAAAGCATGAGTTTATGAACAGAATTGCTATGGGTGTGCTAGCAGTTGAGGACGGCTCTGTGGATACAGATAATTTGGAGGAAGAGGGCTTGTCCCCAGGTAAAGTGTTGATTTACCGTGGTGGATGCAATCCTCCTAGAATGCTCAATATGGGCAGTGTGCCTAGCGAATTTGACAGTGAAGAGTCGAGGTTGGAAGACACTTTTGTAAATATAACGGGCGTTAGTGAATTTATGCGAAGTTCAAGTTTACCGTCAAATGTAACTTCGGGCGCGGCAATAAGTTTGCTACAAGAGCAGGATGATACAAGAATTTCCGTTTCGGCAGAGTCTATCCGAAATGCCGTAAAAAAAATAGGACAGTTGATTTTGCGATTATACAAACAGTTTGCGGTTTCAAGAAGGTTAAAACGTATTGCAGGGGACAACGGGGAAATACAGCTTATGTATTTTCAAGGCTCGGACTTGGCATCCGACGATTTGGTTTTCGATACCGACAACGAGCTTAACGAAACACCTGCAAACAGGCGGAATATGGTTTTGGAACTTGTAAAAATGGGAATGTTTAGGGACTCTAACGGCGGTATGAGTGAGAGAAACAGACTTAAACTTTTGGAAATGCTCGGGTTCGGTAATTGGGAGTCTGTGCAAGACATTAACGAGTGTCATAGGGTAAAAGCTCAAAAGGAAAATATGACATTAAAAGAAAAAGAAATGTCGCCAATGGAGTATGACAACCATCAATTACATATCGACGAGCACATTAAGTCGGTTATTAATGAGGAAAACGAGTCGGTTGTGGCAAGAATAAGCAACCATATAAAAGCTCATCAAATGTATTTGGTTATGATAAATCAAAATAATTTATTAACGGAGGATAATAATGCAAGAAATTAATACTACGGAACAAACGGCTGAAGTAACACCGGTTACGGTTGAGGAGACTCTTACAGAGCAAACTTTGCAATCGGATATACAAACCGACAATGGCGAAACAGCTGTCTCCTATGGAAAATTTAAGTCGGCAGATAGCTTGTATGAGGGGTATCAACAATTAGAAAAAGAATTTACGAAAAAGTGTCAAGTGTTAAAAGAACTTGAAAATCAGTTAGGAGATAATCATAAGATTTTTGAAAAAATGTTGAACGTTAACCCTGAGTTGGAGCAATTTGCAGACGAGCTTAAAACTGCGGGCAGCGTAGAGGAATTGGGACTTAAATTGGCACAGCTGCTTGCGGGTAAAATAAACGAGCCTTGCAAAATTATAAATGACGAGAACTTTTTGAATAATTACGTTTACACTAACGCGGATATTATAAATAAAGTAGTAGCGGATTATTTGGACAGCCTTGTCAGCATTAAAGTTCCGCAAACAATTACAAAAGGCGGAAATTCGTATGTGTCGCCGACATACAGACCGCGTACTTTGGACGAAGCGGGCAAAATGGCGAAAAAATTTATTGAAACACGGAGATTTTAAAATGGTAAATTTGGAAACAGCAGACAAAGCGTTAAAAAGTGTATATTTGGGTGTAGTTACCGAGCAATTAAACGCACAAGTAAATCCTTTGCTTACAAAAATCGAGCAAACTTCCAGCGACGTTTGGGGTAAGGATATTATCAAACTTGTATCTTACGGATTGAACGGCGGTGTAGGTGCGGGCGACGAGACAGGAAGTCTGCCAATGGCTGCGGGCAACAACTATGCACAATACAAAGTCGAACTTAAAAACTTGTACGGCAGCATTGAAATTTCGGATAAAGCGATAAGAGCATCTCAAAGCAATGTTGGTGCATTTGTTAACCTTTTGAATGCGGAAATGGAAGGATTGTTAAAAGCATCAAAATACAATTTGGGCAGAATGCTTTACGGCGACGGAGACGGCAAACTTGCAGATATTGCAGCAGCTGCGACTTCTACTTCTTCAATTACTCTATCAAGCGTTAAAAAGGTTGCTATCGGTATGGTTATCGATATCATTGATAGCAATGGTAGCAAAAAAGTTTCTCAAGCTAGGATTATAGATGTTGACAGAAGCACAAAAACTATCAAAATTGATAAAGAGGTTGCCAATCTTGTAACAACCGATTATATCACTATTCAAAACTCAAAAGGTTATGAACTTACAGGTTTAGGTGCGATTTTCGGCACAAAAGACATTTACGGACTAAAGAGAAGTGAAAATACTTGGCTTAATCCTTACACAAAAAATGTCGGAACAAGTCTTGATATGGGAACTATTCAAGAGGCTATCGATTATATCGATGAGGCGACAGGCTCTGCAGTAAACTTTATCACTTGTGCTTATGATGTTAAAAAAGAGTATATCAAAAACTTGTCAGCAAACAGACTTAATGTGGATTATATGACTTTGGACGGTGGTTTTAAAGCGTTATCTTACAGCGGTATTCCACTAATCAGTGATAAATTTATTGAGGATGGCGAAATGTATTTGTTAAATACTGACGATTTCAAAATGCATCAATTATGCGATTGGAGATGGCTTGAGGGGGATAACGGCAATGTTATCAAACAAAAGCTTGGCAATCCTACATATACTGCCACATTGGTTAAATATGCCGACATAGTTTGTGACAGACCTTGCGGTCAAGCAAAATTGACAGGTATTGTTTGCGCTTAATTTATGGATAAGTTACGATTGATTAGCGGTAATTGCTTTGATATTCCTTTTAGGATAAGGGAATTGGACGATGATTACAGGCTGTTTTATAATGTAAAAAACAATGTTATAGAGCTACATAATTTAAGGCATAAACCTACCTTTCAATTAGTATTGCCGTACAAACAGCTTGATGCGCGCACGGTTGAATATGTAAGGCGTACACGAGTGGATAAGATACTCGACGAAATTGACGGGATTGACGAGTATAACCGAAATTTAGAGAACAAAATAATCAATCGAACTTTGGATGAAATGCACAAAAAAACCGAAAGCATAGTAAACTATATGAATAGGGGCGGAAGTTACATTCCCTCCTATTCTGAATTGTGAGGGATAGTATGAAAGTTGAAGATGTTTTGACAGAAGTTTTGGTAAGACTTGGCGACAGGGACAAATACGATATTAACAATTTGCCGCAGGATGACAGCGAAATCAATACTATAGTAAAGTGTATAAATATGATAGTTTCTGAAATTGCAAGCGACTATTTGCCTGTAGAGTTTAGCGAAGAGGTGGAAGCCGTAAATGGAATTATTCCTTACGACAGTTTGTCAAAAAGGTTGATTAATTTAAAGAAAATAACAAAAAACAATATGAAAATCGGGGCTAAAATGTATCCGAATGAAATTGTTGTTGATAAAAGCGGAAATATGATTATCCAATATATGTATATGCCGGATGCGGTAAAACTTGGAGATACTATAGATATTTCGCCCAAAATAACCACAATGCTTATTGTATACGGAGCACTTGGGGAATATTGTTTGCTTCAAGGAAGATACGAAGATTCGGCACTTTATGATAAAAGATATCGCGAAATGTTAAAGGTAGCTTGCAGAGTGACAAAAGAAATAAAATTAAAGCACGGTTGGTGGAACGCATGAAAAAAATTTATTATAAAAAATTTTTGCCGACAAGGCGAGTTAAAGTGACAAATTTTAAGGGCGTGAGTTTGGACGGATATTCCAAAAGTTTGCCAATAGATTACAGCCTGAAACAAGAAAATTTAAAATTGCTGAACGGTGCTTTAGTAAGCTCGTTGTCTCCTAAAAGCGTTGATTTGGTGTTTGATGAAAAGATAGACAAAATCATACCATATAACGAAAATGGTTTAAAACTGCTTGTAGTGCTAGAAAGTAAAAACTATGTCCTTAAAATGCAAGACGGCAGTATGATAAAATCGCAAATCCCTAAGACTTGCGATATCCATTCTGCCGCAGTATACAGATATGGTGAAGACAATTTTGTGATACTTGCAACAAGTAACGGCTTGAAAAAATTGCAAAACGAAATAATAGAAGATTGTGAAATAACTACAAATTTTGCAACGATATGTAATCACTTTTACAGGATATTCGGTGCGGAAGAACAATCGACCAAATTATTGTTCAGCGACGATTTTGCACCGTTTAATTGGGTACAAGGTATTGACGAGGGCGGATATATAAATTTGTCTTTTGAAAACGGAAATATCAATGATTTGATTAGTTTTAATCAAAATTTGATTGTGTGTCAAGAGGACGGATTTACAAAAATTACCGCATACTCCGAGCAAGATGAGTTTGTTGTAAAAACAATAACTTCTCCCAATAACATTAAAAAAGGCAGTGTGGCTAATTGCGGGGATGTAATTATGTATGCTACAAATAAAGGACTTGGTGTTTTTGACGGCTATAATTGCGTCACAGTTTGCGAGGAACTTGCAGGCTTTTTGGAGGATAGAGAAGTTACAGCGGTTGCAACAGGTAATTACTGCTATTTTTTGTGCAAGGCACGAAATAGTAGTATTGAAGATAATTTTATAATAGCGTATAATCTTGTTTTTCAAAATTATCATTTTATCACTTGTGACAAGGCGTATTTTTTGTGCAAAGTTAAATTTGAAAATGCGGAAAAAGTTTTACTTTGCTATGAAAACGAGATAAAGGTTTTATCGGACGAAAGTAATAACTCAAGCAAAATTTGGGCATCGGGAAAAGTAGACTTTGGCAGTCCTGCAGAATATAAACTTTTAAAAAGAATAGTTTTTGGTGGGGATAGCATTATCGATTTGAAAATCAATGCGGATGGTAAAAATTATTTTTATAATATATCGGGGCAAAGGTCAACCCTTATTAATCTTAAAGGTAAAGAGTTTGAGATTGAAATTGTCCCTAAAGGTTTAAATATAAACGTACCGTCGCCTGTGATTGAATATTCGGTGTTGGAGGAAAATTGATGAATAAATTTAATGCAGTGATAGATGAGCTGGAAAGCAAGATTGAAAGGCTTAAATACAAAGTTAAGCAAAGTAAAGTTTTGTGTCAAAATAATACGCAAGGAAATACGCAGATTGTGTTTGCCCATAATGTGTACGGAGCGAACAAGGTGCTTAGTTATGACATAACAGTTATGGGGGACAAGCCTGTAAGTATAGTAGTTAAACTTGACAATGTAGTTATTGCTTCGCTGACAGGTGTGATTGCAGCAGGCGATATTTTGTTAAAGTCAAACAAACTTTACAGCTTGGCTGTGGAATGTACGGGCGAAGGTATGCTTGCCGCAAAACTTAAACTTGATAGTGCAGACCTTAGGGTAATATAGGAGTGAGTATGGGAATATTTAATGAAATAGGTCATTTTTTTAAAGATTTGTTTAAAGAAGATGTTTCTACGGAAAAAGAGCAGGAATTGTTAAATACTTTAGCGGGAATGGAAGTAAAAGAAAGGCAAAGACTTGAAGAAATAGTAAAAGATTATAGCGAGTCACATAGACCGGAAGATAAAACTTTTGAATATTTGGAAGAGTATGAACCTATCGATGAGCAAACTCTGCGAGAGAAAAGTAAGGACTATTACCAAGACAGTTATAACAGCGAAAAAGACAAAACAAATAACAAATATAAAGAGCAGTTGGAAAACGTAGAGCAAACCGAAAAAGGTTATATCGAAGATGCTGAAAAGAAAAACGATAGTTATACGGAAAAATATAATGATAAAACGGAATCTTTTAAGTCGACCGCAAGCAAAAACGGTATTGCCGATTCTTCGATAATCGGAGCGAAAAAAAGTGATTTGGAGAGCGAACGAGACAGGTATATCGGCGAAGTTATGCAAGCCTTGCAAAATAAGCTAAATACAACTAAGACAAAAAAGGATAACTTAAAAACCGAACAGGAAAATAAAATTGCTTCTCTTGATGCAGCTTTTACTAAAAATGTGGAAAATATGTTTAACAAACTTTTAGACGAGGAAAATAAAAAGGCGGAAGAAGTTGTAAATGCTAATAAAAAAACGGCACAAGAAGAGAAAAACTATAAAGAGTATCAGGATAGAGTTGTAAAAGAAAAAGCCAAAGAAATGCAAGACATGCAGGCCGAAATGAAAGAGGCAGAACTAAACGGCACATTTAATAGTCCCGAGCGTGAGCGCGAGTATGACGAAAGGCTAAGAATAGCAAAAGAGTTTTACAGTGGTTTTTCCAGACAGTCAGCCCTTGAATCGATAGATAAAAACGCTCCTTTAAAAGCATTTTTAGGACCTAGATATTACAGGTTGATTAGGAAAATTCAAAATGGATAACGAAATTTTATTGATGATAGCAAAAAGCGGTGTGTTTGCGGTACTTTTTGTTTTATTGCTATTTTATGTTTTAAAAGATTCCAGATATCGTGAGCAAAATTATCAAAAGTTGGTTAATACCTTAACCAAGGAATTAGGCGCGGTTATGGATATCGAGCAAGATGTAAAAGAAATTAAAACTCAAGTAACAATCAAATCGTTTTTAAACGCAGAGGAAATGTATGAAGGGTAAATTTAGAAATTACGGTTTGTGGATAAGCATTATCAGTGCAGTACTTATGCTGCTGCAAGCAATGGGGTTAAAATTCGATTTGCCGTATGTGAACGAAATTATAACTTCTATTTTAGGTGTGCTAGTTACACTTGGCATAATCAGTAATCCGTCGGACGGAAACGGTTATACCGACAAAAGTAATTTGATAGAAAATGTGGAAGACGATGACAGTAAATAAGTCTTACAAACAATTTAATATTAGCTGTATTTTAAATAAAAATTGCAAACAGGTTGCAGTGTAATCAATACATAAAAAATAAACAGCAAAAAACAGTCTCTTAATATAAGGGACTGTTTTTATTATACAATATTATTGTAAACTCATAATTATTTGGTCGGTTATTTTTTGCGAAGTCTCTTTGTCGTAATTGCTTATCGGTTTAGGGGCGGCAAGTGTGTAAGAAATTTTATCTTTTAGTAATTCGGCGGTCAAATCTTCTTGCCTAATTACGGTAAAGTTGCTTTTTGCAGCGTTTTCTAATTGGTCACCGCGAGAGGCAGATTCGGGCAACGGAATAAGTATGCTTTTCATACCCAAGGCTTGCAGTTCGGTTATAACTCCCGCACCACTACGTGCTATTACCAAATTTGCAACGGCGTAATAATCGCCGATATTATCTACATATTCCAATGGATAGTATCCGTCGGTTTTTACATTTGATAGCTTGCCTTTTCCTGTCAAATGTATTACATTGTATTTTTTTGTTAAATCGCTTATGCAACTAATTATACAGTCATTTATTGCCTTTGCACCCAAACTTCCTCCTACGACTAATATTGTAGGTTTGTTAACGTTTAATTTTAGGTTAGTAACGATTTTCGACGGGTTTCCTTGTAATATTTCGTCACGAATAGGTGTTCCTAAAGTGATATATTTGCTTGATTTGTTGCAGGAAATATCCGAGGTTATAACTTTGCTTGCGTTTTTTGCGGCAAGTCTATTTGCAACTCCTAAGCTTTTATCCGACTCATGAACAACGTACGGAATGTTTAATCTGCTACAAGCATAAGTGATAGGTAGCGAGACATATCCGCCCTTGGAAAAAACCACATCTGCTTTTAGTTTTTTAAGCAATTCCACGCTTTCTTTTATATATTTAGGTAAAACAAATGGAATTTTTAAATTGCGTAACAACTTTGTCCTATCTAGCTTGATAGCTTTAATAGGATAAAAAGGGATATTGTTTTTTGCGGCTATTTTTTCCTCCATTCCACCTTTTTCGCCTACATAGTAAATATTGTCAAAATGCTTTTTAAGATAAGGGAGCAATGCTATGTTTGGGATGATATGTCCGCCACTTCCTCCACCTGTCAAGACTATAGTTTTCATTGTGACCTGCCTTATGCAAAATTTATGCAAATAAATTTATATTTCATTTTATTTTATTACCCAAAATAGTTAAAATATGCCGATTTTTGAAAGAAATATTTATAAGCAAGTCATTTTTGTTGAAAAATTATTTTATTTGTAGTAAAATATACTAATGATAGTATAATACAAATAAATGAATAAAATTTAGCATATACTAACTATTGATAAAGATAAATTATAGCACAGTGTTTAGGAGTTATTATGGTTGCAGAAAAATTTAAAAGCGAGTCAGGATTTGAAAGCTATGCCTACTATTGGGATGATGTGAAAGAGCCAATCGGTGTTGTACAAATTATTCACGGTATGGCAGAACACATTCAAAGGTATGACTTTTTTGCGGAGTTTTTAAACTTTAACGGATTTATAGTTGTAGGCATGGATACGAGAGGACATGGCAGGACTGCTGTAGAAGGATTGGGACTCGGCATTGTTACCCGCGGAGATAGTTTTGCGGATACTGTTGCTGACCAAATCGATTTGGCAAAACATATAAAGGAAAAATACAATTTGCCATTGTGCTTATTCGGACATAGTTTCGGCTCATTTTTAAGCCAATCTTTTATACAAAGGGCAAGTGATTTGATTGAGGGAGTTATTTTATGCGGTTCGGCAAAACAAAAAGGTCTTGATATATCCGTTGGCAGAATAGTATCCAAACTTCAATGTGCAATTTTAGGAAAAGATAAACCTGCTAAATTTATCACAAAAGTTGCGTTTGGTGGCTTTGATAAAAAATTTGCTTACGATAAAATGCAAAATGCGTGGGTATGTAGCAATTTGGATTCTGTTAAAAAATATAACGAAGACGAATGGAGCGGAGCGACTGCATCTATTGGATTTTTCCGTTCATTATTTAGCGGAGTTAAGGATTTGTATGAGGAATGCAATCTTGATTGCATAAGAAAAGAGCTTAAAATATTTATTATCAGCGGAGATAAAGACCCTGTCGGCGGATATGGTGTAAAAGTACAAAAGTTGTACGATACTTATGTTGACAGCGGTATTAAAGATGTTACAATCAAGCTTTATCCGGAAAAAAGGCATGAACTATTAAATGAAGATATCCGTGACCAAGTAATGTTTGATGCGATGGAATTTTTTAAAAACTGTATTGCTAATAAGTAAAATGGGCTAGACTGAAAGTAGATTGTAAAATAAAATATACGTTTTAGAATATATTTGACTATAATTGAAGAGTGATTGAATATTTTTATAAAAAATTTGTCAATCACTCTTTATTTTTTTTAAATAATATGTTACAATATAATTAATATAAAATAATGTTACTTTTATTATTATCTTTATTGCAAAAAAATTGAGTATTTTGGCTATAAAAATAACGGAATATTTAGAATAAGGAGCATGTTATGAAAAACAATGAATATTCATCCGATAGCATAGAAGTCTTGGAGGGGCTTGATGCAGTACGTTTAAGACCCGGTATGTATATCGGGGATTCGTCTTCAAAAGGATTGCACCATATTTTGTGGGAAATTGTTGATAACAGTATTGACGAAATTGCCAATGGCTACGGCGATAGGGTGGATATTGAATTGCTGTCCGACGGGAGCGTGAGTGTTACGGATAACGGCAGAGGTATCCCCGTGGATATTCATAAGGAACTTAAAATACCTGCGTTGGAAATTGTATTTACAAAGCTTCACTCGGGTGCAAAATTCGGCAGTGACGATTATAAATTTTCAGGGGGGTTGCATGGCGTAGGCTCTGCGGTTACAAATGCCGTATCAAGGTGGCTTAATGCAACTGTTTGGCGTAACGGCTCGGAAAATTATATAGAGTTTCACTCTCCCGAAATAAACGGAAAAATCAAAAGCGGTATAAGAAAAACGGAAATGACAAGCAAAAAATGCGATAAAAAATTGCATGGAACCAAAGTCGTTTTTATGCCGGATGACAGAGTTTTCGGTCATAACAGGATATCCTTTGATGTGGTTAACAAAAGGATAAAAGAACTTGCTTTTTTAAATAACAACCTTACAATCACTTTGCGCGACGAGCGTGAAAGAGACGAAAATGGTTTGCCTAGGCGTGCAAGCTACCATTACAACGGCGGGCTTGTAGATTTTGTAAAGTATCAAAACGAAAATAAAAAAGCCCTTTACGATACGCCTATTTATTTTGAAAGTATTGGGGATAATATTCGTATTAAAGCCGCAATGCAACATACCGACGGTGTGGAGAGTATAACGAGCTTTGTCAACAATATACCTACTCATGAGGGCGGCACTCACGAGACGGGCTTTAAACAAGGTTTGACAAGGTTTATGAATGACTATGCCAAAAACAACGGATTTATTAAAGAAAAAGATACTCCGTTTGTTGGCGATGACTTTAGGGATGGGCTAACTGTCGTAATGCTTATTCAAATGCGTGACCCCGAGTTTGAGGGTCAAACCAAATCAAAGCTTTCAAATGCGTGGATTAAAAAACCGCTTGAGGATATGGTTTTTTCTAGCTTGCAGGAAGTTTATAAAAAATTGCCAAAAACTATGATTGCGGATATTTTCGCGCTTGCAATACAGTCTAAAAAAGAAAGGGAAAGGTTGCAAAACAGCAAGGAAGTATCCAAAAAAATGCGCGATATCGCGGGTAACAAGTTGATTGGTAAATTGGCGCCTTGCATAGGTAAAAATGCAAAAAGGAATGAGCTTTTTATAGTTGAGGGAGACTCTGCGGGTGGCTCTGCAAAAAATGGCAGGGATAGAAATTTTCAAGCGATTTTGCCGCTTAGAGGCAAGCCGCTTAATGTGGAAAAATCAAAGTTGGATAAAACGCTGGCAAATGAGGAAATTTGCACTATAATAAGTGCACTCGGAGCAGGCTTTTACCATGATTTTAACATTGACAATTTAAAATATGACAAAGTTATCATACTTGCGGATGCCGACCAAGACGGTGCACATATAAGGGCGATATTGCTTACTTTCTTTTATAGATATATGCGACCGCTTATTTTGGAGGGGCATGTTTATATAGGTATGCCACCTCTTTACAAAGTGGAAAACAAAGGGGAAGTAACTTACGTTTACGACGATATAAAGCTTAAAGAATTGCTTGAGAACATAAACGGTAAAAAGACTATTCAGCGTTACAAAGGTCTTGGAGAAATGAATCCCGAACAGCTGTGGGAAACTACGATGAATCCAGAAAATCGCTCATTGATGAAAGTTACCGTCGACGATGTAACGGAAGCCGAGAGAATGATTACAACACTTATGGGGGACAATGCAACCGCTCGTAAGGAATATATCAACACAAATGCAAACTTTAATAAACAAGATACTTTTGAAAAAATAGGAGGTTAGTATGGCAAAAGATAAAGCTGTTTTTCAGGACACCGTACTTGATTGTGAAATATCCGATGTGCTGCACAATTCCATGATGCCATACTCCGAATATGTTATTTTGGATAGGGCATTGCCAAGGGTTGAGGACGGACTAAAACCTGTTCAAAGACGTATTTTGTACACAATGTACGAGCTTGGTACTACACCCGATAAGCCTTACAGAAAGTCGGCACGTATTGTCGGTGATTGCTTGGGTAAATATCATCCTCACGGAGATACTTCCGTTTACGGTGCAATGGTAAGAATGGCACAATCGTTTAACATGAGCAGTATGCTCGTGGACGGCCATGGTAACTTTGGTAGTATTGACGGCGACTCGGCAGCTGCCATGAGGTATACGGAAGTGCGTTTGCAACCGCTTGCATTGGAAATGCTTAGGGATATCGAGCAAGACACTGTGGATTGGATGCTTAACTTTGACGATACTTTAAAAGAGCCTAGGACACTGCCAGGCAGATTCCCTAATTTGTTGGTAAATGGTGCATCGGGTATTGCCGTAGGACTTGCAACCAATATACCTCCGCACAATATTACCGAAGTAATAGACGGTGTTTGTGCATATATCGAAAACCCTAAGATTAGCTTGGACAACTTGATGGAGTATATAAAAGCTCCCGATTTTCCGTCAGGCGGAGAACTTTTGGTCAATGAAGATTTAAAAAGGGCGTACGAAACAGGTAGGGGGAAAATAGCTATCCGTGCAAAAGTTATGATAGAAAAGGATGGCGATAAACTAAGCTTTGTAATAACCGAGTTACCTTATCAAGTCAATAAAGCTGCATTGCTTGCAAAAATCGACGAGTATAGGGAAACAAAAAAGGAAATATTCGGAGAAATTACCGATATAATAGATGCATCTGACAGAACAGGTATGCGTGCAATAATCAAATTTAAGCGTGATTGCAATCACAAAAAATTATTGCATAATCTGTTCCAATACACCGATTTACAGCAAAATTTCAATATAAATATGGTTGCAATAGCGGACGGCAAACCTCAACAACTTGGATTGTTGGATTTGGTAAGATACTATGTAAATTATCAACAAAATTTGATTTTAAGACGTTCGCAATACCAACTTGCAAATGCAAAAGCAAGAGAGCATATTTTGCAAGGCATTATAATTGCTATCGAAAATATTGACGAAGTTATAAAAATCATTAAATCGTCCGCATCTCCTGCCGAGTGCAAAGCAAAACTTAAGGAAAGATTTTTAATAAGCGAAAAACAAGCACAGGCTATACTAGAGATAAAACTTGCAAGATTGACTAAATTGGAAGTTAACAATTTAAGGGAAGAGATAGCCGAACTTTTAAAAACCATTGACTATTTGACAGGTGTTGTAGGCAGCAAACGCAAGCAACTTTCCATTGTCAAAGCGGAGCTTTTGGATATTCGCAAACGATATAAGTTAGACCGTCGCTCACATATTTTTGTGGACGGAATAGAGCAAAAAATACAAGTTTACGATGTGAACGAAATTGAGGAAAAGAAAGGCTACTGCATTTTGACAAACCAAAATTGCATTAAATTCTTGACAAGCAAAACTTATAAGGGTGCAAACAAAACTTCTCAAAATTGCTCTAGCGAGGATATTCCGTCAAGCATTGTTGCTTGTAGCAATTTGTCGCCTGTTTACGCATTTACTAATTTGGGAAATGTCGCACAAATTAATATCGACGATTTGAAAGAAGAAAAATGGCGAAGCAAAGGGACTCCTGCAGCTAAAGTTATTGGCGATTTGTCAAAGGGCGAAATTGTTATAAAGCTTATGACGAAGGAGCAAATTGAAAACAAAAACTTGCTGTTTGTTATGCGTAGCGGTATGGTTAAGGTTGGTAGAGGCGAAGAGTATTTGATAAACAAAAAATTCTATCAAGCAACCAGCATAAAGGAAGACGATAGAGTAGTTTATGTGGATACTAAGGACGACAGTAAAACAATAATCACAATCAGTCACGATGGCGTTGCACTTAATATGGAAAGCGACATAACCCCAACAGGAAGAAAGTCGCAAGGCGTTATCGGAATGTCATTGTCAGACGGCGATTATGTGGAATTTGCCGAGCAGATTGATGACGAGGGCGAGATAATTATCGTAACCGACAAAGGCTGCGCTAAAAAGGTTATTGCAGGCTTGATAAAGGTATCAGGACGTAATAGAAAAGGTAACAAAATTCAAAGCTTTACCGATAAAACAGGTTATTCGATTTTGTTCGCGGGATATGTAAAAGAGCCTTACGATTTGATATTGGTCGGGGAGAATGGAGATATAGTGCCAATCAACAGCGAGGAGATTCGCATTGAAAATATGAATTCCAGAGGTACAATGATTCCTAACATTGCGGGTAATATCGCAAAAATTTTGCCGCTAAAAGTAATTTGATTAAATGGTTATAAAATATAAAAATATGCACTGTTAAAGTGCATATTTTTTATTTTAAACATAAATTTAATTGTGAGTTTATGCCAAAATATCCGGCTCGATATTTTCAATTTTCTTTTTGGCATTTTTGTTTTTGTGAGTAAACAATATTGCGATTATTACAAAGGCAACTATTGCAACTGAAGTAACGGTAATAGCAATTATTTGATTTGGTGTAAGACCATTTGGTTGCAAATTTTCATTTAAAATATATCCTACTTTATCCTTATAATACACTTTGGTAAAGGTCGTATTAGAGTCATATTTGCCAATTATTTGAATATCCATACCATCCTTCAAATCGTCGAATAATACTGCGGAATTGATGTCTGCTTTTTCGTAAATAAGTATATTAGTACCGATTTTCGGCGCTTTTGTCTTCATAAATATGATATTTTGTTCAGGCGAAGTAGGTATGACTTTTGATAAATAGTCTGCATATACATATCCGATTTGTGTGCTGCCTGCGATGTTAATGGAAATTTTGTACCAATTCCAAATATCTTCTGTAGCAATCGATGTGATACACGATACTTCTGTATCCGGGCTAAGTAAATAGTCTTTGCCGTTAATTTGCAATTTGTCCGCATACTTGAACGGGTATTGATAAACTATAACGTTTTTTACCAAAGCTTTCATTTTAAGAGCGTTCATATCGACATTGTCAATAGGTGTAATATCGTCCGATAAAATGTACTCTTTTTGTGCAAGGTGTTCCGCTGTTACATAATAGTATAGTTTGCCGTTATACTCCTTTTCGGCAAGAATCAAAAATATCTCATTTTCGCTGACAAATCTTGCAGACTCCGGATTGTTTGGTGTTATGTATGCAATGGTTGTTGCTTTGATTTTTCCTGCTTTTATAATATCAAATTGAGTAGGGTTATCAAATGTAATATTTTTTGTTCCCACAAGTCCCATTTTTTCGCCGTCTATCTCAAAAAGTAAATGGTCGTTTTCGCTAGTAAAATAATAGTGAGCGTTTATGCTGTCAACTGCGGTTGCGATTTTTGAGGTCGCATCTAGATTGTTTATTTGATATTCCTTTTCTTTTATAAATTTGCCGTTTTGAGAATATTTTGTAATTACTCCGTTGTTTTCAACATACAAATTGCCTCTGAAATCAATGTTGTAATTGCGACCGCTTATGACATTTTGACTATCGGTAAATATAGGGTCGGTCGGTTTTTCCAAATTGTATTTTTTTACTGTACCTGTATTTTTATCTATCAAATACGCATAATTGGTGCTGACAGCTGTTGTAATTTCATTAACTTGTCCTACATTTACAATTAAATCGGAGGTGGTGTTTCCGTCATAGGAAAGTACTTTGTTGTCGCTTAATATCAAAAGTTTGGTATTGTATACGGCAATGGAAAGTACATTTTCGCGTATAAGCAAATTATCTGTGTTATAAAGATTATTGTTGTTGTCAATGTAGTAAATTTTGCCTTGAACTGCTACAACTTTTACAGGTGTTTTTTCCAACTCGAAAGGTGTTCTGCTATCGTTATCCACACTTCTTTTGATTATACGTTTGTTGTTTGTGTCCGCAATATAAAGGAAAGTGCCATCACTAAAAACACTTTGAGGGGTGTCAAACCTGTATAAATCGTCGCCTTTGCTAGTAATTAAGTTTGTCAATGCTCCATTTTTGTCAAACTGATATACTTTACCGTTATCGGTTGTATTAGTATCGTCGGTGGTCGCAGTTGTCAAAATACTGTCGCCGAAAATCAAAAGTTGTTTAAAGTTCGTACCGCTCATTTCAATTTGCTTTCCGTCTATAAACAAATTATTGTTTGAGTCAACATAATGTATTTTGTTTCCGTCTATATAATAGTCGTTAATATTTTTGCCCAATGTTATTTTTTCTGTTGTAATATTGCATTTATTTTCACTATCATTAAGCTCGCATTTGTGGAAATCGTATGTATCGGAGTTTTGAATATATCCTATATTGTCAATAAATTTAAAAGTCTCTTGCTTTGCCGTACCTACAAACATATCATAAGCTTTTATTTGTGTTACATTATTTAATTCAACCGAGCAGATATATAGTTTGTTGCTGTCTATTATGGCAAGTCTATCGCCTTGTTTTGTAATGTTGTAAGTGTTTGTATAATTGTTTAGGGAAGTAATATTTTTATTTTCCGCATTTACAATAACCAATCTTGATTGGGTAAGATTATTTTTGACCAAAACGACTATCCTGTTGTCAATCACTATAACTTTAGTGATAAAATCATTTGGAGTATCGTTTTTTATAATGTTAAGATAGTAGCTGTTTTGCTTGTTCGCTTGAGGTTGTACGAAAAGTGTTTTATCGTTTGCAACTGCAAGGTATTTATCCGTTTTATCTATTGCGACAGGGTTGCTTAGTTTCATATAGTTATCCATATTAGATAAAACAGTACTTTCCAATATTTCGGAATTTTCGCGTGCAGATGAACTTTCCGCAAAAGCGACCGGAAAGGCAAGTATCGTAATAAGCAGAATAAATATAATAAATACAAGCGATTTTTTCATATAACCCTCTTTATGTGTACAAAACTACATTTTGATTATACACCATTAGTTAAAAAAAGTAAACATTTTTCTTTTAATTTTAAATTTGTCTTGCAAGTTTATGGAAATTATGCTACAATAAATAGGATATTATAATATTTATATTATTATAAAAGTGAATGTAATTGCCTTAAAATATAATAGGCAGCGGAGGCGGTATGGCTAAAACAAATTTTGTTAAACCCAATCAAGATTATATGCCCGAAGGGGATGTTTCTTTATTACAAAAAAATATTGAAGAATTGGGGTTAAGTGAATATACTTTGAAAAAATTGAAAGGGGTTGAAATTGATAAAATTATTGATTTATGCAGATGCCAAATGAAGCATTTATACAAAATCCCCGGTATAAACAAAAAAAATGTATTTGAAGTGCTAAAAAAATTGCAAAATGTAGGGCTTGATTTCAAACGTTCTCCGATTGCTGCTACTACTGCGGAAGACGGACAACAAGAGGTCTCTAAAAACAACGGCAATGTACTGACAGAAAAAAAAGAGAAAAATAATTTTAATGATAAACAAAACAAAAATAACAAAGGCGCGGTAAACAAAGCGCAAGACAATAATAAAAACACAAACAACAATCCTAAGTTTGAAAATGGGAAAAAAGAGGATAAAAAACCTAATTTCGAAACTAAAGCCACTGCTAATAACAAACATAATTCAGACAATAAAAACAACAATAATAAGCAAAATTTTGATAATAAAAAACAGAATCAACCGCAAAAGGCTGCAAAACCAGAGCCTGTAAAACAAGCTCAAGAGGTGCAAAAATCTCAACCCGAGCCAAAGCGGTTGAAAGTTAACAGCTATGACATTGACAGTTTTATTAATGATAGTGTACCAGCTAAAAAAACTTTAAAGCAAGAAAGAGAGGAGAAAATCGCAAAAGCAATAAAAGATTTACCTCCTATTAAAAATCCTGATGGCCTTTATAAATTTTACAGACACGGCAAGTGGGGATATAAGACGGAAAGCGGCAAAGTTGTTATTGAGCCTACTTTTACAGAGGCATTTAATTTTAGGGAAGGGTTGGCTTGTGTGGAATTAAATGAAAGATGCGGATATATCAACAAACAAGGAGAAATTGTAATACCTATTCAATATGATACAGCTTGCAGTTTTAGTGAAGGATTGGCATCTGTTACAAAAGACGATAAGTGCGGTTATATTGATAAAGAAGGAAATGTGGTGTTTGACTTTATTTATGAGGCAGCAACTTCCTTTGAAAATGACATTGCAATCGTCAAAAAAGATGGCAAATGGGGTTATATGGATAGAAAAACAGGCGAAATAAGGCTTAGATAAAATTATATTAATTATATTTAAATATTCACTTAGCAACAGGAAAATTAATTGTAATAATATTTTACTGAAATAACAAATATAATGAAAAAATAGTTGGTTTTTGTATTAAATAATAACAAATGAGCATATGCTGAAATAAGCATATGCTCATTTAATTATAACATTATTGAACTTAATAAAATATAAATGTCTTTTTGAAATATTTATTATTAATTTTTTTTAGTATAATTCAGAGGTATAATACACAAAAAGTATAAAAAGTGTCAGAAAAAGTATACTTTTTCTGACACTTTAGTTATTTTTAAATTTTATAAATAAAGGTTATAAAACAACTATAAATATAAACTTATTAATTAATTATAGTATATAATAAATACAAAAATATGTCAATAGTTTTTGTCAGAAAAAGTATACCTTTTTTGACAAAAAGTAATAATATGTTGATAGATAAATAGAAATAATATATTATTGATAAAGTACTAAATAATGAAATTTCTTGTTTATTTACTATTTTTGTATTTTTTATTTTGGTAGTGGAAATCAATTTGGTTTATACTATATAATTAATTTTTTGGAGGTAAAGCAAATGAAGAAAAAAGTTGTTTTGTTTGTAGCAATTATTTTAGTTGTAACCCTATTTTCGTGTGTTTTAATAGGTTGTAACAAGGATAATGAAAATTCAATTTCAACACCTAAGGATTTTTGGGATAAATATTTAGCTAGTAATAGCAAAATATGCATTACTTATAACATGGAAGAACCTGAAACTTTATATACTATTAGATTGGATAGTAATAGAATTGAGGCTTTGTTCCCAGATTCTACTCAATATTGGGAATATGTCAATGATAGTTTATTTATGTATTATAAGGATGAGTCAACTAGCTGGACTAAAGAAAATCTTGGTTCCATTCCAGTTTATGCTGAATCGCAAAATATTGAAGGTGAATGTACAGATTTGTTAACGTTCTTTAATAAATCTAATATGTTTGAGGTAATGAGATTTAATGGCATATTCAATAATGAAGATTGGAAAGTTGATTTTGATAAAGATGTAACAGAAAAAGATGGTTGGATAGTTGTTACAAACGAAGATAGTGAATACCTTGGCTATGCTTTAAAAATGATTTCTAATAATGAATTGCAAATAATTCAAAATTTTGATGACTATAAAGAAGGCTATGGATATATTACTAAATTTATTATCGGAAATGATAAAGAAATTGTTATTCCACAAGAAGCAAAAGCTGCAGGAGAGAGCAATAGCTAATTTGTTAATTTTATTAATTCAAAATTATAGCAATTTATAATTTAAATTTGCAAATTATTAACTTAATTATTAAAAACACAACAAAAATCGGGACTATTTAGATAGTCCCGAGATTTTGTTTTATGTCATAAGTTGTATAATATTAAAAGTTAGTGCTTTCTAATTGCTATAAGTTTAAGCGAGATTAGATAATACCTTGAGCCATCATAGCTTCAGCAACTTTCTTGAAACCAGCGATATTTGCACCTGCAACTAGATTGTAGCCAAAACCTTCTTCTTCGGCAGCTTCCTTAGAAGCATTGTAAATATTTTTCATAATTTGGTCAAGTTTGCTATCTACTTCTTCAGCAGTCCAAGAATATCTCATGCTGTTTTGGCTCATCTCCAATGCAGAGCAAGCAACGCCGCCGGCATTTACTGCTTTAGCAGGAGCACAAACAACACCATTTTCCATCAAGTACTCAAGAGCCTCGTTAGTAGTTGGCATATTTGCAACTTCGATATAGTATTTTACGCCGTTAGCAACGATTTGCTTAGCATCTTCGATTCTAACTTCGTTTTGAGTAGCGCAAGGCATAATAACGTCAACTTTCTCGCCCCAAGGTTTTTTACCTGCAAAGAATTTAGCGCCGAATTTATCTGCATAGTCTTGAGCTTTGTTTCTGCCAGAAGCACGCATTTCAAGTAGGTAATTGATTTTCTCCTCAGTATTTACGCCGTCTTTGTCATAGATATAACCATCAGGACCGGAAATTGTAACAACTTTACCGCCAAGTTCAGTAATCTTTTTAACAGCACCCCAGCAAACGTTACCAAAACCGGAAAGAGCAAATGTCTTGCCTGCGATTTTCTCGTTAAAGTGAGCAAGTACTTCGCGAGTAAAGTAAGTAGCACCATAACCTGTAGCCTCAGGACGAATCAAACTTCCGCCGTAAGCCAAGCCTTTACCTGTTAAAACGCCGTTTTCAAAAGTGCCTTTAATGCGTTTGTATTGACCATATAAATATCCGATTTCTCTTGCACCTACACCGATATCGCCTGCAGGAACGTCTACATCTGGTCCGATATATTTGTAAAGCTCAGTCATAAAGCTTTGGCAGAATCTCATAACCTCAGCATCGGATTTGCCGCTTGGGTCAAAGTCAGAACCACCTTTACCGCCACCGATAGGAAGACCTGTCAAGCTGTTTTTGAAAGTTTGCTCAAAGCCTAAGAATTTCATAATTCCGATATAAACAGATGGGTGGAAACGAAGACCGCCCTTGTAAGGTCCGATAGCGCCGTTAAATTGAACACGGAAACCTCTGTTTACTTGAACATTGCCGTTGTCATCAACCCATGGCACTCTGAAAGTGAAAGCACGCTCTGGCTCAACCATTCTTTCAATAAGGTTAGCTTTAACATACTCAGGGTGTTTTTCAATAACCGGCTCAAGAGATTTCAAAACTTCTTCAACAGTTTGGATGAACTCTGGCTCGTTAGCATTTTTCTCACGAACTTTTGCTACAACATCTTGTAGATATTTGTTAGTAAATTGCATTATACTATACCTCCGAAGTAATTTTCTAATTGAATTAATTATATAACAAAACTGACGGAATATCAATAATTTTAAAACAATTTTTTTAAATTTGCCAAAACAATTACTTAATGTTGATATAGTATATGGTTATGGAAAGAAAGGGTTGTATGTGACTAAAAAAATAAATTAATCGTAAAAATACACGATAAAACATACTAAATTAAATAATAAAAAAATAAGTTCGCAATGGCGAACAAATAGTTGACAAAATTTACAATTTACTATAATATAATAATAACGGGAGAAATCTTGCCATTTTTTTTCGACACAAGTTCGCCGTGGCTAACCAAAAGATAAACATATATAATTCAATAATTATATAGTATTTAATAAAAACAAGCTTATTTTTTTGGAACTATGTTCGCTATAGCGAACTAAATATAGATTTAAGTTTATAAATAATTGTAAATTTGCAATGAAGGATTGATATGAAAAATGAATTAAGGTCATGGGAAAAAGAAAAAAAATTAATCCCTATAATGATAATAATGTATTGTAAAGGTAATCATAAGATTGAGAGAAAACGACAAGGAGTAAAGGGAAATGATACGTGTACAGAATGTAAGGAACTCATTGAATATGCATTATTTCGACTAGAAAAATGTCCTTTTAAAAAAAATAAAAAAATTTGTTCATTTTGTAATGTGCACTGTTATAAACCCGAAATGAGAAATAAAGTTAAAGCAGTTATGAATTACGCCGGTATACGGATGTTGTTTTCGCATCCGTTATTCTCACTTTCTCATGTAATACAAATGATAAAGCATAAAAAATCAAAAGGAGATAAAATAAAATGATAGATAAAGATTTATTTCAACTTTTAGGCAAGAACAAAAAATATATATTTAGTGTTGTTGCATTTCAATTACTCGGACTTGTTGCAAATATTGGTATAACTGCAAGCATTTGCTATGCAATTTATTTAGTAACTATAAAAGCACAATGGTTTTTATTTTTGTATCCGCTTGCATTTATAGTTATTGGAATTATCATACGTTTTTGTACTACAAAATTAATAGGAGATGTTAAGGATACTATTGGTAGGAAAGTTAAAAAAGATTTGCGTGAGCGTACATATAATAAAATCGTGAAATTGGGTGTAAATTCAACTGATGGCATGAGTATGGCGGGCTTAACTCAAATAAGTTTAGAGGGTGTAGAACAGCTAGATTTATACTATTCAAGTTATTTACCACAATTCTTTTTTGCACTTTTAGCTCCGATTGCGCTTTTTATTATGTGTGTTTGGATAGATTGGCGTACATCTTTGGTATTAATTGCTTGCGTACCATTGATACCTGTTTCAATTATCATTGTATCTAAATATGCAAAAAAAATATTTGCAAAATATTGGGATAAATATACTTCGATGGGAGACAAATTTTTGGATAATGTACAAGGGCTAAAAGAATTAAAGATTTTTAAAGCTGACAAAGCCGGACATTACAAAATGAATGAAAGTGCTGAAGAATTTCGTAAAATAACTATGAAAGTATTAGTCATGCAACTTGCAAGTACTACTATTATGGATTTAGTTGCTTTTGGTGGTGCCGGAGCAGGAATTGCACTTAGTATTTGCGGTGCATTATATTGGGGATTAAATCCTATATATTCGCTATTTTTGATATTAGTTGCAGTAGAATTTTTCTTGCCGCTTCGTGCGTTTGGCTCTGCATTTCATATTGCGATGAATGGAGCAAGTGCAGGTAAAAAAATAATTGCACTTTTAAACACTCCTGACCCTGTATGGGGGAATCAAGAAGTTAGCGAAAAAACTATCACATTAAACAATGTTACTTTTTCTTATGATGGCAATCGTGATATATTGAAAAGTATTGATATGAATTTTCCTAAAAAAGGTATGACAGCTATAGTTGGAGAAAGTGGCTCTGGGAAGAGCACAATAGTCAATATAATTGTTGGAGCACTACGTCCAAAAAGTGGTAGCATAACCATCGGAAATGTGCCATTAGAAAATCTTTCCCGCGACAATTATTATTCGCATTTATCGGTTGTAAGTTATAATACATATATTTTTAACCAAACTGTAAGGGACAATTTTTTAATTGCAAATAGCAGTGCAACAGATGAGCAGATTTTTGATGCATTAAAGCTTGTAAATCTTGATGAATTTATAAAAAATAATGGTGGATTAGATAAAATAATATCCGAAGATGGATGGAATATTTCCGGTGGACAAAAGCAGCGGCTTGCACTTGCAGTTAATTTGGTAGCTAACAAAGATATTTATATTTTTGATGAAGCAACTAGTAATATAGATATCGAAAGTGAAGCGATTATAATGCAAAATATAAAAGCATTATCCAAAGATAAAAGCGTTATTGTAATATCACATAGGTTAGCAAACGTAGTTAGTGCAGATAATATTTATTTTATGGAAAATGGACAAATAAAAGAATATGGAACGCATGCTGCCTTGATGTCAAATAAAAATGGTTATGAAAAATTATATTCAACACAAAAAGAGTTAGAGGAGGGGTATGTATGATTAGCAAGAGTTTAAAAGAAAATAGTCATAGTAGTAAGCAGTACAATATTAATAATGATAAAAGTATCCCTACAATAAACAATGTAAAGCGTAGAAGTGGTGCAAAAATAATGGCAAACCTAATACTATTACTTGGCTCTTTGGGATATATAATGATTTTGGCGGTAATAAATGGTAGCTTCGGATTTATTTGTGCTATGGGAGTAACAGTTTTTGGTGCAATAGGCATTGCAAAGATAATAGGGGAAACAATTACAATGTCTTATGGACTTATAATTGGGATAGTTATAGGCTGTGGTGTATTGCGTGGTATATTGCGTTACTTTGAACAGTACAGCAACCACTATATCGCGTTTAAGCTTTTGGCAGTTTTGAGAGATAAAATATTTGGAGCACTTAGGGTATTATGTCCAGCAAAACTTGAAAATAAGCAAAAAGGAAATATTATAGCAATGATTACATCCGATATTGAAACTTTGGAAGTTTTTTATGCACATACAATATCTCCTATTTGTATTGCCGTATTAGTTTCAATATCTGTAACAATATCTGTTGGAATAATCTCAAGTTGGTACATTGCGTTAGTAGCCGTATTAGGATACATAATAATTGGTATTGCTTTGCCTTTGGTTTTATCACGCAAAATAAAAAAAAGCGGGGTTAAATATCGTGGAGAATTTGTTTCATTCAATGGATATTTCCTAGATAGCATAAAAGGAATTAAAGATATTGTTTTTAATAATGCAGGTGCAGAAAGAGAAACAGAGGTAAATCGACGCAGTGAATTATTGCTTAGTGAAACAAGGAAAATGAAACATAGTATTACAAATGCAACTGCAATAACTGAATTTTTTGTATCTTTATTTATCATTATTACACTAGTTGTTGGAATTGTGTTGGTTTATTTTAATATACTTTCTATTGGTAAAATGATAATAGGCATGGTTACTGTATTTAGCTCTTTTGGCCCTGTTATTGCATTATCTGCATTACCCGGCAATTTAACTCAAACGTTTGCAAGTGGCGATAGAATTATAAATTTATTAGAAGAAAAGCCTGTTGTAGAAGAAATAAAAGATGGTAAAAGTCTTGAATATGAAAAATTGAATGTAAATGGACTATCATTTTCTTATGATAATAAATTAGAAGTACTTAAGGATATAAAAATGAGTGCAGAAAAAGGGGAGATTGTTGGAATTATTGGAGAAAGTGGCTCCGGAAAATCAACTTTTTTAAAATTATTACTAAGATTTTGGCAAAAAGAGAAAGGTATTATTGCATACAATGGGATTGATATTGACAAAATAAATTCTGAAAATCTGCTCGACTTTGTTACAATGGTTAGCCAAAATACTTATTTATTTAATGAAAGCATTGAATATAATTTACGGATTGCAAAACCTACTGCTACTTATGAGGAATTAAAAAATGCTTGTGAAATGGCATCTATTCATGATTTTATAATGACATTGCCTGAAGGCTATCAAACAAAAGTTGGCTCTTTTGGAGACAATTTATCTGCAGGCGAAAAACAACGTATTGGACTAGCCAGAGCGTTTTTAAAAGGTGCAGAACTTATCCTTTTGGATGAGCCAACTAGTAATGTGGATAGCATAAACGAAGGAATAATTTTAAAAGCTTTGAAAGAACAGAAAAATAAAAAAAGTATAATATTGGTGTCACATCGTGAATCTACTATGGCGATAGCAGATAGAATATATAAAGTATAAAATGGTTTGATGAAGGAGATAAAAGCATGACCCCAAGAGAAAAGGCAATAGCAGAACTTGTCAATTTTTTTAAAGAAGAAAACAATGTTGAGTTACTTGCAACAAGTGTTTCCGATGAGAAAAAAAGTTCAAATAAGATTTTTCAAAAATATAAAATTAAAGATATAGTTTTTCTTGCTATAATTACAGCGTGCACTCTTGTAACGGGCGCTATAATGCCACTTCTTACGAGTGTGCCATTGTTTGGAATTATTCAGTTAGGACTAGGTATTCAATTTTCTTTGTTCCCTGTTATTGGAATGATGAAAGTCAGAAAACCGTTTGCATTGGTCTTGCAATCGATATTTATATCTATATTTTTAGTATTTATGTTCCCGCCTATGATGTTATTAATTGCTTGTGCTTTGGTAATAGAAATATCGGTTTTATTGGTTTTTAGAGGTTATAAAAACGATTGGGCATGTGTGTTTGCCGGTACATTATATATGCCAATGACTATACCGCTTTTATATATGTACTACAATGTGTTTTATACGGTAAGTGGTAACGAAAAATCTGCAGTATCAATGTTTATAGGAGCCAATAATGTTGGCGTGATTATAGGAATGACATTAGCTGTAATGGTCGTGTGTTTTATTGGCTCGGTAATAGGTATGGTTGTAGCCAAAGAATTAAAAAAGGCAGGTAAGTTGAAATAATGAGTTTTTTACAATATAAGAAAAATTTAAATCCTATTGTTGCGTTGATTTCCACATTGATTATTATGGTATTTGGACTAGTCATGTCAACAAAAATAGAATGTTCTTATTTTTTAATAGGAGCTACTTTATGGTTAATACTTTTTGGTTGCTATAAGCAGCTTTATAAACTTTTAATAGTTTTTATTTTATTTGGTGGATTTTTTGCAATTATTGCATACTTTACTATGGGTAGAAATTTGTCAGCAGCAATCTCAATGTTAAATCGCTTTGGAACTGTTTTTCTTGCAATAGTACCTAGCACAAGTATACAAGCTGTAGCAATGACTAGAAATTTGTCACAGATAAAAGTGCCGCGTTACATAACTTTAGGAATGCTTATTACAATGTCTTTTATACCTGTCTTAAAAGTAGAAATCAAACGTGTCCGTGAAGCCATGAAAACTCGTGGTGCGGGGAGTTTATTAAATCTTAAAATATTTTATCGTGCATTTTTGATTCCATTAGTGACAAGAATAGTTGATATTTCGGATACTCTTTCTCTTTCGGTTGAAACACGTGGTTTTACAAGTGGAAAAAGCAAATATACAATTTATAAAAAGGAAACAATTAATATTTTAGATATTATGTATTTATTGGGATTTGTTGTAAGTATTGTTTTAATGGTGGTTTTATGAAAGCTATAGAATTAAAAAATGTAAGTTTTACATATAGTGGTTTTAATACAAAAGTATTAAATAATATCGATTTTCATGTGGATTATGGCGAAGTTGCGTTACTTTCAGGTTTTTCCGGAGAAGGCAAAAGCACTCTTATCTCAATAATTTCCGGAATCATACCCAATATAATTTCGGGAGTAATTAGTGGAGAAGTTTTGATTGATGGCAAATCAATTAAAGGAAAAAAAATGTCACAAGTTTGCCACAAGGTTGGTATAGTTTTACAAAACGCCGACAATCAAATTATACATAAAATTGTTGAAGATGAAATTGCTTTTGGTTGTGAGAATTTTGCAATTCCCGCAGATAAAATCAGTAAACAGATTGATAGAGTTTGTACTATAGTGGAGCTTGATAAAAAGGCTGACACACATGCGCTTTCCGGGGGCGAAAAACAAAGGCTAATCACTGCCTCGGCACTTGCGACAGGTCAAAAAATACTTGTCCTTGATGAGCCACTTGCTAATTTGGATGTAATAAGCGCAAATCTTTTAATGGATACTATGCAAGCTTTAGCAAAAGCAGGATATGCTGTTTTAATTGTAGAACATAGATTGGATATGGTACTGCCATTTGTAGATACTGTTTGGAATATTTGTTCAGGCAAAGTTGAAAAAGTGGAAAATAAACAAGAATATTTGCAATCTCAGGCAATAAAAATAAACGATACATCAATAAATTGTAAGCAAAATAAAAAAATTATTCAAGTTAATCAGCTTGCATTTTCAATAAAAAATAAACAAATATTAAAAGATATTAGCTTTGACATTTATGATGGCGAACGTTTATTGCTACTTGGAGAAAACGGCTCGGGTAAGACGACAATACTAAGACTGCTTTCAAGATTAAATAAACCAACAGGTGGAAATATTCAGCAAATGATTAACCCTAAGTTAAAAAATAATTATCACGGCAAAAAATGGTTTAAGGATATCGGCATAGTGTATCAAAATCCAAACTATCAACTATTTATGCAAACAGTCGAAAAAGAAGTTGCTTTTAATGCATTAAGTAGGGAATATGCTAATGAGATTATTAAAATGTTTGGCTTAGAACATATAAAAAACAGACATCCTCAATCGCTTTCGGAAGGTCAAAAACGTAGAGTGTCTATAGCAGCAGTTGTTGCAGGAGCTCCGAAAGTACTTTTTTTAGATGAACCGACAGTTGGACAGGATTATAATGGTTTGTGTGAATTGGTAAGCATTTTAAATGAATTACATAACAAAAGCGGAAATACAATGATTACAATTACTCATGATATGAGATGTGCCGAAGCATTGTGTGATAGGGCAATACTAATTGAAAATGGCGTTATTAAAAATCAAGGAGATAAATCATTTGTAAAAAAGTATTTTTCGGATAAAATAATATAGTAATTTTTTTACTTGCGATTAGGAAGCATTGTTTTTATTTTATCAAAAAAGATTATAAACATAAAAAACTACAAATTTTAATAAAAAAGTAAAAGTTTAGGGTTGACATCTGCTTTATTATAATGTTATAATTGAAAAGTAATATAATATCAGTTAAATAAATTATATTACAACTTTAATATTAATATATTATTACAACTGAATATTAAAGGGAGTAGTTTAGGTATACTATCAACAAACCCGCTGTAAAAGGCTGGTAGTATACGCCAAATTTTTGGTTACAAGACTTTTTATACTATGGCAAATGGCTTAGGTATAAAAGGTCTTTTTTGTTGAAAAATTCTTTAGGAGTATGACGATGAGTTTGTTTAACAAAGAGAAAGATTTTGTTTTGATGGAAATGCAGTCTTCTTTAAACGGTTTGAGCAGTGCCGAAAGCAAAGCAAGATTGGAAAAGTATGGGGAAAATAAGCTGACCGAGAAAAAGAAAAAAAGTGCAATTATTGTTTTTTTGGAGCAGTTTAAAGATTTGCTTGTAATTATTTTGCTAATTGCTGCAATAATCAGCGGCGCAACCGGCGAATGGGCAGGTATGGGCGTAATTTTTGCGGTAATCATAATGAACGCCATTTTGGGTACTGTGCAGTATTTAAAGGCGGAAAAATCGTTAGATGCGCTAAAAAAACTCTCTGCACCGAGTGCCAAGGTTTTGCGCGACGGCGAAGTTGTTACTATTCCGTCCGAACAAGTGACTGTCGGGGATATTATCGTTTTGGAAGCAGGCGATTTGATTGTAGCCGACGGAAGAATAATCGAAAATTACAGCTTGCAAGTAAACGAAAGCTCTCTTACCGGAGAGTCTACCGCCGTTGAAAAGACGGATATGGCTTTGGAGGGCGAAAATATTGCTTTGGGCGACCAAATCAATATGGTGTTTAGCGGCTCGCTTGTTACATACGGCAGGGCTATTATGGTAGTTACAAGTGTGGGTATGCAAACGGAAATCGGCAAAATCGCAACTTTAATGAATGAAACAGGAGAAAAACTGACTCCTCTTCAAAAAAGTTTAAACAAATTCAGCCAAATGCTTGCTGTCATTATTATGGTAATAAGCGTTATTGTATTCGGGCTTACATTATGGCGTAATTTTGATGCGGGTAATGTACTAAAGTCGGTGCTTAACTCGTTTACATTTGCAATAGCCTTGGCAGTTGCGGCAATACCTGAGGCACTTGGCAGCATTGTAACCATTGTGCAAGCAGTAGGTACAAGTAAAATGGCGAAGCAAAATGCTATTATAAAAGACTTATCTGCGGTGGAAACTTTGGGCGCAGTAAGTGTAATTTGCTCGGATAAAACGGGTACACTTACTCAAAATAAAATGACCACACAAGATGTTTTTGTTAATGGTAATTTTAAGCGTGGAGAGGATATCGATAAGATGGAATTCGGCGAGAATATGTTGCTTCACGAAATGGTGCTTGTCAATGATAGTACGCATAGGAGTGGGGACGGAATAGGAGACCCGACGGAAATAGCACTGACCGTACTTGGCGAAAAACATGGTATTGATGAACTTGAATATCGAAAACAATATCCGAGAATTGCAGAGCTTGCGTTTGACTCCGACCGAAAACTTATGAGTATAGCAAGCGAATATAATGGCAAAAAGTACATGTTTACAAAAGGTGCTTTGGATGTAATTTTGGATAGGGTGGATAGCATAATCGATTGCGGTAAAATTCGTAAATTTACCCCTAACGATAAAAAAGTGATTGAAAATGCAAATTTGGAACTTTCGCAAAAAGGACTAAGGGTTTTGACCTTTGCATTTAAAGAATTTGACAAAAACACCATTTCTGCCGAAGACGAGTTTAATTATACATTTGTAGGATTGGTAAGCATGATTGACCCGCCTAGAGAAGAGAGTATCGAGGCCGTTCGCCGTGCAAAAATTGCGGGAATTAAAACAATTATGATAACAGGCGACCACAAGATAACTGCAGGAGCAATCGCAAAGCAAATAGGCATAATGGACGATGAGGACATTGCTTTAAATGGTGTCGAACTTGACAAAATGTCTGATGAGCAGTTGAATAACATACTCGATAAAGTCACTGTTTATGCAAGAGTTTCGCCTGAAAATAAAATAAGGATAGTGGAAGCTTGGCAAAGACGCGGTAACATTGTTTCTATGACAGGCGATGGTGTAAATGATTCCCCGGCACTTAAAAAAGCTGATATCGGCGTAGCGATGGGTATTACGGGAACAGAGGTAAGTAAGGATGCCGCATCTATGATTTTGACCGACGATAATTTTGCAACTATCGTAAACAGTGTGGCAAATGGCAGATGCGTTTATAACAACATTCGAAATGCGGTAACATTTTTGCTTTCGGGTAATCTTGCGGGAATTTTTTGTATTTTGCTGACTTCCGTTATGGGGTGGAATATACCGTTTACTACAATACATTTGTTGTTTATAAATTTGTTAACTGACAGTTTGCCGGCAATAGCAATAGGTATGGAGCCCGCAGGTAGCGATTTATTGTTACAAAAACCGCGAAATCCTAAAGAGCCGCTTTTGTCAAGAAATGTACTTTTGTTGATATTGACTCAAGGTTTATTGATATTTGGTGCTACAATGGGTGCATTCGGTTTGGGTAAGTTTGTAGGTATGAGCGATAGTTTGGCTACTACAATGTCATTTTTGACAATTACTCTTGCAAGACTTTTCCACGGATTTAACTGTAGGGGAAGATTGAGCGTTGCAAAATTGGGGATACATACAAATTGGTACATTGTAGGTGCTTTGGGTATAGGTGTACTGTTAATTTGCTTTGTTACATTTGTACCGGGATTAAATGTTTTGTTCCAAATTTCCGAGGAACTTATCACAAACCCTAAGATGATTGGGTACATTGTGTTATTTGCAATTTTGCCTACTGTTGTTATTCAGCTTGCCAAAATGTCTATGGAATTTTACAAATCGATTAAGTCAAAACAAATTAATCAAAATACTTGATTTAGTAAATTAATATGATATAATGAATATGTAAGTTTTGTTACATAAACAGAAACTCACATTTATAGCGTTTAAACAAACGCTGCATAATATTGAATCACTTTGCAAAAATGTCTTTGCAAACAAGCATTTTTACTTGTGATTTAATTAAAATAATAAATAACTATGGAGAGATTTTATGTTATTGGATGAAATAAGAAGCAAATTCAACGAAGCAAGAAAGACAAAGGATGATATCACAAAATCCGCATTGGAGGCAGTTATCGCAAGTGTACTTTTAAAACAAAAAAGCGGCAAAGGCGAAGTGACTGACAGCGATGTTATTGAATGCGTTAGCAAAGAGATAAAAGTTCAAACGGAAATAGCAGAGCTTTACAAGGAAAAAGACATAAATACTTCCAATATTGCAAGTGGTAAAATTGCAGTATTAAAGGAATTTTTGCCTGTACAACTTACCGAAGAGGAAGTGCTTGCATTGATAAAAGAAAAAGATATTTACGAAGATTGTTCGCCCAAAACCAAGGGTATGATAATCAAAAGCATTATGCCGTTGCTTGTAGGAAAATTTGATAAAAGCAAAGTTAACGGTTTGGTGGAAGAGTATCTTAAAACAAAATGCTAATCACACTTTTAAAACAATATAATATCGATTTTTGTGCGGTAAATGACGGAAATATTACAGATATAGTTTTTATGATGCCGTATAAACCTTTTGACAATTACCCTAAAAACTGTGCGGTAATAGATAGTTTTTATATCGCATCAAATGCTTTATACAAAAAGGTTGCGGAGATTGAAAAAGTAGTTTGTGATAGCGGATTTACATTAGTTAAAAGACCTTTGCATTTAAAAAAAATAGCAGAGCAAGGCGGGCTTGGTACAGTTTTGGACAATATGCTTTTGGTCAATCAAAAGTATGGCTCGAAAGTGACGTTGCAAGGACTTTCGGTACAAGGTAAGTTCGAATATATCGTAAATGAAAAGGTAGATAAAATCTGCCCTAATTGCAGGGCATGCGACAAGGCTTGCCCAAACAATGCTTTATGCCAAGGTGTATTTACCCGCGAAAATTGTATACGTCATAAGCAAGACTTTTCTAAAGATTATTTTGCAGTTATAGGCAACCGTGTGCTTGGTTGTTCCGAGTGCCAAAAAGTATGTCCGTATAACAGTCATATTGGTAGTGAGGTTATGCCTAAAGCAGTTCAACAAATTTTTGATTACAAAAATATATTTGATATGATAAAAAATGGAAGAAAAGGACTTATTCCGCTTGCAAATTTGATTGGAAGCAATATGGCTCGCCCGACTTTTATATTTAATCTTATGGTAAATTGTTTGCTCGCGTCGCATAATTTTGAGTATACCGATATTATTGGCACCTTTGTGTCAAGCGACAATAAAAATATAAGTGCAAAAGCAAAATTTTATTTGGAAAATATTTAATTAAAGTATATTTGACAAAATAATACAAAAGTAGTAAAAATACCCCTAAGCTAAATGGTATAATTAGGCTTAGGGGTATTGTCATGATATATTCACAGTTTGAAAACAGAACAGCTAAATGCAAAAATGTAAGAATTGAAAATAATATAAAAGAAGAAGTGCTTTCGGATATCAAAAAACTGACTAAAGCAGGTGTGATTTATATTGTATATGCAAAAAACAAATCAGAGCTTGCAAAAAGCTTGGAAAGCACTGTATCTCGTGCGGGTTATAATGTTCAAATTATGCCATATACAGAAGATATGCTTTGGGAAGAACTAGAATGTAATTGCGAGGGATTAGTTTTATTGGGTAGTGACCCCGCACAATACTATAATGGCAAAAAATGTATTTTGATTACCGACAATCTCGATTTATATAATGTTTTGCATAAAGAATATTATTCCGTTATTGTGGATATCAATGAGATATTAAACTTTAACTGCAATCAAATAGCCGCGGGATATGGCGGGCTAATGAACAAATTAGCTGCTTGTTTTGACTATAGGATATATTGCATAAGTTATAGCAATAATCTTGATTTGGACATAGTGGAAGAAATTCAAGTATTAATTTGCGATTTGTTTAATAAAAACTATTTATTTAACTATGATAGTTCTTTTGTAAGAGATTTAACTGCGACGATTGTTAATGTAGGATTGCTTGAGGGTATGCTTGAGGACAGCAGCATTTTAAACGGCTACGATATTTGCAGTAAACTTGTAAAAAATGTAGCAAAAAGTAATCACTCTGTAAACGAGTTTGCCATGCTTGTAGGATGGTTTGCAGTCAATACTATTAAAAGTTTGATAAAAAGGGAAAATAAAGATTTGTTTTTGCCTTGTGACATTATGTCGGATATTGATTTTGTTTCCGAAAAAGGGAATGTACCGAGATTAGAATTGTTAAAACTTACTGATAAAATTGTGGCAAATGAGTATATAAGATTGTCATTTATAAGTCAAGAGTATGCTGCCGAAATTAAAAAGTATATAGATAGCATTTATTTAGCTTGTTGTAATGCAATGAAAAATTTTAGAAGAATTTACTATGATGCAGGGCTTGAAATAGCGGCAAGTATAACCATGAAAGAACTCAGTGAATGTGTTTTTAAAGGTCTTGCATTTAATCCTCAGTATAGTTACCTTAAAATGCTTAGGATAGTTGGCGCTGCATAAACATTAAAATATTAACTTTCATTGTTTTATGTTTTGCTAAGTGTAAGGCTTGTTTTTTAAATATAAAATGATAGATTAAGCGTAAAATCTACCCCCGCAAATTAATTTGCGGGGTTTGCTGTTTTCACTCATTCTTTTTCCTTTCAAAAATTTCGTATTTACCATTGTACTTTTGTGAACGTCCCCTTATCACGCAAATTATGGAAAAAACTATATTGATTGACCCTAAAACAATATAGTAAGTTTTAAAAGGAATAATAAAGCTGAATGCAAATAAAATGATTGCAACAAAAAGGAATCTTTTTATATTTGACATATCAAAAATTATATCGAAAATGTTGGAAGAATAATTTAGTTTGCCTATTTTTACATCCAACTTATCGGATAGCATTTTATGTGATTTTAACAATTTAAATACGATTTTCAAGGGGATAAATTTTAAATTATCAGCAAAATTAAATAAAGTTATCGCAGCATTTTTAGGTAATTCCTTTGCAATCAAATAGCATTTTTCCGCATTGTTGTCGTGTGCGGTTTTACTGCACTTTAAGATTTCATCAGGCGAAATATTTCCGAATTTAATGTTTGCCATTATCATAATATTTTGAGGGGAAATTAAAAAGTTTTCCCGCTTTTCAAAATTCATACCATCAAATATTTTTATAAGCTTATCATATATGTAGTTTGCACCTTGCACGCTTACATATAGCTCGAAATTTTTGTAGTTGACTTTGGAACGTGTGATTTTTTGAATTGCGGAAATAACAAGTAATCCAAGCAAAGCAAACAAACTTGCTAGGATAATTTTTATTGTAATATTTTCGGTAAAAAAGTGGCATATCAAGTAAAAAGGAATAAACAGGCATATTATGGTAAGCAACTTGTCAATTATACTTCTTATTTTCATACTTAAATTATAGCCGCAAATTAAAATATAATAACAGATTACAAGTTAAATTGCAAATAAATTAAAAAAAGCCGTTGCTAAATGCAATAAAATAATGTATAATATTTCTATGAGTAAATTTATCGGAGTTTATGGCGGTGCTTTTGCCCCGCCGCATATTTCGCATATTTTGACGGCAAAAGCCTTGATACGCGAGCGAAATTATGACAATTTAATATTGTTACCAAGTCACAATCCACCGCATAAAAACTTGTCTGCATCGGATAGTGACCGAATTGAAATGTTGGAGATTGTTGCAGATGATAAAATGATTGTATCTGATTTGGAAATTACAAGATGCGGCATAGGTTATACTATCGATTATTTACCTGAAATTATGAAAATTTACGGGGATAATATAGAGTATATAATTGGCGGGGATAGCTTTTTGAATTTTGATAAATGGCATAAACCACTTGAAATTTTAAAACTTGTACCTATTTTAGTGGTTGCAAGGGACGGCGAAAAAGAAAAATTGTTTGACAAACTTAAGGAGTATGACAAAGTTTGTCAAAAAGGTATCACGATTGCAAATTTTATGCCTGCAAGTATGTCATCTAGCGAAATTCGAAACAGATTGCGTTTGCATTTGAGGGTGGACGAAATGCTTGACGAAAAGATTGCAGAATATATTGCAAACAATAATTTATATAACGAATACCAAAGCATTTTAACTCAGTTGAAAAATAGTATAAGCGAAGAAAGACTTTTGCATACTAAAGGTGTCGTGTTGTTCGCATTAAAGTACGCGGACAGATTGAAATTGGATTATAACAAAGTTTTTACTGCAAGCCTTTTGCACGATTGCGCTAAAAACAATGGCGATTACAGCTATATTTTTGAACAAAATTTGGTGCCTCTCGATTGCAAAAACACTCCTATAGCACACGCTTTTTGCGGTAGCGTAGTTGCTAAAAATGAGTACGGGATACAAGATGCGGAGGTTTTGGACGCAATATATTGTCACACTACGGCAAAACCGCAAATGAGCAAGCTTGCAAAGTTGGTTTATTGTGCGGATATGTTGGAAGACGGAAGGCATTTTGACGGAGTGGAAGAACTTAGGAAGATTTTTGACAATGATTTTGAAAAAGGCTTTTTCGCTTGCTTGGAGCATACAGTAAAGTATTTGATGACATGTGGAGGGGAAATTTACCCGTTGACATTGGATGCATACAACTATTACAAAAGCAAAAAATAATACTAAATATACAGTGAAATTTATTTTACAAAGGAGAGAATATGGAATTTACAGCAGAGCAAATAAAAGATATGGTAGTAGAGGCTTGTCTTGATAAAAAGGCAAAAGATATTGCCGTAATAAAAGTTGACCACTTGACAGTTATTGCAGATTATTTGGTGGTTGCAAGCGGAAAATCTACATCGCAAGTAAAAGCTATTGCAAACAATATCGATGATTTTTTGTCAAAAGCGGGTGTAGAGCCAATCGGTAGAGAGGGTATACCCGAGGGTAGATGGGCGGTTGTCGATTACGGCGTGGTACTAGCTCATGTTTTTAATGAAGAAAGCAGAAAACTTTACCTACTTGACCAACTTTGGAGTGACGGAAGTAATGTGACTTTTGTTGAGGACATTAAGTAAGCTAGGATAAATTTTATATTTGCATATTTTGGTAAAGTTTGCTAATAATAAAAGTATGAGTAACTTTATTATGTATGAAAATGTGCAATATGCACCAATACCTTATATTAAAGATGGAAGTTTTGACTTGTATCAATCTGCAAATGACAATGATAATTATGATATCGTACAAATTGTAGCGGGAGTTGAAAAAGTACGACAAGTCGTATGCTATAAAATGGGAAATGGAGAGGTGCTTGTAGGAGTGCTTTCAGAGCCGCTATTCAGTTTGACCGAACGCTTGACTTTATTGCAAGGTGTGGAGAATACTGTTAAGGAATATACTAAAAATAATGTGTATGTTACCTTGGATACCGACCTTTTTGTAGCAATAAGTAAATGTAAAGAAGATGCAAAAGCAAGTCAAATTAAAGAGTTTATTATTAGACGAAACAGTGCTAGAATGTAAAATTTATAAAAAAGTCTTGCCTTTTGTAAAGTTTTATGCTATAATTATGTAAATTCAATTAGGAGAAGGTTTAAAATGAAATATTCAATTTACGCTGTAGATGATGATGAAAGCATTAGAGACTTATATAAGTACACGTTTGAGCCTTTAGGCTACGAGTGCAGAACATTTCATTCAGCAGAAGAGTTGTTTGTCGCATTGGAAAAGAATTTGCCTAATGTTTTATTAATGGATGTTATGTTGCCAGGTATGGATGGCATTTCGGCGGTTAAAATTCTTCGCGAACAATATCAAACTTTATCAATAATTATTGTAAGTAGCAAGAGTGATGAAATCAGTAAAGTTCGCGGTTTGGATTCCGGTGCTGATGACTACATAGCAAAACCGTTTGGGGTGCTTGAGTTGGTTGCAAGGGTTAAAGTTAGCATTCGCAAACAAAATTTTGCAAAAGAAGAGTCAACTGTGTTCGAAGCAGGAGATTTGCTTTTGAACAATGATGAGCATATTGTTACCGTAAATGGTAACGTGGTAAGAATGACTTTGAAAGAATTTAATTTGTTAAAACTTTTAATGTCAAAAGCGGGCAATGTAGTGCCAAGAGAGTCAATACTTAATGACGTTTGGGGCTTTGAATACTATGGTAAAACTCGTACTTTGGATATGCATGTCAAGTCTTTAAGAAGCAAACTTTCGGAATTTAGCAACAAAGATTACATTCAAACAATTCGTGGTGTCGGTTATAAGTTTATCAATCAATAACAAAATGAATTTTAAAATATGCCTTATAATAAGGCATATTTTTTTGCGAAAAACCTGCCGAAAACCGTACCTAATAGCGATTATATTGCACTTTATTTAGATATGGTAAAGCTTTAGTTTATGGATAAGGATAGGACTAGTTTACAAAATATAATAAAAGTTATCCCTTGACTTTACAGTAAATTAATGTTAAAATTTTTAAAGAGGTAATATATGAGTTTTTTGGCAGTAAAAAAAGAAGAATTAAACGGGATGCAACCGGATTTTGTATATGTGACGGGGGAGGCTTATTGCGACCATCCATCTTTTGGCACTGCTATAATTACCAGAATGTTAGAGCATGAAGGCTTTTTAGTCGCCATTATTTCGCAACCGCAAAAAGATAGTGATTATACAGAGTTTGGATGTCCGAAATATGGTTTTTTTGTATCGAGCGGCGTCGTTGATAGTATGGTAAATAACTATACTGTTGCAAAAATCCCGCGAACTCGTGATGTTTACAGCGAGGGCGGAGACGTCGGTAAAAGACCTGATAGAGCGGTTACGGTTTACACAAGAACATTAAAAAGACTTTTTCCCAATACGCCTGTTGTTATCGGCGGTATAGAAGCATCGCTTAGAAGATTTGCTCACTATGATTATTGGGCGGATAAAGTTTTGCCTAGTATTTTAGTGGATAGCGGTGCTGATTTGCTAATTTATGGAATGGGCGAAACACCGATTTTGGATATTGCAAGCAGGATTAAAAAGGGAATTCCTCTTAATAAAATGCGTGATATAGAGGGTATTTGTTATTTGGAAAGATTTGAAAATCTGTCAAAAAAATTAAAAAGTCAAATTGAGGAACATTCTGCTTTATTTTGTCCTAGTTTTGAGGAAGTGGTTGAAAGTAAAAAGTCTTATGTAAAAGCATTTAATATGCAATCGCAAAACAATGACCATTTGACAGGAAAAATTTTGTTGCAAAAACAAGTCGACGGCAAATATTTGGTGCAAAATATCCCCCAACGGGCTTGTAGTGTTGAGGAAATGGATATGGTTTACAGTTTGCCTTACGAAAGGACATATCATCCTATGTACACTCGCGGTGTACCTGCTATCGAGGAAGTTAAATTTTCGGTAACATCACAAAGAGGATGTTTTGGCGGTTGTAGCTATTGTGCAATTACCTACCACCAAGGCAGGATAATACAAAAGCGCAGTAAGGAATCTATAATTCGTGAAGTTAAAATTTTTACCCAAGATAAAGATTTTAAAGGTTATGTGCACGATGTGGGCGGGCCTACAGCAAACTTTAGGAATATTGCGTGTAAATACCAAAAGAAAAGCGGAGTTTGCTTAAAGAAAAATTGTATAGGTTACAAGCCTTGTGCAAATTTAGAGGTTTCTCATACTGAATATTTAGACTTGTTGCGTGAGCTTAGAGAACTTGAAGGGGTTAAAAAAGTATTTATCCGCAGTGGGATAAGATACGACTATTTAATGATGGATAGCAGTGACGAGTTTTTGATTGAATTGATAAAACATCATGTTAGCGGACAGTTAAAAGTTGCGCCCGAACATACAGAAGACAGTGTACTTAAACTTATGAATAAACCGCCTTTCCGAGTTTATAAAGAGTTTAAAGCAAAGTATGACTCCATCAATCAAAGGCTTGGAAAAAAGCAATATTTAGTACCTTATTTAATATCTTCCCACCCGGGGTGCACTATAGCTGATGCAGTAAGGCTTGCAGAATATTTGAAGAGTATTAACTATATGCCCGAACAAGTGCAAGATTTTTATCCAACACCTTCGACAAAGTCTACTTGTATGTATTATACAGGACTTAACCCCGACACATTGGAAGAAATTTTTGTCCCTAAAAGCAAGGAAGAAAAACGTATGCAAAGGGCGTTGTTGCAATATCGTAAAAAAGAAAATTACGATATCGTTCACAAAGCACTTGAGCTTGCGGGGAGGAAAGATTTGATAGGTTTTGGTGCAAATTGTCTTATAAAACCTACAAAAGAAGAAGCGATACAGAACAGCTTGGGCAAAAGTGCGAATGATAAAAATTCCGTAAAACCTCGCAACAATAAAAACAATGGCAAAAACGCTTTTTCCAAAAACAATAAAAACAGCAGTAGGAAAGGCAAAAAGAAATAATTCATAAATATATAATAAATAAAAAAATCAACCAAATTGCTTTGGTTGATTTTTGTTTTTTAGTGATTTAATTAGTCTTGGTGTTTTTGATTAATATCACGTTTTTGTGCATTTGCTTTGTTTGCCTCAACTCTGTTTCTGTTATAAGTTTCAGAACCTTTTTCGTTAAAGTTATCTTTCTTAGAGAATCTTGCAAATACATTGAATTTCTTTAGTAAGAAGATTATAACTACTATAACAATCAATCCACCGATGATACCGGAAGTGATGTATAACCATAGTAGAGGGTCAACTTCTTTCTCTTTTTCTTCTTCAGGCTCTTTGTTCAAATCGTCTGCAGTAAATACGATTCTGTGTTTTTGACTTGAGAAAGCTTTGTCAAATTCAAATCCGCTTTCTGCCTCATTTGTTTCAGGGAACTTATCTGCAGGTACTTGCTCGTTAAATCTGTCTTCGGTAATTTCGCTGATAGAAACGTTATCTATAAATAGGTAACCGGAAACATAATTTTCTTCGCCGCTAGCACCAAGTGAAACGCTTAATTGAACGCTGTCGATATCTGCATTGTCCTCAGTAGAGATGAAGAAAGAATATCTTCTCCATTTGCCTGCAGTGTTTACATTGATACCTCTTGACTCGTTGTTTGAAAACTCAAAAGTAGAGTTGTGAAGTTTCAAAGCGATTTTTGCTGTCTTGCTGCTGTCCACATCGTAAGTCAAAACAAATACGCTGATTTCGTAATATTTATTGGCTGTCAAGCTGTTGTCTGCAAGAGTAGTTGTATAAGTGTACTCGGAAGCTGCGTTGTTATTAATTACAAGAACGTTATTGTTGCTTGCACCCTCGATTGTTTCCTCGTAAGTCGCAATATTTAATTGTGGAGCAGTGTCCATAATGTTTATTAAGTCTTCGGAAGAAATTGCAGCTTTTTCTTTTCCGTCCTCATATTCGCCACCAAACCATTCACGGCTGCCGTGGTCACGGTTGTAAACACCTGCGATTGATTTACCTTTGCCGTTAGGAGCATCGGTATCTGCGTGAGAACCTGTCCATCCGTCCGGTGTATCCAATGCCTCGTTATCTGAGTTTGATGTTGAATTGTCGAATGTTGTTGTGCTAAATGTTACGGCTTTTTTATACTTAGGAGAAGTTTCGATAATTTCTTTTACATAAAAATCGTAACGGTCGCTGTCGATTTCGGTAAATGTAGGTCTGTCAAAGAAAACTGTACCGTCAGTTTTAACTTCTGCATTTCCGCCAAGCTTTAATTCTAAATAAATAGTAGAGTTGTCAAAACCTGCATTTATATAGAAAGTGTATTCGTGCCATCCTGTATCGGTTGCTTTAATTTCAAAGCTTTCGATATTTGTCTTGTTAGAGGATTGCAAATTGATTGTTGCATCTGCACCTTTGTATAGGTAAGCCCAAACGGAAAGCTCATAGTATTTACCTTTTGATAGGCTTACTGACGGAGAAGTGAATCCCCAAGGAGCATCTATTTGTTGACCTGTTTTTTTGTTAGAGCTTATAACAAGTAGGTTTGTGTTGTCTTTTGCTACAGGCTCATCACCCCATTCTGCAATTAAATCTCTATCCAAAGCAAGTAATTGTTTTTGAACGCTATTTGTTACGTCATAAACACCTGCGTAAATATCTTTTAACATATCTTTTGAAGAAGTTGTCCAATTTGAAGGCAAACCGAAAACAGTTTTTTCGGTGTTTCCGTTAAGGAATTTCTCCTCGTCAAACTCGTCTTCATATTGAGTTTTTGTTGCCGAAATATCAATTTGGTTAAACTCTGCGTTTGTTATCGATAAAGATTCGCTTTTTAAAGAATGCTTTTTAACATAATCGCTAGAAGATTCGGAGTTGTAGTCGGAGTAGTTGACTTTGTACATTTCGAACTCTGTCAAATAAACAGCACCTTTTACAAGAGAGTTAGGAGTAAGGTTGCTGCCTGTACCCATAACAACTTCAAAATAAATTTCGCTTAGCTTTTTCAAATCGCCTTGGATAAGGAAAGCAAGTTCGATATATCCGTCGCTGTCAAGCAAATCTTCCTCAATGTCTTTAGAGTTAAAATCGCTTATTTTGGTAAGCTCGGTGTCCTTTCCTTCATTATTCTTTTTGTAAATAATGATTTCAATACCTCTGTCGCTGTCTATATTTTCTGTTTTAACTTTGAAAGATAATCTGTAGTGATTGTTTGCTGCGATTTCTAATGTTTGTTTATAATTATATTTAGTAATACTAGGGTTGGTGTTTTCAATTTTGATAACTTTGTTGTTAATGGTCAATTTACCGCGGTTAGCATCCAAAATACCATCGTTTTTATCGTAAGTACCTTGTTTGTAGTTATCGCCCGCGTAAATGTCACTATCGTTTATGATATTTTCGCCTGTGCCCAATTTAGACTCTAAATCTGCTTTGTTGTCGGCACTTGCGTTATTGTAATCGGTTTCCTCGATTGTCTCCAAAGTGATTTCATCGAAGAAAGCAATACCTTTTACATTGTTAATACTATCGTTTTTGCCACCTTTACCTAAGCCGACTTGAAGATAAATTTCCTTGTTTCTCTTTTGGTCGCCTTTAATGTAAAAACTGATTTGACTCCATTCGCCGTTTGTGGTTATGTTGTCGATAGTTTTGACTTGCTCGTTCTTATCTGTCGAAGTTTTTAGCATCAAATAAGCACCGTTGCTTTCAATATCTTTTGTAAGTACCCAAACGGATAGTTTGTAATATTTGTTCGCAACAATCTTAAATCTATTGTCAGACCTGTAACCATAAGCAGTTGCTTGTTTGTTATTAAGCATCAAAAATTTACTATCCTTACCTTTTGGAGAAATACCTTCTGCAACAGTAGGGATGCCACTTGTACTAGTGTCGATTACACCTCTTTCCAAATAGTCAGAGCCTGTCGGAGCAGTTTCACCGTCATCGCCGCTGCTTGAAACGCCTGTCCATTTACGTGCGGTAAATGGGTTTTCGCTACCGCTGATGTTTATAAACGAAGTGTCGCCGTTTGTCAAATCGTTTACGGCTTGTTGTTCGTTGTTTTCTGCTGCGGCAGCAAAGTCATTATATTTTTCTTCCGCGGTTTTTCCGCCGTTGTCGTCTTTAACTTCGGTCACTACAACATTATCAAAGAAAGCATAACCATTTGAAAGCTTGCCGTCCTTTTTACCATCTTTACCATTTGACAATACAACGCTGATAGAGTTGCTTGAAAGGTTAGAGGTTTTAATCATAGTTGTATAAGTTTGCCAACTTCCGCCTGTTTTGATGCTTTCAAACTCTGTAAAAGCATCTCCGGCAATTTTAATATACGCACCATAGCTGTTATCGGTAAGCTTATCGGTTTTTACCGAAACGCTTATTTGGAAAATTTTGTTGGCGCTTAAACTGAAGTTGCTTGATGTATATTTGTATGAGTTATCCTTTTTGTTGTAAATCATAAGGATATTCGAATCTGTTGTTGCAACAGCACCCGGATTGGGTAGCCTATTCCAAAGTTTCTTGTTTTTGTCATACGCACTTTTTTCAGTGTCAATTACACCCGCCACTAAGGAATCCTCATCCAAATCGGTAGAGTTTCCCGATGTTGTACTGCCTGCAGAGCCTGTCCAACTTCCTGGGATTTTAGGGAAGGCGTCAGATGTAGTAACTTCAAAATTACCATTAGCGATAAATTCACTTGTGTCTTTTACTTCCCCTGTTGTGTCGTCCTCTTTGTCGCATGCGATAAGCGTAGTTACCATACATACACACAAAATGACTATCAACAGAATTGTTAAAAATTTGTGTTTTTTGTTCATTTTACCACCTTTGTCTAGTATTAATTATTATATTTGATAAATTAATCGTTTATTATTATATATTATTATTAAAAAAAAAGCAATAGTTTATAAGCAAATTTTGGAATAAATTATTTTATTTCAAATATTTTATAAGACAAGTTATGGCTGTTTACGATATAATATGCGATAAATCTTATAAAAATTGTAATTAGTATCGATTTTTTTAAGGTTTTTGTAGCATTATTGTGAAAAATTTTAATAATGACAGATTAATATTACTTGTAAGACTTATAATTAGAGATAAATTCCACATATTAGAATTATGAGGATAGAAAAAAAGATAAAAAAACCTTACAAATTAAAATCATTATTTGTGACTATTGCAAGTAGCAGTGTGGGGCTTGTAAATGGTTTGTTAGGTGCAGGCGGAGGGTCTTTGGTCGTGCCACTATATGAGTCGGGCATGAACTTGGAGGCTAAAAAATCTCATGCTACTGCAATAGCTACTATGTTACCGAGTTGTATTATAAGCGGAATTATTTACTTGCTAAATGGTAACTTCGATTACGTAAGCGGCGGCATAGTGACGGCAGGCGTTATATTAGGCGGAATAATCGGCTCTATTATACTAAAGTTTATCAAAAACGATTTTTTGTCATTGATTTTTTATTTTATAATGATTTATGCAGGAGTTAAACTGTTATTGCCTAGGTAAAGGTAGTAATAACTTATAAGGTGGTGTAAAATGCAATACTTTTTGTATGTTTTATTTGGATTGTTAGGCGGTTTGATAGGTGGTATGGGTATGGGTGGAGGTACGATATTAATACCTTTGCTTACTTTATTTTTAAATATACCACAACTGCAAGCACAAACTATAAATTTGATTTCTTTTATACCTATGGCAATAGTAACACTTGTAATTCATATTAAAAACAAACTTGTCGATTTTGGGGCATTGTTAAAAGTTTTGCCATTTGCTTTTACATTCAGTATAATAGGCTCAATATTTGCCTTAAAGATAAACAGTAACATTTTAAGGACGATTTTCGGAGTGTTTATGCTCTTAATCGGTAGCTTTTTTATGCTCAAATCGCTCAAAAATTACCTTTTTAAATATATTTTTAGCCATAAATACGCTAATACCTTATCCAAATTTAAACTTTTAGTTAGATTAAAATAAAATTAATGTAAATTTTTTATAATTAGTATAGATTTTTAATTAATATTGTGTTATAATGTACCCATATAGGAAAGTTTTTAATTATTTGTTTTAAGGTGTTTGACTGAGTATTGTTGCGATTAAAACAAATAAAGTTTTAATCAATATATACTAAAGTTTAAGTGTACAAACAATATTGTTTTTTTATTGGTTTGTATCCTGCATTTTAATGCGAAGGAGTTTTATGGAGAGAATAGGAATTATTGACCTTGGTTCAAATTCTGCACGGTTGGTTTTGGTAAATGTCCATGAGGGCGGTTATTTTGCTGTGTTTGACGAACTTAAGGAATCGGTAAGGCTTGCGCAAGGTATGGATGAGGACGGAGTTTTAAGTCCTGCCCGTGTTGAACAAACTATAAAAACATTGCAAATGTTTAGACGTTTGTGCGATTCAAATAAAGTAAGCAGAATTTATGCTTATGCAACCGCAGCGGTAAGAAACGCAAAAAATCAACATAGTTTTTTGGCTGAAGTTCAGCTTAAATGTGGTTTCAAGCTTGAAATCTTGGATGATGAGCAAGAGGCTCAAATGGTATATCAAGGTGTTATCAACAGTATGGATATCCCTAGAGGATTGATTATGGATATCGGCGGCGGTAGCACACAATTAATTTACTATAATCGAAAAAATATTTTGGGGCATGCGACAATACCTTATGGTGCGGTTACTTTGACCGAAAAGTTCAGAACTGTTACATACAGACCGCAAGAGCGTGCCGAAAAAATAAGAGCATTCTTTTTGGAAGAACTTGAAAAAGTAGAATTTTTAAAAGAAATTGAGCCGGATGTAAGATTTATCGGTGTAGGTGGCTCATTTAGAAATGTAGGTAAAATCAGTCGTATGTTAAGGAAATATCCTTTGAATATGCTGCATAACTATGTAGTACCGGCAGGCGAATTTACAAGCATATACAACAATATCAAATCACTTGATTTGGACAAGACCATGAAGATAAAAGGTTTATCAAGCGTGCGTGCAGATATATTCCCTTCAGCTTTGGCTGCAGTAAGTGCTGTATTTGAAAAAATGAATTTCAGTGATGTTACCATTTCGGGCTGCGGACTTCGTGAGGGGGCAATGTTTAAAATTGCCGTTCCGTCCACAAATGACAAGCCTATTAGCGATGTGTTGGGACACAGCTTGTACACCACCTTAAATTTCTATCAGGAAAATATCGGTCATGCGGAACAAGTTTACAATTTGTCTGTTCAACTATTCAAACAACTACGTGTGTTGCATAAATTGCCACGTGCTTATGTAAAAGTATTGAGGGTTGCCGCAATGTTGCACGATACGGGTAATAAGATAAAATACTATGACCACCACAAACATAGTGCTTACATAATTTTGCACAGCAATTTATATGGCATATCACATAAAGATTTGGTAATGAGTGCTATGGTTGCAAGCATGCACAGGAAAGACGAGCTTGATGCGAGCACATTTATGAAATACAGAGATATGATTACAGAAGAAGATTTGTATGCTGTACTTAAATTGGGAGTAATTGTGCGAATTGCAGAATCATTGGATAGGTCAATGGACAGCGTTATTAAGGAAATCAACTGTGATGTTTTGGGCGATAGCGTTATCATGAAGACTGAGGCAGTCGGCGATTGCTCGCTGGAAATTAAAAATGCTTTGTCTGCAACCGCGGAATTTAAAAAGCATTTTAATAAGAATTTGCAAATACTTTAATGCGAAAAATATAATTAAATATAGCTAATATTTAATTTTGTTTATTTCATATTTTTTTCTCCTGAACACACCTCGACTTTTCGGGGTGTGTTCTTTTGCAATTTCTTTAGTTGTTTTTTTTTGTAACAACTTTTAGTAAATAAAAAGATAAGAAAAAATTTCCTTTTAACAACCGCGACACACGGTTAATTAGATTAATGCCTAAGCAAAAAGAAATGAATGTTATCCGAAATTATAATATAATGAAAATGTAAAGCTAATATATTAAATCTAAAATGCTTTATGTTTAATCTCTTAAAATCAAACTGCATTTTTTTGACAGATGAGAGTTTTTCTTTTATAAATTGTTCCATTATTATTAAATACAAATAAAAATCACTATATCCACGATATGTAGATATAGCGATTTTGCTATTAATCTGAGTTTTATATGTGCTTGTTATTGCAAGAAAATGAGTAAAAGTGCTTCCAAAAAGCAATTTGTAAATGCTGTTAAATCTTGCGCAATTTAGTTAAATATGCTAATTTAAGCATATATTTAGTCGTATAAATGTAAAAAAACATGCTTTTGAATTGTTTTGTAGTTATAATATATGTTTATATTTACATTTTTATTAATTTCCACAATATGTAGATATATGCATATTTTCATATTGTGATATGTACATTAAACTGTGTTACGCTCTCTTTGTAGTTGTTTTAGTTTTATGTATGTGTAAATCTTTTTTATTTGCTCTGCAGTTAATTTTGTGCCGTTTATGTATTTTTCTTTAGGAGTATATGTAGAAATATCTCCGCTTTTTATCATACCATTTAAACTGCTTAATTTTTCTTCGGATAATTTTAAATGTGTATCTTGCGAAATCTTTTCATTTTTCACTACATTAAAATTTTGCGACATTTGTAGTTTAATTGGCTCGATATCCAATGAGTCGTTATTATTTTCCGATAAAATGTCTGATTGTCTTATTGCGGTTGGCTGTAATTTTAAATAAGTTACATTCATACTATCTAGTTTTTTTAATAAAAATTCGCTTTCAAATTCTCCGCACAAAATAAACACTTTTTCATAATTATTTTTTGAGCATTGTTCGATGATATCCAAAGCTTGAGGTATATCCAAAGCGACTTTTTTTCTGCTGCCGCAGTATTTGTGAATAACTTCGCCATTTGTAAAAGACAATTTGTTGTGTTTTTGTTCTATATAGTTGTACAAATGTATTTCCAAATTATTATAATTTGTGCTGTTTATTAAATTTTGGTAGCTTTGATTGTTTAGTCTTGTAGTGTTTAAATCGATTGATAAAAGGCAGCTCATTAAAAATTACTCCTTACTACCGTCCCGCTTGTTGTAGAATAGATATTGCTGTGCGTATCCTGCGTTTTCCCCGTACAAATCGATAAGTTTTTGTCTTATGATTTTAGGAGATGGCATATCGCCGAATAAGTCTTGATAAATCTTTTTGACCCAGGTATCAACGGGGAATACGTCCATTTTGTGGTAGCCGAACAAAAGTATGCAGTCGGCGACTTTTGGACCTACTCCCACTAGATTTTCACACAAATATTTGTTTGCGTCATATCCGTTTAAAGTTTGCGGTACGGATAAATTTATTTTGTTTTCCGATAAGGTTTTAATACTTTTTACAAGATAAGGCGCTCTGTAACCGGAGCCCATTTGTTTAAACTCTTCTTCGGTTATTTTACTCAGTTCGGAAAGTGTAGGAAATTTTCCGTTTGGCGCTATTCTGTTTAAAATGCCTTGTATCCTAGGAATATTGTTATTTGCCGAAATAATAAAACTTATTATTGTTTCCACAATATCTTGCCTTAAAATTCGTATACCATATCCGTAACGCACCGCAGTACGCATCATAGGTAGGTTTTTAAGCTGTTCTTTTATTTGGGAATAATCGCATTTTAAGTCAAAATAGTTTTCAAAATATTCCTTGTCTTCGTTTTCGATTACAATTTTGTCCTCATCTTGATAAAGCACGGCTTTTTTGTCCAAAGTGTAGCAAACTGCGTGGTTGTCTTTTATATGATACCTGAATAGTTGTCCGCACTCAAGCGTTTGTTTGATATTAAAATCCTTTGCTTCTGTTATTATAGTATTATTTTGCATAATCTTTTTACCTTTTGTGTCGAATAATCGATATATCGTGTCGATTATTACAACTTTTTACTTAAATATCTACTTTTTATATTGTATAATATTTACATTTTTTTTGCAACATTTGATTGACAATTAGTAAATAAAATGCTAAGTTTAACAAGAGGTTAATGTAAAATGAGTGAAATGGTGGCGGATAAAAAGTTGAAAGAAAATAAATTGGGTACAATGCCTGTACCTAAATTGCTGCTTACAATGTCTTTGCCGGCGATGTTTTCCATGTTAGTGCAATCGCTTTACAACATTGTAGACAGTTTATTTATCGCTAAAGTTAGTGGTCTTGCTTTGGATGCGGTTTCTTTTGCTTTTCCTATGCAGCAAATTATGCTTGCTTTTGCACTTGGTATAGGTGTAGGTACAAGCACTATAGTTGCTCGAAGACTTGGAGAGAAAAACAAGGCCGATGCGGATAAACTTGCGCAGACAGGGTTTAAATTGGCAATAATTACTACTGCTGTTTTTATGATAATGGGTAGTTTTTTACCAAGACTTTTTATGATGATATTTACAAAAGATACAAATATAGTAAATATGGGTATGCAGTACTTGACAATTTGTATGGTTTGTTGCTTTGGTCAAATGATAGAAATTTTATTTTCCAAAGTATTGCAAGCAACGGGAAATATGATTATCCCTATGTTATCACAGTTATTGGGCGCCATTATAAACATAATTTTTGACCCGATTTTTATTTTTGTATGCAATTTGGGTATTGTAGGCGCGGGGCTGGCAACGGTAATGGGACAAATAATCAGCATGATTTTTGTTGTTATTTTGGCATCTAAAAGAAGACATATAATAGATTTGTTTTTTAAAGATATAAAATTTGGCTTGAAGAAGATAAAAGAAATTGTAAGAGTAGGACTTCCTGTAATGATAATGAATGCCGTAGCAGGTATAATAGTAATCATAATGAATTCGATTATCATTCAGTACAGTGTAAAGGCTCCGTCGGCTTTGGGAATCTATTTTAAATTGCAATCGTTTGTTTTTATGCCTGTTTTTGGTTTGAATCAAGGTGCTTTGCCTATTATGTCATTCAACTTCGGCGCTAATAAAGAAAAAAGATACAAACAAACATTTTTGCTTTCTATTTTGGTAAGTTTGATAATTATGGCTGTTGGCTTAATAGTGTTCCAATTATGTCCTGAGTGGTTAATTTCATTGTTTGAAAACAGTAGCAGTGATGCGGAAATTGCAGGTTATGCCGAATTGTTGAAAGTTGGAACGGTAACGCTTAAAGTAATCAGTTGGAGCTTTTTATTTTCGGCGGTAAATATCATTGTTACAACAGGATATCAATCTATTGGTTACGGTTTGACATCTTTGATAATGTCATTATTAAGACAGGTAATATTAATATTGCCTATTGCGATTTTGTTTGGTAAATTATGGGGGCTTGATATACTATGGTGGAGCTATCCTATTTCCGATATTTTGGTTATGGTTGTATTTACCCCTTATTATATTTATGCGTATAAAAAAGCATTTGCAAAAAGGTTAAAAGTTGCAGGAGAAATTGCAAAAGAAGAAAGCATTGTTTCAAGCAGTCAAATTGCGGATAATGTTATTGTGGAAAATAACAGTGCAGAGGATTGTATAAGCATAAGTGAAAACAATTTGGAAAGTGCAGTCGTTGCAAGTACAATGGATAGTGGTATAGAAGAGAATAAAAGTTGTAAAGAATAATAAAATCTAACCCACGGCATTATGCCGTGGGTCATTTATATAAAATAAAAGCAGTTTGAGTAACATAATTATATTTTTGTTAATAATATAAAATTAGTAACCATTACTACTTTTATGTTAAAGAAAATAATAATGAATATCAATTTTAAAATCAATAAAATAATAATCATTACTAATTTTTACAAGTATTAATAAGACATAAGGATAATTTATATATTTATATAAATATATGACAAATATAAACTTGTAAATTTCATATTTGTTAATTATTGCAACCGCAGTCGTTGTTTCTATTGCTCCAAATTAAATAAACAGGCATACCGTTTATATTATTGGAATTTGCAAAATTGCTGCAAGAGCCGTAACCATAACCACTTCTGTTATTATTGCAGCCACAAGAGTTGCAGCCGCTCCTATTATCGTTACAACCACAGGAGTTATAACCCCAATTATTCCTATTGCAGCCGCAACTATTTTGACGGTTACAACCGCAACCGTTTAATTGGTTTATAAAATTGTTTTGCCAACTATTGCAACCACAGCTGCAACCGCAATTTCTGTTAAAGTTATTGCAATTAAAATTACACATGTTATTACCTCGAATATATAGCATTTTAAGACTGAAAATTCGATTTTCGTCTTACACTATGAGAATATGAATTTTTAAAAAAATATGTGAAAAATTTTGCATAAAAGACTAGACTTTTCTTTATAAATATGTTATTATAATTATACAAGAAAAATATATAATATAAATAAGAGATTTACAGCAAAAATTTACCGTAAAAATCGCGATTTTAGGTAAATTAAAACAAGTTAAAAACAGTAAATTTCAAACTAGTAAAAATTTAGTGTTTTTATATTGTAAAAGTTTATTTTTCTAATATATTTTTAAACTAATTTTTAACAGCCGCACATATAACTATTCCGTATATGTTTTGGGCTTTAATAATCTTGGAGGTATTAAAATGAGAGAGGAATGGAAAGGTTTTAACGAAGGAGCTTGGACTGAAAGCATTAATGTTGCCGACTTTATCAAACGCAATTACACTTTTTATGATGGCGATGCTAGTTTTCTATGCGGACCTACAAAAAGAACTTCTTCTATAATGGAGAAAGTTAATGCTTTGCTAAAAGAGGAAACTGAAAAGGGTGTCGTTGGTATTGACACTGAAAGAGAAACATCTATTTTAAGCTATGGCCCCGGCTATATCGATAAAGATAAAGAAATTATCGTTGGTTTGCAAACAGAAGCTCCGCTTGTTCGTGGTGTTAACTTGTTCGGCGGTAAGAGAATGGCTATTTCCGCTTGCGAAAACTACGGATATAAAATTTCGGATAAAGTCCTTGACGAGTTTAAATACAGAACAACTCATAACGACGGTGTATTCAGAGCATACAACGACACTATGAGAAAGGCAAGACACGTTGGTATCATTACAGGTCTTCCAGATGCTTACGGTCGTGGTCGTTTGATTGGCGATTACAGAAGATTGGCTCTTTATGGTATGGATTTCCTAATCGAGCAAAAAATGGCTGACAAGACTGCTTACGGCAATAAAGATATGACAGAATCAAATATCCGCATTGTTGAAGAACTTGCAAAGCAAATAGACTTTATGAAACAATTAAAAGTGCTTGCAAACAACTATGGTTTTGATATTTCAAATCCTGCTAAAAACGCACAAGAGGCAGTTCAATTCACATATTTTGCATACCTAGGTTCAATTAAAGAGCAAAACGGTGCAGCAAACTCTATCGGACGTATTTCTACTTTCCTTGATATTTACTTTGAAAGAGATTTGAAAAACGGCGTTTTGACTGAGGAACAAGCTCAAGAGATTATGGATGACCTAATCATTAAATTACGTCTTGTTCGTCACTTGAGAACAGAAGAATATAACGACCTATTTGCAGGCGACCCTACTTGGGTAACAATGAGTGAGGCCGGTGTTGACGGCGAAGGTAACCCTATGGTTACAAAGAACTCTTATCGTGTACTTCAAACTTTGTACAATTTGGGTAGCAGCTGTGAGCCTAACATCACAATTTTGTGGAGCCAAAAACTTCCTCAAGCTTACAAAAACTTCTGTGCACAAGTTTCTATCGATACCGATAGTATTCAATATGAGAATGATGATGTAATGCGTTGCAGATATGGTAATGACTATTCTATCGCATGCTGTGTTTCTGCTATGGATACAGGTAAACAAATGCAATTCTTCGGTGCAAGATGCAATATGGCAAAAGTATTGTTGATGGCATTGAACGGCGGTGTTGACGAAGTTCACGGCGTACAAGTTGCTCCAAAAGGCAAAGTATTTGAGGAAGGCAAGCCACTTGTTTACGAAGAAGTTATGGAAGCTTATGACAAATACAGCGATTGGATTGCAAATCTTTATGTTAACACTTTAAATATCATTCACTATATGCATGATAAATATGCTTATGAGCGTTTGACAATGGCATTCCATGACACAGAGCCTCACAGATGGATGGCTTTCGGTATAAGCGGACTTTCAGTTTTGACAGACAGCTTAAGTGCAATTAAATATGCAAAAGTTACTCCTATCAAAGATGAGCGTGGCGTTATTGTTGACTTTAAGACTGAGGGCGAGTTCCCTAAATATGGTAATGACGATGACAGAGTTGACCAAATTGCAAAAGATATTACTGATGATTTCTATGCAAAACTTAAGAAAACTCCTTGCTACCGCGGTGCTACTCATACATTGAGCGTACTAACAATTACATCTAACGTGGTTTATGGTAGAAAGACAGGTAACACTCCTGACGGACGCCGTGCTAAAGAGCCATTTGCACCAGGTGCTAACCCAATGCACGGACGTGATGCAAGCGGTGCTGTAGCAAGCTTGGCAAGCGTGTCTAAATTGAATTATGATAGTTGCCGTGATGGTATTTCTAACACATTCTCGGTTACTCCTGAGGCGTTAGGTAAAGATAAGCCTACTCAAATCACTAACTTGACAACAATGCTTGACGGTTACTTTGGTAGAGATGCTCATCACTTGAATGTTAACGTATTAAACAGAGAGTTGTTGATTGATGCAATGAATAACCCTGGTAAATACCCAACTCTTACTGTTCGTGTAAGTGGTTATGCAGTTAACTTTAACAAGCTAACCCGTGACAAACAGGAAGAAGTTATCGCAAGAACATTCCATCAAAAATTATAAAATTTATACCATAGATTGCCCCGCGGAATATATGTTCCGTGGGGATATGGGTATAATAAGGGGTTGAACTCAAAATATAATAGCAGAGTATCGACCATTAAAAATATAATCGATTGAATAGGTTAATTTTATGGGAATTACATTAAATGTCCACTCTATTGAGAGCTTTGCCACTCTTGAAGGGGCGGGGATAAGATACGCGTTGTTTTTGCAAGGTTGTCCGTATAGATGCGTTTATTGCCATAATCCGGATACTTGGAAATGCGGTATAGGCAAACCAAAGACGGTTGACAGCATTATTGAGCAAATGCAACATTATAAATCATTTTATAAAAACGGCGGTGGGCTTACGGTAACAGGCGGTGAGCCGCTTATGCAAGCAGATGGTGTTTTGGAACTTTTTAAAAGGGTACATTCCGAGCTTGGACTTACCAATACCATTGATACTTCCTGTGCGGTTATGCCGGATAATATCAATGAGATTTTACATTATACCGATTTAGTTATTGTGGATTTAAAGTTTCATAATAACCAAGATTACAAACATTATGCCGACGGCAGTTTGGATAACACCATTGCAATGCTTGACAAGACTTTGCAATCGGGGGTAAAAGTTCTAGTTAGGACAGTTGTTGTTCCCGATATAAATGATACTTTCGAAGATATAGATAAATATGTGGAAATTGTTAACAGATATCCTAACGTTATTAAATACGAGCTTTTGGGATATCACACAATGGGTGTCTTTAAATACAACGAACTTGGTATAAAATACCGCTTGGACGGCGTTGAGCCGTTGTCTGTTACAAAACTAAAAGAATTGCAAAATTATGCAAATAGTAAATTAAAAATTTAGTTTTGCAATGTGATAAAATAAATTTAAAACAAATATTAAATATTTATAATTAATAAAAACGGCTTTTAAGTCGTTTTTTTTAACAATATTGCCTCAAAACAAAAGGTTAGGTATGTTTACATGCCGTATTGACCATAAAAAATTTATATTATATAATTAATAAAAAGATTAGAGGGATAATCAATGAAAAATAAAATTTTTATTTGCTTATCTATTTTAAGCATTGTAATATTAAGTTGCTGCATTTTGGTGGGCTGTAGCAAGAAGCCTGAAGCCTGCTAGAGTTCAGAGCAGATTAACAATTTACCACTATGCTTAACCACTGAGTCT
>OFFL01000210.1_pt1 | contig 68293 bp, 53 predicted proteins | sample 1521391 | NCBI WGS metagenome assembly OFFL01 (sample SAMEA3504082, study PRJEB24116) | mouse gut metagenome | biome: mouse gut; feature: mouse-associated habitat; material: faeces | place: Denmark | collected 2011
TTACGTGCGGTTTTGTACGTTCGTACTTTTCTTTTGCCATTTTCTTTTCCTCCTCTATAATTGCCGTGAGACAATTAGCCTCTACGTTTTGCGATAATTTCTTCGCTTACGGATTTTGGAACTTCTTCAAAGTGGTCAGACTGCATGGTGTACAGGCCACGACCCTGTGTTTTAGAACGCAAGTCGGTTGCATAACCGAACATTTCAGACAGCGGTACAAAACCTCTGATGATCTGCGCGTTGCCTTTCGCTTCCATACCTTCAATTCTGCCACGGCGAGCGTTCATGTCACCCATGACATCGCCCATATATTCATCTGGAATGGTAACTTCAATTTTCATGATAGGTTCCAATAATACTGGATTTGCTTTGGCAGCACCTTCTTTGAATGCCATAGAACCAGCAATTTTAAATGCCATTTCAGAAGAGTCTACTTCATGGTAAGAACCATCTACCAATGTAGCTTTGATGTCTACCATCTCATACCCTGCTAAAATACCATTCTGCATTGCTTCACGAATACCATTTTCAATTGGAGCGATGTATTCTTTTGGCACAACGCCGCCAACGATTTTACTTTCAAATTGGAAACCTGTACCTGGTTCCAGTGGTTCTAATTCAATTACAGCATGACCATACTGACCACGACCACCGGACTGACGTTTGAACAAGCCTGTCGCTTTGACAGCCTTGCGAATGGTTTCTTTGTAGGCAACCTGAGGTTTCCCTACTTGACATTCCACCTTAAATTCACGTTTCAAACGGTCAGCAATGATATCCAAGTGCAATTCACCCATACCAGCAATGATTGTCTGACCAGTTTCCTGATCTGTATAGGTTTTGAAAGTCGGGTCTTCCTCTGCCAATTTTGCCAGGGCAATGCCCATTTTTTCCTGGTCAGCCTTTGTGCTTGGTTCAATCGCGATATTGATAACTGGTTCTGGGAATTCCATGGATTCCAAAATGATTGGAGAATCTTCAGCACACAGAGTATCACCTGTACCAGTATCTTTCAAACCAACAGCAGCAGCAATGTCACCGGCATATACCATGTCAATTTCTTCTCTGTGGTTTGCGTGCATCTGCAGGATACGACCGATTCTTTCTCTCTTATTTTTGGTAGAGTTAAGAACGTAAGTACCCGAAGCCAAAGTACCGGAATATACACGGAAGAATGTCAACTTCCCTACATATGGGTCTGTCATGATTTTGAAAGCCAGAGCGCTGAATGGTTCGCTGTCGCTTGCATGGCGTTCTGTTTCTTCACCATCTTCCAGTGTTCCTTTAATTGCAGGAATATCTGTTGGGGCTGGGCAGTAGTCCACAACAGCATCCAACAGCATCTGTACACCTTTGTTTTTGAAGGAGGAACCGCAGAATACTGGAATCATTTTCACTTCACAAGTTGCTTTGCGAATAGCACCTTTGATTTCTTCAACGGTTAATTCTTCCCCTTCTAAGTATTTCATCATTAATTCTTCATCTTGTTCTGCAGCTGCTTCTACCAATTTTTCTCTGTATTCCGCAGCCTGTTCTGCATATTCAGCAGGAATTGGTTCTTCGTCAAAAGTTCCCATATCATCAGTAAACATATGTGCTACATTATTTACCAAGTCAATAATTCCTACAAAGTTGTCTTCAGCCCCAATAGGCAACTGCATGGCAACCGCATTATGACCTAACCGTTCTCTAATCTGTTCTACTACACTCAGAAAATTAGCACCGGTTCTGTCCATTTTATTTACATAAGCTAGTCTAGGTACACCGTAAGTATCAGCCTGACGCCAAACTGTTTCGGACTGAGGCTGCACACCACCTACTGCACAGAAAACCCCTACAGAGCTGTCCAGCACACGCAGAGAACGTTCAACCTCTACCGTGAAGTCTACGTGGCCCGGGGTGTCGATGATATTGATACGATGACCTCTCCATTGTGCCGTTGTCGCAGCAGAAGTAATGGTGATACCTCTTTCCTGCTCCTGAACCATCCAGTCCATAGTAGCTGCACCGTCATGCACTTCACCGATTTTGTGTACACGACCTGTATAGTACAGAATACGTTCGGTAGTAGTGGTTTTACCAGCATCAATGTGTGCCATAATACCAATGTTTCTGGTTTTTTCTAAAGGAAAGGCTCTACCCACCGTTTTTCCTCCTTTTTAAGTTAACGGTAATAAACTACCAACGATAATGTGCGAAAGCCTTGTTGGCTTCTGCCATTTTATGTGTGTCTTCTTTCTTCTTCACTGCACCGCCCATATTGTTTGCGGCATCCATTAATTCATTCGCCAGTTTGAGATCAATTGTTTTTTCGCCTCTCTTACGAGCAAACATTACAATCCAACGAATCCCCAATGTCTGACGACGATCTGCTCTTACTTCGATTGGTACCTGATAGTTAGCACCACCTACACGACGAGCTTTTACTTCTAATACTGGCATTACATTTTTCAATGCTTCTTCATATACTTCCAGCGCATCTTTACCAGTTTTTTCAGCAATGATGTCGAATGCTCCATAGACTGCTCTCTCAGCTGCACCCTTTTTACCATCTAACATGATCTGATTGATCAGTTTGGTAACTTTTTTACTATTGTAAATTGGATCAGCTAAAACTTCTCTTTTAGGAGCTGCACCTTTTCTGGACATATTATTTCCCTCCTATCGCAAATTTAAGCTGAAACAATTATTTTTTGCTTGCTTTTGGTTTCTTTGTACCGTATTTGGAACGAGCCTGATTACGATCGTTCACACCAGCAGCATCCAGAGTACCACGAACCAAGTGATAACGCACACCAGGTAAGTCTTTTACTCTGCCGCCTCTTACCAGAACAACGCTATGTTCCTGTAAGTTATGGCCAATCCCCGGGATATAAGCTGTTACTTCGATGCCGTTTGTTAATTTTACACGGGCAACTTTACGCAACGCAGAGTTTGGTTTTTTTGGCGTGGTAGTATATACTCTTGTACATACCCCTCTTTTCTGTGGATTATTTTTTAATGCAGGAGCAGTAGATTTCTTTTCTGCTACATATCTGCCTTGTCTAACCAATTGGTTAATTGTTGGCATGCTCTGCACCTCCTTCCTCAAGATTAAAAGAATAAGTAAATTTTAAACAACGTTTGCGGGCGTGTCATAACAAAGCCCTACAAAAGCTGTGCCTTACAGCACAGCTTTTGTTATATAAAATTCCATAGTTCTCACGCGAACTTCTGTAGTTTATCATACTTTATTCCAGCTGTCAAGCATTATTCCAGAATAAAATCAGGAGTTTCTTCCCCATCGCTCACTTTAATTCCTCTATACCGTCTCATGCCTGTACCAGCAGGAATCAGTTTCCCCAAAATTACGTTTTCCTTCAGGCCCAACAATGGGTCCACTTTTCCTTTGATTGCTGCGTCAGTCAATACGCGAGTAGTTTCCTGGAAGGATGCTGCCGATAAGAAAGAATCTGTAGCCAGAGATGCCTTAGTAATCCCCAATAGCACCGTTTTACCAATAGCTTCCTGACCGCCTTCGGCACGAACTCTTTCATTCTCGCTTTCATAGTCAAATACATCGACCTGACCGCCCGGCAGCAGATTGGTATCACCAGGATCTTCAATCTTAACCTTGCGCAGCATCTGGCGTACCATTACTTCAATATGCTTATCATTGATATCCACACCTTGCAGGCGGTATACTTTCTGTACTTCACGGAGCAAATACATCTGCACGCCCAGAGGTCCTTTCACCCGCAGTAAATCATGCGGATTAATGGAGCCTTCCGTCAATTCCTGTCCTGCTTCTACCACATCGCCGCTATTTACTTTCAAGCGGGCGCCATATGGTACCGCATAGACTTTTGCTTCGCCATTATCCTCGGTGATGGTGATTTCTTTTCTATTTTTGATATCCTGAATTTGTACTGCGCCAGCAGCTTCAGCAATAATCGCCTGGCCTTTCGGTTTTCTTGCTTCAAACAACTCTTCCACACGAGGAAGACCTTGTGTGATATCATCTCCAGCAACCCCGCCAGTATGGAAAGTACGCATGGTTAGCTGTGTACCAGGTTCACCGATGGACTGCGCGGCAATGATACCAACAGCTTCCCCGATATCCACATGCCCACCAGTAGCCAGATTGCGCCCATAACACTTACGGCAAATACCATAACGGCTCTTGCAGGTTAATGCGCTGCGAATTACAACCTGGGTCACACCAGCATTTTGAATTACGACAGCCATATCATCTGTAATTTCCTCATTGGCACCAACTAAAACTTCTCCTGTTTCTGGATGGATTACTGGCTCCAATGCATATCGACCAGCAATGCGTTCTTCCAGTGGTTCAATAACTTCATTGCCGCTCTTGATTGCTTCTACCAACAAGCCTTTGTCTGTGTGACAATCATCCTCACGCACAATTACTTCCTGCGCTACATCCACCAGACGTCTGGTCAAATAACCTGAGTCAGCAGTACGCAGAGCCGTATCTGTCAACCCTTTACGAGCCCCGTGAGAGGAAATAAAGTATTCCTGTACATTCAAACCTTCACGGAAGTTTGCCTTAATCGGCAATTCAATAGTACGGCCAGTAGAGTCTGCCATCAAGCCACGCATCCCTGCCAGCTGACGAATCTGCTGGTTATTACCACGGGCACCAGAAGTGGCCATCATGTTGATATTATTAAATTTATCCAAGTTTTGCAGCAACGCATCTGTTACATCTTTTGTGGCCTTGTTCCAAACCTTGATTACCAGATTGTAACGTTCTTCTTCTGTAATTAAACCCCGTCTGAATTTCTGTTCAATCCGTTCTACCTCTGCATCGGACGCAGCCAAAATATCCACTTTTTCATCTGGAACAATAATATCACTAAACGCAACAGTAAACCCTGCTTGTGTGGAATATTTATAGCCTTGTGCTTTAATCCCATCCAGCATATTTGCAGTAGCGGAGGCACCTAATTTCTTATAACACTTTGCTACAATTTTACCCAAACCTTTTTTGCCTACTGTCTCATTGATGTAACCGACTTCTTTTGGAATTACACTGTTAAAAATCACTCGGCCTACTGTCGTCTCCAAACGGCTACCGTCAGGCTGACGGATTAATACTTTAGCCTGTAAATGCACTTCCCCCGCATCATATGCCAATAATGCTTCTGTATCGTCTTTAAATATTTTTCCTTCGCCTAAAGCACCATCCCGGTCAATAGTCAGATAATAGGAACCTAAAATCATATCCTGTGTTGGCGTAGTTACTGGTTTCCCATCCTTTGGATTTAAAATATTATTGGCTGCCAACATCAAAATACGAGCTTCTGCCTGTGCTTCCGCTGACAACGGCACATGGATTGCCATCTGGTCGCCATCGAAGTCGGCGTTGTACGCAGTACATACCAAAGGATGCAACCGTAAAGCACGCCCTTCTACCAGCACTGGTTCAAAAGCCTGAATCCCTAATCTATGCAAAGTAGGCGCACGGTTCAGCAGTACAGGATGGTCTTTTATTACATCTTCCAAAACATCCCATACTTCAGGTTTTAAACGCTCCACCATACGCTTTGCACTTTTTATATTATGGGCATAGCCTTCATTTACCAGTTTTTTCATGACAAAAGGTTTAAACAACTCTATCGCCATTTCTTTTGGTAACCCACACTGGTGCATTTTCAGTTCTGGTCCTACCACGATAACAGACCGTCCAGAATAGTCTACACGTTTTCCTAACAGATTCTGACGGAAACGACCCTGTTTCCCTTTCAGCATATCGCTCAACGATTTCAACGGACGGTTGCCAGGACCGGTTACTGGTCTTCCTCGGCGTCCATTATCAATCAAAGCATCTACAGCTTCCTGCAACATTCTTTTCTCGTTGCGCACAATAATATCAGGTGCGCCCAAATCTAATAACCGTTTCAAACGATTGTTACGGTTAATGACACGACGATACAAATCGTTTAAATCAGAAGTGGCAAAACGTCCGCCATCCAGCTGCACCATCGGACGAATTTCTGGCGGAATTACCGGCAGCACATCCAAAATCATCCAGCTGGGCTTGTTATTTGACTTCAAAAATGCTTCTACAACTTCCAATCGTCTTACGGCTTTAATATTTCTCTGACCAGTTGTAGTCCGAATCTCCTCTTTCAATTCATCATACAGCTTTTCTAGATCCATATCTTCCAGCAATTCTTTAATCGCTTCTGCGCCAATGCCCGCACGGAATCCGTTCCCATATTTTTCACGGTTATCCCGATATTCGCTTTCTGTCAGCAGAGACATCTTTTCCAACGGAGTATCTCCGCCATCTAATACAATGTAGGACACAAAATAAATTACTTTTTCCAGCTGACGCGGAGAAATATTTAATAATAGACCCATTCTGCTGGGAATTCCTTTAAAATACCAGATATGAGAACATGGCGCCGCTAATTCAATATGCCCCAAACGCTCTCTTCTCACCTTCGAACGTGTAACTTCTACACCACAGCGGTCGCATACAACACCTTTATAGCGAATCCGCTTATATTTTCCGCAGTTACATTCCCAGTCCTTGGTCGGCCCGAAAATGCGCTCACAAAACAAACCGTCCCGTTCCGGTTTTAATGTACGATAATTAATCGTTTCCGGTTTTTTTACTTCACCGCTAGACCATTCTCTAATCTGCTCCGGCGAAGCCAAACCAATTCTCATTCGGTCAAAATTATTAACATCTAACAAAGGGCTCTCTCCCTTCCTATAATCTGTTTCTATTAGAATTCATCATCTAAAATGAAATCTCCGACGTCTTCCAAATCATCCGTTACATCAAAATCCAGATCCAAATTCATATCTTCCTCTAACATATCTTCATCTGGTTCGGCATCTTCTTCCAACTCACCATCAGCATTTTCAATCAAGAAGTTGTTGAAAGCTCCTGGTTCTTCAGCATTTTCCTTACCCTTTTCTGCTGGCAATTCAATGCCTAATTCTTTTGCAGTTTCTGCAATATCATCATCATCTTCGCCAATTTCAATCTCTTCGTCGTTTTCATTTAGAATCTTAACATCAAGACACAGACTCTGCAGTTCTTTTATTAATACCTTGAAAGATTCTGGTACACCAGGCTCCGGCACATTTTCCCCTTTCACGATAGCTTCGTATGTTTTCACACGGCCCACGATATCATCAGATTTCACTGTTAGGATTTCCTGCAGAGTATACGCAGCACCATAGGCTTCCAGCGCCCACACTTCCATTTCACCAAAGCGCTGACCACCGAACTGCGCCTTACCGCCTAATGGCTGTTGGGTAACTAAAGAATACGGACCTGTAGAACGAGCATGAATCTTATCATCAACCAAATGTGCCAATTTCAAATAATACATATAGCCAACCGTTACCGGATTGTCGAAAGGCAACCCAGTACGGCCATCACGCACTGTAAATTTACCGGATAACGGATATTTCATGTCACTTGCCTCGTCAGCACGCTGCAACATATCCAAAATATCCTGTTCCGATGCACCATCAAAGACTGGCGTTGCCAAATGTAGTCCCAGTGCTTTGGCAGCCATACCCAAATGGACTTCCAATACCTGACCAATATTCATACGGGACGGCACACCTAATGGATTTAATACAATTTCAACCGGGGTCCCATCTTCCAAGAATGGCATATCACACTCAGGCAAAATACGGGACACAACACCCTTGTTTCCGTGACGGCCTGCCATCTTATCCCCTTGAGAGATTTTTCTCTTCTGAGCAATATAGCAACGCACTACCTGATTTACACCTGGAGAAAGATCGTCACCATTCTCCGCAGTGAATATTTTTACATCAACGATAATACCCTGCTCCCCATGAGGCACACGCAAAGAGGTATCACGCACTTCGCGGGCCTTTTCTCCAAAGATAGCACGCAGCAGGCGTTCCTCCGCTGTCAGTTCTGTTTCTCCTTTTGGAGTTACTTTGCCGACCAAAATATCCCCTGGTCGCACTTCTGCACCAACACGGATAATACCCCGTTCATCTAGATTTTTTAGAACTTCTTCTCCTACATTTGGGATATCGCGTGTGATTTCTTCCGGTCCTAACTTCGTGTCACGGGCATCACATTCATATTCTTCAATATGAATGGACGTATAGTAATCTTCTTTTACCAGTTTTTCACTTAATAAAACAGCGTCCTCGTAGTTATAACCTTCCCAGTTCATAAACGCAATCAAAACATTACGCCCCAATGCCAATTCACCATGATCTGTAGATGGACCATCTGCTAAGATTGCACCAGCTTCTACATATTGGCCTTTTTTTACCAAAGGCTTTTGATTGATACAGCTGCCTTGGTTGGAACGTTCAAATTTTGTCAGTTTATAACGGTCTTTATTGCCATCTAAACGTTTTACTACAATTTCACGAGCAGATACATAATCTACTGTACCAGCATTCTCCGCGATAATCATAACGCCAGAGTCATATGCCGCACGATATTCCATTCCTGTACCTACGTACGGCGCATCAGTTTTCAGTAAGGGAACCGCCTGACGCTGCATGTTCGCGCCCATCAAAGCACGGTTGGCATCGTCATGTTCTAGAAACGGAATCATTGCAGTCGCAATTGAAACCACCTGTTTTGGAGATACATCCATATAATCAATCTGGGCACTATCCACAACTACATTAGCGTGTCCATACCGGGCATTTACTTTTTTCTCAGCGAAACGACCGTTTTCATCCAGCGGAGAGTTTGCCTGCGCTACAATATATTTATCTTCTTCATCTGCCGTCAAATACTCAATTGTTTCTGTTACAATTCCCGTTTCCTTATCTACCTTACGATAAGGAGATTCGATAAATCCATATTCGTTGATTTTAGCATACGTACTTAAGGAGTTAATCAATCCAATGTTAGGGCCTTCTGGTGTCTCAATAGGACACATACGACCATAATGAGACGGATGCACGTCACGCACCTCAAATCCGGCACGTTCACGACTCAAACCGCCAGGACCCAATGCGCTCAATCTTCTTTTATGGGTCAATTCACTCAGTGGATTAATCTGATCCATAAACTGAGACAACTGACTAGAACCAAAAAACTCTTTTATTGCGGCAACCACAGGACGGATATTAATCAATCCCTGCGGTGTAACATTTTCAGCGTCCTGAATGGTCATTCTTTCGCGAACAACTCGTTCCATACGGGTTAATCCAATGCGGAATTGATTTTGCAGTAACTCGCCCACACAACGAATACGACGATTACCTAAATGGTCAATATCATCAGCACTGTGTCCTTCTACGCCTTTAATCAAATCTAATAAATATCGAACTGTCTCAATAATATCTTCGTGAGTAATAACCTTTTTTGCAGGATCCACATGTAATCCTAACTTCTTATTCACTTTATAACGGCCCACTTTTGCAAAATCATAACGTTTTGGGTCAAAGAAAAGAGAATTTAACAAAGTTCTGGCATTTTCCACTGTTGGAGGATCCCCAGGACGCAAACGTTTGTAGATTTCAACAAGCGCTTCCCCTTCTGTTTCCGTATGATCTCTCTCTAATGTCATACGAATATGGTCGTCATTATCGAACAATTCTAAAATCTGACCGTTGCTGGAATAGCCTAACGCACGCAACAAAACAGTAGCCGGCAACTTTCTGGTTCGGTCTATCCGCACAAAAAGATTGTCATTTGTATCTGTTTCAAATTCCAACCACGCTCCGCGGTTTGGAATAATTGTTGCAGCATATAGCTTTTTCCCTGTTTGGTCAATCGTTTCTGAATAATATACACCTGGAGAACGTACCAACTGACTGACAATGACACGTTCTGCGCCATTAATAATGAAGGTGCCTTTTGTGGTCATGATTGGAAAGTCTCCCATGAACACTTCTTGTTCCTTCACTTCCCCTGTTTCTTTGTTGATCAACCGAACTTTTAAGCGTAAGGGGGCAGCATAAGTGGCGTCTCGCTCCTTGCATTCATCCACATCATATTTAGGCTCGCCCAAACTGTAATCTACAAATTCCAAAACCAAATTTCCGGTAAAATCCTGAATTGGAGAAACCTCTGAAAAAGTCTCTTTCAACCCCTCTTCCAGAAATGACTTATAGGAATTACGTTGAACTTCAATCAAATTAGGCATTACCATAATCTCATTGATTTTCGCAAAGCTATGCCTTTCTCTTAGTGCATGTGTCATATTGACCAATGCTCCTCACCCCTTAAAGTTTTTTAATCAACGTTTCTATTCCAAAGAGTAAAACAGTTTGTGTCTAACTCTTGAATAAATTAAGCAAAGCAAGGAGAATCCCTTGCTGAATAAAGTTATACCAGATTAGTTTTTCCAAAAAGAACCTATTTTATTCTTTGCAAAATCCATCCAGTTTATTATTAGTCATATTTACATATAGTATCACAATCTATGTAATTTGTAAATCATTTTTTTAATATTTACAAAGATTTTTCCTCAAATGAAATATCATCTTTGCTCTTATCAAAATGAAAAACAAAGAGCACTTACTCTTTGTTTGCACATAGAATAAATGCTCTCTTAATATTTTCGGAAAGCAACGCGTTACGAAAATTATTTTACTTCTACGCTTGCGCCTGCATCTTCCAATTTCTTTTTGATTTCTTCTGCTTCAGCTTTTTCAACTTTTTCTTTTACTGGTTTTGGAGCACCGTCAACCACTTCTTTTGCTTCTTTCAAGCCTAAGCCGGTAATCTCACGAACAGCTTTGATAACGGCAATTTTGTTTCCACCAGCAGAAGCCAGAATTACATCAAATTCAGTTTGTTCTTCTTCAGCAGGAGCAGCAGCACCGCCAACAGCAGCTACAGCTACAGGAGCAGCTGCACTTACACCGAATTCTTCTTCGAATGCTTTTACTAATTCGGATAATTCGATAACAGATAATTCTTTTACTGTATCAATGATTGTTTGAATTTTAGACATTGTAATCTCTCCTATTTGATTTATTTTTATGCGACTACGCACATTTCTTTACGCAGTTTCTTTGGATTTGCGGATTTCTTCCAGTACATAAGCCATTCTCTGGATTGGAGCCTGGAAACAAGATGCAACCTGAGCCAGCAATACTTCTTTCGGTGGCAGTTCGCCTAATGCAATTACGCCAGCTTGGTCTAAATATTCGCCTTCTAACAGACCGCCTTTAATTTCCAGGATTTTATTGTCCTTAGAAAATTTTGCAATGATCTGCGCAGGAGCGATTAAATCCTCCCCACCGAAAGCAATTGCGGTTACGCCTTTAAAAGTTGGCACTAATGCTTCTGCACCAGCTTCTTTGGCAGCAATGCTCAGCAATGTGTTTTTCACAACGCGATAATCCACACCTGCTTCTCTCAGCTGTTTTCTTAATTTTGTAGCCTGCGCTACTGTCAATCCACGATAATCAACTACAACAATTGTCTTAGATGTGTTGAACTTTTCAACAAGTTCACTGACAATAGCTTTCTTTCCTTCTAAACTACCCATTTCAGCACCTCCTAACGAACGTATTATAAAATACAGAACTGAAACTACTGATGACCATATAAAAAGCCTTTGCGTAGAAACACAAAGGCAGAAATTGCATAGCAACAATGGCCTCGGCAGGAAATTAAGCCTCGTGGCACCTGCTGTCTACAGCGAAATTTTATTCAGTTAAGCATTCTTATTATAAGTGTTTAAGTTTTGTTTGTCAACAAAACTATTGCAGCTTTAATGGGTTAATTTTTACACCCGGACCCATTGTTGTAGAAACTGTCACACTCTTAATGTACTGACCTTTTTGGGTAGCAGGTTTTGCTTTAATCAATACATCAACCAATGTTTTAAAGTTTTCTTCCAGCTGAGCTGCTTCAAAGCTTGCTTTTCCAATCGGCGCATGGATAATACCGGTTTTATCAACACGATATTCAATTTTCCCTGCTTTTACTTCGCCAATTGCTCTCGCAACATCCATTGTTACAGTACCTGTTTTTGGGTTTGGCATTAAACCTTTTGGCCCCAACAGACGACCGATTTTACCAACAACACCCATCATATCAGGAGTTGCAACGGCAACATCGAATCCAAACCAGCCACCCTGAATTTTTGCAACCATGTCTTCAGCGCCTACGAAATCTGCACCAGCTTCTTCCGCCTCTTTCGCCTTTTCACCTTTTGCAAAAACTAATACAGTCTGACTTTTCCCAGTACCATGTGGCAATACAACTGCACCACGGATCTGCTGATCGGACTGTCTTGGGTCAACGCCCAGTCTGAATGCAACTTCCACTGTTTCATCAAATTTTGCAGTAGCAGTTTTCTTAGCCAGTTCGATTGCTTCACTTACTTCATACTGAGCAGCTCTGTCAATCAATTTGCTAGCTTCTACATATTTCTTACCATGTTTTGGCATAGTGATTTTTCCTCCTCAGTGGTTCTGCGGAATATTCCTCCCACGATATTACATGTAAAGACTTAATTAGTCCTCTACAACTTCAATGCCCATGCTTCTCGCTGTACCTTCGATCATACTGATCGCAGCTTCCAAGCTTGCAGCATTCAAATCCTGCATTTTTTCTTCAGCAATTGCTTTTACCTTAGAAGCAGGAACTTTCGCAACTTTTTTGCGGTTTGGTTCGCCAGATGCTCTTTCAATTCCAGCAGCTTTTTTCAATAATACTGCAGCTGGCGGAGTTTTTGTAATAAAACTAAAAGAACGGTCGGCGTAAACTGTAATTTCGACAGGAATAATTAAACCTGCCTGATTTTTAGTTCTTTCATTGAATTCTTTACAGAATCCCATGATATTCACACCATGCTGACCTAATGCAGGACCAACTGGTGGTGCAGGATTCGCTTTTCCAGCAGGCACTTGCAATTTCACAAAACCAACGACTTTTTTTGCCATTTTTGGTGCACCTCCTTAAACAGAATGTGGTATAACGGGGGTTTCCCTCCCACTAAAAACTAGATATGAATTCATATCTAAACTTTGAAAACTTGATTATAATCTAAATCAACCCGCGTCTCACGACCACCAAATAAAGAAAGCATTACTGCTACTTTTCCTTTTTCCAAGTCAATCTCACTAACTCGTCCTATCATGCCGCGAAAAGATTGATCCAATATTTCTACATTGTCTCCGACTTCATAATCAACTTCCCGTCTTGCATCGTCCATGCCCTGCTGTCGCAAAAGTGTTTGCACTTCCGCATCATGCAAAGGAATTGCCTTTGCTCCGGTACCGACAAAACCAGTCACGCCTGTTGTGTTGCGCACAACATACCACGAATCATCGGTCATGATCATTTCTACCAGAACATAGCCTGGAAATACTTTTCGTTTGTTGATTTTTACTTTATCATTTTTCTTTTCTTCAACATCTTCTGTTGGAACCATGATGCGGAAAATATAGTCTTCCATATCCATGGACTCAATTCGTTTCTCCAAGTTGGTTTTTACTTTATTTTCGTAACCTGAATAGGTATGTACAGCATACCATTTCTTTTCTTCCATAGAGATCAGGCTCCTAACTTAAATTAATAAACCAAAAATTTTACCTACAATAGAATCCACAACCCAAATTAGAGCAGCGACAACAACAACCGTTACCAATACAACATTTGTATAAGTAATCAGCTCTTTTTTTGTAGGCCAGTGAACCTTTTTCAATTCATTCAGAGAGGCTTTACTGGATTTTTTGGCTTTTGCAAAGAAACCAACTTTCTTTTCAGGTTGTTTTTCACTCATATGGTTTCATCCTACCTTATTTAGTTTCTTTGTGTAAAGTGTGAGTTTTACAAAATGGGCAATATTTTTTCAACTCAACTCTATCTGGATTATTCTTTTTATTCTTTACTGTACTGTAATTACGTCTCTTGCATTCGGTACAAGCCAAAGTAATTCCAACGCGCATTTCAAACACCTCCCGCACGAAATTCTATCAAAAAGGTCACTTTCATACCTAGTTTTCACGCCTATCTATCTTAGCATAACTGTATAGTCATGTCAATAAAAAAATCATTCGACTTTCTGTAAATTGCATAGCGGTTCATTGCAAAATAAAATAGAACAAAAAACCATAGCAAACATAGTATAATTGGCGCACGACTTCCCCCCAAAAACCGTTGTTATTAAGAAATTTCTGTATAAAATACCCTTTATAATATTGCAAATCCTCAAAAATGTAAACATCTTTGGAACCTTGAAACAGCTTCTCTTTATTCCGCTTCTTAAACTACCAGGATAACATGTTGAGAAACTAAAGAATCTATTATCTTCGCAAACTGCATACAAAGAAACCTTTTGTTCCTTCTTTTTAGTCACAAAACTATATTGGACCCTATTTCATTATTTTTTTGTTATAATTTTATTAGAATATGAATTATTTTCTTTTTTATTTTTGTTCTTATAAGGGATTGATTTTTATGCATTTAGATCAGCTCTTATTAATATTGGATTTGGCGCAAACACATTCTTTTAACCAAACTGCCGAACGTCATTATACTACACAGCAAACTGTTTCTTATCGCATAAAGCAGTTAGAGAAAGAGCTAAATGTGAGAATTTTCAACCGTTCAAAGAATGGAGTTTCTTTCACACCTGAAGGAAATTTTGTTCTACAGTTTGCCGAACAGATGCAGAACGCTTATCAAGAATTGCAGCATAATCTAGGCCATGAGGTTCACGTTGCTGCCGAACCGGAAAAATTAACCCTTTACACCTCCTCCGTATTACTGGCAGAGCATATGCCTTCCATTATACAAGATTTTAATAGTACGTTTCCGTCCATTAAATTGTTTATTAAGGAAGTAACCAATGATGCAATTTTGCCTTCTCTTTTGGATGGAGTCTGTGATATGGTGGTCTGGTCTATCAACCAAAACTATTTGGAAAAGAATATTTCATCACAGCAAGCAAAAGAAATTACTTTCCATACTGTGCTGCATGACAAGTCCATCGCTGTTGTATCTGCCACATCTGCTCTGGCAAAAAAAGAAAAGCTTTCGACAGACGATATTACGCAGTGCTCAAAAAGTGTTTTTGGCTTATTACCTATTGATTATTTCGGAAAAAACGTAAACTCTTATATTCTTTATGAAAATGACAATCCTGCCATCCATCGGCAATTACTTGCAGAAGAAAACACGCTTTGTTTTACTTCAGAAATTATGTACCGCCAATTTTTCCCTTCTGATCAATTTGTCGCACGACAATTTGATTATCCGGTACTTCCCAACTACCACATGGTTTTGCGACGTAAGGATGAAAACTACGCCGCGCTTGACGCGTTGGAACATATCATCGTTCGCTATCTTCGCGCATAATTCCTTAAAAATCACTAAAGGCTGCCCGACACTGTTGCCGAACAGCCTTTTCTTTGCCATGCGATTCATACCGAATATACTAAATCACATTCCATCTGCGACCCCAATACCGTAGCCCTTCCACGGCAGTTTCCAGACCGGTTTGTTCTACTCGCTGCAGACACTGCTCCCATAACACAGGTGATATTGCACTGGAAAGATTTTGCAGGGTCATAATCCGCTCCAGATAGGCCTCATTCATCACCGTTCGCAAGTCCGTATCGAACCGTTTTCGTATATTAGGCAGATCTGTACTCCGATTATACCAATATGTTCTCTGATATACAGGCGTATGCAAAATACCTTGTTGATCCATCTCTTTCACTTTGTTGTACAATGTTTTTTCATTTGCGTTGCACAAAAAAGCGAACTTTCCCGTGTCCTTATTTTGGTAGGCGATACCATAAAAAGTGCGTTCAAAATTATCATGCACATACATTTTGCGCATCATTTGTTTTTTCGTCAGTTTAATCCATTTTAATAACTGCTGATATCTCCATGGCGAAAGATGTTTTGTAGTATATGCATAATCTACCGCACCTGCAAACAGCAAAATATCCTCTTCATCAAAATATCCGTCTAATTCTTCCTGCCATTGCAGCAATAGTGGCTCCGCTTGTTTATCTCCATCAATTTGCTGCAACTCAGACAAGCAAGTAAAATACACATCGTCAAATTCCTGCTGCAATTGCTTCGCTAACTGCAACTTCAAGTATAGAAACAAATCCTCTTGTGTTTCCTCTTTTACAATGGCTCTCGTTGTCCATTTCCGAACCGGCGTCATACTGCACTGTTCCAGTAAATGGCGCTCAAAAGCCTGTTGAATCTGTAATTCATCCTCACTCAAGCTATACATGCGTTTTCCGTTTTTATTTTTCCATGAATATCCGTAAATACTGCATTCCTGCTCAAAGCAATTCATTTCTGCCAGTTTGCGCACCATTTCTGCACTGCTGACATCTCTTAGAGATGTGGTCATTGTTTATTTTCTCCTTTCTTGTTACATTTTAAATTCCAGTTGATAATAGCCATCCTTTTTTCGACTGATATTCACTGGTTTTTGCAAAAAGCCACTAATAACTTCTTCATTGATTACATCCTCAACCACACCGCTTTGATAAATTTGCCCATGCCGCAGCAACAGACACTTGTCAAACAAATCAGGGGATATTTCTTCAAAATGATGCGTTACATATAAAATTGTATGTTCTTTTTCTTCTGCCATTCCCTGTACAAACCGCATCATCTTTTGTTTGCTCACCACATCCAAGCCAGTCATCGGTTCATCCAGCACCATCACTTCTGGCTGACTCAAAAGTGCGCGCAAGATTAAAATATTTTGGCGTTCTCCTTTAGAGAGCCAACTATAAGAAGAATCCAATCGGTCTGATAAACCTACATGCTCCAACAGCCGTTTCAGCTTCCGTATATGCGCCGCTGAAATACTGCCGTCTTCTAATCCTAACGTTCCACTTAAGCCTGATAATACCAAATCCATTACTGATTCATTATGATAAATCCTGTCAAAATATGAATTGCTAATCAAGCCCATCTTCTTACGGATTTCCAAAATATTCTGCTGTCGGTAATTCACACCCCGATAAAAAATGTCCCCATGGGTATAATCTTGATAACCTGCCAGCATACTCAATAATGTAGTCTTACCACAACCATTCATACCTAAAATGATCCAGCGGCTTTTTTCTTCAATCTCCCAATTAATATTTTTCAGCAAAAAGCGATCTCCCGACTGGCATCCTAGCCCTCTTGTTGTGATGATTCTTTCATCCATCGGTCCGCCTCCTCCAACAATTCCTCCAGACGGTCATCTTCTACCGTTGTACACTGCTCCATTCCATACTCATTAATATGTACTGGTACTGTCAATCCAGTTTCATTTGTGAGCCCTAAATAACGCAGCTGCCAGCTGGTGATATTACATACTTTGGCAATGTTCATTTGCAATCGTTGTTCATTATCCTCCATGTCTGGAAAATGATTAAACTGTGTTGCTTCCACAAATGCCCTGGCACTGGCATAAGCCTCTTTTTCTACACCATATTCTATTTTTTGGCATTGGTCACAATATAATTCAATCCTCGCCATTGCCTGTGTATGAAATACAATTTGACGCACATGCAATTCACTGCCGCAATATCGGCAGCAACAATACTTTGCCCGCTTCTTCAAGCGCTCTACACGCAATGATTTTTCACTCGCCATAACTCATACCCCTTCTTCCTGTAAAGTTAGATAAACAAAATGGGAAATACAATAATTATTTTCTCAATAATCATTGTACTCCCCTTTTTTTGGCTAATATTTATTTTCCATTATTCTGTTATTTTTAATATAACTTTTTGGCATACCTTAGAGCTTGCCATGTTTCAAACTCAACTAGCCAAAGATAATCTGTCCAACCGGCCAGCCAATCAGCAAACCACAAATAAATAATAATGGAATAATTTTCAATGCAGCTTTTGTCATCACATTTGAATCCGCCATTTCCTGTGTCATCGCTACCGCTGTGACAGGCGAAGCTGCCGGTGTGGCAATCGCGAACTGGGCCATGAAGAACAACAATGCCACCATAGCTGTAGGAGCCATGCCGATTGACATTCCAAAGTTAACCAAGAACGGCATAATCAATACGCAAACGATCATATTGTTGGCAACGTTCGTTAGAACTACGCCCAAAGCCAATGCTACCACAATAAATACTAGCGGTGGCAATGCTGCGAACGGTTTAATCAATGCCGCCATTGCAGTACTGATTCCGGTATCTGGAGTATTCATATAGGTTGCACAAACCATAATATAACCTACCATGGTAACCTGACCCCAGTTGCACATATGAAACATTTTTTCCAAATTACATAACGGTTTTCCTTCACTGTCTTTCAACAAAGCACATACACAGCCTAAAATTAAAGTCAAACCAATCAAACCAAATTTACCTAAAAAGGCTTTCACTGGGCCTAATGGCAAAGATTGAGCAAGCATCAGAACAATAAACATTGCAAAAATACTCAAAGCAATTTTTTGTTCTCTCGTCGCTGCTGGCACGCCACCCTCTGTTTTAAAGTTCGCAATTGGTGAAGCGTCTACACGGAAAACAAATCTCATCAGCAATACATAAACTGTTGCCATAGCAACACCTACAACGACCATATACAGCAAATACGGAACAATATCAATGGGATTATCCGGGAACATTGCCCCATAAGCCATCACCAGAGTTAAACCGGTACTGATAAATGGGAACAAAATCTGCCCCATCATCAAACAATAGGCAATCCCTAAATACATAAACACAATCAATTTATCATTTTTCTGTAATCCTACTTGCTTGAAGATACTATCTGCAAAAGCACAGAAAATTACGCACATAATGATAGGATTGTGGCAACCCATAAACCATGCAAATACTAAAATGAACCAAATAGTCAACCATGCTTTGCCGTTCATGAATTTGTTGTTCAACATCACCTGTACCAACCAGTTAAAGGCGCCTGTTGTCATAGAAATGCCCAAAACGCCCATGCATAAAACCAATGCCACAACAGCCATATTCCCAAAACTAGCTGCCAGCATCTGATTCATCCCAATGCTTAAACCGACTCCACACAAAGCCATCAAACTAGGCCAGAGCATATCAATGGTAATCCAACCGTAAATTGCTCCAATAAAGGACCCTAAAATGCCCATGCCTAACGGTGTAATACCTGCAAAACCAGGAATAAAACGGAATAATAAGCAAAATGCAGCTACAATGATATAATGAATTATATTAACTTTTTTCTGTTCCATAATTTATTTCCCCCATTCCAACAAAAAATGATATCAACCATTACCGGGTACGCTACCCCAACGTTCTCCCGGTAGACTTCCTATTTTCATGTAAACAATAACCTATAAATCCATCATGTTATGCTTTTTCATTTTTAGGCTGCGACACATTTTCGCGCTTATTTTTAGGTAACAAAAAAACATGTGTCTACAAAAGTTCAATTTTTTGTGCTAAGCTATAAAATTTTTTCTGTTCCAAAAAGTATACTTTTTTAGAAAATCACTGCGGCTACACGACAAATTATGATATAGCCGCAGCATTTAACTTCAATTTTTAATCACATCGTAATATTTCAAAACGATTCATTTTTACAGTTCTTCATCTAAAATACTATAAACTGGAGCACCTTCGCATTGTGCAGGAATACTTACACCCAACAAGACTGCTGCCGTAGGAGTTACGTCTACTTCTCTTGGGAATAACTGCATCTCATAGCCTTTTTTGATACCAGCTCCAGCTGCTACAAAAATTGGCCCTACAGAAGTATCCGCATAGCCCTCTGCTGTGGATAAAGATTCTCCATGGTCGCGTACAAAATCTTCATGAACAAAGAAGATAATGTCACCGGCTGTGTAGTCACCGCCTAAGCCCAACAGATTGGCATCTTTTTGATGCAGTGCCAAAGCAACTACGCGATGGCCGGTTTTTGGGTCCTTGATCCCATACAAATCTGTAATGATTTTTTCTTCCAATTCATACTTATCAGCTGGGTCTACAATCCCAAATCTGTCGCGTCCTTTTAAATTGATAAAAATACTGTTGGAACGCTGCTGAACCGCCACAGTTTTATCCCAGTCAATTGCCGGAATATCTTTGCCGTTTTCGTCCTTCTGCATAACAGTGTACCCTAGTTCCACCATTGTTTTTGTATTGATAGCATAGTTGTCGCCCAAACCAGCCTGATAATCTTCTTTTGGACAAATCAAGGAGTGGTCAGAGAATAACAGAATACTCCAGCCTTCATCCAGCAGATGCAAGAATTCTCCAATGTATTCATCTGTCATCTCATGGGTGCCAACTGCGCACTGATAAATTTCCTCCTCAGTTTTTCTGGAAGTATCACGGTCTTTCAATGCACGCATATAAGTATGACCAGACATATCAGGTCCATGGAAATGGGAGAAGATAACTTCTACGCCTTCCTCTTTGATCATGTAGTTTAAGGAATCTGCCTGCCATTTTGCAGCCTGTCTCCACTGTTGTAAATTACATTTGTTAATCATATCTAAATCGCCGTCGGCCAACTGACCTGTTGCGCATGGAGGCCCAAAGTTCGCTTTAATCTTGTCAAAGATCCAGGTCGGATACCATACACGATTATCATCAGCAGAGAAACCGTTGGAGAACCACATACGGATAAAGCTCCCGTCTTCGGCCAAATCCAAAATACGAATATTCCGAACAACGTTTTCAATTCCACCTGTTCTCTTCGGAACAACATCGTAAACATTTGGTGTATAAACATCTTTTTCAATCACAGCTAATGGCTGTGGGGCATTTTTGGCTGCATAGATTGCAATTCTGTCATAAACACCCTCTTCATTTTTCAGAATCAAGCAAGGTCTTGGCATTCTGCCAAACAGCTGCAACCAAGTAAACTCTTTCGCACCTTCTGGAATTTCTACTTCCCAGTCTGTCGGTTCTCCAATTGGAGATAAAGAAACATTTGCTTTATACCGATGCAGATTATACATCTGCTGGTCTTCTTCAAACAGCATATTGGTGCGAACATCCATAGCTTTGTTCAGCGTGTAGCCGTTGAACCCTTCAATACCATCCTTGAATTCTTCCCACAGGCCATCTACATGAGACAAATCATTTTTAGACTTTGTATAAGAATTGTAATTTGGTTTTAACCCTAATAATTCTTCTGGATCACCGGTAAAAGATTCTGTATTGCTTACAGCATTCGCATAGAATTTCGGTTCAGTTGCCTTTGTGCTGGCTACCAAAATACCTTCCCAGTCACGCATTGCATAACCAAAACCCAATGCACCTGGTGTCGTTCCGTCTACTACATAGAGATTTTCACTGTCGGAAGATGGTGGCCACGCAGCACCTGGCCAATGCCATACCAATGTTTTTTTGCCAGCCTCTGCAGTAATATTCCACAGTTGCTGTGCATGACAATACTTAGAATAAATCCCTGCAAAGTTTACATCCAATTCGCCCTTCATCCCAATATTGAAGTCTTCAATCCCATGAGTCATCGGATAGGCGCCGGTGCACAATGTTGTCCACATTGGTGGTGTGATGGTTGGAACACCGCCCAGCAAACGCAAATCATGGCGAGCAGATCCCGCTTCAATTAACTTTTTCAGGTTAGGCATATGTCCTTCATCGACCATTTTACGGGAAAATTTGGGATCTAACCCATCAATCCCTAAAAGCAATACTTTTTCAGATAACCCTTTACTTCTTAACATAGAGCATCCCCCATTCTGCTTCTAGAACTAGAGAAAATGATTCTCAAATAAGCACATTTTCTCAAAAAATATTTTTTAGAAAATATTTTTTTATTCATTGAATTGAGAATTCCTCCGTGCAATCACTCTTTTAGAATCATTGCACGGAAGTTTCTCTATTATCTTTATTTATATAAAATATTTCTTTCAGGAGACTTAATCTTCAATAATCTGATAAATTGGTGCACCTTCGCACTGTGCAGGTGTTCTCAGACCCATAATTGTTGCAATTGTTGGTGCTACGTCAACCTGACGAATCATACGATCGGTGTAGAAGCCTTTCTTGATGCCAGGACCCGCAGCAATAAAGATTGGACCTGCGGAGGTATCACATTCACCCAACGCAGTAGCCATACTGTCATCATGGTCATGTTCATAACCTTCTGCCATACAGTAAATAATATCGCCACTGTCAGGACCACCTAAGCCTAACGCAATTGCATCTTTGTTGCGCAATGCCCAAGCAATGATACGTTTTCCGCTTTCTTTATCTTTAATATTGTACAAATCGGTAATAATCTGTTCTTCCAATTCATACTGATCTGCTGGATCGACAATCCCGTCAATGATCTGTTCATTGCCGTCTGCATCCTTTACAACATGCTGATTTCTACCTTTGATATTTAAGTAAATATGCATTTCGCGGTTTGCCACAGCTCTTGTTTTCGTCCAGTCCATTCTTCTTTTTTTCTTACCGGTTTCTGGATTTACTTCGCGTACTGTGTAGCCCAGTTCTTCCATAATCTGAATGTTGCAGCCGGTGTCGCCTAGGCCGCGCAGACCATATTTCGGGCAAACCTGCGCATGGTCAGATACGACCATCAATGTCCATCCTTCATCCAGGAAGTGAACGAATTTACCCAGATAACGGTCTGTCTGTCTGTAAATTTCCTGCATGATAAATTCATACTGTTCTGCAGTCGTGTTTTCTGTACCTTTTGCCAAGTCGCGGATAAACATATGTTTCTGCAGGTCAGGTGCATGGAAGTGAGAGAATACAACTTCGTAACCGTTGTTTTCCATCAGATAATTCAGAGAATCTGCTTGGAAATCTGCTACGTGTTCCCAGCATTGATGCATGCAGTCATAGATTAATTCGAAATCACCAAATCCTAATGTGGAACATGGGGATGGATAGCCTACGTTATCCACGATTTCTTTGTACAAGCTTCTTGGAGACCACATCATATCAGCAGCAATGTTCATAGATGCGGATACCCACATTTTCACTTTGGAGCCATCTTCCGCAATTTCCAATACACGCATATCGCGGGTTGCTTTAATCATGTCATCGCCTTTTACGCAATCATCAACGATATCACGTACATATTCACGATTCTGAATTGTTACCATAGGCTCTGTTGCTTTTTTGCTCTTATAAATCGCAATGTGATCATATTTGCCTTCAGCATTTTTCAATACTAATGCTGGACGGCGAATAATCCCACCAGAGAGCAATACGACAAATTCTTTTGCACCTTCTGGCACATCAGCAACCCATTTTTCATCTGCTGGTTTGATGGAGGAGAAGGCAATGTCAGCAGGAATTGCATTGGAGCCGCCCTGGCCATCCTTATATGGATTTACAATATACAAACGGAATCCATCTTCCATTTTACGCTGCATCAAGCTAGCCATACCGCCGCTCTTCTGTTTTGGTTTTTCATCCCCTAAACCAGTAACTACGCATGGAACCTTCGCATCGGTCATAGCGCCGGAGCGATATTCAATTGTTTCATTCTTTTCGCTGGCCATTACAATAAATTCGCCATCTACCTGAGCAGAACTCATATTTACGCCACCTGGAGAAGTACCGTCTACCACATGCAGATTTTCGCTGTCAGAGGATGGTGGCCATGCAGAACCTGGCCAATGCCATACCAATGTTTTTTTGCCAGCTTCAGCGGTTACATTCCACATCTGTTCTGCATGACATTTTGTAGAGTCAAAGTTCAGATTTACCATGTCCAGATCGCCGCCCTGTCTGTAAAAAGCAGTAATCCCATGGGTGGAAGGATATGCACCTGTTGCCAGCGTTGTCCACTGCGGTGGAGTTACAGTTGGCAGAGCGCCCAATAATACCAAGTCTTCTCTGGCAGCACCAGCCTCCAGAATTTTTTTGGTGTTTGGCATAATGCCCATGTCCACATATTTTCTGGTCAAACGTGGGTCCATAGCATCTACGCCTAATACTGCTACTTTTGTTGCTTTTGCCATAAAAATTCCTCCTTAGATACTTTTTTATCAATTTTTCATAACAGCCTTTTTGGCTATTCCCCTTATGGTTCTTATTTTATCCTATTCTTCGCAGCTCTGACAATCAGTTTAATTTTGTCCTAAATTTTATGGGACACAATATTTTTTTGTTTCATGGTAATCAGCGATTTCAACAAAAACTCCCAAAAGAATACGAGGTTTCGTTTCTCTTGGGAGTCAAATTTATTTTACTTTAAGCATGCTAGTGTCCTGATATATGGATCACATAAATTTCAATCCTACCGGAATCAATACTAAGGCCATAACCAAGGTTAAAAATACCATCATAATTACCCCAGCGGTATACGCAGATTTTGTTGTAGTAAATTCATGAGCATGAATCATCGCACCATTTACAGAGCCCGCCGGCGTCATCAAACCAATTACACCATACACAGTGATTACCATCAGCGCAACCTGCAAATTGAAATTTGCCTGTGTTGCCATAGTCATGGCAATCGTCATCATAGTGACGGTGACTGCCACATTGTTGGCAAAGTTGGTCAAAAGGAAAGTGATAATCCCTAATGCCAACAAGAATGTATAGCTTGGCAAGCTGAACAACGGAGCCATAAGTTTACCAACTATAGGTGTAATACCTGCTGTTTCTGCAGTAATCTGTCCTGCCACCACCATTGCAGCAGCAACTACCAAAATTAAATCCCAATAGAAATATCCAGGCGCTGTTTTCTTATCTAAAACAGGTTTTCCGTCTACCTTCCAAATCATCGCAATGACAACCATCAACACTACCCAACCATAAACACCCACTTTTTTCAAAATCAAACGGAAACCTTCATTTCCGCCGACAAAGCTGATGATAATACAGCCAATTACGTTTGCCAATGTAATAATCAGCGCCGCTTTCTGGCGATTGTCCAACGGTTTGCTTTCCTTCTGGAATTGTGTAATATCTACATCTTTCAGTTTGTCTACTTTGCAACCAGGTGTAATAAACATTACCAAGATCCAACCGACGCAAGTAACTGCAATCGCAATTACCTCACTGATGATCCAACCGCCCATATTAATTTCAATGCCCGCTTTTGTAGCCATCCCGACGGTCATCAAACACCAACCTCTAAATGGAAACAACGAGAAAGATACAGAACAGATAACCATGAAGCCCATCAAAACCATTGCCGGATATAAATCACCCTTCTTGTAGCCAGCCTGTTCAAAAATAGACTGATACACTACAAACATAATCAAGGCTACCAATGTCTGGTTTACCAAAATTGTTAATAATGCTGGCACAACAACGATAAACGCCGTTAATACCCATGGTTTTCCTGCTGTGAATTTAGCGCCCAGCAGTTTGTTGGAAAACCATTGTGTCAGCTGACTTTCCTGCAGCATTCCCAAAAAGAACATCGCTAACAGCATGAGCATAACAGATTCATTGCCAAAGGCAGCTGCAATAGCGCCGCCGGCTGTACCATAATCTGTTACCCCCAAGGCAACAAGGCCCATCAGAGAAGTCCAGCAAAGATTATCTGCATCAACAGACCAACCATAAATTAGCCCGAGAAAAATGCCGATTACAGCCATCCCATAAGGAGTAACCGTCCCAAAAGGCGGAACAAAACGGAATAAAAACATCAACGCGAAAGTAATGGCAAAATGCAAATATTTCAAATCATTTTTCTCTTTCACTTGTGCTGACATACTATGCACCTCCAAAAATATAAAAACATCCGTCATAAAGCACTCAAACTCAATAACACCAAAATAACAAATACAATTACGCCTATATCACTATTTTTTTAAATACCTTTCAAATTGTCATGACAAATATGTCGTTGCGTCGTTTCGCAAAACAATAAATCATACTTTTTTATGCAATACAATAACGCCCTATATTCAGTGGATATATAGAGAAAAGCCTCTATATATCCACTTTTTTTATTCATTTTTCTACTCCAAAAAAGTATATTTTTCGGGATTTTCAAAAACGAATTTCTGAGCGTAAAACAAAATCTGTGTCATACCAGTGAATATCCATAGAGTATATATGCGGTATCCACTATCTATTTTTATTATTTTTTCTCTTAGTTTTCCCCATCTGTTTACAGGTTTTCACTTAAAATCTGATAAGCTGGCGCGCCTTCGCATTGTTCAGGAATATCTACACCTAACAATACTGCCGCTGTTGGTGCAACATCTACTTCACGAATATAACGATCTGTCCGATAATTCTGTTTAATACCAGGTCCTGCTGCCAGGAAAATTGGGGACAGTGTGGTATTATTATGTCCGCATGCAGTAGAGAGTCCATTACCATGGTCATAACAATAATCATCATGTACAAAGAACACAATATCTGAGCCCATCGGACCACCTAAGCCCAACAATACAGCATCCTTATTATGCAATGCCATAGATACAATACGGTGTCCGGTTTTTGGATCCTTGTAGCCGTACAAATCAGTAATAATCTGTTCTTCCAATTCATATTTATCTGCCGGATCTACAATACCGTGAGGATCTCTGCCTTTTAGGTTAATGTAGATACTGTTAGAGCGAGTCTGTACTGCCCGTGTTTTACTCCAATCCACTTCTGGCAGACTGTTTCCGTTTTCATCTTTTTTCATCACGGTGTAACCCATACTTGCTAATGGATCTACGCAAATGCCGCAGCTTTCGCCGATTACATGCGCTTCTCCTTCCGGACAAATCTGCGCATGGTCAGAGAACACGATAATTGTCCAGCCATCATCAATCAAATGCATGAAGCTGCCGATATATTCATCCGTCAGGCTATACGTCGCCGCTGCATATTCCAAAGCCTGGGCTTCAGTAATTTTGGAAGTATCACGTTCTTTCAGATACTTCATATAGTTGTGTCCTTCCAAATCCGGCCCATGATAATGGGAGAAAATAACTTCCACACCATGTTCTTCAATCATATAATGCATACATTTTGACTGCCATCTTGCAGACAGCTCCCATTGGGGATGATTGCATTTCAAAATCATTTCCGGGTCGTTTCCTGTCATCTGGCTGGTAGGAACCACTTGCCCAAACTTATCTGTAATTTCTTTAAATAAGGATTTGGGTGTCCATACCGAATCATCTTCGCAGCTCATTCCGCGGGAAGCCCAAATGCGTACATAAGAGCCGTCTTCCGCAATTTCCAATGCGCGGAAGGTACGATGTACGTTTTCCATTGTACCGTCTTGTCTTGGGAATACATCCATTACATATGGCGTAAATACATCGTTTTCCAAAACCTTGATAGGTTCGTCCTTTGCTTTGTCTGCATACATTGCCACACGGTCATACTTCCCGTCAGCATTTTTCAAAATTAAACCAAAGCGAACTACTTTCCCCATACCGGTGAGCATCACAAATTCTTTGCTGTCTGCCGGCACTTCAAAGCCCCAACCCTGCGGTGGGAAAATCGGAGATATTGATGCTGATGTAGGGAAGTCAGCTAAATCCCACATCAAACCTCTGCCGCTGAACTCCTTATCAGCATCCTCGAACTGAATTGCGTTGGTTACAAAACTGCCCGGCACAGTGTACCCTTCTACACCCAAGTTCTCCACATATTCGTCATAATACTTTTGCAACAGTTCTTTTGCTTCCGCTGATCTTGACGACTGCTGAGGAATCCCCAGATAAGACAGCTTTTCATCGCCTTCTAATTTTGAATTACGAACAGCCATTGGCATATAGGACGGTTTCTGTGCCTTAGTGCTAGCGATAAACACCGTATCAAAATCTCTTGCGGAAGAAAAGGCACACACTGCCCCCGGACTGGAACCATCTACTGTAATCAGATTTTCATTGTCGATGGTTGGAGGCCATGCACCACCCGGCCAATGCCAAACCAGAGTTTTCTTTCCTGCTTCCGCTGTGATGTTCCATAACGGCTGAACCTTCAAAAATGTAGAATAGAATGCTGCATAAGTGATTTCCTTATCATCTCCGGATAAGTTGTAGTCCATAATCCCATGGGTCATAGGATAGCAACCAGTTCCTAACGTAGCCCACATTGGCGGAGTGATAGTTGGCACTGCCCCCAACAACATTAGGTCATCGCGGCAAGAGCCCATTTCCATCAATTTTTTGGTGTTGGGCATCTTCCCCTCTGCAATCATTCGTTTCGTAAATCTGGGGTCCATCCCATCAATCCCCAGCATTAACAATTTGTCTGTTAATCCTTTTGTACGTAACATTTAACGCCCTCCTTTTAATCTGTAAAACATACTTTTTATATTAAGCTTTCAAATCTCTACTACATTTTTTCTGTAAAGATTTGATAAGCTGGTGCACCTTCACATTGCGCAGGCATATCTACGCCCAATAAAACAGCTGCTGTCGGAGCTAAATCAACCTCACGGACATACCGATCAGTGCGATAAGCTTGTTTAATCCCCTTCCCTGCCGCTAAGAAAATAGGAGATAAGGAAGTGTCATTGTGACCCCATGCAGTAGAGAGCCCCGGGCCATGATCATCCACAAAACTTTCATGCAGGAAAAGCACGATGTCTGAACCCATTGGACCACCTAAACCCAATAAAACCGCATCCTTGTTATGCAATGCTAATGCAACGATACGATGACCTGTTTTTTCATCTTTATAACCGTACAAATCTGTAATGATCTGTTCTTCCAGCGCGTACTTGTCTTCCGGATCTACAATCCCGTAGGGATCACGACCTTTTAGATTGATATAGATACTGTTGGAACGCGTTTGGATTGCTTTTGTTTTTGTCCAGTCAACCTCTGGCAAATCGTTTCCATCCGCATCTTTCTTCAACACAGTGTAACCCATAGCACGCATTGGGTCCACGTTGACGCCACAGTTTTCACACAATACATGAGGTCCTTCCTCTGCAGAAATCAACGCATGATCAGAGAAAATCATAATGGTCCAGCCCTCGTCAATTAAGTGCATAAAGCTACCAATGTAGTCGTCTGTTACCTTATAGGTCGCCTCTGCAAATTTCACAACCTCATTTTCATCATAACGAGAGGTATCACGATTTTTCAGATATTTCATATAGTTATGGCTCTGCAAGTCAATATTGTGCATATGAGAAAAAATCACTTCTACGCCATGGTTTTCAATCATATGATGCATCAGTTTGCTCTGCCACTCTGCCGCTTTAATCCATTGTTCATTATTACATTTTAGAATCAAATCTGCATCGTTACCGCTCATCTGACTGGTTGGCTGTGGAGGACCAAACAAACTGCAAGCTTCTTTAAACAGTGATTTTGGGAACCATACCGAATCATCGTCGCAGCTCATGCCGCGTGAAGCCCAAATGCGCACATAAGAGCCATCTTCTGCAATTTTTAAAAGTCTCATGTTACGATATACATGTTCTTCCCCATTTGGTGTCGGGATAGTATCATAAATATCGGTAGTAAATACGTCATTTTCTAACACTTTGATAGGCTCCGGCGTAGATTTATCTTTATAGATTGCAACCCTATCATATTTTCCATCTTCATTTTTCAAAATCAATGCATTCCGAACCACTTTGCCATAGTAAGTAATCATTACAAATTCTTTCGCATCCGCAGGAATTTCAAACTCCCAGCCATTTGCGGGGAAAATCGGAGAAATACAGCAGCTGCTCGGGAAATCTGCCAACAGCCAGTTCAAGCCTTTATCCTTTTCAAACAGTACATTGTCCACTACAAAGCTGTCAGACGGCTGATAGCCTTCTACCGCAATTGTATCTTTATACTCTTGTCTGTATTTAGCTAATCTTGCTTTTGCCTCATCTGATTTTCCACTTTTAAATGGCATCCCCAGATAACGCAGTTGTTCATCGCCTTCCAAATCAGTCGTGCGAACTGACATTGGCATATAAGATGGTTTTTCCGCTTTCGCGCTTGCGATAAACACCATATCCAAGTCCCGTTCATTGGACCATGCGCAGCAAGCCCCTGGACTGGAACCATCAATAGTAATCAAATTTTCACTTTCAATACTTGGTGGGAAACTACCACCCGGCCAATGCATCACTAATGTTTTTTTGCCAGCTTTTGCTGTCACATTAAATAGTGGCTCTGCTTTCAAAAATACCGAGGAAAACGCACCCAGGGTAATATCTTTGTCATTTTCCGCAGACAGATTATAGTCCATAATACCGTGCGTCATCGGATAAGCACCAGTGGCCAATGTAGCCCACATAGGCGGTGTAATCGTTGGATTTGCGCCCAGCATCATTAAATCTTCTCTACAGGAACCAATATCCATCAATTTTTTAAAATTGGGCATTTTCCCTTCGTTCACTAAGCGTCTGGTAAAACGGGGATCCATTCCGTCTACACCCAAAAGTAACAATTTGTCTGTCAAGCCTTTTTCACGCAACATACAAAAGTTCCCTCCTTTTTCCATAACTCATATAATAAAAGGTCTTCTATATATATTGTTTTGTTATACAATATATATTTTTCTATTTATATATATTGTATACTACTGCCCCCCTTCTTACCAATCAGTTTTATTTTGTCAAATTTTTTACTAGGAACAATTTTATTTTGTTTCCTTTTCAACCAGGAACACATCTGCTTTTCTGTATTTTTGCTATTGCTTTACAAAAAGCCTATCGGCGATTATAATATGAAATATATTACAATTTAAAAGAATCAACTTATTTTTCAAGTTTGTAGCATTCTACACAGGAGGTTTTTTATGCGTCTTGAACAGTTACGCTACTTGAGTGATATCCAACATACAAATTCTATTTCTAAAACTGCCAACCGCTTTTTTCTATCTCAGCAATCCTTGTCAAACAACATTCGTCAACTGGAAAAAGAACTTAACGTAGTCCTATTAGAGCGCTCCCCCTTTGGGGTCAATCTTACCAAGGAAGCTCGTGATCTGCTGGCGCTGAGTGATCCCTTCTTGAAGCAATACGATGAACTGCAGAATCAATTCGCATTGCAGCAAGAAAATACAGAAGAAAATGTAAAACATATTCGCATCTATTGTTCATCTGTGCTGGCTACACTGGTTTTGCCAAAAGCAATCGCTATTTTCAGTAAAAAATATCCTAAAACAAGAGTTTCCGTAAAAGAAATCTCTTACAAAGATATCTTTCCTTCTATTGAAAAAAATATTTGTGATGTTGCGTTTCTTAGCATTAACGAAGAATATTTTCTGGAACAGCTCAATACTTACGATGCATCTAAATTTCACTACAATATTATGATCACCGACCGTCTAGTGGCTTGTATATCTGCACAATCGCCTTTAGCCCAAAAAGAAATAATTGAGCAAAGTGATATTGTGACGCGTCCTTTTACGTATTTGAATATCGTGCCACTCAAGAAAAATAACGCCAATAATTCCAATCTAGCGTTGTACAACTCTCACAATATTGAATTTCACCGTCGTGCATTGCGGGAAATGGACGTCATCTCCCTCATGCCGCGCTATGTATACAGCAACCTTTTCGACAACAAACATTATGTATCCAAATTTTTAGAAGGCGCACAGCAGACAATTTATCACACCACAATTTATCCCAACACCACACCCAGTCCCATTATAAAAGAACTGGTAAATATCGTAACCGCGCTAATCTGACGAACCTATATCGCAAATAAAGGAAAACAGGAAGCTTGATGACAACCATCAAACTTCCTGTTTTCCTTTATTTATTCTTTTTACCCTCGTTTCTGTCAAATCCGCATTTCAATTTCACTGTCCAGCGGTTCCTCTGAGATAACCAAGGGTAATTTAATTCCGCAAGCCCCCCGGTCTTCTCTTGTGCGAACAGTAAATTGATAATCTTTATAACTTTGCTTCACTATATAAATACCATTGCTAATTATTCCCCATAGCCGTTCCGTCTGTTCATCCAATTCTTGTTTCAGCGCAATATAGTTTACTGTGTCTTTACTTTCCAGCACATAGGAAAAACTTTCTGTATTTTTATATATTTGTACCAAATCAAAATTGCAGGAGTGCACCTTCTCTATTTGACGTATCAAATCTGCAAACTGATGACCATATACTTTTGTCTCGCCAATTTGTACAAATTCGCTACTTTTGCCGCAAAATACAATATTCGGAGTATTACCAGTAAAGCCTTGAATGCGCACTATATCCTGTAAATTATAGCGATACAATCCAGAATAGGTCGTCACCAACAATTCATAACAAACGCCATCTACTACTTCCCACATACAAAGGGGAGCTCCGCCGTCTAGCGGACGAAATTCAAAGAAACATGCAAAAGTAGCTGCTATACCAGATGCATTGGCTAATTCGTTAGGAATATTCAGCTTACACTCACTGGCACCATATCCCATTTCAAAACATTTTATACCAGCGGGCAATCTCCGCAGTACCTCACGGGCGTCCCTGCCCACCGAAGCAGAAAGCCAACAACTCACCATACTCAAAGCTGGCCAAATCGTTGCAATATCTTCAGGTCCAGTAATCAAACAGCCTTTTTTATCATACAACTCCTGCAACCCATCCGCTCTTTGCGTATTTGCTGGAAACAACCGCCGCAGCTTTTCCCGCACCTCTGGCAACAGTTTCACAGAAAAATCACCATGGCGAATGTCTTCAATCATTTGCTGCCCTTCAGCTACAATCCTATCCAAAATACGCCCAAAATGAATTAAATTGTTACAGAATACTTTACTGAATCTTACTTCTGCCAATGTATATACCGCCATCATATAATCTCTATCTTCCGCAGCAATCCCTGGCGCCTCCCAAAACTCCACCGGCAAAAGGTTCATTGTCCCTGTTTTCTTGCGCATGTTGCGTGCTGTCTGACCAGATGCGCGTACTACCAACTTCCCGTCAGCACTGTTATCCACTGGCGCATAATTAGAGATCGTCAAATTTTTGGCGTCCATATCCAGCGTCACCGGTAAAAGCTCACTCATGTACATTCCCCGCACTGACATCACCAGCTGCTTTGCCGTATTTCCTGCCTTGCTTTCCAAAAAATATTTAATATTTCCTGTACTGCCTGTGGTTGCAATAAACAAGGCCGTCTCGCCTGTATAGAGCTGACATGTCTCCCCAGCAAGCTCCCGCTCAATATAAGGACGATAATCCTCATAAGTCGTCACCGCCGCATGATCTCGCCATTCCTCCAGACTAGTAAACCGCCCAAAATCATGCTCACGGGCATAAGCGCTGCCCTGCGCGCACAGCAAAATTTCCTGCAATATCTGTTTTTGCACACACTCGCAGTTCATCAGCAATTCAGGCATTTCTGCGTAAAGTTGCTTTGGGTGAATCGAAAACAGCTCCTCTGGAATTGTTCTTGCTTCCTTATTCCGTTGCTGCCCCAGCGCTCTCGCCATAGCTTCCTCATACTGTAGCATATCCTACCCCCTTTTTACATTACCTCTCTATGGGTCCATAAATTTCTTTCACCATGGCCCCATCTGGTTGTTTCTCTACAATCATCGGCAGTTTGATGCACTGCATTGTACGGCCGTTGGTCATCAACGCCCGATATTCTTTGTTGCGGTATCCATCCTTCATCACATAGAAGCATCCCGCCGCAATCTGCTTCTGCTCCATAATCTGCCGCAATTGTGTGCAAAAAGCATGATAGTCTGTGCCAGTATCATCAAACTCCAATAATACTGACAGCCTTCCGTCTTCTACATAGCCCTGGTATAAACGGAGCAAACACTGACAGGTATCCTCTGCCTGTGTTATGACATCTATGAGCTCATAGCTATGCACCGTTCTGTCTGTCAACAGATAATTTTCCGAATTGCGGCAGCAAAATTCAATATTCGCCGTCGTTCCTACAAATCCTCGTATCCGCACAATATCATTTATCTTGTAGCGATAGAGACCTGAGTAAGTGGTAATCAACAATTCATAGTACTCCCCGTCCTTTACCTCAGCCATCCCTATCGGTTCTCCACCATCTAACGGCTGGAACTCAAAATAACAGGAATAAATTGCTAATGGTCCGTACCCGCAGCCAAATTCCATAGGAATATTAAACATCGCCTCGCTGGAACCGTAGCTTTCCGAAATATAGCGCACCCTTTCTGGCAAACGGCGCATCACATCCCTGGAGAATTGCCCTACACTACCCGCCAGCCACACGCCTGCAAAAACAAACTCGGGCCAGATTTTTTCTACAGGCAGCTCACCGTATTCATCCAACAATTGCTGCAATTCATCAGCACGTGTTTCATCGGCTGTAAAGGTTTCTGCCAAAATAGCTCTGTCTTCCTCTGTCAGCTCAGCTGTCATATAGCCATTCCTGATATCATCTATCATTTGCTGCGGTCTTGCTGCAATCCAGTCCAACAGCACTCCAAAATAAGCCAAATTATTACAGAACAGCATATTAAAATGCTTCTCTTTCAGCGTATACAACGCCGTCAAATAATCCCTGTCATCATCAGACATCGTCGCTTCCAAAAATTCGTAAGGAAAAACGTACAACTGCGCTGCTCTCTCCCACAGCATCTTAGCCGCCTGCCCTGATGTACGGCGCACAGCCTTTCCATTAGGCGCTTCATCCAACGGCGCACAATTGGTCACTGCCAGCATCTTTACTGCTGGATCTGTCATGATTGGCTCTTTTCCTGCCAACGACATATTCCATATATCAATGCTCAGTTGACGGGCCAAAGCGCCTATTTTCGTTTCAATATAATATTTTCCCTGCATAGATCTTCCTGTGGACAACAAATAATATTCCGTTTCTAAATCCGTAAGCTGCTGCGCATCCTTCAGCATATTATCTTGTACATAGGAGACATAATCCCCATATTCTGAAATGGGAACCTTCTGTAAAAATTCTTCTTTTGTGCGAATTCCCGCGAAACCATGCTCCTCCGCATACGCACTGTTTCTGCCAAATTCTATAATATCCGCCAACACAGCATCCTGCATTGCGGCCCCGTTTTGAAACAACGACTGCCAACCATCCTGCGCATATTGCATCAAGTGTTCAGCTACTTGTTCTGGTATACTTTGTCTCTTCCCCATCATCCTCTTCCCCCTCCACATTCTTCTGCCTATAATAAGATTATAAGGCAGAAGTGATAGGTTCGATAACAAAACAAATTCCCCTAGTGAGATTTTGTTACAAATTATTTTTGTCACGCATAATTTCCCATTGTTTTCGCTCGAAAGCTATCCTTTTCTCTTGCTTTTTTACAGAATGAAACCATACCGAAACTCTAATCAAAAAAGGAATGCCCACACCGACATTCCTTTTTCATATACTGTATTCTGATTTTACATCCGCTGCGCCAAAAATTCCCGTTCTGCAGCAATGGTAGCAGTAGTCTGCGCCACGCTGGGACCGCCGATGGTATTGCGATTGGCCATACAAGTATATACTGCAATAGCATCATAAATATCATCTTCAATCAGTGGATTATGCGCTTTATATTCTTCTAATGAAACTTCATCCAAACTAATACCGCGATCCAGACATTCTGCTACCAGCTTGCCCACAATAGCATGAGCATCGCGGAAAGGAATTCCTTTGCGTACCAAATAATCAGCCAAATCCGTAGCATTGGTAAAGCCGCCCTTGGCCGCCTGCAGCATTGCGTCCTTGCGAATTGTCATAGTACGCAGCATAGGCGTCAAAACCAACAGACATTTCTGCCAGGTTTCCACTGTATCAAACAATGGCTCCTTGTCCTCCTGCATATCCTTATTGTAAGCCAGAGGCAATCCTTTCATGGTTGTCAGAAGCCCCATCAGATTCCCATATACACGACCGGTTTTACCCCGCATCAGTTCTGCCACATCAGGATTCTTTTTCTGCGGCATAATACTGCTGCCGGTGCTATACCCGTCATCTAAATCAATAAAATGGAATTCCTGGCTGCTCCAAATAATAATTTCCTCACACATACGGCTCAAATGCATACTGCAAATAGAGGCAGCCGCCATATATTCCAAAATGAAATCCCGATCGCTGACGCCATCCATAGAATTCAGGCAGACAGAATCAAACCCCAATTCCTCCGCCACCTGTTCCCGATCCAGCGGGAACGTTGTACCTGCCAGTGCGCCAGAGCCCAACGGCAAAACATTCATACGTACTCTGCAATCCTCCAAACGGGTGATATCCCGCTTGAACATTTCCGCATAGGCCAGCATATGATGGGCAAAGGATACAGGCTGTGCCCGTTGCAGATGGGTATAACCCGGCAGAATGGTTTCTTTGTGCTCCTCGGCAATGTCCACTACCGTTTTCATCAGTTCCAGCAATAAATGGTGGGTATTTTCTATCTCATGCCGCAAATACATCCGCACATCCACCGCCACCTGGTCATTACGGCTCCGACCTGTATGCAGTTTCTTCCCGACTGTGCCAATTTTCTCAGTGAGCAGAACCTCTATATTCATATGAATATCTTCTGCTGCAGGGTCAAAGGTCACCTGTCCCTTCTCAATTTCTGTCATAATCTCATCCAGCCCCGCAAGAATCTGCTGCGCTTCCTCTTTGCTCAAAACACCGATATCGCCCAGCATACGGGCATGTGCCTTGCTGCCGGTAATATCCCATTTATATAATTTCTGGTCAAAGGATATCGAGGAATGAAAATCCTCCACCAATTTATCCGTATCCTTGCTAAACCGTCCGCCCCATAATTTTGCCATTGTTGTTCCTCCTGTTTTTCTTTTTCGTTTTTATCTGCTGCCTGTCCAATTTTATTTTCTGCCCTGCGCCAAATCCGCCCCAGAACGAAATTTTTGCACATGCAGCTTATATGCGTTTTCTACAGCTTTGCGCGGTTCTCCTGCTCTCTGGTTTCCGCTTCCGCTTTTGCTTCTTTGGCTGTAGCAAAGGTATCCATGCGCAATAAAATCACACAGTCGCTGTCCTTGATATTTTGCTCCTGCTCGGCGTATTCCCCGCACCCAACATCCATCCAGCCATCGTTGCCTAAGTCTATAGATTCCACAGCCAGAATATAACTTTTTCCCGCTTCCAGCACAATCGGCTCTGTACGATTCTGTCCCCAAAATTGGGATGACCAGCTAAATTCCTTATCCTTGCATTCTGGGAAAGCAACTCGTAGAAAAGGGCTTCCCTTGCCGTATCCGTCTTTCCGCACTCTCAGCAGTTCCCATGTAATCTCCGGAGCGCCCTCGCTGTTCTTTTCCTGTTTATGACCAATATACAGTGCTTCCAACGAATCGGCACCTCCATAGGCTGCGATGCTTTCTTCTGCCAATTCGCCATATTTCCAGATTTCTCGCTGCAAAAGATAGCCCTGTACATCTTCTTGTAGGGAAAATTCCAAAATGCCCACCATATAATTCCCCAGCGCGGCAATTTTTTCTTCTCTATCGCTTAACTGTACACCTTGTACCGTAGATTGTTTGGCAGCGCAGCCAGTTAAACACAGCGTCAAGATACAGCAGAAAAATAATAGCTTTCGAGCCACATATTGCATAGAATCTACCTCCCTAACGATTCTCCCATAACAAAATCGACGTAGTTTTAAATTTTTTATAGCGCCGAACAGCTTTTTCATCAAAAACATAGTTATAGAAAAGCCTTTACTGCCTGCTGCAGCGCCGCTATACGCTTCGCTGCTTCCTCCATGCTGCTTCCCTTCAGCGAATAATAAAATTTGATTTTAGGCTCTGTGCCGGAAGGCCGTACCGCCATCCAACCGCCATCTGCAAACATATATTTGAGCACATTGGCCTGCGGCAATCCATCCAGCCCCTGCTGATAATCCTTCACCTCAGAGACAGCCTGTCCGCCCAACTCAGCAGGCTGCTGTACCCGCAATGCTGCCATAATCTCCGCAATATGCTGCTGTCCGTCTGCACCAGGCAACGTGAAGGAATCCAGTGCTTCTTGATAATAGCCGTGCTGCTGATACAATTCTTCCAGACGCGTCAGCAATGTTTTTCCCTGGGCTTTGTGATACGCAGCCATCTCACAAATCAGCATAGAAGCCACTACTGCATCTTTATCCTTGGCATGAGAGCCTACCAAATATCCGTAGCTTTCCTCATAGCCCATCATAAATTCATGGTCATGCTGCTTTTCAAAGCCAATCATCTTTTCACCGATATACTTAAATCCGGTCAGTACATTCATCACTTGCACCCCATAAGCATGGGCAATCGCTGCGCCCAGCTCAGATGTCACAATGGTTTTGATCAGCACTGCATTGTCGCCGATTGTTTTTTGGCTCAATACATAGTCAGCCAACAGCGCCCCTGTCTGATTGCCTGACAGCAGTACAAACCGTTCTCTATTCCACACCGCAATGCCCACGCGGTCGCAGTCAGGGTCCGTACCCAGTACCAGATCGGCGCCGATTTCCTGTCCGTAAGCGATGGCCAGCTGCAACGCTTCCTTTTCCTCTGGATTGGGGGAATGCACCGTACAAAATGTGCCGTCCGGCTCTCTTTGACTTTCCAATACATGAATTTGCGTAAAACCATCTTTTTCTAATACCGTCGTCACCGGAATGAGTCCCGTACCATGCAGCGGTGTGTATACCACCCGTAAATTTTCTTTGCTTGCCGAATCCGCTAAAAGCCCCTGCTGCAACACTGCTTTTTGGAAAGCCGCATGGTATTCTTCTCCAAGTTCGTGATACAAGTCCTGTTCCACTGCACTTTTATAGCTTATGATCATAGGCAGATCCGTCAAATCCTGATAAAGATTCATCTTTTCCCAAATAGCCTCTGCCGCTTCGCCAGCAATCTGACAGCCATATTCATTGTAAACCTTATAGCCGTTGTACTCCTTGGGATTATGACTGGCGGTAATCACAATCCCCGCTGCTGCCTGCCGATAATTTACCGCAAAGGACAGCTCCGGCGTCGGCGTCAGACGGTCAAACACATAAGCCCGAATGCCGAAGGAATTCAAGGTCAGCGCCGCCTCCCGCGCAAACAGTTGGGAATTGACACGGCTGTCATAGGCAATCACAACGCCCCGCTGCATCGCCTCCAGACCGTAGGCAGTCAGCAGATACAACGCCAGCCCCGCCGTGGCCCGCTGCACCGTATAAACATTCATGCGGTTGGTGCCTGCGCCCATCATGCCCCGCAATCCCGCAGTTCCAAAGGTTAAATCCTGATAAAAGCGCTCATAAATTTCTCTGTCATTGCCGGCAATTGCCTCCAGCTCCTGACGCAGCTCCGGCTCCAGCTGCTCATTTTCCATCCACCGTTGATAACGCATGCGATATTCCATATCACTCATATAAACGAATCCTCCTATCTACGATTTATAAGTTCATTTCTGCAAAAATTCCATACCAATACACGGACATCCAACTACTTTTTGTAGCTAAATGAGAAACTGATTCCCCCTCATTTCTTTTATCGTATATATTTTTCATAATTTCTATTTCTTCTTTCTTTAATCGCAATCTATGCTGTATTGAACTGCTCGGTTCATGGCTTCTCGCCTTTTCAATATAGATATTCCCGTATTCCTCATATACAAAAAACCACATTGGTTCTTTTTTTACTTTCGGTATCGTATGAACATCCCGTGGATTTTCTGAAAATTCTCTCAATATTTTACTCCACATAGTATAACCACCCTTTTAGATTTTCTTTTCAACCTATCAGTACGCATTTTTATTTACCAATCCCTTAAATACCGTCATAAAAATAATCTGCAGGTCAAAAAGGAATGTCCAGTTCTCAATATAATATAAATCATAATTGATACGCTCTTCAATGGAAGTATCGCCCCGCAGTCCGTTTACCTGCGCCCATCCGGTAATCCCCGGCCGTACCTGATGCTTAATCATATAGCGGGGAATTTCCTCACGGAACTTTTCCACAAAAAACGGACGTTCAGGCCGTGGACCAACTACTGACATATCGCCCTTCAATACATTAAAAAACTGCGGCAATTCGTCAATACTGGTTTTGCGCATAAACGCGCCCCATTTCGTTTTGCGGGGATCATCCTTTGTGGTCCATTGCACCCGTTCCTCCTCATCCGTCTGCACACGCATAGAGCGGAACTTGTACATCATAAACTTTTTGCGGTTGAGCCCCACCCGCTCCTGATAAAAAATAACCGGCCCCGGTGAAGTCAGCTTAATCATCAATACAGAGAACAGCATCACCGGTGAGGTAATGAGAATGGCTACTGAAGCAAACACAATATCGAAAGCCCGTTTCAGCGCATTTTTGAACCAATTATCCAAAGGTACTCTGCGGGTATCAATGACGGGCAGCCCGTCCAAGTCGTCCATATAAGGCTGTGTCGGTACATATTTATAATAATAAGGAATCACATTACTCTTTACGCCAGCTTTTTCACACTGCGCCAAAATATAACCCAAATCCTCGGCGTCCTCTGAGGTGAGCGCAATAATCACCAAATCAAAATAGCGTTTCAGCAGCACATCCACCAAATCATCAATGCGGCCTAACACCGGGTATCCGCGATATTCCTTTGCCGGAACAATCCAATTATCCAAAATACCCTCAATACGATATCCCCAATGCTTGTTTTTTTCTACACGATTGAGGAAATCATCACTGATTTCATTGGCACCAATCACCAGACAATGCCGCAAATTAAAGCCCTGACTGCGGAATCCCCGCAGCACAACGCGGACACAGCTGCGTTCAAGTATCATCAATACCACATTGGTGACAAAAAAGATCATCAACTGCCCACGGGAAAAGTCCACCAGTTTGAAAAAGAAGAATGCCACCATTAGGCATGCCAACCCCAAAATATTGGACTGCAAAATTTCTCTGCACTCTTTAAATAGCGATTCCCGACGTTTCGGCTGATACAGCCCCATACGGGAATACAGTACACCGTAGAGTACAACCGTCCATAGCACGACCCGCTGCATTTGTTCTCCACTCAGAGATCTGCTGCCATCCAATATCACAAACCGTCCCCAATAGGAAACAGCCATGGCCACGACCACCAAGCTCAAATCCAGTAAGATTTGCAAACGATTCAAATATTTCTGATTTTCTTTTATCATAGGATACTGCCAACTCCATTTTTGTTTACAATAAAAAGCTTGCTTAGCTTCTTAATTATAGCAAATATTCCGCCATAAGAAAACGAATTTCTGCAAATCACATAAAAAGGTAAAAAATTCAGAAAAAATCTGCGTCCGCTCTTGACAAACCTTCTGGTTCCTTTTATGGTTAAATCTATACGATTCTTATATTGAAAGAGGATTCTACTATGACAACGCTACTTTTATTCACTATCATTATGTATCTTTCTATGACCATTTCTGGCGTGATCGGCTTTGCCGGCAATGTCATTGCACTGCCGCTCTTAAGCCTGATTTTAGACCTACCCACCGCAGTGGCTGTGTTGGCCCTGTGCAGTTTCATTCAAACAGTCATACAATCTGTGCAAAACAGAATGTATATTCACTGGCAGGAAAGCCTGAAAATCATTCTGCTCTCCTGTCTCAGCATGCCCATCGGTTTATTTTTTCTGCGCTATTTTCCCGAAGCAGCCTCCAAACTGCTGTTAGGCGTATTTGTTCTGATTATTGCACTCCAGCCCATGATACAAAATCTTTTACGCAGCCATCGTGCCAATACCCCAACTGCGAAACCTTGGGACTGGCTTTACCTGATCATTGGCGGCATTTTTTCCGGTGCCTTTGCCTCTGGCGGTCCGTTAATCGTCATCTACTGTACCCATCGTCTGTCTGATAAAAATATTTTTCGCGGCACCATGTTTTTCTCCGGTTGTTTCTCCATGGGTTTAGTCGCTTTAGAGCACTTTTTTCAGCATCATTACACAGCTGACACCATGCTGCTCACCGGAATCGCCCTCGTTGTCATGGTCGCTGCCATATACACCAGCACCTGGATCGCTGGCAAAGTGGATACACAGCGGTTTCATACACTAGTAAATCTGGCATTAGTCTTCGCTGGCGCGATGTTAGTGCTCCAGAATACAGCAGCATTACTCTAACCACTTTTGTGGGTAATACTATACAGCCATAAAGAAAAAGGATTTGTCTCATAACATGCGTATTAGAGACAAATCCTTTTTCTTTTTCATCATTCTTTTTTATTCCAGTACTGCCTGTACATAGAGTAATTCTCCAGCAGTACCCAAAGGCTCCCCTGCCGCAACACTGTCGCCCACTGCCGCCGCACACTCCTGTAGCCCCTTATAACGCAACTGATACGGCCCACAATGCAAAACAAGCTGCCATTCCGCCGTTAAATCCATTTGCTGTACAGTCCCCGCAGCGCAAGCTACCGCCTGTGCTCCGGCTGCATGATAACAAATGTCATCATGAAAGCGGTAATCATCATGAATGGTATCATACCCCACGCCATAACCATAAAGCAGGGTTCCATTGCAGGGCAGTACAAAACCTTCCAATGTTGTGGCCAGCTGTTGTAAGTCCAATGTCTGGATTTGCAGCTCACTTGCTTTTGTTTCCTCTGTCGTATGAACATCTTCCGGCACAGCCTCTGCGGACAAAACGCTTCCACCAACCTCCTGCTGTTGCTGTGTTTCCTGCGTTATAATCGCCTGTTCTGGCTCTTTGCCTTCAGAATTCTGCAAAGTTTGCGGCTGTATTGGCTCTGCAGCATGTATCGTCGCCGTATCATCAGTTTTTTCTTGCGTCGTTGGCTCTTGCTGCTCTGCAATCACCTGATTACTGTCATCATCGGATGACCACCATGCTGCCAAGGGTTTCTGCTGCCAAGGCTGCTGAAACAAACTGATTGCCAAAATCACAAAGATCGTCAGCACCGTTAGCCCAATCATATACAGACGAGCATTTTGCTGCAGCCACTGTAAATAATTCAAATCATGTTTACGGTCCATATAAAAAACCTCCTGTAGCAATAGTATTACCGCTTCAAGAGGTTTTTTATTCAAAGCTTCTCATAATGCTTCCACCATTATGAGACTTCTAAATAATCCAATTATTTTATCTTTGTTTGTCTTTTCAGTTTCAGCTGTCTCTTATTCCTTAGATAACTGTGTCCCCGGATAATACCGCGCCAAAATCTGCGCGTAGCTGTCACCCTGCTCTGCATAATAATTAGCGCCATACTGACACAAGCCTACACCGTGCCCATATCCGTTTGTGGTGAAAGTAATTTTATCTCCGCTGACCGTCCAGCTAATCAGCGAGGATTTCAAACCCAGCGCACTGCGCAGTGCTGCACCGGAAAACTCCTGACCGCCGACACGCAGCGTTTTCACCCGATTGGATGCCGTGCTCGCCACCAGCTGCATAAAATCACCGAAAGAGCCCGCAGGAACAGCGCCGGTAACACCCAACCGCTGTGTCATGTCCTGTAATGTCATTGTCACTTTTTGTCCGGTATGAGGATCAGCAGGATGATTACATTCTACGCTGACTAAATACGGCCGCGCATTGCCCCACACCTCTGCTGCATCCTCCGTGCGACCGCCGCCGCAGCTGGCATGATAAAGCGGCTCAATCAGCGCGCCGTCATAGCGCAACACTTCTCCTGCAGTTTCCGCTACAGCCTGCACAATCTTTCTGTGATACGCTTTATATTGTTTCCCCCAGCGTCGTTCCTGTTCCTCCACACTAATCCACGCCTGACAGGTCTCCGGACTGGTGCTGAGCTGTGCTCTGCTATCCAGCGCCGTTACATTGGGACTGGGATGCTCCATACGACTTACCGTAAAGGTGCGCGCTGCTACAGCCTGCGCTTTCAGCGCTTCCTCAGAAAAGCTTGCCGGCATTTCCGCAGCTACTACGCCAGTCAGATATTGCTCCAAATCCAGCGTCATCAACTGTTCCGTATCCATATTATATACCTGTACCGTACGCCCGGAGCTCAGCTCCGGTTCCGTATCCGACAGCGAGCCCGTGAAGCTTGCCACACCGTACAGCAGAATTCCACATAACACAATTGCCGCCCATGTAAAGCGATTGCGTCTTTTTCGTTTGCGGCGCAGCCGCTTTGTACGAGGCGATTGAATTCGTGTCACCATATCCTTCTCCCCTTTATCTCTCCGTCTTATCTATAACTAAAAGTTCGTGCTAAACCGCCATATTCCTCTTTTTACAGCAATACAATTGTAGCAGACAGCAAAAACAAATTCCTTTCCGCCCTCTGAGCTGAAACCAAAAAGCAGAAAAGCCCAATGACAAACCCTATATCCAGGTAACAGAAAGCATGCAGTCACCGGACACCCGCGAACACGAGCTTCAGCCGTTGCGCAGGCTCCCCGACAACTACGAAAAAATCGTATTGTCCATGGATAGAAACTATATCAATTCCTACGACGACATCAAATCCCTGTACCTGATTGATTGGCTGCTATCAGAAATATAAAACCACAGCAAAAAAAATACAGCACATCACCATTTCTATTTTTGCAATTGTTTACTATGAAAACCATATTTTCTGCGCATACTGGCGGCGCCTGGGCTCCTTTGTATTTCATGTGAAACAATTGCAAATTATTTTTCGGCTTGTAAATAAAACCAAATCTGCACGAAATTATGTTTTGATTTCTACACCAAAAATTTTTTCGTGCAGATTTTTTCCTGTTGGGAACGTTTTTTTTGCAAAGACAGCTTAAACCTGCTAAAATAGTGTATAGAAATCTTTTCGGCAACCTACTGATTGTACGACTTTCATAAAAATGATGTGACATTTGGTATTCCATTACGAAAAGGAGAATTAGTAAAATGAAAAAAATAACGAAAAAAGTAATAATATCTTTTTCAGTTTTAATAGCTTTTTTACTATTATTTGGTAAAATGCTTTATATATATATATTGGGGTTTTGTTTTTTTGGTTCATCCAACGAAGAATTTATGATGAATGAACTGGGCGATCCTTTAATTGTTGGTGAAAGTTGGAATGAAGAAGACGTTTTTCAAGTAACTGTGGCAGAAATCACTTTTTCGGAAAAAAATGGAGAACCTTTTTATGATATTGCAATAGTTGCCGAAAATAAAAAACTATATTCCAACGGAAATGGAGACATGGAGTTATATTGTACGATTGCTGTTCCAAAAGATATCATAGCAGAGGAAACAATGAATCATTTTACAATACCACGGCAACAAATCAAAGAATATCATTACAAATTTTTCTTGTCAGAAGAAATTTGTGATTTTCAATGTCAAGTTGAAATTCCCTTAGCTGATAAAAGATATAGATATAAAAAGATGTGGCACTATAATTCAGACCTATGACATGAACAGGAAACCATTACTTCAAAATCAATCGTTGTAAAAGAAGGAGAACTATGAATTTGTCTCATTGTCAAATTCTGTGGATTTTTCTTAACATTCTGTGTCCGGGGCTTTTCGTTATAATCGGACAACTCCGCGTGGAAATATTTTACACAGAAAAAATCATTTCTAAAAAAGCTATTTGTTCTCCTCTAGGCCATTCGATGAAGCAAATTGCTTTTAGGTCTGAACCCTTCTGCGACAACCAAAAGCGAATGAAACTAACAGAAAAGGAGAATATCCCATGTATGTCCCCACAAATCCACATCATGATCTGGAATGTATTTCTTATATCCTATTGACCCTTGCAATCATATTCTTTTTATGGGGTCGCTATAGAAAAAATCATCTGTATCATATGCTCAGCGCGTTGTTCTTTGTTGCTTCTATCGTATATGCTATCCTATTTTATCTACAAGACCTGCATTATATCTTTTTCACACAAGACATGGAAATCACTGTCAGTTTCATTTTGCAGCAAAACGGCAGTCTGTTCTTGAGTTTTGTGGTTATGAGCCTTTTTTCGCTATTTTCTGTATTAATTGATTATAAAATTCTAACGATATCAGAAACGATGCAGAAAGGACTTTGGCTGTGTGTCTGCATTTTGGCAATTTCCTGCAGTTGGTATCATCTCTGGCAACATACCCCTTTGGGCTTTGGTGTCTCTGTGGATACCGCTCTTTTATTATATTTGGCGCCTTCATTAGAAAATTATATGCTGTTTTCGCTCATCTATTTTTGCTTGATGGAAGGAGGCTATTGCAATAAAAGAAAGCTGTGATTCCCAAAATCACGCTCTTCACTTCCCACCCACAGCATTGCTGATATTGAAAATGAACAGATTGGGAGAAACAACAAGGAGTGTGTAAATAATGGATATCGTATTTGTTTTGTGCATCTTATGTAAAATTTTAATATTTTTTCTTTGCTGGCGTACCATAGGTTATTTGGGCTATTTATTGGCAATTATCTATTTGCTGTACGCTGTTGTAAAAACCATTCGTCTAGGTATCTATTCCCATATCAATTTTGGCATACTTACAAAGGCGTGCATCATTATGATTCTATTGCTGATTCCCAATGCAGCGCTGCAGGAACAAAAATTTGAAATACTGCAAGAAAAATATGAGATGAAGGCAATGGAAATTATTGAGAATATTCGAGATACAGAAGGTGGATTTTATCAAACATATCAGTTAGATATGCTGGACCGACTTGTATTTAATGATTTGGAAAAGAACGTTACTGTCTACCGGTATGAGGACGAGTATGTAGTGTCCTTTGTAAAATCAATCACATTCTTTAATCAATATGCGTATGTGTATCTTTCCTCACCGGATGCCATCCCTTTAATTACAACCCCATCCAAGTATGATAGCCAATTATATAGTAGCCAGTTAAGTGATGCAGAACATTACGACTATATAGAATGGATAGAACCAGGAAAATGGGCACTTATTAAATGGTATTGAATATAAGTTTAGCCATTTGAGAATGCAACGGTTAGTTAGGTAGCTATATAGAATCGTTCGTCATGGTCTGTTTTTTATAAAACAGCAACCTTGCCAAAATCAGAAAAAGATTTCAAGAACTATTTAGCCATGTCCTGCTGCTTTTTTAGTTCATGCATATTTTCAAAAAGAGAGGGCTTCTTGCGAATCTGGCAGGAAGCCCTCTCTTTTTCATCTTTTTGTCTTATCAATCCGTCGCTGACCGTGGCCAGAAACAAGTCTCTTTCTATGTTCTACGCTTTCATCGAGGCAACGATAGCATCGGCCAGTTCATCCAGCTCTGCATTTTGCTCCTCTTGCAAACGAGATTTGAAAGTCACCATGTTTTCTAAAATGGTAATGTTCTTCATTCCTTCCAACAATTCTTTCATCTGTTTGCCAGCATTTGGACCCCAAGAACCATTCTGCAACAGCGCTACCGTACGATTGGACAGATTATGCGCTTTCAATTCATGCAGCAAATGCTCCATAGTGGAAAAAATGCCGTTATTATAGGTGGAGCTGGCAAACACCAGATGACTGCAGCGGAATGCGTCAGCTAAAATATAGGAAGAATGGGTCGCAGATGTGTCATACATCACGATATTTTTCACACCCCGTTCAGCCAGCTTATTGGCCAAAATTTCAGCTGCGTTGGCTGTGCCACCGTAAATCGTACCATAGGCAATCATAACAGCTTTTTCTTCCGGCTGGTAAGTACTCCATTTTTGATATTTATCCAGAAAATAACCGAAATCACTGCGAATAATGGGCCCATGTAGCGGACAAATCATCTGAAGCTCCAATCCTGCCGCTTTGCCCAGCAAAGCCTGCACCTGTGGACCGTATTTGCCAACAATATTGGTATAGTACCGTCTGGCGTCATCTAACCAGTCGCGGTCAAAATTCACATCATCATTAAATAAATTACCATTCAGTGCACCCCATGTCCCAAATGCATCGGCGGAAAACAAAATCTTGTCAGTGACATCATAGGTGACCATCGCTTCCGGCCAATGTACCATAGGCGCCATCACAAAGGTAAACACATGACGTCCACTGCAGAAGGTATCCCCTTCTTTAATCAAGACCGCACGAGCAGAAACATCTGCTGCAAAAAATTGCTGAATCATCCCCAATGTTTTGCTGTTGCAAATCACCTGCATGTCTGGATAGCGCTCCAATAGACGGCCTAAATTAGCACAGTGATCCGGCTCCATATGATTTACAATAATATAATCTAACGGACGCCCTCTCAATGCATACGTTACATTTTCAAAAAACAACTCGGAAATGGCTGCATCAGCAGTATCCAGCAAAATTGTTTTTTCATCCAACACCAGATATGCATTGTAAGATACACCGCGGGGAATAGGATAATGATTTTCAAACAGCGCTAATCTTCTGTCATTCCCCCCTACATAAATGAGATCATCTTGAATTTTTCGTATATTATGCATCTTGTTTCGTCTCCTTTTTCGTATTTCTGTTAAAATTACTATAAATATTTACCCAAATTTCTCATACGTTAATCAGATTTTTTGTATTTTTTACTATCATAAACTTTCAAAATATATTTGAATATAAACAACAGTGGGGAATATACCTATGTTTTATACCGGCAGTTTTATATTGACAGTTTTTTATATCAGTAAATTGTTAATCTAAGAAGGCAGCAAAAATCAGAGAGATTGTCGTTCCCTGTCGGTTGTGCTATAATAATAAAAGATAAACGAATTTAATCATTTCCGTAATGGTTTACTGCAATTGGAAATTTTTACAGGTTGCTTATAGTATTTTCTGTTTAATTTATTAATGCGGGTTAAGATTATTGTACATAATAGGTATGGTGATGTATATGAAAATGGAGCAACTGCAATATGTTTTGGAAATTGAAAAATGCAAATCTATGAGTAAAGCCAGTGAAAACCTTTTCATCACGCAACAAAATTTGAGTTATTCTATAAAAAAATTAGAAGATGAACTGAACATTCCAATTTTGAAACGGTATAATAAAGGCTGTGAGTTGACAGAAGAAGGGCAACTATTCAGTGTATTTTGCAGGAATGTACTGCAAGAATGGGAAGATTTTCAGAAAAAGTCTTCCCATCTCCATGAGCACGAAAGTAACATTCATGGAGAATTGCATTTATATATTAATAAAGTGTATGAAATCTTCATTCTCCCTGATATTTTAGGAGGCTTCATGCAAAAGTATCCAAATATCAAAATTAAAACCATCCCGACCGATGCAAATGAAGGTGAAACGATAGATGCACAGGAAAATTTTGTTTGGCTGCTGAATTTGCCAAGGACTGCAAAACAAATATTATATAAGCCTTTTTTGGATGAAGATAAATTTGATTTTCACACACTTTTTACTGGAAAAAATGTCTTGTGTGTTAACAAAGAAAACCCTTTGTCTGATAAAAAAAATATACATCTAAAAACAGCATTACAGTATCCTCTGATTTATCACGGGATGATGACGATTAACAAAGATGCATTAAATAATACATTATTAAGCGTAATTATAAACCATTACGGTGATTACGATATCAATATTGCAGCCCAGACAAATTCTTATGGAATCTGGCTGGACTTGATAGCTTCTGGAAAAGGCATAGGCATTACATATGATAAAATATTGAATCACATGAAAGAGATGTATCCCAAACAATGGTCTAAAATTTCTGTGATCTCCACGAAAGAATACATGGGTATGACCACCGGATATGCGGTGCGCAAAAGTGGTACAACCAAAATAGAGGATGTCTTTATTGATTATCTGGTCAATAATTGTACTTGGTAAAGAGTGAAAAGAAAATAACTACGTCAAAAATTCTGTACGGATATCTCTCCGCCCCCAAAAAATTTGTTTTTGGGGGCGTTTTTTGATTTTATCTATACAGTCTTTTGCTACAAAAAAATATGAAATACAGTGATTCCACATATCAGTAGATTTGTTGGACAAATCCCTCTAATACATATAAAATCAAAACTGTAAACAGTTTACGAATATAAATGATAAGTTCAATTAATTGAATGTGCTGTAATTAAACATGAGATTATGTAAAACTCTAAATAAGAGAGTTAGGGGGTTTGTATTTTGACACTAGATAATAATAAAAGTCTTATAAAATGGGCAATCTGTATTGTTTTACCGCTTATTATATTTTTCCTGCCAGAAACAGCGTTGTTTACCTCTGCCTTTAAAGGTTTTCTGGCTGTTACATTATTAGGCATCTTGATGTTAGCTTTTGAACTGGTGCCAAATATGGTGTCGGCAATTATATTTCCAGTAGGATATGCAATATTGAATATTGCTCCTTTGCCAACTGTATTGGGCTCGTGGACAAGCACAACACCTTTTGTTGTATTATGCGGCTTTTGGCTGGCAGTTATTTTAATCAGAATCAAATTGTTGGACCGTGTTATTTGTATTATTGCCACAAAATTTGCAAGTTCTTTCTTTGGAATTGCAGTAACAATTTACTTAGCTGGCGTAATCGCTGCTTTCATCACCTTTGGCGGGCATCAAATGTTAATTCTGGCCTTTGCTTTTGGAGCTTGCCAAGCCATGAATCTTAAACCCGGCCCAGAAGCAACTGTTCTGATGATGTCCGCTCTATACGCATGTATTTATGCACAGATTTTCAGCTACTACCCCGGCGTTCTTGGATTGCTGAACGGTGCAATCATCGCTGTAGCACCTGATAAGGCAATCACCTGGATGGATAATCTGCTCCTTGGCTTACCAATGTTTTTCGTTGGTATCATCGGGATATTCATATTATGCAAAGTGTTTGGCAGAAGTATCAAGAGTGCTGATATCAAAGAGACCTATACACTCAAGCTGCAAGAGCTTGGCGCTATGAGTTCTGATGAGAAAAAAGCTATTGTAATTGTCGGCGCATTATTCATTTTTTTGATTACATCTAAATTACATGGAATTGCAACAGACTTTGGTATTATCATCACTCCGCTATTGTTTTATCTGCCAGGAATCAACATCGGAAAGCAGGAAGATGTAGGGAAAATCAATTTTGACATGGTCTTCTTAATTTTAGGTTGTATGGCAATCGGCGCAGCTGGCGGCTATATCGGTTTAGGTGATATTTTATCAGCCTATGTAGTGCCATTGCTGGGCGACAGCGGTGCAATTGGCCTAATCGCTTTTGTATTTTTCTTCTGTGCGATTTTCAATTTGCTGCTGACACCATTCGCAATTTACGCAGCATTCAGTGCGGCATTTGCACAGATTGCGTTTAGTATGGGAATTAATCCCGCAGTCATCATGATCACGATGATTATTGCTGGTGATACAATTTTCTTACCATATGAACATAATAGTGGTCTTATGTCCTATGCATTCGGTATGATGTCGATGAAAGACTTTTTCAAGGCCAGTCTGGTAAGAGGCGGTATTCAAACTATCGCACTGCTAGCTATCATGATTCCTTACTGGCATATATCTGGTATCCTTTATCTGTAAAGATAATTTCATAAACATATTTTTGGGGAGGAATATTTATTATGCAGTACACAACTTTAGGAAATTCAGATTTGAAAGTATCTAAAATTTGTTTGGGATGTATGGGCTTCGGTGATTCCAAAGGTGGTATGCATTCCTGGACATTGGACGAAGAAAAAACACGTGAAGTAATTAAGCATGCACTTGACTTGGGGATTAACTTTTTTGACACGGCGCTTGCATATGCAGGAGGAACCAGTGAACAATATCTTGGCAGAGCATTAAAGGATTTTGCTAAGAGAGAGGATGTCGTAATTGCAACAAAATTCTTGCCTATGCCGCAGGAAGTACGCGACAACGGAATTTCGGTGAAAAAATATATCAACGATTGTCTGAACAGCAGCTTAAACAATCTCGGTGTCGAATACATTGATTTGTATATTTATCATTGCTATGATGAAAAAATGCCTATCGAAGAAATCATGGAGACATTGAATGAAGCTGTCATGGCAGGAAAAGTAAAATATATCGGCATCTCCAATTGTTTTGCATGGCAAATCGCGAAAGCAAACTATATTGCAGAAAAACATGGCTGGGCCAAGTTTATTTCTGTACAGGGACATTATAATTTGCTTTTCCGCGAAGAAGAAAGAGAGATGGTTCCCTACTGCAAGGATGCCAATGTGGCATTAACACCGTACAGTGCTTTAGCGGCAGGCAGATTATCCAAAAATCGTCAGCAAACAAGTGAACGTCTGGAAAAGGATGCCTATGCAAAAGGAAAATATGACGCAACAGAGGCTTTGGATAATATCATTATAGATAGAGTTGGTGAAGTAGCCGAAAAACGCAATGTGTCCAGAACGCAAATTGCTTTGGCGTGGTTACTGACTAAAGTCGCCTCTCCCGTTGTAGGAGCTACAAAAGTATATCAGTTGGAAGATATGGCTGCCTCGACTGAATTGCAGCTCACAGAAGAAGAGCTCAATTATTTAGAAGAAAAATATGCACCACACGCATTAGTAGGAATGATGAAAAAATAAAAATAAATCATACAATCAGAAAATAGAAAATAGGTCAAGGAGTGAACATTATGATTATTGATACTAGGATTCGACCGCCGTATAAAGGATTTGCAGGGGGATCTAATTTTTCTAAGGATAAACCGGCTAAGTGGGCTGGTATGTTCGGGGGAAAAGTTGCGGAATCTGTAAAACGTGCGCCAGAATATTTTGAAAAAGGACAGCATGAGGTTATTTTTCAGGAATCTTTAAAAGAAATGGATGAAGCCAGAATTGACTTTGCATTTGTACCGGGCAGAAAAGGGCAAGACAAAGTCTGGATTGACAACCAAGATGTCGTTGATCTCTGCAATGAATATCCTGACCGTTTTGCAGGAATTGCTTCTGTTTGCCATGAAGACCCTATGGATTATAATCTGGAGCAAATTACAAAATTCTGTATTAACGGCCCATTATATGGAGTTTCCATCGAAACAGGACTTGTGGCTGATATTCCAACAGCAACACCTCGTTTTGTCGACGACCCAATGTTTTGGCCAATCTACGAATTGTGTGAAAAACATGATGTTATCGTAAGTTTCACACATAACGGACCAGCATATCCCGATACATCGGGAAGCGATCCTGTTCGTCTGAAGCACATCTATTCTGACTTTCCAAAGTTAAAGACACTTCTGGTTCATGGGAGTTGGCCTCATGTAAATGAGATTGCAGCATATCTATTTGTTAATAAAAATGTAATGGTTCAACCAGATTTTTATATGATGCATGCTGCAGGTTGGCAGGGCTATGTTGATTCCATCAACTATATGAATCCAGAAAACTATGTATTCTCCTCTTCTTACCCACTAGCAGATATGAAAACAATGGTGGAATATTATCTGAACTGTGGGATTAAAGAAGAAAGACTGCCGAATATTTTTTATAAAAATGCAGCCAAATTTTTCGGCATCGATGCTGAAAAAGTAAAACGGTTTCCAAATTCTCCAATTAAAGATGAATTTTAATTCTATGATTTCAAAATAAAAAATACTATTTAGATTGAAATGCCTGTAACAACGTAAAGAAAGATTTTTTCTTTACGTTGTTACTATATCGAGCTAAACAATATGTACTAAAATAAGAGAAAGGAGATATTGCAATGACAATTTTTTCCAGCAAAAGTCAGCTGGTAAAGTATTTGGTTACGCTGTTGGCTCCCGTCTTTATTCTATTAATACCTACTTCAGAATATTTTACGCAAGAGCTTCGGCTATTTTTTGCAATTACTATAATGTATCTATTTTTAATTGTATTCGACTTCATGGATTTGTTAGTGCCATCCATTCTATTATCGGCAGCCTACATTCTATTAAAGCTAGCACCTGCAAATGTTGCCTTATCCCCATGGACAAGCACTTTAATTTATATGATTATCGGCGCTTATGCACTGGTAAATGTAATGGATGAGTGTGGTCTGCTAAAAAGAATTTCTGTCTGGTGCATCCGAAAATGCGGTGGTACATACAACGGCGCATTATATGGCACCTTTCTGGCAGGTTTGATTCTTGGTGTGGTGACATTTAACAATGCCTATCTGATTATGGTATCCTTCGCATACGGAGTTACAAAATCCTTTGGATACGATAAACCATGCAAAGAAGCGGCCATTATGATGTTTATGGGAGCTGTATCAGCTCATGCATGTGCAACTGCATTATATAATCCTCTCTGGATTGGCCTGGCAGAATCAAGTCTGGGAATCCTGTATGAAAATTATTCTATTCCGTGGTATGAACAAACAATCGTTGCATGGCCAACATTAATTTATAACTTAATCTTTATTTTCCTGATTACCAAAATCTTTAAGACAAAAAAGATTGGGAACGGTGTAGACAGTAAGGCATATTTTGATGAACAAGCTAAAATGATGGGAAAAATCACTTTAAGCGAAAAAAAATGTTGCTTTGTACTGGTTCTTTTGATGCTGTATTTAATCACATCACCACTTCACAAAATGGCAGCTGCATACGGCTTTATGGTACTGCCATGGTTGTTATATCTTCCTGGTATCAATGTTGGCACAAAAAAAACACTGTCCAAAATTAATTTAGGCTTGATGGTGTTTATTGTATCATCAATGAGCATTGCAAGTGTCGGAGCTTATGTTGGACTGACAGAATTTATCACAAATTTGTTTGTTCCAATGCTCGCTGAATTGTCACCAACAGCAATATTGGGCGGCACATTTATCGGCGGAATTTTGGCAAACATTTTAATGACTCCAGGGGCAATGCTTCCCACTTTGTGCGCACCATTTGCCAGCATTGCCGCAGGCGTTGGAATCAATCCAATGGCCTTGATTATGACATTGATTTTAACATGTGATGTTTATATCTTTCCATATGAAATTCCAGCCTTTATGATCCTTGTAAGTTTTGGGTTGCTCAATATGTCGGAATTTATTAAATTTGCCTTATTGCGAACAATTCTGTTCATAGTTCTATTCTTTCTATTGCAAATTCCGTATATGTTTTTAATAAATTATATTTTCTGACCAAAACATAGCTTCAAATTATTTTAGTCAGCCTCAAATTGTATGAGAAAAAAACATATCTTCCTTACATTCTTATGCAAAAAAGGTATTTTTACAATTCATTTGTATCCGCTATAATTTAGATTAGTTCCCTAAGGAATCGCACAAACATATCAGGAGCACACGAAAATGATATTTTCATTTACAAATGCTGCCCGTTCCGTTATACTTTACGCATGTGTCAAAATTTTATAAGGAGTTGATTCCACATTATGAGCAGAATACAATTAGAAACGCCGCAGAAAGCTCAACAGGCAGTAGATGCGCTGTATCAGGTATTAGAAGGTCGTCTGGCGGCCAATCCAGCGGGATTGTGTCCAGTAGATACCTGTCTGTCCTTCCTGCGTTTGTGTCATAGCCAGAGCTGTGGTAAATGCGTGCCCTGCCGGATTGGCCTTGGACAGCTGGCTCAGCTTTTAGAGGATGTGCTGGAAGGTCAAGCTTCTATGGCTACTTTATCATTGATTGAAAAGACAGCCCAATCTATTTATTTAACTGCCGACTGTGCCATCGGTTATGAAGCGGCCCGCATGGTGCACAAGAGTGTGAGCGATTTTCGCGATGATTTCATCGCCCATATTACGGAAAACCGTTGTCTGGGCAATCTGGAGCAGAGCATCCCCTGTGTCTCTTTCTGTCCTTCCCATGTGGATATTCCCGGTTATATTGCACTGGTAGCTGACGGCCGTTATGATGACGCGGTACAGCTGATTCGCAAGGACAATCCCTTCCCCACTGCCTGTGCCTTTGTATGTGAGCACCCCTGTGAGACCAACTGCCGCCGCAATATGGTGGATGATGCCATCAATATCCGTGCACTGAAACGCTACGCTGTGGACCACGGCGGTCATGTACCGGCTCCGGCGGCAGCTCCTGCTACAGGTAAGCAGGTAGCGGTAATTGGCGGCGGCCCAAGCGGGATGACAGCTGCTTATTATCTGCAGCTGATGGGCCATCAGGTAACAGTATATGAACGCTTAGGCTATCTGGGCGGCATGCTGCGTTATGGGATCCCCAGCTATCGTCTGCCCCGGCAGCGTCTGGACGATGATTTGAATCATATCCTGGCTACCGGTGTGCAGGTGAAATTCGGTGTCAATGTGGGCACCGATGTAACATTGGAAAATTTGTTGGAGCAATATGATGCAGTATATCTCTCCATCGGCGCGCACACTGATAAAAAACTCAAAATTGAAGGAGAAAATGCTGATGGCGTGATGTCTGCTGTGGAAATGCTGCGCCGCATTGGCGAAAACAATCCCCCTGATTTCAAAGGGAAACGGATAATGGTAGTCGGCGGCGGCAACGTGGCTATGGATGTGGCCCGCTCGTCAATTCGACTGGGCGCTGAAAAGGTAACCATTGCCTATCGTCGTCGCAAAAAAGATATGACCGCACTGGCTGAGGAAGTGGAAGGCGCTGTTGCAGAAGGCTGTGAGGTACTGGAAATGTATGCTCCTGATCATATCCAAACCAACGATGCCGGACATTGTATCGCCATGGGTCTACGGCCTCAAATCGCCGGCGCCATCGACCGCTCGGGACGCCCTACACCAATGGACGCACCGGAACCTATATTGGAAATCCCCTGTGATATTGTGGTGGTTGCCATTGGACAGAATATTCAGTGGGAATACTTCGCTGAAAAAGGGATTCCAGTCAATCGCGGCACCATCACCGCTGACAATGACAGTGCCGTGAGCACTGTGGAAGGATTGTTTGCTGGCGGCGACTGTGTCACCGGTCCGGCTACAGTAATTCGCTCTATTGCAGCAGGCAAGGTAGCAGCCGTCAATATTGATGCGTATTTGGGGTATCAACACAAGCTGGATTTCGGTGTGACGGTACCGGAGCCTCACTTTATCGACCGCACGCCATGGGGCCGCTGCAATACAAAGGAGCGGGAAGCATGCGACCGCAAACAGGATTTTGAAATGATTGAGTATAGCTTATCCCAAACAGAAGCAAAACAGGAAGCGCTGCGCTGTCTGCGCTGTGATAAACACGGGCTGGGAGCCTTAAAAGGAGGTCGGGTGGAACAATGGTAACCATTACGATAGACGGAAAACAAATAACAGTGGCAGAAGACCTGACGATTCTGCAGGCAGCTAAGCAGGCAGGAATCCTGATTCCCACTCTATGTTATCTGGAAGGATTAAATGAAATCGGCGCCTGCCGGTTGTGTATCGTAGAAGTAGCCGGTATGAACCGTCTGGTATCCTCCTGTAATACCAAAGTGCAGGACGGCATGGTCGTAGCCACCAATACTGAAAAGGTACGGGCGGCCCGTAAAATCAACGTGGAGCTAATCTTATCCCAGCACAATTGTCAATGCGCCCAATGCAGCCGCAGCGGAAACTGTGTACTGCAAAAAATTGCCAATGATTTGGGCATTCTGGACAGTTCCTATGCCAAAAAGATAAAGACAATACCCTGGAATCAGGATTTTCCACTGATTCGCGATGAATCCCGCTGTGTCAAATGTATGCGCTGTGTTCAGGTGTGCAGCAAAGTACAGGGCGTCAGCGTCTGGGATGTGGTGAATACAGGTGGACGGACCACTGTGGGCGTAAACGGTGGCCGCAAGATAGAAGCAGCAGACTGTGTGCTGTGCGGACAGTGCATCACCCACTGTCCGGTGGGAGCGCTCAGAGCCAGAGATGACAGCGAAAAAGTATTTGCTGCGCTGGCAGATCCAGAAAAGATTACGGTGGTACAGGTTGCGCCTGCCGTGCGTTCTGCCTGGGGAGAAAGCCTGGGCCTGCCTGACGAGCTGGCCACCGAAAAACGGCTTGCGGCAGCACTGCGTCGTATGGGCTTTGACTATGTGTTTGATACCAATTTCAGTGCCGATCTGACGATTATGGAAGAAGGTTCTGAGCTGGTGGAAATGCTGAAAGCAAAAGAATCCCACTCATTTCCGCTGTTTACTTCCTGTTGTCCTGGCTGGGTACGGTTTCTGAAAACCCAGTATCCAGACATGGTGGGACAGCTATCCACCGCCAAATCACCGCAGCAGATGTTTGGCGCTGTGGCCAAGAGCTATTATGCAGAGTTGTTAGGTGTGGAGGCAGAAAAGATTTTCTGTGTATCCATCATGCCCTGTGTGGCAAAGAAATATGAGTGCGGTGTCGAAGCTGTCAATGATGCCGGAGCTGGGGCTGATGTGGATGTTTCACTGACTACGCGGGAAGCAGCACGCATGATGAAAGCAGCCAATATTGATGTGCAGCAGTTGCCGGAAGAAGACTTTGACCAACCGTTGGGCACTGGTACCGGTGCGGCAGTCATATTTGGCGCGACTGGTGGTGTCATGGAGGCGGCACTGCGTTCGGCCTATTATCTGGTGTGCGGTGAAAATCCACCAGCGGAAGCCTTCACGGCGGTACGCGGCGGAGCGGATTGGCGGGAAGCGGATTTTGATGTGAATGGGATTCCTGTAAAAACTGCTGTAGCCAGCGGGCTGGCTAATGCGCGTAAGCTAATTGAAGCGGTGCGCAATGGGGAAGTACAGTATGATTTTGTAGAGATTATGGCCTGTCCCGGTGGATGTGCAGGCGGTGGCGGACAGCCTATCCATGAGGGCTGTGAATACTACGGCAGCCGTGGACAGAAGCTGTACGCTTTAGATGCCGCCAATACGCTGCGGTTTTCTCACGAAAATCCGGCGGTACTGGAACTGTACAAAAACTACTTGGGCGCGCCGTTATCTGAGAAGGCGCATCATTTACTGCATACCAACCAGAAGGAATGGAAGCTGTAAATATTTTTAAAGAATTTGTTCATCGGATTGTAAGCCTAGGGAATTTGCCTGGACCTACAATCCGATTTTTTGTTAACGTTTTGAATGTAATATACGCTTACACTTGCCATGATAGAAACAATTAGAGATAAGGATTGCCATCCGCAGCACTCCTCTCTGTCAGTGAGTTGGAAGCAAAAACAGGGCAAACTATAGCTCAAATTTTACAACACAAAACAAAAAGCCTATTAAATCGGGCTTAAAAATAAAAAGAGAACTAGAAAAAGTCCGGATTCGCCTTTACAAAAACATATTATTTTTCTCTTATTGTAAAATTCATAGTTGTTACAAACAATTTGCTTTCCAATTCACTATATAAATTTTCGTCAACAACCATGTATTAACAAAGTAAAACAAATTTTTCCATAAAAACCTTTTCATATACCATTATAAAGAAAAATATGGTAAAATATTAAAATAGGGATAAATTTTTTAACATCATGAAGGGAGCATTTACATGAGAATCGCAATTTGTGATGACCAAGAAGCAATCAGAAATCGTCTTTTTCAAAGTATAAAATCCTATTTTATCAATAATGAAATAACAAACCCAACAATCACGCTTTTTTCTGATGCAATCTCTCTACTTGATTCCATAAAGCAAAAAAATTTCTATGACATCATCTTTTTAGATATTGATATGCCCCAATTATCCGGTATGGACTGTGCCAAAGAAATTCGTCGGTTATCCAGTGATAACATCATTGTATTTGTGACCAATTATTCTGAGTACATGCCAAATGCATTTACTGTGGAAGCCTTTGACTTTATAGTAAAAGACCGTTTATGCCAAAAACTTCCTGAAGTTTTAGATCGGTGCTTACTGAAGTATCAAAAACTGCACAGTAACATTCTTTTTGTATCAAAAAAGCGTCAAATCAATTTAATACCACGCGAAATTATTTATGTTTCCAGTTATCTTAGAAGCGTAACTTTTCACTTAGTTTCTGGAGAAGAGATTGAGTTAACTTATCAAATAAAAGAGTGTGACGCCAAACTTGCTCCATTTGACTTTTGTCGTTGCCATCATTCAATTTTGGTCAATCTTTCTTATGTTTCGGAAATTCAGGATAAAACGCTCATTTTAAAAGTTCCAATGCAGAAGAAACGCATCGAACTTCCAATTGGAGGGAAATATTACGATTCATTTATAGAAACATTTATGTTCTCCAAAACAAGAAAAGGAGTCCTTTAATTTTGGAAAATCTGTTTATTGATATTTTAGGATGTAGTATCGAAACAATCTTACTATACTATTTTTATACCAAAGTGCTAGGGCCAGCAAAGAAGAACAACCTACTTGTTTTTATTATCTATCTTTTGGTTGGAGTCTATATGTTTACTTTATCTTCATTACCGCTTACTCCGCAGCTCCGTACATTATGCGCAGTCATGCCGTCCTTCGCACCCATTATTTTGTATGCACAAAATTGGAAAGTCAAAATTCTCTATGCGATGGTGTACTTGTCAATTCAAGTAATGTCCGAAAGCTTTACCAAAGCACTTGCTTTACTATTTGCAACAGTTTTTTCATTACAAATCAACTATACAGCAGGCGTACTCATATCCAAAATGGTTGCATTTTTAGCTATCATATTTTTTACTACTATATTGCATGTAAAAAATATAAAATTGCCGCATTACCTAACTTTTTCTTTGTTATTAATACCTTTTTTCTCTTTAATGTTAATTTATGAATTACGAGAAGTATTTTACTTTTTAGATACACCCAGCGCCTATCTAAAATATCTTCTTACGATAATTCTACTTATCGCATCCAATTTTATCCTGTTTTATTTATTTGAAAAAAACACGGAACTACACTCTTTAAAAATAAAAATGTTACTGCAGGATACTTTACTCAAGGAACAAAAGAATTATTATGAAAACGCTTTAACGATGTATAACAGGAACCGTCAATTGAGCCACGATTTTAAAAATCATTTACTGCTTATTGATGACTATATTCGCAGACATCACCTTCAAGACGCTCTGACTTATATCTCTGATTTAACGGCCGTTTCAAATAGTTATTCCATAACATTTTCCGGTTGCCAGGAAGTCGACGCCATTCTAACCGCAAAACAAAACTTAGCTAAAAAACAATCTACATTATTTGACATTTTAGAACTATCTATTCCCTATAATTTGCATATCACGAAAGAATTCGCAATGATACTCGCAACTAGTTTAGATAATGCACTAGAAGCTACAAATAAAATTGCTAACCAATCTAAGCGGTGGATTCATATTTTAATTCGTCATGATGATACTTACCTCTATCTGCAAATTGAAAACTCCACTGCAGATCTTGTGAAAATCCATAATAATACCATTGCATCCACAAAAGCTGATAAAGAAAAGCACGGCTTAGGATTAATCAGTGTTCAGGAAATTGCAGCAAGTTTAAACGGTAAAGTCAAACTATTCTATCAAGATAATACGTTTTCAATTACTGTTATGTTGAAATACAAAATTGATAATTCTTCCAATTAAAAATCTATGTCGTATATACGCATTCTATGTTCATTCCGTATACATTTGTGGATTTAGATGCTATAGTTTTGGAAAAGGAGTCGTAAAATTATGATTCATGTAATTTCTAAATCTTTAGCATCTTTTTTTATCCGCAAAAAATTTTTAGAAGCAAATCAACTTGATATTTATACTTATTGCTTTGAGTTTATTATCTCTACTTTGTTATTTTGGTCTACAATTCTTATCTTGGCCTTTGTAACAGACTCTGTATTTCCTGTTATCCTATATTATATTTCGTTCTATATTTTCAGGGTAACGATAGGCGGATACCATGCTCCAACACATTGGCAATGCTATCTATTGTCACTTACGACTTTTTGTTTATATTTGTTTATCATTCATTTTTTCGAATATCAAACAGTTTTAACGGTACCTTTGCTTATGTTGTCAGCACTAATAATTCTTCAGTATGCACCTATTGACCATCCGAACAAACCCTTTACCAACACAGAATTTGTTTCCTTTCGAAAAAGGAGCATGCTCTTGCTGTCAATTGCGCTGATATTGATAAGTTTATTATTGCTGATGCAATATAAATTTGTAGCATTTTTTATTACCTACGGCATTACGCAAGCTGCATTTTCTTTACTTGCAGCAAAAATACACAATGAAAGGGGTTGAAGTTTATGAAAAAATTTGTTGCAAAAGTCACCACATCTTTCTTGGCACTCACACTCTTTATTGGGCAGTTAAGTACACATTTAGCTTGTTTTGGCGACTATTATCAGCCTGAAGTTCCACAAGGTCTAAAAAGATAGTTAACGTCTTTGTATCACAGAAAAATTACAAAAATATTCCTCTCTGCTGATAGTCAGCCTATAATTAGTTATACAAAAACCTGTCTCTTTATAAATAAAAAGACAGGTTTTTGTATAATCCCGAATTTTTTCGCTCTGCATCTATGTGTCCGGCTCTAAAAAATAGTAAATTATCTTTTGAATCTAATCATCATTTTCTTGAAACAATAGACATATCCCATCATTTCCACTATACCGCCGTTGTTTTTATATCAATCCGCATACCTTTATCTGTTTTTGCTGCCTTTACATCTGCACCAAGGCTCTCAGCCACATACCGTAACGGTACATGGGTTCTGCCTGGAGGTAGTGATACAGCTGTCGTATCCATCGTATAAGCATTCCCATCAATACTATATTTGGGAGAATCCAGATAGAAAATCACTGTGCCTTTTGGACCATTTTCTATAGTGATACTTTTATCCACTGTGTTCCAGTTGACCGTAAAGTTCATAGCTTCTGCCAACGTACGAAGTGGAACCATGGTGCGGCTGTTTGCATCAATATAAATCTGTCCTTCATTCACACCAATCTGCATCTCTTCGTCATTGATATAACAAGTTGTTACACTTTTCGCACGTCCAACCACATTCTGTCGAAACAAAGCATCATTAAAATATGTTTTTGCAGTTGTAGCATCAGCTTTGGCATTTTTATAAATCCGATAGCGTTTGTGATAACTGCTGTTTTCTTTGCTCACATCAGTCCGCCCCCACCATGCATAACCATCCAGATAGTTATCTACCGCTTCATCCCAGCTATTGAAGTTTGCTTTTACAGCATTCGCAGCCACTTCTATATAATCCAACGCTTCCCCTTTGGTAATGTAACCGGCATGATATGCCCAGCATGCCACATGGGAAAGCCGGAACATATCCCAGCAGAGAATTCCTCTATCTCCCCATTTTTTATCCAGTTCCAAGGTATAAGGAATCATATACTTGTCCATGCCCTCTGCATTGGTCAATACCTCATTGTATTCTTCTTTGGTAAGCGATTTGAATACCTCCGCAGCAACAGCAAAATCAGCCCGATGTCCCATCAATGCCAACCAATTCAACGTATCCAAGGCTTCCTCTCTACTATAGGCATTGTAAGAGTACAAAAACTGCCACCCATCCCTCACCGTTTCTGATGGCGCTGTCTCCCCCGAATTCAGATAAATCTTGCTGGGGTCTTCTCCATTGGCCCGCATAATGATATAACACATTCCTTTAGCCCAGTCATCCACATTATAATTGCCCCACTGTTCTTCCCGTTCCCTGTTGGCTGTATACAGATGGATTTGGCTGGAAGCCATCATCCCAATCTCATTTACATACAGTATATTCATATTTCTCGACGCATAGCGTTTTTCACATTTCTGTCTTGTCTCACCACTCCATTTTGCCTCAGCATGCAGTTCCTCTATAAACAACTCCAACGGCACATAGACATTTTCTTTCTTCACTTCTTTATACGTACAAACCGGATGCTGCAGTTGCTTTTGCTTACCGTCTGATTCATACATTTTTGAATCGACCTGCAGTTTCCATTTTACCGCACCATTTTCCGATACGGTCACCTTTCCGCTGCTTTCCTCATAAGTCATGGTATAGCCCAAAAAGTCTGTAAAAACCTCCAGCATCACCATGACATGACCATCAGGAAAGACGAAATTAAAAACTGAGTTATCTACATCAACTTTTAACCCATCAATAAAGATATCACCAATCACCCCATATTCTTCATCATTGCCATCTTGACCAGGTGCAGGCTTGGCAAATGCAATCTGGGGCAACAAAAATGCAACCAGTACTATCCCTGCGACCAGTTTTAAATATTTATTATACCGCTTCATACACAAACCCCCTCTTGAAATTATAGTCTTAGTTTAAATAACCTATGTTATCCTCATCAACGCTTATCGGAAGGTTCTTGCCTAAATCTGTCATATTCCTTTATATAGCGAATCAAATCATTCTTTTTATCATTTTGATTTAGTTTCTCTTTTGATTTTTTATCACAATACAAATAGAAAAAAGGCGGAATGTTAGAATTTTTGTGTAAATCCTTAAAAATAACATCGAATCCATATAGTTGTTCATTAAGATGGATTAATATCGCATTGTGCTCAATTTTTGCTAATTTTGTTTTATTGATAACTAATTCAAATTTAATCATACTGTCAAACTGATTTAAATAAACCTGAAATTCTGCTAAATCCCGTTGATAGATTGGATCACTATCTTCACGATTAAAAAATCTTTGCATTTGCTCTGTTGAAAACGCGCCTAATGCTGGAATTGCTTCCATATTATCAAACAATGCCTGAAATTCAGCAAAACTTTTCCATACTGCTTTCTTTTGCTCGTTTCTTGTAATGAGCTCGTTTATCTCCGGTACCTCTGACCGATACTGCATAAACAATGCCCATATCGTATCATCACAAACTAAATTATTAATAATACTATCTACTGATAAAATCTGCGAAATATACAATGCTTCTTCCTTAGCTGCATTTCGATTTTCTATTTCCCCTGCATCAATTTTTTCTTTTATTACGTGCTTTGCAATTAACTGCATTGCGCTTTCGATCAAATGCACTTCATATTTTACTTTGTGGTGAGAGTAAATCCAAGTATACAAAGAATTACGTGATAATACTACGTTTTGAATCACACTCAAAGCAGATTTTTTGAAAGCTAGGCAATAGGCATCTGTCCCTTCTGCATTTACATATTTGCCCAAAATTAAAGACCCCAATAATCTTGCTGTATCAATCTTAATATTGTCAAAACCTGATACTTGTGAATCGCGACTAATATAATCCAACTTATCTACATCTATTGAAGAATTTAATAGCTTAATAATGCAGTTCTTATAGTCTTTTTCCCGTTTTTCCTGCTCACTTACTATTTGTTCGGTTGAATACAATGCACCCAAAATACAACGAATCAGCAAATCAAAATCTACTTCGCTATCCCGTTTTTTTGCTAAGTTTCTCAAAATTTCCTTGAAACACTTTAAAATCACAATACAGCTTGCAACTTCATGAGGTGACGCTTTTGCATTTTCACAAGCAAGCTTAAAACTTTTATATTCTTCCTGAGTCTTTCCCATTTCAGTAAAAACAATTTGTATTTCAGCTAAAAGCTCTTCTACGATATCATGTTCCTTTATTTCATTAAGCTCTCGAAAATACTTCGTTCGAAAATACTCCTCCAAAGTATGAGAAAATGGAGAGTGCCCAATATCATGCAATAAAGCTGCCATCTCAAAAGAGAAACGAATAGATTTTAACCGCAATGATGGCAGAAATTTCCCCAATGTTTTATCATCAACATAAAAGCCCTCTCCGTTTTTAAGATTTTTTTCCAGAGACTCCATCGCTAACTTAGCAAGGTAGTATGTCCCAATAGAATGAACGAATCGGTCATGTCTTGCAGACGGGTACAAACAGCGCATACTTGTTTGTTCAATTCTCCGAAGTCGCTGAAAATATTTGGTATCTATAATTTCCTCAAAAATATCCGCATCAATACTAACATACCCATACAATGGGTCTTTCGCTATTTTTTGTTTCATCACGACTATCCCCTTTCTATCAGCCTTTGGCTCGTCAAATTATGATTCCTACTTGCATATTGGGCAGCATAGCCACACAGCTTTACTGGCTGACAATACTCTCATCTCTTTTCTTTTCGCTCTGCATCTATGTGGCTGGCTTTTAAATTTTTATCTAATTTTACATTTTACTGTTAGTCAATCTTAATTACTATCGAATTTTCACCAGCTTCAGTTCTCTGGCTCCGCATTTCAGCACTGCATTAGGGATAATATTTTTCTACTCTATATTTGCTCTATATACAATATTGTATTATCAACATAGTATATTTTTACCTGCATTCCATTTCTCAATATTTCTCCCGTTTTTTCTTTGCAATACCCATACCGTTTTTTCAAATTATAAAATTTCGTCTGTTCAATAATAAAAAGTTCCTTTTCTCCTTTTTGTTCATATTGCTCAACTGCACCCTCTACTATATTATATCCACCTGTATGATAAGCTTTCGATAAATTACTATATTCTATAAACGATCCTAAACCTAAAAACAAAGTAAACAAAAACAATATAAGAGAAGCAAGAAAAGGATAAAACCTGTCATACTTTTCCCGCCTCCAATATAAAATCGCAACAAAAAACAGGCATAGTAAGAAATAATGTTTCACGTAACCCGTTATAGCTATTACACTAAACAGGAGGAGCACTAGAACAGTTCCCGTTAGACCCTTACCCCTTTTCGAGCCTTTCAAAAAAAAGAGCAAACATACCATAAAACAAATTGCACTACTGATAGCAGAACCCAATAAACAGATCATTTCTGGATTTGACCATAGTAGTTCCGCACTAAAATTATACAAAACCATATTATCACCTCTATGTTTTCAGTGATCAACCTTCTATCTGTTGCGCAAACAATTCCTCTTGAAAAGGACTGGCATCTGCCGATTTCATTTCTTCATACCGTTTTTTCATCTTTACATAGACTGTATCTTTTTCACGAACATCAATTTTCGCATTCCATGCAAATCCATCTAGATAGTTTTCCACAGCATTATCCCAGTTTCCAAATTCATGCTGCAAAACTTCAGCATACACACTGGTCAATTGAATTGCCTCCCGTTCTGTTAAAAATCCTGCCACATATCCTGCATCGACCATCTGAATCACAACAAAACGGTCAAATGCCCTAATACCTTTTTCCTGCCATTTATCTAACAGTATTTTTGTATATGGAAGCATATACGCTGCTTCCTGTTCAGTATAACCCAGTTCAGTTACGCCGATTTGCTGTAACATTGCAATCAGCACGAACTCTGAATTTCCTGTATTCCCCAAATCGCGCAAATCTACCGCAGATAAAAGAGATTCCCTATTCTCTATGCCTACCATTTTAAAGGAATCTACTATTGCAGCTTTTTTCTCCTCAGATATCCCGTCTGATAGACCACTTTCATAAACTTTTCCATTCAAACGAATAAATGTGCATATCGCGTTTGACCACTGACGCACATTGGAATTTTTCAAATTTTCTGAGGCTTTTTCCTGGGAAGTGATAATATCAACCTGCTTCATATCGTTCAATACAAAATCACCATAGATAACTTCTGCGCCAATACTTTCTGCCAAATAACGTAATGGCACATGTACGCGTCCCGGCTCAATCATGACCGGCTGCGTATCCATTTCTTTTTTCTGCCCATTTACCCAATATTCTTTTGAATCCAGCTGAAATAATATGCGGCCATTTTTACTTTCAGGAATAATGACCTGCTTTTTCGCAGCATCCCACTGTAACGGAATATCAAGCATGTCCATCGTTCCCCGCAAGCTAATCATCAGCCGCCCATTTTCATCAACGTAGGCATAACCATCCTCTGCAGTCGCATAGGCCGATGTCATACGAATGTTATCTACATAAATCTGCCCGTAAAACCAGCTATCCTGCGACGGTGCAGGTTCTGCTTCGGCTGCCATTGGAAGTAAGAAAGATATCAGCAGAAGACACCAAAATACCATAATCTTTTTCTTCATAGCTATAATTCCACCTTTCAGAAAGAAAATATCAAGCTTCAATTATTATTCTATTTATACCATATATATTTCATTTACATGTATATGCTACTTAATATCCGCAAAAATTAGTTATCTGAACAAAAAATAACCTTTCCCCATTATCTTTTTCTATGTAAAAAATCACCACTGTTCCGTTACGCTCACATTAATCATGCATATTAATAGAATTTTTAAATGAAAGCCTAGTTAAGAATGTCAATATGCATTTTTCCTAACCAGGCTTTCAAGGATTCCATAAAAATTAGTAAAAAGATTTCATTTTATAACTATCTCATCTACTAATCTACTTTAATATCCTACTCCACTCATCAAAAGACTCCATGATATCATTTTTGTCAATTCCTCTTGAGCCTTTTTACATTCAAATCTTTCAATGTATTCTTTTATTGAAAAATTTCCTAGTACTTCTGCATTCGTTACTTTTCCAGAAAACTCTGGCAGACCTGCATGCCCGCCAATAGCAATTGAATAAACATTGCTATCTTCTGATGAACGCGATATTTCTACACCTACGGGCCCTACACCAACCGATGTAGACCCACTAGATCCTGCAAATTCATTATAGGTTGGTGCATTAGAATACACAACTGTTGCAGATAGTTTCGCAATTTCACCTGGATCTAACGGCTCTAAAAGCGCCGAAGTACTTGTACCACCACCACCGCCTTTTGTTAAATAAAGAGTAAAGTTTCCTTCAGAATCAGCTGTTACAGCAGCACCACCGGAGAAACCCAACAAAAGATAAACATTGCAGTCTATTTGAATCCCTATCACAGTTTCCCCCAACGGGTCCACATACATCAGCGGATTATTGAGCACATAGGTATACTGTACCAGACTCTGTGGATTGCGTACATTCCCCTTCACCGGGTCTACTGCTGTAAACC
>OFFL01000224.1_pt1 | contig 66853 bp, 89 predicted proteins | sample 1521391 | NCBI WGS metagenome assembly OFFL01 (sample SAMEA3504082, study PRJEB24116) | mouse gut metagenome | biome: mouse gut; feature: mouse-associated habitat; material: faeces | place: Denmark | collected 2011
GCCGGAAAGTCCGCTGTTTATGCGGCTTCCCGGCTTTCTGTTTACTATTCGAACTCGATTTCGTAATGGCGTTTTTCAGAACTTTCATTGTTAAAAAAATTTATTCTACCACTCATTTTGTTGTTTCCTACTCTCTGTACTTCTGTCTTGATTTGCTCTTAACATCACGAAAACATCACGGGGTAATCTCCACCACATCCTCTATTCCGCATTGCAGCTTGAACCTTATCCGGTTTTTTCTTAGGCAACCAATGATATATTCCGCATTGTTCTCCACAATCTCATAGGCTCTCTCCGCAGAAGGGTAATTGTATGTTGTGTTATATCCATTCTTTACTCCATCACACTGCAATATGAAGAACGTTTCCAGTGCTTTTGTCTTTCTGGTGTGATCCTTCTTATCGAAAAAGCACAGCGTTTTAATTTCAAACTCATTGCCAGCATCATAGTCCATCTGTAACTCTCTAATATCATGATTTCCTTTACGCAAAGAATAGTAATGGCCCGCTATTCTACGAACCGCATCAGAAGCCATGCCAACATACGCTTTTCCATTATGCAGATTCCGTATTAAATAAACGCATGAAGGTTCTATATCGGTAGATATATCTTCAATCCTGATTTCATTCACCTTATTCGAAATCTTCATCGTAAACGATCACCTCTTCCACCTTGCACTGTAGGCGTTTGCATATCCGTTCCACTACATCAAGACTTACCTTCTGATTTTTTCCCATCTTCGCAAGTGTACCCCTGCTGACCGTTCCGTCCTCAACTAAATCCATTTTCTTCATATCCTTATCAATCAAAGTCTTCCAAAGTGGTTTGTATGTAATCATAATCATCACCTCTTTTATATCTTATCAAAGTTCATTCTCAACGTCAAGAAAAAGTTCTAATTTCTTGAAATTTTTTTCTATAAACTATTGACACTCGCTGTGCATATGGTAATATGTATATAACAAGAACGCAGAACAAAATTCTAATATATCAAAACTTTTAGGAGGGCAAACACATGTTGAAAAATCAGAAATTCGGAGTAGAAGTAGAAATGACAGGTATCACAAGAGAAAAGGCAGCTGCCATTGTTGCAGAAGTTCTCGGGACCACGGCATCCAGACCAGACAGCACTTGCTATCAAACTCGTATTATTGCTGACCAGGCGGCACGCAAATGGAAAGTTATGAGAGATTCCTCAATTACTTCAATCAGGAATGATGGCAGTGATTCTCCAATGGATGAGTATAAGGTAGAATTCGTAACACCGCCTCTGGGATATGAGGACATAGAGCTTTTGCAAAATATCATCAGAAAATTACGTGAAAGCGGAGCAAAATCTCATAGCAGCTGTGGCATCCATATCCATGTAGACGGAGCAAATCATAATGCGAATTCTCTTCGGAGGCTGGTGAACTTTATGACTTCCCGGCAGGATCTGATTTATGAAGCACTTGAAATCGGGAATCGTGCCGACCACTGGTGTCACAAATTAAATTCCGCTCTCCTTATCGAAATGAAAAAGGATAAAAACCTTTCAAAAGAAAAGGCAGAACAGATTTGGTACAGCAGTGCAAATGACGGATATTGCGGTGGTGTTAGCCATGAACACTATAACAGCACCCGCTATCACGGTGTCAACCTCCACAGCTACTTCTCCAAAGGGACTGTAGAATTCAGACTTTTCAACAGCACCCTCCATGCCGGGAAAATCAAGGCCTACATTCAGTTTTGCTTAGCCGTATCCGCATGGGCCATCACATCACAGGAAAAAATCGTATTCCGCTCCATGGCCGGATATACAGCCGAGAAAAAAGTTACCATTATGAGGAATATCCTCACTCATCGGCTCGGCCTGTATGGAGACGAATTCAAGACTTGCCGGCTGCACCTTATGACACCCTTAAAGAAAGCCGCTGGCATGACTTGCAGGGCTGCTTAATATACATGCTGACCTATCGGCATGACGGGGAGAACGGAGGAATATATGAAACCGAGGCTCAAATTATCAGACAGACAGTTTGAATCGCTTGACATTGAAACTCGCCGGAGCATGATATATCAGTTGATGTTCATTGATACACCGAGATATCAGTATTGCATCGGCGCAAACGGCCAGTGGTGGATCATGGTTAGATACAAACGGGAATATACCGGAAAAATTGACAATGACAGTTTAATGGTGGTCGATGCATGGTTATAAAGAGGAGGAAAATATCATGAGGAAATTGTACATTGCATATGGAAGCAATCTTAATCTGGCCCAGATGGCCGCTAGATGTCCCTCTGCGAGCGTTTATGCAAAGGGAGTATTAAATAACTGGGAGCTGGTCTACAGAGGCCGTAGGGCGAACTCACACGCCACAATCATAAGAAAGCGGGGATCCACCGTGCCGGTCCTTGTATGGGAGATTCAGCCAATAGATGAATACCGCCTCGACATATATGAGGGATATCCTCGCTACTATTTCAAGAAAGATATCATGGTAACTATTGCCGGGAGAAAAAAGAAAGCCATGGTTTATATCATGGATGAAGAGCAGCTGCCCGGCCGACCTTCTTCCCAATATGTCAAAACCATCCTCCAAGGATATGTAGATAATGATATGGATATCAGCGTTCTCAAAAAGTCTTTGGAAGTAAATTCCATTGAATGTGCATAAGATTTGTGGTATAAAAAAAGACGTTCGCTCCATGAACGTCTTTCTTTATGACGGCAGTGTTGCAGCACTACCTGTCAGATGATGATGAAATCAGAGAGCCGTTCTTGGTATGTAGGACTTTTGGGCTTTCATCCGGCACCCGCACAATCAATTCATCGAGTTTACAGTCCAGGGCTTCACAAATGAGATCTAAATGTTCCAGATTCACCCTGTCAACCAACTCATGGTACAATTCGTTGATTGTGTTCGGCCGGATGCCAGTGGCCCTTGCCAAGTCTGCCTGCGTCCACCTGAGTTCACCGAGCTTAGTAGATAGTAAAATTCTTATCATACGTCGCCGCTCCTTCCGCTATAAAATATCATTTTTCGACACACTCATGTGCCTTTTGTTATTTTATAGCGGTTTGAGTTATATCCTATCATATACCGATAAGCGGAGCGGCATCCGGTCAGCTCAATGTCTTCCCATATTCTTCATCAAGGGCGATCCACCCATCTTCATTGGCCTCATAGGATTTCAGCAATCCCCAGAGTTTCGCCCCAGGCCCGTCTTTGGTCTTTACGATAGTGAAAGTACCTTCGCCGGTATGGACAGCCTGGCCATTCTTCTTGTGATAATCAAAAGTGGTTCCTGGCCCTTTCCGGATCCGTAAATCAGAAATTGTTACCCGGAACTTAAACTCCCGATCTGTTACATCAGCAGATACGCATGGGTATATTTCATTTCCGGAATTGTCAAATACTTTATACCCGCTGTTCTGCTTACAAAGTTCGATGGCGTTATTCTGATCCTTAAATGCGCCGATCTGACTCCCGGGATCTGCCCAGTTCATGCGGACACGGTAATACCCCGTCCCGGCCGTACTCGCTTTCTGCTCTTCCGTTGCCTTAAAAGAAACATAATCAGGGATAGCAGTGATAAATAAGCCACTTTCCAGCTTATACCACTTCTCATCTGCAGAGACGCCGACAACGGCAAAAGTCCCCGCATGCACAACCTGATCCACCTCTGCTGTGATGCTCGGAGCCTTTCTGATATTCAGCCCATCGGTGCCGTTGTAGATGACTGTCACAGAGCCATTTAAGACATTGATCTTCTGCCCGCCGGTATCATCGCTCGCATTATCCACAGGAGCAGAGGGTACGGTCGTGACATTCTCACCGGCTATTGCCTTTTTAACGTCCTTCCGGAACTGATTCATGGAAAGACCATATCTGCTCCAGATATGCTCCACATCACCATGATTGGAGGCAATGCCTTTTACATTGCCCTCGTGATGGCTCATAAGCACATTACTGTCCTCCGGGTTGAATCCAAACTTCTTGCAGATATGCGCAAAGAACTGTACTGCATTGGCATATGTGGCCAGTACATGGGATTTGGTATTCGCGCCATTTCCCGTCTCGATCCAGTTGGCGCCGCCGGTATATTTGATCGAGGCCGGCTCCGTCATCTCGATACTGATCAGACTATTGTTTCCGCTGCCTTTACGGCCGCTTCCGCAATGCCACCCTTTCATGTTCCAGGGGAGCAGCTGGTACACAACGGCATCCTTCCCCACCACGGCATGAACGCATACTGAAGCGCCGCTGCGCTGCCAGTTCTTCACAAAAACCAGAGGATCCGGCTGCGGACACCCGACACTATGAAGCATCCCTCCTTTGGGAGTGATGCTGACGCCCGCTTTGTAGCACGGATTCTGTGTGGCCATTTTTTCGATAATAGCAATGCTCATTTTTCCCTCACTTTCTGTCGCACCGACAGCTGTATCATACTTGGTAAGGCAATATCTCTCGATGATGCCGCATACCTTGGACACATATGATACATCCGTGGCATAGCCGCCGTCCTTAATGATCTGGATAGCCGTTTTATAGTCCCTTTCCCCTTTCAGGCCGGCATATCGCAACTTTTTTCCATTCATAGCACCGTTCAAATAGCAGGAGTGATCCCTCACGCTTGATTCCATATCCGGGTACTTTCTGAAATCTGCCGTGACGGTATATTCTCTCCCGTCCGGATCCTGTTCCTTTGTCTGCTTGGTATATTTGGAGACGCCGTCCCACGCACTGCCCCAGGTGTTCCCGCTCAAAGAACATTTCATGCCGAAAAAATTATTGGCATTTCGGGCAAGCTCGGTCGTCCCATATCCTGATTCCAAAATTGCCTGTGCAATAGAAACGGAGGCGAGTATTCCACTCGCCTCCATATCTTTTACAGCGCATTCACTTACTGCCTGAATAAATTCCTGCTCTGACATATTTTCACCTATCCTTTTGTTCTGTAGAATCGTTTCCAGATATCGATCAGGTAATCCCAGCCTTTGCAGCAGATGATCGCCACCAGGAAGGCCGCAAAGACAACAGCCACCAGGTAATACCAGACGAATGCAATCCCCGCATATGAGATATATGCAAAGAATGCGATTGTGCAGATGATGATCGACAGAGCCAGCACCTGGAGCGCCGTGGGAATCTTATTAAGAATCCCGATCTCCTTTGTAAACTCCGTGATCACGGAAATAAGGGTGCAGATGACCGCCACCACAACCAGAATCACTGACGCATTCGAGATAATAAATTCCATGTTCATAAATAATCCTCCTGTTTGATAAGTTAATAGATTTCATGTACGCTTTGCTCTACGAAAAAGTCTTTCTGCTCATGCTTGACTTTCCGGGCATACTCCAACGCCGCATGCATATCACCATTACAGTGTGCATCCGGGATCCTTGATACAGCCTCTGCAGTTGCTTCCCCCAGGGCGATTGCCGCCCCGATGCTTTTTACCATGAGTATCTCATTCTTTTCCCTGGCAGCCTCCTTTTCATCCTGCCTTTTTTCCCGCTTCTCCAAATGCTTTTGCAGCATCCAAAAACAAAAGCCGGTAATCGCTGACGGGATACTCATAGCCACTATCAAAGCCGTTACATCCAATGTTCTCACCTCCTTCCCAAGAAAAAATGGCATAAAAAAAGAGCCTTACGGCTCTAATTCAGCTCTTGCTTCCTTATACTGTTCCACGACTTCCTGGGCAATCGCCATATCCTCTTCCAGCTTTTCATCCGAAAATTCACGGTCATTCTGCAAGAGTTTAATATCAGTTGCCTGTCTGGCAATGATTTTTCCCATCCGGTATATGATCTCATCCTGTTTTTCCACCATATCCATGTAGAAATCCAGAAGCTCCAAAAGGTTATCGTCCTGATTACCCATATTATACCCCTCCGCCTTCAGATAATGCCGCCATGACTTCGGCCTCGGTGAATCCAAGCTGCAATAATTTGCATGTTGGATTTACCTCCAGTACATACTGTGCATAGGTCTTTTCTTCCCCTTGCCCGGATTCCACGATCTTGTGCGTTTCATCTACTACTCCGTCATCCTCCGATTCCAAATTTCCCTCGAAGAACCAGTCCTTCATGGTATCCAGAAGTTTCTGCCAGTCCGGCTTCCACTCTTCTGCCGGGAAATTGGCTCTCACATACTCGTAATCTTTCTTTGTATTTAGATTTTTAGGATATCCTCTCATGATAAATTCCTCCTTATGAAAATGAATAATAGGCCCTGCCACCAGAGCCTGTGTGTTTGGCTATAACTGCTATATAGGGTTCGTCCTCCTTATGTCTTTTCGCCTGCTCGATCAGAACTGTGCTGCCCGTTTTGACAACATATTTGTGCTCAGGATCCCCCTCATAATAAAATTGGATTGTTAGGGCTTCTTTCCCCCGATCTTTTACGCTGTCGAATATATCCGTGGCCTCTACCACAATCTCCTTCCCGACAAGCTCGCTGATCAATGCCTTTTCCCCTTCCAGCCGCCGTACTACATCGTCAAATTCGCTGAAACGCTTCATTCCTCAAAATCTCCTCTCGCAATTCGCTCATTTTAAGGCTCTCTGTCAGATTATGTGCATTGGCATGTTTGAAAATCCCATTTGCAGAATCGATCTGTGCAAGAGCTTTCGCCGGGGTAATGATACCGTGGCCCACCTCATAGGGTATTGCCTCGATTATCTTTTTCTGCCTCTTTGCAGTAGACTTCCGGACAAGTATGTATCCTTCCGGGAAGTGCCTGTATCCGAGGAAATCAACGCCCCTCGCCGTTGGGAATATATCTGCTTTACTATACCTCAATTTCAGCACATCGGACAGAAATTCCCCAATCTGCGCCCTCCACTCAAAAAGGCGCTCTTTATCGTTATCAAATAAAATGAAGTCATCGCAATACCTCACGAAAGGACTGCAGTGAAGTCTGTGCCTCACAATATCGTCCATCTCATTAAGGTAAATATTGCCCATCCACTGTGACAGCAAATTCCCAATCGGGCAGTTCGTTTCACCTCCAGGGCTGTCGATGATTTCATCCAGAAGTGACAGCATGCGAACGTCTTTAATCTTCCGGCGGATAATCTGCTTTAAGACAGCGTGATTTATGGATGGATAAAACTTCGATACATCACATTTGAGGCAGTAGGAATATTTCATTGTCAATTCCATACAGTAAGTGCTCCCTGCGTGCTGCCCTTTCCCCTTTCGGCAAGAGTAAACCCCGCTGTCCAGAACACTGTCCCATATTGGCTCCAGAATGTTCATGATGGCATGATGCACTATCCTGTCTGGATAAAAAGGAAGGATGAATATCTTCCTTTCTTTCGGTTCATATATGACTTTCGTAGTGTACGGAGAAGTCCTGTAATTACCGCTCAAAAGGAGTTCGTGCAGCTTGTCAATGTAATGATCAGGATTGTCCTCTATCCTCCGGACTATCCGCATACCACTTGGGGTTTTCTTGCCTCTCTTCTTTGCTTTATTAAATGCCAGCTTCAGATTGTCCTTATTCACCATGCTGTCATACAGATTTCCATATCTTCTCACCTTTCGCCCTCTCGCTCTTCAAAATATGCGCAGGCGGCTTTCGCTTTCGCTACTAACCGCTAACCAAGCCGTCACCCTCGAGACCACACAAGGCCCACGCATCTCCGTTGGGTATTTTGCCACATGGCAAGGCTGTAATATCCAGCCGTATTGGAGTTATACTTTTCCTCCGACACGTATCTGACGCACCCCGACCGCTGATGTTCGCATTCACGTTCGCCCCGAAGTTATCCGCATTCGCTGACTGGGACCTGCACATCGAAGCATTGCTCCAATTGCCGCCCGCCAGGAGACGAACCAAGAGAGCGTTGTTCGCCCAACTGGACCTCCCCAGGCAACGCAAGGGGTTTAAAACGACATTACACCCTATATAAACGGATTGCTCCGAATATACCTGAAAATTATTTTAAAACCTGCAGCCCTTACGGGCTGCATGAACGGGTTATTCGCGCGTCCGCGCCAATCGCCCATTCCGCCGACCGGGACCTACGGGACAGCGGCACAACGGCATTACGCCGCAGCTCGCGGCTCCGACGCACCCCGACCGCTGAAGAGCGCATGCACGTACGCCCCGAAGAAATCCGCACACGCCGACCGGGACCCGCACAGCGAAGCACCGCCCCAAGCGCCGCCCGCCAGGAGACGAACCAAGAGAGCGTCGTACGCCCAACCGTAACTTCTTTCGTCCACATTCGGCTCATACACCGGCTCGATATGCCAGTTCGTATTTGCCTGAGCGTTTCCCAAAGAATCCTTTTCGGTACTGGTAAATACATTATGGTTGATGTATCTGTTGCCGGCCGTATATGCCGCATTGCTGTTAGTTGATGTGACATCAAATGAATCGTGCATCCACTGCCATAACGCTCCACAGCAATCTTCCAGCCCGTCATTTGAGATCATACGCCTTCCCGCAGTATCCCTATGCCCACCTGTCGTGCCCGGATCCGCCGCCCCACTGATCGATGTCTGTTCATTGCTGCCTTTCGCAAACACCATGAATTCATCCCAGCTCGGCAAATGCTTTCCGATACGTCCGAAGTCCTCATTAAATTTAAGCCCATGGTATTTTCTGGCGGACGCTCCATCGGCTATTGTGCCCCCATATGCCGAAACAAGCTTCGCCCCATCCCATGAGGCAAGGTAAATGTCGTACCACTTTCCTAAGCCCTCGACATAGACCATGCCCTCAGGCTCCGACACCGGCCTGTGTTTCAAATCCCACACGGATGCGGGCAGTATGTCTCCAGCGACATAACCGCTCAGCGGATGCCCGGAAATGATGCCAACATCTGCGCACAGGCAATGGAAGCCGCCGATCTTGCGGCTGTTATCTGCATCATACCCATCCGGAACGGTGCTGTTCCTTGACAGCACAAATTCCGGCTCATTCCCGCTTTCGGGGACGCAGGCGTAAATATACACATCTTTACCGGCCTGGGCCACCTCGGAGGTATTCAGTACAACATCGGCAGCGTTGCTATATCCCTTTCCGTTGATGTTGACCTGTGTGTCGGCATGAATCGTTATCGTGGTTTTTGCCGGCGTAAACAGGCTTCCTCTCGCATAATAGGACGGTGTTGCCCCTATTATGGCCTCCTTTATGATATTGGTAAAAATACCCGTTCTGATGATCTTATCGCCATTTTCTGAAGCGATATGCAAATAGTCTTCCTGCTCACTGATCGATGTAAGCTTCTCCAAATCCATAAACAACTGATCCATCTTTTTTCCTCCTACTTAAACTGAATTTTCTTCAACGCTTTGAAACCGTCCCCGTTTACGGAGACAAACCGATCTCCATCACCTGTTACCAGGCCTGACACAACATTGCCGGTCACGAGCATTTCTTCAAGGGAAGATATCGTAGCCTTCTGCTGCACTATTGTGCCTCTCAGGCCCTCTATCTCTCCCAATGCGCTTGTCTGCTGCCAGCAGATAGGATTCCACTCTCCGGTCGTTTCCTGCACGCATTTATAGAGCATGTTCTGATACAGGCAATAATCTCCAACCTGATAGGATACTTCCGGATCATAGTCCTCCGTAGACACGGCACTCTGTTTTAACTGCTCAATCGCCCGGCGATTGCAGAGAGTGTTCTGAAACACCTGAATCGGCGCCGTGTTGATGACGTCAGCGTGTGCCGGATCGGATGTTTCAGTAATCTTTAGTGCTTCAGAAAAAATAGGAGTATTGTTCGTGTAATCTTTCATTACATCCTCCTCAATATAACACATTTTGTTAGCGTCTTTATTTTCATGTTACAAAATAACGAAATACGTTATTTTCAGAGCCTAGAACTTATCCAGGATCTCAAATACCATCTCCATATCCCCATCCTTTCCTTTGTCTGAAAATGACTTTATTGCCAGCAAATCCCCGTCTTCATCGTACAAAGCAACCTCATTGACCGTCTGCCCTGCCAGGGTTTCTTTCGCCAATGTGGTTACATACATTGCACTGATTTCATCTGGCTGCAAAGTTACACCGTCTACCCGCTGCCGGTGCAATTCATGCTGCAGGGACGTATCCGTAGCCAGGGGCGTCCTGACTGCTGATCCGCTGGCCGCTCCATCACCAAAAGCCATCCCTATCGTCTTCGGAAGGGCCGGTATCAGCCCGGCCCTTGCCTGCACGATTTTCTTTTTTGCTATATTGGTAACTATACTGTCCGACATCTAAATTTCCTCCTTCCATTCTGCCGCATTCAGTGTTGTGCCTCCATCAAGGAAAATACTCCCATCCAAATAGTTAAGGTTCTTTTTTATCAAGATGGATTCTGCCTCAACGGATTCCTCCTGGGAAACTTCAACTCTATGCCGGTCCCTTACCGGAAATAGCTCAAGATGACTTCCCAACAGAAAACTTCCATCGAAAGAAGCGGTGCCATTCAGATATGTGATCCCGCCATTACTGTATAGATAAAAATCCATTCTATGGCGCACCCGTTCCACCGTCACAGTATTTGCAAGCTGTACCACTATGTCAAGTCCTTCTGAACCGTGATAAATGATTTCGATGTGGGCTGGCACTTTCCCTTTGATAAGGCTTCGGATATCCTCCATATATCTATCCGGATTGTCCTTAAACGTCATATTGATATACAGCTCGGCACCCGACAGCTGGATATCGCACTCGCAGTCTACAAACTGTCTTACAATCGCTTTAATCTTATCCGCAGAAAGTTTTCCAGAGCCTATCAGCAGGGCATTGATATAAGCCTTTCGCTCATCAAGTGTTTTGTTCGGATCTTTTGCAATTCCCAAAAACACTTCATACCTGGTAAGCGCTTCATCGTCCATGTATTTTAAGAATTGAAACGCCACCATATCTTCCATGTCCTGAGCCATAAGGTCAATAAGCCAGCCGGCCAGCCGGAATACCGCATCCATGTCTTTGATACTTCTGTAATAGCGGGGGCTGTAGGAGGCAATTTCCTCATACCCGCTTCGCTGCTGGTTATTAAATACAAGCATGGGCATCCCCCCTTATCTGTTCAAAACGGCAGCTTCGTTCATTGTCAGTTCTCCGAGGACAGGTATATTATCTGCCTCAATAATTACATTTTCAGCCAGCCCATTCAGCGTAAGGTTTGCCAGATCCTTAATCCCTGCCGTGTTTGCCAATATGCCGATCACCTTCATATACTGCGCCACCATATTCTCTTCATCAGGGGTATCCAGGGCAATACCCTTCATATAGCGAATCAATTCCTGTCGGACAGTTTCCTTTGTGCTATCTAAAGAATATCCAGAAGCAATGACCACATCAAACGAAATATTGACTGCCTCCTGCCCTGCTGCCACTGCATAAAACTTGCAACCGAGAAGCACTTTCCCCATGCCTACTCCTTCGGAACCGGGATCCATTTCCTCCTGAATCTGCTCAATCAGCGAATCCGGCGGCGCTGTGCCTTCCGAACTGATGATAAGAGCTTTTACAGTGCATGGTCCATATGCCAACGGTGTGATAATTGCCCTGCCAACGCCATCATAGGATTCACAGCTGGTCTTGTACTGCTGCTTATTCCAGTTTTCAGCAGGTTCAGAAAGGGCCTCCTTCCATCGTTGCCGCAGGTCTTCATCACTCTCTTGGTCCGTACCGGCGGCATACATTTCCCCAAGCGTGGCCGCTTTCAACCCCATAGTATTGCGTACCGGGATCAGCCTCTCGCCTTTGAGCAAATAGTTTGTCTGAGTACCTGTGATTTCGGATTGCAGATAAAAATCCTCCCCATCCTGTACCACTACAAAATAATAACCGCCGGCCATGAACCGATCTCCCACCAGATCTGCCGGTGCCACTCCATCAAATACCGGCACATAATAGGATGATGTTGCCGCTTTTCGGTATACCTGTTTCTGCGCTGCCCATTCGTCCAATACATCCCCCGTGCAGGAATCCGCAAACAATAAATCAAATACGGACCGAAGATCCTCATAGAACTTTGCCGCCCGGAGACAGTGACCGGCAGCTGCATCCATATAAACACTTCCTTCCCTGGTATCAACCCCTAATGCATCCCCCATCTCCCTGGCCTGCTCCATGAAATAATCTTCCGTAAACTGCTCAAACACTCAAATCACCTCCTTTACCGGGATTTCCCCATATATCGTGTCAACGTCAAAGGTAATGACACAGCTGTCCTGCATAGGATAGGTATCTTTAAATTCAATCTCCACATTGTAAACTCGGAGCACCCGTGGATCATGAATCAGCGCATCTGTTACCAGGAAAGATATTTCCGCTTCGATATATTCCCTTGTCACCTCCTTATCCATCAGAGTATCTATAATTTCACTCCCATACTGATTAGAATAAATCAGGCAGCGAAAACGGGGGGTAAGTATTGCCTTTTTGATATATTGGTTCATAGCTTCCTGTCCATCAACAAAGCCTATGATCCTCCCCTCGTCCCAGTCAATTCTATAAGTCCGGGAGGGTTTTTCCTGCTCATTTTCGATTGTCTCAAATGGAATAGGGATATCCAGTGCCATATGAATCACCCCCTTCTGTCCAGAACATAATATTTTTTTCCATTGTTATAAGAAAGCAGATATACAATTTCACCTGCTTTCAGCCCCGTGTGAAGAATTATCTTGCCTCCCGTAAGTTGGAAACCTTTCAATTCGTGCGCGTGCTTTCCACTCTTTTCAATCCCAGGATGCTCATGCTCTCCTTTTTCATCCTCTGCCCCGGTAGGTGCATACAAGGCACCGTCATCTTTCATAATGTCAGCCTCAATCTCATGGTCCGTTAAATGCTCTGGGACTATCAGAGAGTTAGCCGAAAGAATCATCTTGGCATCATTTGTGAGCGTTATTTCCAAAGGAGAGGCATTTGTCACAGTCCCTTCGACTACCCCGGCCCCATCCGGCGACATGCTTTGTATCATCTGCTTTAAACTTGTCTGATCCTCCATAGTCCCTCCTATCCAGCAGAATCAATATCATCTGCAAAATTCAGTTTCAATGTCATTTTGTGAGATCTTCTTGTGAAGGTATGGGAATCTTCGTCAATATAAAATGTCCTTTTTATCCCCAAATGAGGAATGATCACATAGACACAGCCTCCCGATACCGCTTCCGATATTCCAATGCCGGACACTTTCAGGGATTTTGATGGCATACCTTTTTCAGAGAATACCGATTGAACCAATTCTTTTATCTGAGCATCATTATAGCTATCGTCCACAGATTTGACCTCCATAAACACCCCTATCTTTCCCTCTAAGGCCGTATTCACTTCCTCATAGACAACTGCATCCTCCTTTGACAAAAGCCGCACTCTCGTCTTTATTCCCACGATGCTTTTTGTGTAGTTATAATCTGTAATGTTGCCTCCGACCTCCAGCACCCACTGCAGAGCAGATTCAGCTCTGCGCTTCAGATGGATATTCCCTTTCTCCGAAGAAATGTAATAACGGATGCCCGTTGCTTTATAGGTACTGCTCAAGGCATCCAGTAAAACATCATAGTATGTGGTCTTTGCTTTCGGTAACTCCGGGATAACATACCCGGTATCCACAGCGCTGCCACCGCTCATGCCGATCCGCGCCATACAGTCATTAAAGATTTCCGTTGCGGTCTTATTGGTATAGCAGAAGGAATCCTTATTGTTCGCCAGATAGTACATATTATCATAAGCAGTGATCACAAGCTTTTTCTTATTGCTCTGCGTGTGGGATACAATGATTCCCCGGAACAGTTCGTCTCCATTTTCGTACATGACACACTGATCTCCATCCTCACAATCTACCGATACCCGTTTATGGCTGTCTCCATCGTCATCCAGCAACGTAATCTTGACATTTCTTGGGGCGGCACCTTTTCTGCCGCCCCAGGTAATTGTTTCAAAGCACTCCGAGACATCGTATCCTACAGTGCCTTTGATAATTATAAATTGTATCATGAGCACCTCCTACGCTGCCGGAATGGTAAGCACCTGCCCCGGGTAAATCAGGTTCGGGTTCCCACCAATCACAGATTTATTGGCATTATAGATGATTGTATATTTGGCTCCGCTTCCATAAAACTTCTTAGAAATATTCCATAGGCAATCCCCTTTTACCACCGTATACGTCTGCCCGCCGGATGGCGCAGTATCTGTTCTGGATACCGGGGCCGATATAGTTGCCTTTTTTGTGGAAACCGACACCTTGATCTGCCGTATAGTTACTTCTCTGTATTCCTTTAAGGTGATGGAATAGTGGATTGTTTCAAGATCCCCGCCTTGTTCCTCTGTCTCGAATTTATCTATTGTGACATACATGGAGACATTCATGCCACCGGTAATAGTAAACCGCACCGGTTTCCCACTGTTTTTCAATTCCAGAATAGCATTGACAGCGGAAAGGGGATCCGGAATGTGCTTATAATCGCATCCACTGAAATAGTGCCTTGGGAAGAAGCTGGAAAACTTAATGCTGGCCGCTTCGCTGTCCTGGATCACTGTTACTTCTCCAACGCCACACACCCTCATTTTGTCATTGTTGCTTCCATATGCCACTTCCACTTTTTCCGGAAGGACAGGGAAACGGAATTTTGTGTACTGCTGCGCAAGATACATTTGACAACTAGAACTCATACGACATTTCCCCCTCCTCCATGATTTCCTGTCGAAGAATATCCATCAGGACACCCCTCATATTTTCTACAAGTACATTTACAATATCTTCTTTATTGGCACCGCCACCACTGACTTTCATTTCCCCGGCACCCTCGATCCTAAGAGTGATGGTCTTATCTCCGGAATCATCCCCGCCCCCTGTTTCCTCTGGAGGGGAAACATAAAAGTCTTTGTTTTCATTGCCCCGCGCCAGAATATTTGATGTTTCGGCAGCGGTATACACCACCTCGCCGCCACCAAAATTAACAAGTTCAGGCCCTTCCTCTCCCACAAGGGCAAGGCCCGGTTCTGCATCTAGCGTTCCCGTGGCATATCCATGGTATCCGCCACTACTCAAAGTGTTATTGGCAAAATTCAGCGAATCAATGGCTGTCTGCGCTTTCGCCACTCCGGCCTGAATCTCGCTCACATAGGCATCCATCGTAGCTTTCGCATTGGCTTTTGCTTCAGCAGACAGGTCCATTCCGTCAACCATATCGCCCATCTCTGTCTGCATATTCTCCAGCTTTTCGGAGAATTCCGTTTCCAGATCGGCCACGCTTGCTGCTGTTTCGCTCTGCGCCGTCTGCAGGTCGGTGTACTGCTGGACCACAGCAGAAAGATCCGCATCATTCATACTTTCCATGCCGGCCAGCATTGCAGCAGATTCCTCACTTCCATCTGCCAGGCTTGCCAGCATATCGCTCAATCCCTCTATGTCGCTAGCCCTTTCGGTAAGGCTGGCCATGTTCTCATTGTAGGAATTCCAGTAATCAATCTGCGATTGAAGGGCATCCTGAATACTCTGAGAGGACATAGCAGCTACATCCTCCACCTCATCCCATAGACTATACTGTCCCTGGATACTTTGCAGCGCCGCCTCATATGCGGCATCATATTCTTCGCAAAGGGATTGTAATGCCTCAGAATACTGGCTCAAGGCATTCTGCGCCTCTGTATATCCATCAGATGTGTTTTCGACAGCTTCCTTTTCCTGTTCAAGTTTCTCGGCCATTTCAGTAGCAGAAGCGCTGGCTAAGGCAAGTTCCGCCATCATTTCATCTATTTCTTCTTCGGAATATCCCATCTGCGCATAGCAAGCTTCGATACTTTCCGTCAACGAGTCAAAATTTTCCTTCGCTCCACTTGTCGCTTCTTTTGCCTGATCCCAAACATGATAGGCATCCTTTACCGAACCACTCCAATTCATTTCAGCGCCATCAGCCCAGCCGGTCCATGCTAAAATTGGATGCTCCTCAGCCCAGTCCTCTTCCAACGCACGCTCGTATTCTGCTTTGGCCGCCACTTGCGTTTTCATCGCTTCATCATACGTCCGTTGTGCCTCCTGATACTGTGCCAGGTAATCCATGAGTGCATCCATATTGGCCTGCGCTCTTTCCTGCTCCGCTGATTCCGAAACAACTGCCCATAGATCTTCCACGGACATATTCAATTTCCCATTGGTTTCGTCAAGTGTCAGATTTAATCCTTCATAGGAACCATTCAACCGGTCCACAATGTTCTGCATGATTTCCAGCTGACCACCCGACAGATCCGCACTCTCCGACATGGCCACCAGCTGCGCAATCAGTGATTTGGAATCCGATTCGCCCTGGTCTATCGAATCCACGGTTTCATCATAGGTATTCGCTATTTCATCCAGTGTGGTCTTGAGCTGCTCATTATATGCGATCAGGTCTCCAATGGTTTGTTTATTATTCTCAAACGCTTCAGACAGTTCGTCTATCTGGTTTTTCAGCTGGTATGCTTCCACCGTATCAGCCGCTCCGGCCTCTGAAAGTGCATCATACTGCTCTTGCAAATTTTCCAGTTCATCAGCCATCTCCTGGGAAGATGCTGTCAAAGATGCCTGCGCCTTTTCCGCTTCATCTTCGGCATTTGCCATATAAATGACTGCTGCTGTGACGGCAGCTATCGCCCCCACGACAAGCATAATAGGGCCAAGTGCCACTGTCATAGTGGTTCCAAGTGCTGCGCTCGCCACCGCTGCGACTTTTGTGACGGCGATATAAGCTGTTATCGCCAGCGTGACAGCTCCCACGCCGACAACAATACCGGTCAATACCGCAGTAATGGCCGGATGTTCATTGATCAACTTCGTAAAGCCGTCCGTAATATCAGCAATCCCATTTTGGAATTGACTTATCACCGGGTTCAGATCATCCCCGATGGCAATAGACAGATTATTGAAACTGTTCTCCATCCTCTCTGTACTGAAAGCGGTGGTATTTGTCATTGCCTCGTATGCTGCCTGGGTAGTTCCGGCAGAATTCGCCAGCTTCTCCAGATTGGAATTAAAGGTATCCAGCCCCTGATTGATAATAGCGTTTGCTGCTTTCCCAGCCTCAGCGCTGCCCCACAGGTTCATCATTGCCTCGCCGTCCCGGCCGGCGCTCTCGTACACAATATCCAGTACGTCCGCCAGAGTATATCCTGCATTCATCAGCTGTCCAAAGGACATACCTGTTTCCTCTGTAATGATCGTAGCCACATTGGAACCGGCACTGCCCAGTTCATTAAACATACTGGAAATATAGGTCGTGGATTCCTCTACGCTGATTCCGGCTTTCGTCAAGCTGATGTAGCCTGATTCCAGATTGTAAAGATCCACCGAATACGCCGATGCTGTACTGATCGCTTTTCCCATACTGCTTGCCATCTGGTCTATCGTCAGAACGCCCAGGTTTTGAGAAGTAACCAGGCTGTCGGAAATATTGGTAACTTCGGAAGCTGCCAATCCGTATGCGTTCAACGTGGTGGTCAGCACGGATAAGGCCGATGAAGGGGATGTAAATCCGGCAGTTGCCAGCTTTGAAGCCTCCCCCACAGTTGACACTGCGGCTTCCGTTGCTACACCTGCAGATATGGCATTATAGGACGCATCTGCCAGTTCATTCACATTCCTCGCCGTATCCATGGAAAGATCTGATATTTGCGCAGATAATTCACCGGCAGACAATGCTGTTGTGTCAGCGACCGTGGATACCATGGCCACATTCGTCTCAAACTCTGCCGCCGCCTGGGAACACCCCATAAAAGCGCTGCCGATTGCGGTCAATGCCGCAACAATACCGACAGTAGCCAGCAGTTTATCCAGCCCTTCCACCGCACTTTGCGAACGCTCCCCGAAATCTTCCGCATCATCCCCGGCGTCCTCGGCTTCATCCCCAAAGTCCTCCAGGTCATCCGCCGCATCATCCAGGGCATCTCCCAAATGGTTTAATGCCTCCTCCGACATGTAGCCCATTTCCACAAGTTCCTCTATAGAATAGATGGCCTGCATTGCTTCCCGGTCATAATTGCCTATCCTGTCGGTCCAGTAATCTGTAGCAGCTGCCGCCCGCTCCATGGCATCCGCGGCGCCGGCAGCTCCTTCCGAAATCACATCATAGGAAGAATCGGCGGCAGTCTCAATCCGGTCAAAGGAATCCAATGCCCTGGTACCGGCACTGACCATAGCGTCAAACCTTGAGCTGATTTCATCAACAGCCCTGAAGATTACAGATAATCCAGCCATATCTACCGCCTCCTTTCCGTTCTGCGATATATTGAATCTCTACGGCAGGGGGATTCATCCTCAATTATCTCGGACGCAATAAAAAAGCACTTCGTTTTCTGCGGCATGGCATCAAATTCCTCCGGGCGGAGATTATGCCTTTGCCACAGCCGATGTGCCCAGTATCCGTCTGTCCCCCTGCTCTTTATCAGTTTTTTGCGTCTTCTACCTCCCGCTCATTGCTTTCAGCTGCATCCATCAGGCCCAGGATCTCCAGAACCTTTCTGGACACATACCCGAATTCATCATTATCCGGGAAAACTTTCAGCGGCATATCGGTAATATCAACGCAGTCATAATACTTCATAAGCTCCGGATCCTTCAAATCCGGATAGACCAGCGCCTCCACGATGATATGGCGGGTTGCCTTTACGCTGTCCTTCTCGGTCTTGAACACCACCTCGCCATTCTGCACGATATAATTCCCCTTTTTATCCTTCATCGGGGTGCGGGACTTATACATGTCGTTGATCTTGGCGATGGTATCATTATGCAGCTTTTTGACTTCCATCTGCACGACCTCGCCTTTTTCGTCCACAAACCGGACCGGTGCCGGGATCTGAAAGATCTGCTCCTGTCTGGATTCTTCTCTCATAAAATACTTCAAATTCTTGTTTGCCATAGTGCATCCTCCTGATTTATCGCTACGGGCCTCTATCTTGACCTGTAGCATGATTTAAAGCCTGTTAACGGGTTAACCCACTGTTTTACAAAAAAGCGGGCAGGAAAAGGCACACACAAAGCCTCCCCTGCCCTTTTTTACTTACACCACATTCCGCGCTCCGAAAGCAATGGATTCCTTAACCAACTCTCCATCGGTATCAATATCCAACAACGGAATCTCACCCGTGATCACGGCGCCGGTCACGGTTACAGATTCACTTCCTACTGTCTCGTAGTAGTCTGAATCCGGATCCGTGCGGATTCCCTGGAACGTAAACTCCGGCGTCTTCCCGTTGGAAATGTATTCCTTTACGATCCGTTCATACCGGGCAGTGGTCTTGTATTCATCCAGCGTACCGGTTATGTCATAACCTACCCAGCGCCGGTGCGTTCCCTTTTTTCCGACAATACGGTAATTTGCCACCTTGGGTACAAAGCGGATCGTCATTTTTACAGAATCCATTACCTCTATGCCATTGATATACGCCTTGCCCTCCACGGCGCTAAGCGGCTTGATATTTTCTGACATATCTTATTACACCTCCTTCTATCGTGTGGAAACAGAAAAATACAGTTTCTCGGCGGAATCCACCGCCTGCAGGCCGACATTGAAAAAAGTTTCGTCCCCCTGGCTGCGGCTCTGGTCCACATAAAAATCTTCCTCCAGGTTGATATTCATAATCGAGCCGTCCCCTCCATCGGATACCGGGCCATAGGAATTAAGCAGCTCCCGGCCCAGACCCTCCATGATAAGCCACCCATCCGGATCATTATTGAATTTGTTCGGCGGGAAGTTCAGGCGCAGATCCTCCGCAAAGGAATCATACACACGGATAACACGGTTCTTCGCATAATCGGAAGTCCGGTCCGTGGTGAAGTTGTGAAGAGAATTGATGTCATATTCGACAACAATTTTATCCTCATCGGAACGGGAAAAGAAGAATTCCCCATTCTTGATCGCCTCGATTGCCTCCTCATTGGACTTCACGCCGACAATATCAATCGCCCCTGTGTACTCCACATATGTGTTGGACTCTGTCTTGGAGGCTCCCGCCGTTGCCCCTGCCACCCATGCACACGCCTGGGCTACTGTAAGCTGCTGCCCGTCCTCTGTGCCATCGTCCAGGATCACAGAGTTTGTCACATTGATGATGCCCTCAAAATCAGCCTTGCAGTTCGGAAGAACCGCCTGCACATATTTCCCGACACTGTTACGAAGCATCTTGATCTTGGCGATACACACTGTCTGCAAAGTAGTTTCTGTGATCGGGAAGCACATGGTATTCCACCGAACCTTTTCCACCTTATCCAGGAAACCGGTAACAGCAGAGTTCTCCGTTGTCCCATTGTCTCCACCCGCCAGCCGCAAAGATGCAATCGCCTTCAAATCGGCTTCTTCGGTAGTAGCCTTAAAGGTAACATACTTACCTGCAGATGCCGCGATCAGATCACCAAAGGTTTTCACTCCCTCATAGATCTCCACCTTTTCCGTGCCCATATAGACAGTTACATCAAACCCGCCCAGCACGTTCTCGGCAGATACAACAGAAAGATCATTGCCTCTGGTGCCAGGGTATGCCGCCGTTACCGTCAAACCATCCTCTGTGGTTGCTTTCGCCGCGATACCGGCATTGATGATATAGACATAACAGGTAATCGCATTTTTAAAGATCTCGCGCACCATCAGCATAAAGTCATTTGCATCGTAAACGCTTCTGCCGAGCTTATGCAGGTACGCATCCGGGGAATCCACTGACAGCTTGATAAATTCCCCATTCGGCCCCCAGTCATATCCGACAAAGGGAATCACCGCAATGCCACGGGTGGAACCCTTTGCTTTCTGCTGCCTCTTGGACTTTACATTGACATAGGTTCCGGGCCTGGTTTTTCCCACGTTGATGTCAAAATTTCCACCAGCCATTATTTTTTTACCTCCTTCTTTAACCATTCATCGATAAGGCGCTGCATCTCTGAGATGGAATATGATCCATTTTCCTTACCGATAGTTGCTCCGATAAAAGTGCTGGATGTTACATGAAACAGCCTCATGCAATTTTCTTTCAGCACCTCATACGGAAATTTTCTTTCATCAGAAGTTTTTGCGGGCTCTTCTGCCGCCCGATCTGCCACATTTTCCTCCGTATTCCTTGTTTTGGCCACGTCAATCCTCCTTCCCTACCGGCAATCCATTCATAAAGATATCCCTGGCAAGAGTAACTTCCTTTGCATCATATCGTGTATGCCGGTTCCACGATAATTCCATTTGATAAACGCCATTCTCTACCTTTTTCAGTTTCGGCATGTTTACCCGGAAACTCCTGCCAGTCTGCTTCCCGGTTTCATCTACCAGCGGCACTTTTCTCCGCTTCCCCATGATTGCCTGCAATACCTTTTCACCCATTTCATAAGCTGCCATTGTGGAATGATCTATGAATTTGATATACATGGCAAACTCGGTCATATAAGCGTTTACCGAAAAACCTGATGCCGCCGGCGTTGGCGCAGGATAAAACACGCAAGGAATTACCATATCCAGCGGCACCTCTTCAAAATATGCCTGTGCCGTAATAATCCCGGCCACGAAATAGTAAATTGCCGCAATCTCATATTCCAACATGTCCTCACCTCACAGACTATAAAAAGTCCGAAAAAAATTGTCCTAACCACTGTTCTATTTTCCGTTCCATGAACTGTGGGGCCATCCTCTCCATGAGCCTTATGGCATCGTCAAAGTAATGACTACCCTCTATCCATTTCTGTTTTAACAGCATTCCTGTTTTAGCTCCGGGCTGATATATAAATCTCTCTCCCTGCCACTCCCCGGGCACCCACCGCATATCAACACCTCTCGGATTCAGCCAGTGCCCGTCATTCACAAAAGACGCATACTCCACATTGGTGCCTACTTCTATCTGCAGACCGCCTTCCTGGGCAATAAAAACATTTCCCTCGCCGCTTTTCTGAAAGCTGTTCAAAAGCAGCCGGGTGTCTACCGAACCGGCCTGTATGATAAAATCCTGCACATAGGAAAGGAACTCAACCGCAATAGCATCCAGAAATCGGGAGAGCTCCTTTTCAAATTCTTTGCCACGCCCGGCCTGATTCAGCCTTTCTATAAACCGCCTCAGCTCCGTAGTGTCTATGCTCACATACCTTCCTGCCACTAAATCGCCCCCTTGACTTTCCCTTTCCGTTGGATCTGCACAATTATGTGATGATCCCGGATATTTCGCGGAACTTCCGCATAGTAGGAAATCCCGCTGCCAAGGTCAACGATTTTGTCATTTACCCGGACGTCTGTTCCGTAAGGCAGATTCAGCTTTCCAACCACGACATATTCATTGGCATCCTCCGTCTGCTCTAAGGTCCCCGTATCCGAAACATTGAAATGGCATGGGATGGCAGCCTCGTCCGGCTCCACCGGATAAGAAAAACTATCCCCGTTTATTCCATACCCCAGGCTTTTGCTGTCCTTTTTCATATGGTATATTGCACACTTGTGATCCAGCAAATTTTCAAACGACATCCGGCACCTCCTACAGTTTCCGCAGTTTCATAACCACTTTACCATGATCTTCCGGCAGAACATATTCTTCCAGCATTGCGCCAAGCCCCAGGCTGTCTGCAATGTCCGCTCCCACATCAACGGTATATGAATAATCGTCAAATGTCTCTGAACTCAGTGCTCCCTCTCTCTGCACTATCGCCTGCTTCGCATAGGCCTCTGCAAGAAGGATGACTGCCATCGTCACATCCGATGGCAGCCCGCTCTCATATTCCTTTGAATCAAAATTGTTGTGCGTATGGAAGATTACATATTTTTCTGCCCTGGCTATATCATAAGCGAGCTGGGTGTCAGTTCTGGCCTCGACCTTTGGAGATGACGTGTAATCCCGAATCTGTTTGGGTTCTATCCAAGGTCTTTTCATGCTCCCCCCTATTCTTCGGAAGCCAGCCGCGCAAAAGCATTTATGTCCATTCCACTCTGAATCCGCTGGATCCGCTCTTCATTGTTCTTGCAGTCCGAAACATCGATACCCTGAGCCTCTGCAAATGCAATCAGCTCATCTTTCTTCATCGAAGTTATATTGGCAGATTTACCCTCCGGAGCCACAGGTTCAGGATCTATGGGTGCCGTATCTACAGCCTCAAATCGGCCGGTTTTCATAAGCTTTTCAGCAACATCATCCTCGACATCCACAACTTTTCCTTTCCTGCATGAAATGCCTTTGGCGACATAGGAAAGCCCTGTCTTCAAACATACTTTTCTCATAGCGCCACCTCCGTTATGAAAGATCCGTAAGAAGCGCCGGAAGGTTTGTGATCATTGCCGTGGCCTCGATCTCTTCAATGATCGCATCGAAGTCAAAGTGGATCACATAAAATTTCTTATCCTTCCGGATTGCCTCTACAGAAGTTTCATCTTTCCGAATCTTCATCGTGTAGGTGTTAACCTGGACAAAATTCTTCGGATTGGAAAGAATGACGGTATCATCCGGCATCATAGGAACGCCCATAGAAGGAATTCCCACAGGGCTTTTATATAAGCTCTCAGGGACGGCGCCTCCGGCATTGATAACCTTATTGAGCAAGAACAGCTCCCACTGCTGCGCCCTGGTCGGACTCATCATCCAGCGAAGCGTTCCGTCATTGAATCTGGTGGGCATAGAGGCTACTGCCCTATAGAACATTTCAAGTTCCATTTCTTTTGCTCCGGAGGCATCAATGATGTGGCTGCCGCCAAGAATCTTGATGACACCGTCATTCTGGCCAAGAAATACCTTGTCTGCAGCATCTCCGATCCGCTCAGCCTCTGCCGCATTCCATGCTCCCGCAGCATGGTTTACCCGAAAGCGGTATAAGCCACCGGCCTCTGTTACGCAGTCACCCGCCTTGTAAGCCGTACTGGCGGAAAAGGCTTCGGCCGCAGTTGCGTTTTCCTCTCCATTGAGCAGAAGATCTTCCGAATCGACACCGACCTGCTTCGTCATGAGATTGGTTACGACATCATCCATATTTTCGCCCTCGATATTCTGCCGGAGCGTTTCATTGGTGATATCCCAGTCAAGCCTTGTCGCTTCGCAGGCATATTTGACTACCCCGAATGTGGGGCTTGCGGTTACGCCGTCAAATGTATTCTCTACCTTCGGGCGGAGCAGTCTGTGACCGATACCGATCTTGTCAATCTCGCCTGATTTTTCCGTCCGTGTCACATGCCGGATAGACTGCTGGAAAGGCGTGGCCTCAAAGGTCTGCACTAAAAACTTCTTAGCCTGATACGGGGTAAGCAGGCCGTGTGAGACCGAATCAGTTGTTATTGTATTTTTGATGATCTGTGCATTAGTTGGCATAATGTTCTCTCCTCCTTTTCTTAGACAATGCCGTGCAGGTAGTGCTGCTCCTGCTTTTCAACGGCTCCCGCTGCGTCATTGAGATTGCCGGGGATCGCCCTGCTTTTCATCACAGGCTCCAGCGCTTTCATCACAGGCTCCATGGCCTTCTTGATCTCTTCCCCTACCATCTTTGCTACTGCATCAGCCGACATATCTCCGGCGGGTGCCACGCTTCCAGATGCCGGAGGTTCGCTTCCGCCCTCCCCCTCCCCCTTAGTTACCGTGGCGATTGCTTTCAGCTGCTCCACAACGGGATCCATGGCCTTTTTCACTTCTTCGGCCACCACTACCTTTACTTCTTCACTTGTCATGTCAACATCCTCCTTCTGAACATTATTTGTTTCCGCCGGTTCCTCCTGGAAATCTGCCAGAAATGAACCGAGCGTATCATAAATGCCTTTGATGGCACTTAGATTCTTTGCACTGAGACTCTTACCCTCTTTATGGATGGGGGACGGAGCCGCCTTTGCGGCCTTTTCCAATGACTTCACGATACTTCCATCCGAAGTAAGAAGCTGCGTAACGATATCATTGAAATCTTCCAGTGCCTCCCGGATGGTGCTTTCATCGGAGTTATAACCCCATTCCCACATGCCTGTGTCCAGATTATAAAAATTCCCTTCCAGCGTGCTTCTGAGCGCATACCATGCAGAATAAAAATTATCCTCTTTTACTCTGCGCTGGAAATTCGCTTTTACAGCGCCCTTCTCCACCACATCAAATCCCATTGCTTTAGCCAGGCGCCGGAGCAATCCTTTGGGTTCATCCCTTTTTTCAACGGGAAGCTCTACATCTTCTTCGGAATACACGCCCATTCCTCCCATGGAAAATCCTGTGATATCCCCTTTCTGTATAGCTTCCCACACATCGGTATCACTGATCTCCATAGTCATGATCCATGTACCCTTTTTGATGGCCTCGCCTTCGATCTCCATGTCGCACTTCGCAACATAAGATTCCACCACAGCGGCACCATCGCATTTTTCAAAACAGTGCTGCAGATCCACCTGGTTTCCATTCTTGGCAAACCAATAGGCAGCTTTTGTAATTTCTTCTTCCGTCATGTAATTGCCCTGGGTATCTTCCACCATAGGCTCATACACAATTCCGGTTACAAAGTGACTGTCTGCATCAGCTTTCAGGATCCGTCCGAATGTAGCGAAATTTGCAGCTCCATTCTCAGATTTGGTAATCAGGAACTGCTTTTTATTCGCAGCCTTATTTACCAGAGACACAAAGCTGATCTTTGCGTCTGTAATTGCGTATGCTTTCGCAATCCGCGGCATAATCTCATACCTCCTTCCAATCAGTTATCATTGATTCAATATTCAAAACTCTGGCACTCCCTCCCTTCCTAAAAACGCAACAAAAAAGACACCCTTTCGGATGTCTCCTTTCAGAATCCCTTATGCAATTTTATCTTCAAGCTCTCCGAGCGCATTATAAACATCATCCGTCATAAATTTTCGGTAAATGCTCTCAAAGCACCCTGAAACTACTTTAAGATCCCCCGGTTCCATTTTATCCAGATAGGACAGTATTGCGTTCGCATCTTCTCCAAACGCTTCCATAAGCGGATTGATAAGATGCTTCCCTATGTCCATGCCCTGGGTATCTGTTTCCTTCCACCACTTAACCAGGCTCTCTATTCTGTTTTCATCCATATCAATCACCCACCTCTCTTTGCGCCGCATCCGGAAAGACCGTATCTATATTGTGCCCCGCATCCTCGAATATACCTACCGTTACGCCGTCAAACTTTTGGAATTTGCGATATCCAATGATATCTCCGGCATCATTCCGAATTTCTTCCGTGATCGCCGGCCGATTTGCGGTGTACGTCCCTGCCACGGTAATCTTTTCCGTATCCCAGCTTTCTGGAAACCAGGATTGCCCTGACTGTCCCAGCCTTTTCTCCGGTGCCGTATGGTTTGCCACCCCGCCTATGCGGACACCATTGTCATATGTCTTTTCAATGCTGTATGCAATCCCTCGGTTTGATAGCTCGTCAATATTTGCCTGTAAGTGCCCACCGCCCGTCATGTTGCCGCCATTTCGCCCGCCGGCCGGTTTCTTCGGATTCGCAAGGTTGGAGAAATCTCCCACCGTTGAATGCCTTGCAGCTGAACTTCCTACAGTAAATATACCATCTTCCCGTAATTCCTGCAATGTGGATTTTTTAATCTTTCTCAGCATTTCATCGCTGTCGATCAGTCCGGCATCATAAAGAGCCATTTTTGCCTTTCCGAGATATTTAATCTGTTTTTCTCTCGGCTTTTCCTTAAAGCTTTCAAGCGCAGAATAGGGTGTTATCCCGGCCTTTGCCTTATTCTGTTCATCCAGTTCCTTTTTCCATGCGCCATCATCCTCCTCAATATATTTTTGCTGAAGCTGTCGCCGCTCCTCCAGGCTCATTCCGAGAGCATCATCTGCCGCAACTCCCCTGTGGATACAATGGCAATTCACAGTTTCGCTGGCAGGGAGGATTGGATCTCTGGGATACATGGGATGATAGACAACACCATCTCTCCCCTGTAATTCAAACGGTTTATCCTTTGGAACAATCTGGCCGTCCATATCTACATGATTTGGGCGAGGCTTATTTTTATGTGCCCCGGTATGCCGCCATTCCTTCCGATCCGTAGATGGGCTTTGCTGAATCGCCTCTTCTCTGGCAACCGAATGTGCCCGCAGCACTTCGGTAACAGCTACCCGCCGTGCCTGGTAATGTTCATTCCGCCAGCCTCCATCCATTATTTTCCGCGTAAGTGTCTCAATGCTTTCTCCCTGATCTATAGTTCTCTGGATAATATCCGTTATCTGCTGATGGGTATTTATTTTCATCAGCTGTCCCAGTCGTTGGCTCCATGAGGCAATCCAGCTTTTTGTTCTCTGCCGGATAACATCAACAACCAGGTCTCCGTCTGTTTCCTGCATATAAACCGTTGCCAGCTTAGGAACCTCTGTTTGGAACATATCTGCAGCGGCTTCCTGAACCTGTTCCGCAATATCATCTCCGTCAAGCATTTCAGATACTTTTTTCTGCGCCGCAGCCCATCCGGAATCCTGTTCCGCCGCCAGTGCTTCCGCAAGATCATCTGTCTGGTTCTGAAGCGTTTCCGCTATCTCTTCCTGCATGGCATTGATTACCTCGACTGAATCTTCTGCATCAGCATACCCTTCATCAGCCAACACATCCGACAATTCATCATCAGCTTTTGCAAGATACTTGTCTATGGCCTCTATGATTCCATCGGCATTTGATATGAGAGCTTTTGCAATCGCCTGGTTATATTTTAACTGCCTCGGCATATCACTCACCCTCTTTCTCTCGATATCCTTTCAACGCCTTCCGGATTTCCAGCATAATAGGAATGATATCCGCATCAAAAACAGCTGCTTTCTGGATTTGCCCGTCAAGCTGCTCGATCTCTTCATCCGTGACCACTCTTTTTTGCCTCTGAGGCTCTCTCTTTTGACCTGTAGGCTCGTTAGTCTGCGCCGACAGGCTTCCCAACGGTTCAGCCGCTAAACCCGCCTGTTGGCTTTGTGAGAGCGTTTTTGTATAAGCAAGCGGAATGTCTCCCCAATCCCCTTCGTAGTCCTCGCAGCCGTCTTTCCCCAGAACTTCATAAGTCAGAGATTTGGCGGTATTGGGTGTCAGGCCGCCGGCCCGTTCCGTAATGTTCAGCATCTTCTGAATATCATCCGGATTGGTGATGTCTGGCTCATCGAATTGCGCCTCCACATGTTTGAAGCGATAACCATTCAGCAGTTTTTGATTGACTGCCCAGGCAAGGGACGTCCTTTCTGGCTGGAATACCTGTTTTTCAGTAACCTCCATTGCCGTCTGAGCCGTTGCCCTGTTAAAGTCTGTGGTATATCCCACATACAGATCCGGGAGCAGGAAAGCTGACTGCGTTTTCTTTCTTCCGTTCTCCTGGTACTCCTGAAACAGTTCATCTTTTTGTAGGATGGCAGCAAGATCCTTGATTTCTACCTCCGGCTGTTTCTGCTCCGTAAATGCGGCCGTGGTCTCCAAGGTGTCAGTCTCCAATACCAAAAAGGAGTGCTGCCCGCTTTCTCCTTCAATGCCATCCATATACGCTTGCAGTTTGGTAAATGCCGAATCTGTCAGCGTTCCACCCTTGACCAATATCATAAGCGGCGTATGCCTCCCATGCCGGAAATAATTATTATTTAAAACCTCTGCCCTTCGGTTCCCGTCCACGGTAAGCACTTGCCCGATCCAGCGGACTTCTCCGTATGGCATACTTCCAATGCGGAATTCGATAATCTCATTGGCCTGGTCATCTATGTCGATAGGAGCATCAGCCTCTCCTATGTACTCACCATTTCTCTTATCCATGATACGGGGATCCCCAAACTCCTTGAAGTACACCGTCTTACCGCCTACATTCTGCCGGAACTTGCGAAATTTCTTTTTTCTGTTGATTGCTGTCCCCTTGTAAAAATACTCGATATCCACATATGGCCGAAGCGGATATGTCATATCAACGGACGGCGTATCGATAATGAACTGCAGCTCCACGACTTCCTGTGCCTGATTCCTGATAACCTCGCAATAGGATATTCCATACGTTTCCCGGTCACGGATAACATTTTCAAATACCTCTTTTGTCTGCATATCCATATTGAGAAGCGCTATGATCTGCTTCAGCGCATCCCATTCCGCTTTCATCTCCGGCGTTTCTGTATCATAATCTTCTGCGTATCTCACAGAAATACCAAAACCGGCAATATTGCTCTTATATGCTCTGATGCACTGCGGCAAAATCGTGGAATTATCAACCAGGATTTTCAGGCCGCGCATATCAATGGCATGTGGTATCCAGTCAGAAGCAGATATCTGTATGGACGGATCCAGCTGTTCGCCCTTATCCGACTTCTCCACCTTCTGCTGCTCATAAAATACTGTCGGTGTATCCATGCTGGAGGATTTTATTATTTTCACATCCACTCTTGGCGTAGGAGCTTTCTTTTCATCCATCAGCTCTTGCCTCCCTTCTTCTTATAATTCATTGGCAAACACACAAGCAGAATACAGTCCCCTTCATCCGGAGAGGAAAGCCCCCTGTCTTTCATATCCTGTTTGCTCTCTACTTTCTGTTTGGCATTACTCCCAAACTCAAATTTCCGGCAAGACAGCTGGCCGATAAGGTCACTGTCATCCGGCAAGATCACTTCTGGCACATGGGGACGCCCGAAATCATCATATGGCGCAATCAGATCCCTTACTACCCCCATCATATAGGTTGTCGAATCCGCATAATGCCGGTGCTTTATTGGCACTCCGAAATTCACTGCCAGAATAGCCATATCCCCAAACACTTCCGGATCAGAACGTTTCCAGTTTCTCAGCTGATCAACAACACCGCCTCCGACACCGCCATCATCGACTTTCACGCCAATCTGTCCCTGGAACCTAAACCGCTGCTTCAATTCCTTATAGAGCCGCGCTATCATGCTGGCCGTCCAGGTGGTATCCTTCCCGTTGTACTTTTTATAGATTTGGACTACTTCATTTACCCGGTACCCTATGCAGGTTTTATCATCGCCAAACCGGGCCACGTCACAGCCTATCTCAATCAGCTCCACTCCGCTCACATCTACCGGCTGGAGATTCCCGGCGCCGTCCCGGTATTTCCCGAATGCTCTGGCTGTAGGCTCTGACATTTCGGTTTTGATACTCTGCTCCAGAAACGAGATGGGGATAAACACATCATCTTCCTGCTCTGGAAACTCCCCATATACACGGACACGGACCACATTGCTGCGCTCCCCATACTTTCGCTTCATAGCATCGATATTCTCTTTATTGGTACGCTTGCTATGCTCCGCATTTACCGTATGACAGCGATACAAGGCCCTGTCTGCAGTATGGCTTTCATAAAACGTGCCGCTGGTCTTTGTCGGATTGCCCATCAGCAGAAGTTTGTTATTGGCTCCGGCCAGAGTACCGGTAATTGCCTCCATAATCGGATCTGCTACGCCTGATGCCTCATCCACAATGAAAAGCATATTGTCCTCATGGAATCCCTGCATATTCTCCGGCTTGGTCGCTGTCCTTGCCACCGCAAACCAGCGTTTTTCATATCCAATCATGTAAACGTATGTTTTGGTCCATTTAAGGAGCATTGGGAGTAGCGGAGAATTATTCATCCACTTATCAACCTCAGACCACAATACATCGTGAAGCTGCTGCTTTGTAGGGGCCGTGGCCACAATGCGCGGATACGGAAAGCAAACCAGGAACCAAAGAAGCAGTGCCGCTTCCTCACCGGTTTTCCCGACACCTTGCCCTGATTTGACTGACACTCTCGGATAATCCCTCAAATCATAGGCCACCTCGATCTGCCAATCATCCGGTTCAAACAGCAATACCTCGCGCATAAATAAAACCGGATCGCCTCGCCACAGCGGGATGCTTTCATCAAGGAATTCTTCAAGCCATTTTTCATTTTTCATCCCGCTGCCTCCTTGCTTCTAAAACTTTTTGGGCCCAGGTCTTCACAATATCATTGCCGGCCTCTTCATTCTCCAGCTTTTGGCTCTCCGTCCTGAGTCTTGACAGTGCCTCTATAGCCTTTGTCTTTGCCCTCTGCACTTTGGTTAATTCAGCCTCCAGGGCCATTATGCTGCTCATGACAGCTTCCGTGTGCGTGACGCTGGTTTCTGTCACCTTCTTATATTTTCCAGCACCGACACTCTCTCCATCAAAATCTGTCACATCCTCCACCTTTTTGGTCTTGGATGCCGCTTTTACGGAAAGCCCATGGTTCTCCGCTTCCAGCTCCCGATAGTGCTTGATCCTCTGCATCAGGCGGCGCTCCCGTATGGAGAACATTTGCAGCTGCATAAGCAGGTGTTCTTCCTCGGAATCCCCCATACTTTCAATCATGCCCAGTTCTTCATCGTCCAGGGTATCCCAGTATACCTTGGAATAGGCTCCATGTGTTTCTGCATTTTTATTTCTTTTAGGGGTAGATGGGGCATGGCCAGCAGCATTCTTATTCCCTCTCGGCGCTCCTTTTGGTTTCCGAGCGTTCGGTTTCTTTTTATCCGAGCGTTCGGTTTCTTTTTTTTTACTCTGTTCGCTTTTATTCCCATCCCATTTTTGGGTAGATTTCCATCTGCGGACAGTGCTGTCCGGTACGCCGATTTTCTTCGCAATATCAACCAGTTTCATCCCATCCTGGTATAGCCTTTCTGCTTCAATACTGCTTGGACTTCTTGCTCTTGCCATTCATCACCACCTCGCTATTTGTTTTGTTTTCATAAAAACAGAGGGAGGCAATGCACTCCCCCTGTTGTTGTGTCATACGGATACCGATTGATTTAACATTAAATCTTCGTTATAAACTCCGCTTTAGAGAATCCCTGATCCGGCTTGATCATCATTTTCAAAAAGTCTTCTTTGGAAAACTCTGAAAGCCGGAAGATTTCCTCCGGCCTCATTCCCAGCTGCTTCCCAATTTCTTCCACGGATTTCCCCTCTGCCATCAGTTCCTTTACGATTGCTTTCATGGGCCCCAGCAGATGCGTACCTCTCGCCCTGTTATGGGTAACAGTACCATAGATATTCCCGGCCTTATCCTTATGATCCACAATTACCACCGGCACCTTCCCGTCCAGCATGGAAACCAGAGGCTCTTCTCCGGCAACCGTCCATCTGTGAAATCCGTCAATAATCGTGAAATCCGGCCTTACCACAATCGGCAGGGTCCAGCCATTGGCAAGTATGGATTGTTTCAGCAATGCCAGGTTCTGTTTTGATACTTTGTTTGGGTTGTAGTCGTTCGGTTTCACACTCCCCCTGTCTACCCATCGGAGCGTTGACAGAGGGCCAGAAATCTTATTATCCATTCGGCAGCCCCTCCTTTTTCTTGGCTTCTGTAATATATTTCCCGTAAATCCTCTGGTACAGCGCCCGGAATGTACGCAGCTTCGGATCTCCCGATATAAGCCCCTCGTAGATTGCCTTGCAGTCCTTATTATCTGCAATAGCAGAGACACCCATAAAAAAGTTGCGGTACCGGTTCGCCACATACCGCTTATGCTCCGTCCGAAAATTCCCATCCATGTCAGAGAACAGCTCCAGAAGCGCCGCCTTGTAATCCTTTTCAGCGCTCCCCTTTTCATTCTGCTTTCTGGCTGTGGTATTTCTCCCGAACATCTCACTGTCCCAATAGAGGGCAGCGAGATAAGCGTTTGGTTCCCTACGGATGATCCGCTCCATCAGATCCGGATAATACTCATTCATTTTCACAAGGCTCTTGGCCGTGTCAATGGAGAAAAACTGCGATACCCTCAGCTGGCCCTTCTTTGTCCCGGACTGCCATAAAAACAGGTATATCTCCGGAATATCCACTTTTTCCCGCAGTAGATAGAGCCATACATCATTGTTGGTCCAATCATAGATCGGGAATACCTGGTGCTTATTCGTCATGGACTTTCCGGCTCTCAACATTACTGCGATATTTTGAAGGCGCTGTACGGATTCTGCTGTCCGGATTCCGGTTATGGTAATCCCCGCTGTGCATAGCCTCGGCAGAAAATCCTGATACGCATCTATGCGGGGCCGCAAGAGCGGATGGTCCCGGATTGCGAATGATGGGGGCTGCCTTACCCATACATCCTTTTTATATCTGTCCCAGCAGATGAAAGTTTCATCGTTGGACAGTTCGTTAAAGCAGTTGTAGTGTTTCACCTCAAGGCAGAACCACTCAAACTTTGCCCCAACTAACATGAATTTTTTGCGCCATTCCCGCACCTTTTCCTCCATGCATGGGAAAATGGCTTCTTCATCAATGAATTGCACAATGAGCTGCGCCGGATCGATCTCGCCAGTCTGGATCAGATTCATTACCAGCTGCGACATGCAAAGGCTGTCTTTCCCACCGCTGAAAGACATATAAACCGGGAGACCATTTCGGAAAACATTCCGGATCCTGATCTTTGCAGCTTCCACCACATCGATGCTGGCCGGGCATCTTTTTATAGCCATATCTTTTCCCCACATTTCGGGCAGACAACAAATTTTCTTATCTCGGTGGGATCTTCATTGTCTGCCGCCGGCTCCTGTTGCACTACTGCGGCCGGGGCCTGTTCTGCCTGCTGTTCTCCCTGGCTGGCCTGCATCTGCTGATCCCTTTTCTCCGCTGCCTCCTTAATGCTCCGGATCTCATCTTCATCAAGGGTTCCATATTCGGAAAGCTTGCTCGTGATATCCTCGGCCTCCGACACCATCTGTTTCAGTATTTCTTCATCAAATCCGGGAATATCCAGATCGCCCTGCAGGTCCTCCAAAAAGCTATTCAACGTCTCCAGGTTCTCAATCCCCAGGCTAAAAATCTTATTGTCAGCAATCATCAGCTTCTTTTTCTGATTTTCAGTGAGATTGTCATACCGGTACACGTCTGCCGTGTCCTTCCCCATCGCAACGAGGGTATCATACAGGCCGTTCCCTGCCAGAATGATATTCTTTTCATCCACGACAATCGGCCTGATCTGCCCGAACATTTCCACGCTCCGGCGAAATTCTTTGATCTGCTGCTCTGTATGGATCCTGACATTCTTCTCAGGCTTTACCAGATCAGCCAATTTCATTTTTACCACTTTCATGTCCGCATCCTCCAAACTGATTTGGTAGGAGCGTCTGCAACGTATGATCTATATGCCATCTGCAAATAGCAAAATTGACAGCCATTGCGGACATTTGCCTGCAAGTGCTGTCAAGTGAAAACATTTTTATTTCAGACTATCCATAAAGTCTTTTGCGCTCTGGATATGTTCTGCCGCCTCCGTTACGATAGAGCCGTCTATCTCATAGATCTCTGCCCAGGCATTTTCCACGCTTCCGGTCCACTGCCTTGCCGGCCATGGATGCGTGCCGCAGAGATACCCGTTTTTCCAGTCATAGATCGGCGGCATCTCCAGATTGTGATAATGGATATATGCCAGCATCTGTTCATGTGTCCAGTCGGAGAGTGGGCTGTATCTCGTCACGCCCTGATTGTTGGTATAGATATTGTCTCCCCTTCCCACATAGTTCCCATCTGCCCGCCGGCGTCCCAAAAGCATCATATCCAGCTGGTTCTCTTTGTAATATTTCGCCTGCCCTCTATGCTGAACAATCTGGAACCACATAGACGCATATTTGCTGTCCTGTGGGAAAAGCATCTGCGGATGGGCGGCCAGCCATTTCATGTCCTGTCCTGTGTTGATTATGGACAATTCCGGAGGCTTATGAGCATCCACCCATTCTATAAACGCTTTGTACTCCAAATTGCAGATAACGAGCACACAGGGGGCTATCCCCGCCATACGGCAGATTTCCCCCAGGACCAGGGAATCCTTTCCGCCGCTCCATGCATATGCGGCTTTCTTGCCCCTGGTTTTCTTTTTGATCTCCTTCACGGTTTTATCCACCAGCTGATCCAGCTCTTTCCGGCTCACTGCCTGCTCGATCTTTGCGAATGCCTCGATCCATTCGGAATTTTTGATCCGCTGCTTTCTTCCGAGTATTTCACCCATGGGCCTCACCCCGCTTTCTGGTCACGGCCAGAGCCACGGCTCCGGAGAGGATAACAGTCAGAAGACTCCCTGCAGTCTTGCAAATGGCGATCCCCTTTATATTTCCATACCCGAACACCGGCAGGCCGATCAGCATGGCAGAGATAACTCCTGCCACGATGCCCTGCGGCGCCAGCCTCACGCCTTTAAGGGTAAGAACCGTTGGCAACAATGTGGAGGCTCTGAGCGTTCCGTACATCAGGAAAAGGTGCGTTACCGTCAGCCCCGGGATATTTGCTACCGCAATGCCAGCGGTCAACAGCAAGATCATGGAGAGCTTTGTTTTCCCCATTGTATTTTTCCGAAAAATGTCTGTTGTGAGGGAAGATACTGCGCACAGGTTACTGTCAATCGTGGACAGCAGGCCGGAAATGATCATAAACAAAAACGGGATCACCGCCCAGGCCGGAAATAATGTGCTTATCAACTCAAAATTGACCACCCCGGTATCCACCGCGGCATATCCCATGCCGGCGCCGATAAATCCGAGGATCCCCATCGACAGCGGCACAATGCCAAACAGCAGAGCTCCTACCAGAAATGCCCTGCCGATCCTGTCTTTTTTCACGCAGAAAGCCCTCTGCCAAAAGCACTGATCCCCAAACGGCCCGGATATAAGCCCGATTGTGGTCGGAAGCCCAAATCCGAGGAAAATCTCCAGTCCACTTGCCGAGAACAGGCGTCCGGCATCCCTTGTGGCCCCTCTTAAACCCGTAAGCAGCGTTTCCAGCCCTCCGCCATTCTTTACACCAAAAGCCACAAAACCTATGCTGGCGGCCAACATGAAGACCATCTGAATGGCATCTGTCAGTATCGAGGCCCTTATCCCGGAAAACTGGGAATAGGAAAACGCAATCGCCGCCATAATCACCGTCATGGCGGTAAACGGGATCCCGGTAAGCATACTTAAAATCTTGCTGCCTGCCAACAGCTGCACCCCGGTAGATAATACCGACAATGCGCCGAGCTGGAGCAGGTAAATGTTCTTCACGGAGCCGGACCGGTATTTTTCATGCATATACCCGGAAAGAGTGATCCCCTCCGGCATTTCCTCCCTTATCCTTTTTGCAAAAGGGATGAACAGTATCAGGCAAAGCACATTCGGTACCAGGAACCAGAAGAGCCCTGCAAAGCCCTTTGTGTATGCGTTCTCGGTTGACGTGAACAGCGCCGGCGCCCATATCCATGTGGCGGCTATGCTCAGCGCGGATATTCCCCACCCGATATCTCTATTCCCGACACAGAACCTTTCGACATTGCCCTCTTTTTTTGTCATAAGCACCGTTGACCCAAACATTACCGCCGCATAGGCCAACAGCACGATCAAAGTGTAATTCATGGTATTCCTCCTTATTTTCTTTTGGAGGAGCCCTCATGCCATCCTCTCCCTGCTCCATCTCCTTTCCCGGAAAAATTGCACGAAAAAGGAAGCCCGGAATACTACCAGGCTTCCCCGACGTTCGATTTAGAATTTTACGAGTACAATTTTCCCACTTTTATATTGTAATGTCAATGGAAAGTTTTTTGAGCCGGAGGATTTATCGAACGTTCAATCCGTCCACCCCAAAAATGAGCGCCGTCAGCCTCTCAATCCCTACCCGGAGATCCGAATATACACTGTCCTTGGAAATATTCTGCTTTTCCGCAATCTCCTTGGCCGAAAGCGTATCCTCCGCCATATACATATCCCATACCACATTGTACCGGCGCAGATCAATCTCCCTATTGGTGGACCTGTCGCAGTAAGAATAATACAATCCGAACATAGTTTCGATATGGGATACAATGATAGCCGTCCTGGTGGCGCTGTTCTTGATGCTCTCGATGATAACCTCGTCATTATAGATGGACATCATGGATTCCAGAATATCCAGCGCCGACTCCTTCATCTGCGTCCGGCCAAAAACGGAATTTTCTGCATGCTCCTTCAGCATATGATAATTCCGCAGAAGAAGTTTGGTATTGCGAAGCCGCTTGTCGGCCCGGTGGCTGTATTCCTTCTTCCGTTCCTGTTCAAATGTCTTGAGCGCCTCCCTTGCCCCAATCGCAGCTGCTTTCTCATATATTTCACGAAGTTCTGTAGCTGAGAGACACACGATCTTCTCTGGTTTCGCTTCCTCCTCAGCTTTGCGTTTTTGTTCCCGGACCGGCTTTTCCGCATGAGCACGCAGAGCTTCTTCTACTGCTTCGGGTGTAATTCCCATTTCTGCGGCAATCCTCTCGGTTCTCCAGCCGGCCGATCTGAGTGCCGCCACCTTCCCAGTGTCAATATTTTTGTTGTCTGTTTTCATGCAATCGCCCTCCTGATTCTATTTCAATTTATATCAGATTATGTTATAATCTAACTGTCTGTTGGAGGGTTGCGAATGCACTCTCCTTCTTTATTGCTCCCAAAACGTCTGCAGATATTCTTCCATGGAAATCTGCCCCGGAAGATTATGGTCGGCTGCCTCTTCTGCTGGTACCGGCGCATCTGCGCTTCTACGGCTTGTATGTGGGGTAATCCCAAATTTCCTTTTATAGCAGATCGGCCCATATCCAAGTTCCTTGCTCTTTGGGTTTCTTAATTTTCTGCCACAGATTGAACACTTCATAGTCCTTCCTCCGCCAGACGCCGCCTTATGTACTGTCGTATGATTTTTGTAACCGCCGCCGGCTCCATCCGCATTTCAACCGCAATATCTTCATCCGTCCACCTGGCTCTTTTCAGGGCCATAATTTTCCCAATATCAATACGCTTTGGAGCCTTATCCTCCGGTTTTTCCTTTATTTGCTTCTGTTTTTTGGATTTTGATACGCTTTTTGTCTTAGCCATTTGCCTCCACCCCTTTCCGCAGGGCACATTCCGAACACAAGGCGATGGCTCCCTGCTGAAGCGCTACTGAAAGAAGCGGTGTCCTCCAGCAATCACACCCACACGCCGGGCATTGAGTAAGTTCCCATCCATCCCGGCCGACTGGAATGTTCTTTCTCATAGGCATCATGGCATATCCGCCTTTTTCTTCTGAACCTCTCGGCCATATCTTTACTTCCACTTCTATCCCTCCGTTTCTGCACTTTGCAATTTCTGATCAATAATCGGAATCAGCATACGCGCCGACACCCTCATGTGAATCCTGGTAGGAGCCTCCACGATTTTATACAGCATGTCTGTATAAACCTGCTCTGCAGATAATCCTCTGGCATATTCCTCTGCCTGCTCCCTGGTTTCATCCACAATCAGAATACTGCTGCACTTCTCGGCAATCTCATGTATCAGCAGTTTCGCCTCATTGGAAAAGACGACCGTATTATCTGATTTTACAATATCCATATCAAGCAGATCCGCTATCATATCATCAAGTTCTTTCATCCTCATCATCCCCTTTCTCCAGCCCATCCAATCTGCCGGATAAAACCAGTGCTGTGGCCTCAATCACAATGCTCATAAGCGTCATATCCAATTCATCCCATGGAATATTTCCTTTTGATTTCCGCTGCCCCGCATCCTTTTGCGTAGTCATTTTGATAAGATCATAAACATATTCTTTCAAAGATTGGACATTGCCTTTCTGCGCTCCATCCATTAGAAAATACCACATGGTATCTTTTATTTTATTTGCCGGATTTTCCTTCATATTTGCTCTCTGTATCCTCCTTCTCAATCCCGGCCATCCGGCCAATTTCCTCAATATGAAACCGATAATACTCTTTTCCGCTGACGGCTCCCCATTCCTCTTTTCCAGGTCCGATAGACAATTTGCACATAACCTCCACTTCCGGAGAATTATGTCCGTATCCATTCCGGAGAATAACCGGAAGCGCCTTGATTGTGCCCTGAGTTCTAAGCAACTCTAAAACGCTCTTAGTTACTTTTTCATCATTACCAGGAAACCCCAGCCAGTGTATAATCCTCACTGTCCAATATGGTTTTATTTCCCGGTATTCATCTTTTTTCTCCCCAGAAAGTATCATATTAAGCCACCTGCGCTCTATGGGAAGTATCAGCATATTTCACTCGCCTCCTTTGGTAAATGGTTTTCCTTTATCCTTCTCAGATTATCCAATGCCCTCTGCAGATCATCCTCTACACGCCCTAATTCTTTCGGATAGCTGCTGCTCAGAGCATCATCTAAATCCTTTAAGGAATCATCCATATTTCGGTACCAGCGCCACCCCAATATCTGATGCTTTTCCAGAATCTCCTCAATCTTGCGGAGCTGCTCAAGCTGTCCCTCCACATTGCTCAGGCGCTCAAGCCTCTCCTGACAATTTTTGAGATCCTTTGCCATCTTACTTCCGAAGTCTCTCCCTATCTTCCTCTTTTCGCTCTGATCCGCAAGATAATCTCTGGCATATTCTGCCCGATCCTCATAAAACGGTATCCGCTCCTGATCCAGCCGGCTGTAAATGATATATTTATAAACCCCCACCGGCTCCTCAATTTTCCGGTAAACCGCCCGTCTCTTTTTCAAGAGCTTTCCTGTTTCGGGATAATAGTAAATCAGTCCGACATTTTCTGGAATTTCATCCTTTGCCACCAGCCCCACCGGTACTACGAAATAAAATTCATTGCAGTATTGCAGATACAAATGCCATTTATTATCTCCAAGAAAATCGCTGCGGCTTACCTTTATTTCATAGCCGGTTATGCAGGGCGATGTATAACTTCTGGTCATTGCCAGCCCGTCAAACTTGAGCATCCCTTGCGGGTCCGGAAAGTATGTAGAACAGGTTTTACACTCCGTAAGGAAATAGTCCTTGGGATGATACTTAGCCAGTGCTTTCTTGATTTCTGTTGATGTTACCTTTGACATTAACCTCACCTCCCCCCTTTGTCCGAAAAGCAAAATATGAAATATGATTCCTTTACTTTATCTGTTACATCTTTCCAATTTTCATTGCCACATAGGAACACCCTGCTTGCCAAAATCTCCATAGCATAATCTAAAACATCTGCTTCTCTATGCAACCATGCACAATGTTCTCTGCAATAATCTGCAATTATCCCCAGTACATCCGATTCCTTATCGGCTTCTATGGCCTTAGATAATTCATTTCGCCATTGCTCCGGCGAAAGCATACCGGCATCTGTTTCATAGATTTCTGCATATCTGGTAACGGCTCTTCTGGTTCCTATCCTGGTAAGTTCATATGTCCCTGTCGGCATGGCCCTCCCAATCCTATGATGGATTTTATACTGTTCTACCATTTCTTCTCTCCTATTAAATCCAACTACCTTTTTATCAGCCTTATTCTCTTTCTATTTCTTCTGGCCCCATAATCAGACATAATAAATTCTGCGCATTCTTCTTTACTCTGATCCTGCTTCCGGCAATCTCCATCATATGCCCGGCAATCATCACAGTTGAAGCACGGCTCCTGCATCTCCCCGGGCTTAACTCTGTCCAGTGACTGCTCCGCATTATTCACGCAAAACTCGCATAGACAGTTGGCACATAGACATACTGGATCTTTTACCTTTTCAAACAGCTGTTCAAATTGTGTCCGGAGCGGTTCCTGAACATTTTCTGGTGGTTTCTCTATAAAATCAAATATATCCATCTGCCGATACATATTACCTCCCACCATGCACAGTATAAAATATTATGAGCCACTTTCCATCAAGGTACTAAGCTGATCTTCGAGACACATTCTGCGGTAATCATCGTAACAATCAGGACATATAAAATAATTACTTTCACGGAGAAAAGCCTCTCCCATTTCCATCATTTCTTCAAGATCATCATCCGTAAACTGCTCTCCACACAACGCACATTTCATATAATCATCTCCTTTAATCGCTGGATAAGAGAATGCCCTCGTTCAATTATGAGTTGCATTGAAATTCTCCATAGCCCACTTGTTCCCAGTTGCCGCTACTGCAAGCCGTGTTCGCTCCTGCGGTGTCAGAACTCCGTGCGGAACGCTGTCCAACGCTTCCATAGTTCCGCACCTATCACAGATCATGGTCTTATTGTCAATTCTCGATACGGCTAAGAGCCGATCAAATTTTCTGCCACATTTCGGACATATTTTCATACCAAACCTCCAAAATCTTCAAAACTCATCTGAATATTAGCCGGCTTAAAATTCATCCACAGCACCTCTTTTTTCTTAGAGCAGACCTGGGAATAACTCACATTCTCCCGCCGTTCCCATTTCCAAAGCATATCCTGATACAATTCCGTATCATATCCGCTTATCAGGACGGAACCCTTATGTCGAAGTAACACCTCCAGCAATTCCTCATGATCTTCCATGCTCATTTCACATCGATACTGCTTCCCATGCCTAGTTTCCAGCATATACGGAGGATCGCAGTATATCAGCACATTCTCATAATTGAAACGCTCGATCAGTTCCACTGCAGGCCTATTTTCAATCTGCACTCCACGCAGCCTCTCCGCTGCCTGCATAATTTTTTCTGGAAGATTGCACCAGTCCTGTGATGCATAGGAACGCTCCCTGCCCTGCACATCATTTTTCCAGCCCACTCGCTCCCCGGAAGTCCTGAAGCCATGCCCCATATTGAGACGTATGTAAAAATTCAGCGCCGCCTCGAATTTATCTTCCGGAATTTCCTCATATGCCTTTTCATATACCATCCTTGCATATGGTGTCATATAAACCATTTCTGCCAGCTTCTTTGGATCCTCTCTTATGCATTCAAAAAGATTTACTACATTTTTGTCCAGGTCGTTGACCGTTTCGATGTGCGATCTGGGCTTATTAAACAGGACGGCTCCGCTCCCGAAAAAAGGCTCCAAATAGCTGTGATGTTTCGGAAAAAACCTTATGATCCACTCAGACAGTGACCATTTACTTCCCGGATACTTTGCTATCGCTTTCATTGGCCTTACGCTCCCGGAGCCTCCCCTGCTTCTGCTGCCGCCTTTCGTATCTGTTTTAATGCCATCTGATACCCAATGGCCCACAAATACACACGTCCGCTGATCCGCTTCCCTATATGTGCAAATTCTGATTCCCACCACGGATCCGCATATTTCTCTGCAAGATCAACAAAGGCATCAGGATACGGAACATTTTCTCCAAAAGTCATTTCATCGCATAATCTGAGCATCTCTGCAAAATCTTTCTCAACCTCATCTGCTGATATTCCATAATTCCAATTTCCATCATCTTTCAGAAATTCTTCCTTTATGCCCTCAAGGTCTGACGCGATATCGCTCCATTGATAATCATATGTGTCGGAAGAACACTGGAATTTTCCCATGAAGTATGAGATATCATTGACATAACACGCCAGCTTATCCGGTGTTACATGATTGAACCAGCTGGCTATGCAGTCTCCCAAATCTCCGCTGACAATCAGATTTCCTTTCTGGCAATCCACAATATATCTGACCGCATACTCTCCGCTGCCGCTCTTATCCCTCCAATCCAAAATCAGGAAATCCTCATTTTCCAGTACCACCGTAGCTTTATGATCCTTAAATCTTCTCATGTATCTATTTTTTATGCTTTCGTCCATGTCTGCTCCTTTCCGGGCGGCCCAGCCGGCCGCCCTGGTTTATTTGTGTGATATCATTCCTTTCCGAGACCAATCGGAGTATCTGGCGCTAATTTATTGCCACCGGGAGAACGATTGTCTTAAAATCGCTGTCCTCGGCCTCGACAATCATAGGCATTTTCGGTCCTCCAAAGGAAACCCCGACATTCTCACAATCAAAAGCTTTCAGCGTTTCCAGTACCAGCCGGGCATCAAACCCTATTGTCAGCGCCTCTGCCATATCTTCCTGTAGTTCCACCGTTTCGTGATAGTCTGTAGTCTTGTCCTTAATACTCAGGCTCAAAGAATTTCCATCCAGTTCAAACCGGACCGGACATCTTTCCTCCGTACACATTTTCGCCCTTGTCATAGCATCCAGCAGCACCATTCTTGATACGACTGTATGTAAGGGCAGTTCCTTAAACATGGTCTGATACTTGAAATACTCTCCCTCGATCAACCGGGTGTATACCTCAAAATCTTCCGTGATGAATACCGCTCCCGTCTTGCTATGCCTGATCTGCACATCCCCCGACATTCCGAGAGATTTCAGCTTATCCACCGTGTTCTTGGGTATCAACAGTTCAAACTCGCCGCTGTACTCCACTTTATCCCATGCCAGCACATGGCCGTCCAGTCCGACAAAATTCAACTGTCCGCCGCTTGCCTGCAGACACATGGAGGACATTACAGGATTGGTGCCCTGCGCAGGCACTGCATAGGATACACGCTTTATGGATTCCAGAAGCATATCCGCCTTAATCGTCAGTTCGCTGCCCTCTTCCTGGGAGGCCGTTACCGGAAACTGAGCCGGATCCAATGTCTGATACTTGTTTTTAATCTTGTCAGCCTTAATTGTCATGATATGATTGGCGGCAACGGAGATCTCCATCTGCCCGTCCGGCAGATTATTGATCAGATCGAACGCCCTTTCCGGAATGATGAAGGATTCCCCCTCTGTGCCCTCTATCTTCGCCTTAACGGTCATTTCCATGTTGTTGGCGATTAAATAACCGTCCTGAACCAAAATGCCCTGTAAGACCGGCATGGGGGTTTTCTTCGGCACTACTCCTTTAATTTTGTTCAGCTTCTGCGCCAGTTCTGTTTTCTCTATTTTCATCTTTCAATTCCACTCCTTCCAAAATAAGTATCGTGCATTGCTTCTCCTGCAACCGGTATGGTTCCAGCTCTCGCTCCGTCATAAACTTATGCCCGAACAACTCTTTCATCTTTTTCCAGATATCCCAAGGAACTCTATAAAATTTCATCAGCCCCATGGATACCATCACATAACAATGAGCGCCAAACTTCTCATAGATATCAAGGCTTTCCCACTGGGTGTCCGTGACAACGTTCTGATTGATCCTATCAGAATCCGTATGTTTCGCCTCAAACATAATCCCGCTGCCATCACATAAAATGCCTTTATAATCCGGCTGCCCTTTCTTTTCATAATAACCACGGACAACTCCATTTGCGTCTTTGCCAGTGATGTGGAACGGCTCTGGCGTCTTTTCTATATGGGCCCAGCCGTTCCGCAGATAAAATTCACAGGCATTCGTAATCCAGCGTTCAAAGGCTTCGCCAGAAGCTTTGCTCCGCCTCCCAATCAGCTGCCGCCTCGGATCAGACATTAACCCATACCTCCAAATGCTTTTCGAGGATTGCCTGAATGCCCGCCAGCTTAGCCGCCCCGATTCCACTGACATTCCCAATCTCATTGATAATCTTCTCAATGCTGATTGATTTGTATTTAGGCGCCTGGGCCTTCCCCTGATTAAAGCCCTCGCTCCTGGCCTTTTCTACCCTATCCTCCACATAATGTACCAACTGCTTGTCAGTCATTTTCCGCATCTTCACAGCCTTTTCATGGATAATGCTTTCATCCGTTGTGCGCCTGCAGTTCCTTTTCTTTGCCATAGCAATCTTCCTTTCTTCTCTTGACACTCTTCCTATGGCTATGCCAGCGGTAATGTCGGCATAGCCCTCTCTGTTTCTGCCCCATCTACTCATCTGCATCACCGGGGCCTATCGTAATACTGTCCGCCAATTCTGCCAGCTGGGGAATATCCAGCCCCAGTTCTCGGCAGAATTTCTTAAAACATTCCTTGCACATAAATCCAAACTGTTTCGGCTGCTCTCCACGCCGGGATCTCGCCAGCAACGTGATCATGTCACTCTTTTTCAGCCGGGCCTTGCACTCAGCACAGACATCATACATTTTCGCTTCCATCTTCGGGCTTATTGCTGAATGTTGAAGCTGCTCCGGAAACTCCCTGCGCATACCCTCTTCCCCGACAATCGGAACCAGACTTTCTTTCATGAATACCGGTATCCCCGACTTATCACACCATGCCACGATATCCTCTATCCACTCCTTTTGAGGAATAATCCGGTTTTTTCTGCGCCCGGTCTCAGCGCCAATGATTATCCAGTCAGGGGAAAATTCATCCCACTCCCATATCTGGAACGGCGCATGGATCGGCTCGATGCTCCAGAATGTATTGTGCGCATTTGACACAAAACATTTGTCTTCCGGCCTGGTGAGCGTGGAGCCATACCACATATTCTTACCCGAAGGGAGTATCCCGGCTGCGTCTATGCGCTCATACCTTTCCGGATTCTTTGTGAGAAACAGGTAATTATGTATTGGATACTTCCGGCAGATACTGAATATCTCCGTAATCCATTCATCCGGTACCCAGCTTCCGAACACATCAGCCATGGCTCCCACAAAAATATTGTTTCTCATCTTTAGCTTTGCCGGAGTATCCAACCGGTACCGGTGCAGCGTAGGAGCAAACCCAAAGGGGTATACAAGCGGATTTCCGGTTTCGTTCAGCATGGGGGCATCCAACACATATAAATCTTCTCCCCCATCCGCCGCCGGCACCAGGGAGTAATCCTTTTTTGCCATCTTATTCAGCCTTACATCACCGGCAAACCGGGCAACCATGCGCCGGGCATAGCAGTATTCACAGTTATGCCGGCATCCCGTAATCGGATTTAATGTGTGATCACACCACTCGATTTTCGACCTGTTCATGCTTTCCTCCCCTTTCTGCAAATCCCATTTCCCTATCTTCCTTCCACTCAGTTCCTTTGAAGCTGACTTTCTGTCCGCACTGATCGCAGTATTTTGGCTGGTAATTCGGTCCTGCGTTCAGAACGCCTCCGCACCTTGGACATAAGTATTTCTCACATTCCGTAATAACAAATCCGTATTTCAGATACGTTTCTGTTCTCGCAGCCGGCTTTCTTGCTATGCCCTTCGGCATCCACACTTTTCTATGCATCTGCATCCTCCTCCCAAAATTCCACGAAATACATCGTCTGGCCCTTTCCGCCGGGCCGCTCCTTTCCAATTCTGGCCGCATATCCCGCTTTGATCAGGAGACAGCAAAGGGTATTCCGGTCTTCATCATTCAGCTTCATAAGCAGATTCCGTATCTTGTGCCTTGCCTTGTCCGCCATCTTATCCCGCCTTTCTCCGGTTTACCGGCTTTTCCTCATATTCCATCATTTTCTCCTGAAATATATTTACAAAAGCCTTGACCTCCGGTGTCATATCGCAATTTTTAAACCCCCGGCACTGAATCACCCGGCCTTTCCACTCCAGCGTGAAAAACGGCCGATCCGGTTCTGCTTCCAGACGGATAAAGAAAATCATGGTATCGCCTCTGGCTACTTTGTCCCGGTACGTTCCTACGCAATGGTGCAGCGTTTCTCCCTCTCTCTTCAATTCATCCAGTTCTTTCGGCAACCGGATGAACATGCCTTCGATCCTCAGATTCATGGCATCCACATCCGCCGTTTCCTTGCGGAGCTGCTTTAACAGCCTTTTAAACCTCTTTTCATCCTCTTTGGCCTGCTTATCCTTGAATCTGGTATACTCCTTTGACTTATCATCATGAGCTTTCTTGAAATCTCTGGGAAACAGGTTAAATTCATTCCGCATATCATACCCCATCTCTTCCATCCAACCGATATAATCAAAATAATCTCGGTCATGCTTGATCTTCTGTTTGCTGATATACTTATCTAATTTATAGATAGTGGTGTACCGCCGCATGTCAAGATACTTCCGGTACATCCTGCTATATCCGTCATCATGGATATAGCGCAGGATCTTAAAATCTTCCTGCCGGATTTCCCCAGCGTACTGTAATATTTCCACATCCCGCACAGACGGATCCGCAAGTTCCCGGAGCATATTGAACTGCAGCTTATTTATCCCCAGCGTTTCTAAAACCGTCCTTCCGTTCTTAAATTCCGGACAATTATGATCCTCCAGAACCGCTTTAGTTAATCTGTAAAACCCTATTTTCAGCAGCTGCTCCAGATACGGCTTTTCTCGATATGCGTTAAAATACCAGTCTATGCACCATGGTTTATTAAAGATCTGGCTGTCCTGCACCACTTTATCCACAAAGATATCAATGGCGCTATACTTCATGCATGTGCCGGACACTGTTTCCAGTAAATCCGTGTTGTAAAGAATAGTGCTTCTGGGGACAGCTATTTCAGAGGGTGGACAATAGCCGTAACTCCTGTCCTTGAAGTAGCACCACCGCAGCTCCGCAGAACTTTTAAACCGGCACCATTCAAAATCTATGGATTTCTTCGCATTGTGGATTGTCCGGAATTTCTCGTAGCTTTCTATTTTGGGGTTGCGAAAATCAATCCGAAAGTCTTTCGTGTGGCAGAAATACCTTACCAGTACCTCTTCCTTATATTTCTGGACCAATACACTCCATTCGATGGAAAAGAGGCTCTGTCTTCCCATTCCCTCACTCTTACACATCAGATAGCTATTGCAGTAAGGACACCGGACTGTTCTATTGTGCTTTACCTGATCTGTATCATTACATATCACAATTTTCTTATGATACAGGCCATCCTTCCGAAGTTCAAAATCATGCCCGCATTTTGTGCAATATGCCCTCTCTTTCGGCCTGCTGTAAAAAATATAGTTTTCATCGCTAAATACCGTCTCCTTTACAAACTGCTCATAATCAGCCGGAAGGGAGCCGAACTTTTCCATCTGCAGATCGATCTCTGCTTTTTCTCTTTTATGCCGCTCCTGCAGTTTCCACTCTTTGATTGAATCCTGATATTCATCAATCCGGTTCTCGACCTCGCTGTCTACAGCAGCGCCCCGGGCAATCGTCATTCTCTGATCGTCAATCCCGTGTTCTTTCCTGAAATCACGGAGAAAATCTAATATCGCTTCCCTTTCTCCGACAGTCGCTATAACAATATTTCCGCTGTCCTTATGCCAGTAAAGGTACCCTGTCAGATAATTAACCGCGCCAGTTTTCCATTTGGTCTTTTCCGTTGTCAGATCCTGGGAAATATAATCATCCATCTGGCAGAACGTGCGGAATTCCGGTTTTAATTCTGTTTTATTATTTCTGAAAAAATTGATGATCAGTGTATCAATTCCATTCACTTCCCGCCTGTCTGCCGTTGCCAAGTAACACATATTTGGCACAAGCAACGGCATCTCTTTATTTTTATCCGTAAGCGCCGGCCTTGGTATTGCCGACAGTGCTCTTTTATCCATATAACCGCCTCCTACATACCCATCATGGCGAACATATCCAGCTGTCCATCCATCTCTTTCCCATTTCTTTTAGGTTTTGGCGGCTCTTTTGGTGCTTCGACCTTTGACAGAGCCGGAGCCTTTTCTGCCTTATCGGTGGTGTTCTTTGTCCTCACCGCTTTTCTTTCCTCCGCAGATTTTGACTTTTTGGCCTTGGCCTCAGCTGCCTTTTTGGCTTTCTTCTCTTCCTCTGCCTTATCAGCCTTGTGATAATAGTCCTCAGCCCATTCATATACCACATCATCACGGACAGCGGCGCAATTCCCTTTTGCCTGCTTCCTCGCCTGAGAATAAATATAATCAAAGCATTTCTGCCAGGTCTTATGCTCCTGCGCCACATCCTCGGCCATTCCTTCATCCTCATTGCAACGCTTCAGGAGATATTCGATGATAGGATCTGCGAATGTGCTGTCTTTTGCCGATTCCCGTTCCTTTTCCAGCTTCTCCACGGCCCTTTGCCTGACGGTCTTAGCATTCTCTTCTTTGGCAGCCGCAATTTCCTCCGCGGTCGGTGCAGGCAATCCTGTAACGATCTCTTTCAAAGATGCTTTTCCCATAGGAATCACATCATCATCTGCTCCATTATCCGTAATGTCCTCCTCTTCCGCCTCTGCTCGCTCCGTCGGCGGAGCCTCGCCAGCCTCCGGATCTTCCTCCGTCTGCTCCACAACCGAATCGCCTTTCCCATCTTCACCATTTTCCTCTCCAGTATCCATACCCTCCGCCGCATCCACTGCACCGCTGTTCATCAGCCACTCATATTCCTTTTTCAGTCTCTCATTCGTCACATCAAAGATAGTGTCCCCTGCGGCGTCATAAAAGACCGTTACCTCCGGGCGTCTCAATGTCTTGTACGTCTCGCCCATCACGACAATATCAGGACTTTTATCCTCGGCATTATATCCGCTTCTCAGATACTCTTTTACAACCTGATCCCATGTCCATCCGTAGGCATTCTCTGCTGTGTTTTCGGCCGTGAAGTGTCTGACCTCCCTTTTCTCTTTTATGCAATCCCTGACTTTCTGCCATGTTTCCGACTGCAGAGCCTCTTTGCTCTTTTCCGACAGAGTTCCTTCAAATCCTTTGCTCTCCATACTGCGCCTCCTTTTCTTCAAAATCGAAAAACATATAAAAGTGCTCTTTTTCCACTGTTTTTTCGGTGGTTACGGTTCCACCCATACTTCCCAGCGAATGAAATATCTTTCGCCACTGCCATATGTCCGAATGGAACATTGGCATATACCACATCTCCTGCCCCTCGTTTTCCCTGGGGAATAACACCGTCCCGGTCAAAGGATTGGTGATTGTATTCCCTACGCAGATATAACCGGCGCACCCAAGGAGCGAAAGCTGGATATAGCACATCTGTGCCACCACCCGATCCACATCCTGCCCCACAAAAATCACATGGTTCTGAAAATTGTATTTGGATCTTTTCAGGGTATTTGCCGCCGCTATCAGTGTCGCCCCAGCGCCGCAGGCCGGATCGCAAATGGATATGTAGCCCTGTTCTTCAATCTGCCTGTCAACATTCCCCACGGTCATCTGGGACATCATTTTACACACGTTGTATGGGGTAAAAAACTGTCCTTTCCAGTGGTTTCCCAGGTTCAGGTTCATGTACATTTTTCCGAGGAAGTCCTGCTCCGGCTCATTTTCCAGGGCCATAACGATGATATGGAGTATCTCTGCCGGCGTCTCCACCGAGCCGAGCCTCTCTATGCACTGGGCATATTCCTTTTCCCTTGCCTCAAAATGTTTCGGTGTCCGATCTGTCACATTGCTTAAAGTACACGCTATTGCGCTGATTAGATCCGCCCATACCTGCCAAGAGCTTCTGGAATAGCAGAGCCGGTTGAATACATCCAGAAATTCCTTTTCGGTACCCTGTATGATTTCACTCCGCTTTGCTTTAGCCACCTAAAATCCTCCTTCTCGCCTCTTCAAATTTTTTTGCCCGTTCCTCCAGCTGCTCCTGCGTAAGATCCGCTCTGGGATCCGGTGGACGCTCCGTGGTCTCTATCCTCGGTACCGGTTTTTCTTCAATGGGCGGAATATACTGCTCTTGCAACAATGCCTTCCCCTTTGCCACAAATTCCGGCAACTGATTACTTTCTTGCAGAGCTCCGGCCTTGGCCTCGTATGCTTCCCTGAAATTCGCTCTGTCGGCCGCCTGATTTTCACTCAGGCACAGCCTGGTCCATCCAAGGTTCTTTACCACAGCCAAAGTCATTTCATCCATGGTTTCATAGGCTTCATGCGGGCGCTCCCGGCCATATGTGGATATCGCTTTCTGTACCACACCCCACGCCTCGTCAAAACTGAGTGCTGGCCGTCTGCACCGCTCCATACACAACTTTCGGATTTCTGCTATGTTCGGGGGAAATACATTGGTGCATATATGCTCCATAACGGCATTTTCAGCCACTTCGTAGGGGATATCTTTCAGCATCAGGTACCAGAAATCCATTGATGCCGAATCCTCCAGTATCCTTGATGCCGGATAAGCCGATTTAATCCCGATTGTCAATGTTGCAAACTGCTGTTTATCCATTGTTCGCCCACTCCCTCGCTCCTGCCGCAAACCGCTCTACCCCGGAAGCACCTGCCATTCCCTGGTTATATGCCGGTCTGTACCCCGGCGTTCCTCCGCGATCCTGCTCCTTTTGCAGCCATGTAGTGATAAATCGCGTGATCCCCCTTGCTGTCTTCCTCTTGGTCGGATTGGACAGCAGCCACCCTTTCATGTTCCGCAGGCACTGCATCACATCAACAGCCGGGTAAAGCGCCATCCACCCCTCCGCATCTCTCTGCGTGACAGGGTATTCTTCCCCGGTATTCAAGGGGAGCGTGATCACCGGCGGCTCCGCAGCTGCTTTCTGCTCGGAGCATATATCCGCATTGGATTCCGATTCGGATTTGGATTCCGATTGGATTGGATTACGGACGCATTTGTTGTCCGATGATTCCTTTTGCTGTCCTTTGCTGTCATTTGACAGCAAAAGTTCGCAATCGCATGTGTACCCCGGATATTTACTTTTCTGGTTACGGATCCTCTGATGTTCCGCCCAAGTTACCAATTGCAGGTACGGTCTTCCCTGTGCCTTATACACTCGGACCAAGCCTACCGCCGACAACTTATCAAGCGCCTTATCAATATCCTTTTCCGTAACATCCTTTAAGGGAAAGCATGAACCCTTGATTATCTTTGCCCTGCCGTCATATCTCCCAAAATCATCACAGATCACAATCAGCCTATAGAACAGAACTTCTTCAAACCAGGATAAGGAATCTATTTCTTCGCTTCTGCAAATGCTCTCTTTCAATATCCTGTTTGGCATCCCACCACTCCTTTCATTTCCGGAGAGCGTTTCCGCCCTCCGGCCTATTTCTAATAAATAACCTTGCTGCCCCTCTCAGTCTTTACGACATCCAAATTCTGGGGGAACCTGGCCTTCATGGTAGGATCGTGCGTGATTGCCATGATTTTAATGTTTCTGTACCGGCCCTGGATGGTTTCCAGTGCGTCACAGTATGCCTGAATCCCGTCCCCGTCCAAAAACGGCGGTTCGTCAATAAAGAGCATCCCTAGCTGGATCCCGGCAGATGATGACTTGATCTCCGCAAGGGCAAGGATAACTGAGAGGGAAGATTTTACCTTTTCACCTCCTGACTTCGACAGATACGGCAGTACGGATTTCCCATATTCCTCAATGAAAATATCCAGAGAAACCTTTTCCTTTCCGTTTTTCTGCATCCTTTCCAGCCGGAACTCCACACCCATTTTCCCGCCGGTCATCTGTCCCAAAATAGAATTGGATGTGGCCGTGAGCTGCGGGATAATGGAGCGGATAATCTGATGGGGGACACCGCTCTGGCTAAATGCAACTTTCAGGGCGTCATAATCTGCCGTTTCTTTTGCGTATTCCGTCTGCTTTTCCTGCAAAGCTACAATCTCCTTTTTCAGTTTGGAGATCTGATCTGATCTCTGCTGCAGAGCTCCGATCTTCATCTGCTTTTCCCGTACCAGGGCATTGATGGAATCCACTTCCACATTCATGCTGGTAACAATGCCGGCCAGTTCCTCTATGCCGCTCATGGCTTGCGCCTCTTTGTCTGCTTCGGCCTGTTTTTCACTGATTTCCGCCTCGATCTCTGCCATTTCCGCCGCCAGTTCAAGCACCCGGCCCATTGCCGTGGTCTTCCTTTCCTCTGCCACCGGAAGCTGCTTTTCTTTTTCAATCCACGGACCGAGCGCTGTGATCGCACTCAGCACCTGTGCATGTTCCTCCGATACCTTGGCGTACCGGTCGCGCTCCCGCTCGGCCTCTGTGCCCTTTAATTTGGCCTCTGCAAGCCTTTTTTCTGCCCCAAGTATATTTGACTGCAAATGCTGTATATCGGCTTCCAACAGGGCAATCTTGCCTTCCCGTTGGTTGATGGCTTCAAGCTTTGCCATGTAGGGCTTCAACTCGGCTATCCTCTTCGATACTGCCGCCACTCTCCCGGCATCAAAGGGCAGTCCGGCCAGCTGCTCTTCTAACTCGGCAACCCGCTGATTGAGGGGCGCCGCCTGCTCCCCATAGGCTCTCTCCAGTTCCGCATATCGTCCGGGATAATCTTCAAGGGCCTGTTTTGCGGAAATCGCATCCGCCAGAAATCCGCATTTGGCCTGGGATATATCCACGCATTCCACATTGGAGAGCAGCTCCGCTTTCTTTTTCAGTCCGTCCTCCCCGAACTGCAGACGCTTTACGTCCGAATCATGCCGTGTGGTGATCTGCTGTAAATCGTACCTTGCCTGCGTCAGCTGTTTCTCCACCGCCCGGTATGCCCTTTCCTGTTCATATGCCTCATCCAGCAATTTCTTCTGCCGTTCGTACTCTGCGACGTTTTCTTTGATGACCGTATCCTGATCGGAAGGCTGCGCCCACGACAACTCATTTTCCTTTTGCCTTACCCGCGCTTTAAAAGCCTCAATAGCCTCCTGCTCTGATGCGGCCTGCCTCGCAAAGCCTTCCGCCTCCCGTTTCTTTGCAGAATACAGTGCGGATTCACTGGCCAGATTTCTTTCACGCTCCATGAGGGCGTTATACTCTGCGACCTTCCCTTCGATTTCCTGCCGACTGTCAAGGATAACCGAACAACTGTCTATAATCGCCTGCTGAGTGGCTCTATTTTGGCCTGTAGCAGCCTTTTTACTCTGCAGAGTAGAAATAGCTGTCAACAACTTCGTCCGCCTTTCTGCGGCTTCCTGTTGGTTTGTCAGGAGAAGCTTATTTTTATCCCGCTCTGCGATCTTCGCCTGCAAGCTGCTCTCATATCCCGCCAGTTCCGTCCGGCAGTTCTCCAGTTCTTCATCCGGATTTCCAAAGCCGGATATCGTGCTCCTGTGGATCTCGACCTCCTGCTTCAGCTCACGGTTCTTTGCCCCATATACTTTTGCCTTATCCTGGGCGATCCTCTCCATGATTTGATAGACGCCCAGGCCGAGAAGCGTTCCGAGGACTTCCACCCGTTCCTCCGGCTTGGCCTGCAAGAAGAGCCCATACTGATCCTGCATGATCAGCGCACAGGACTTGAATGTGAAGCTATCCATACCGATGATATTCAAGATCTCCTGCTGGGTATCGTTTGCCCTTTCCTTTGAGCAGTCTTTCCATTCCCCTTCCATGAAACACGCAATATTCAGTGTTACCTTTCCGGAGCGGGCCCTGGTCCTTGTTACCCGATATTTCTTTTCCCCGATACGGAATGTGAACATAATGGCGCCGGACCGGACCGATTCATCATTCCGCAGCCAGGGGGATCTCCCAGTATCGTCCTTGATGATGCCCTCCCTCGGCTGCTCATAAAGGCAGTCAATTATGGCGTCCATGAACAGGCTGCTCTTCCCGGCTCCGTTCTGCCCATTGATGGTGCAGAATGTGATATCCTCAAAATTAAAGGTTTCATCCTCGTAGTTGCGGTAATTCTTGACTGAAATCTCCACCGGTTCAAATGTCCCGGTATTGGCCGCCGTTGGCATATTTGCCTCTGCCTCTGCGATAATGGGCCTTGCTTTCAGCACAAGCTCCTGCACCTTTTCCGGCTCTATCTGCTTCTCTTCAAGATATTTGATAAGATTGGCTTCCGGATCCGTGGCTCCGGCCAGCTCCGTCCGGTTTGCAAATTCATCTATTTTATCCGGGAGGATCTCCCATACCATGAAAGCCCCGTCTTCAATCAGCGTCCTCTCGATCAGCGCCTTATTCAGCGCTTTGCTGTTCTCCGCGGAGCAGCTATAATGGATCCGGACAATCCTATCTTTCACGGCCCCATTGTACCGCCAGTAATTGTATGCCACATCATCCATGTCTCCAAGATTGATCGCTGTGATATCCGTGTCAGTAAAATCAAAAGTGATGAATTCCCTGATCGGTGTCTTGAAAAACCGGCTGTCCCATCCCCCAAACGGCATATCCGTGTGGATCCAGAATCCCCGCTCCTGTCCTTCGTCATTGAAATTCATGGCATTTATGGCGCCGGAGTAAAACCAATACTGGTTCATCAGGTTCTGCGGTCTGTGGATATGTCCCAGGGCTACCAGGTCATACCCCGCCGCCAGCAGAGCTTCCTGGGGGATGATCGGCTCAAACTGCGTCAGCATCATCGTCTGCCCGCTTTCCGTATTGCATCCAGGGACGGTATAATGCGCCATAAGGATTTTTTTCTTACCAGGTCTGCACCGGACCCGCATTCCGGTAACGATATTGGAGAGTTCCTGCGTGAACACCTCATTTTCTTCCTCGCTGGAGAGGCCGGGGAACTTCGCCCGGTAAACTCCCCTGTCAAATCCCGGGAGGACCGCTATGTCAGCATCCTCAAATGCAAGGACCTCCGGCGTGGTGACAATATGCACATTCGGAACACCCTTGAACATTTCGGAGAGGACATTAAACTGTCCTGCTCCGTCATGGTTCGGCGTACCGCGCATGACCACTACCGCCTTAGAAACAGCCGCCAGCTCCTTGATATAGTGGATTGCCATAATGATCTCTTCACAGCATCTGTCAGACCAGAGCCGGCCAACGTGGAACACATCACCGGAAACCAGAGAGAAATCCGGATGTTCCTCCTTTGCCACTCTTATCAGTTCATCCATGCAGCGTTTCGTATCCTCTGTGCGGAGATTTACCCCATCCCTGACCGGGCTCCGGAACGTCCCGAAATGCCAGTCTGCCGTATGTAATATTTTCATAAGCTAAACGCCTCCTTTACCTCTTTCATTACCTCGATCATATGAGCCAGCTGCAGCTTCAGATTTTCAAAAACAGAATCCTCAATGCCGCAGAAATCTATCCCGTCACTGCCCCATTCCTCTCCGACAAAGAGAATGTTCCCCATGATCGGATGGCCGTGCCTGTCAGTTTCATAGAGATAACTGCCGACCGGATTCGGCTCGTTTTCCTTTAACAGCCCCTCCTCGTCAATCAGCATGCTTATACACTGCCCCAGCACTTTTGTCGGGCGGTTTTTCATATGCAGCTCTGTATACAATCTGCTCGGCATGATATGCTCATAAATATCGCAATGGTTCCCGATCAGTTCCCGCAGAAACCTGTTCTCCTCCGCATATCCCCCGGAAGGGAATTCATGCACTGTCAACTCAAGATCCGGTGAAATTTTAATCAGCTTCATCACTTCCCCGCTCCCTTCTGGCACTTCATGCAAAGCGGCCTCCCAAATTTATTAAGGGAATACCCATACACCCTTTCGTTGATCTCCGCTCTGCATTCATCACAGAAATATCCGCTGGATTCTTCGCGGGGCGTCTCTGTCTGCTGGGCCGGCGGCTCCCGGCGTTCTGAGGTCTCCTGTGGCGATGCCTGCCGGTATTCCTCCTGAATATCATCATCTTCTGTACTCCGCTCCGATGTAAAAGCCGGATTGCTCAGATTTTCCTCCAGATCAAAAGCCTCATGGACAGCGTCCTCGAAAATCCCCATAGAGCTGATTGCCGGCGGCGCTGCTGCCGCGCCGAACATATTCCCCATAGAATTCATTCCCTGCTGCAACATTGCCTGCCGCACAGTGGCATCCGAGTAATCCGGCGAGAATGTAACAGTGGGAACCGCAAACGGCTTTTTCAATTCGTTCAGCTGGTATGTACCTTTGATTCCCAGCAAAGCCCGGATAACCCGCAGGATTGCCCCCGTCTGTGCCTTTTCAGATGCCGTTTTCCTGAGAAGCGTCATGTTTACCAGAATGGAACGCTCAATGTATTTTTCCCGGTCACAGTCTGCAATCACATAATACTTTTCCGGTTTGTTCCATTTGTCCCGCTTCTCCGGATCCTCCCGCCATTCTCCTTTGAACATATCCGCTGCGGCCTTTGCCGCTCTCCAATCATGGATCCCCATAATGGATTTATCCATGAATTCGAGGCGGTATTTGGATTCTTCATCATCCAGACAGATCCGCTTCGTTTCTGCGTGTGTCTTGAAAGTCCCGTCCGGGAGCCGGAGTGCTCCATATGCCTTGCCGACATAAGTATTTGCATTTTCCCGAAAGACCGTTGTGTACTCCGGATGGAACTGGACGCCCGCCGCAGTCGCAAGCTTCATCAGGAGCGGCTTTGCCGGGGAGAAAACGTCTGCATAGATTGCTTTTCCGTTCCGATCCTCCCCGGTCTTGATATTTCCGACTTTAAAAATATCGCCGGAGTTCTCCGAGGTGTCGGCCACAACCTCCATGACCGTACATTTGTAAAAGGGATTGATCTGCACTGATGTAGCTGCCGGTATCAGCAGATTGCAGTTCTGGTATTTTGACTGGATTTCAGTCAATGCATAAGAATTGTCCATAGATTTTCCTCCATATCGTCATTGATTTATTTGCTAAATCATGCCCTGATATGGTTTTCCGTAGAAGCCGCCCCGACAATCTGCCGAGTGCTCTTTTCCCCATATTCTGCATGTTTATAGCCATTTTCATTGTCCTCTTTACCATATTGAAAAATTCCGCTTGCTTTATCCGGCAGGAACTGCTACAATATGGTTATCCGTAGGGGCGCTCTGGCAACTTGCCGAGTGCTCTTTTTCCATGTCACGCAGCGCCCTGCACAGATCCATCGTAAATTTTGAGAAAACAAGGCTCCTGACATACTCTTCCGTCAGCTTTACCAGATACCAGTGCTGCAACACCACCGGCCTCCGTTCCCGCTGATAGATATACTCCTGCTTGCGCCGGGCGCATTCCAAAGCCTCCCGGAGCTGTTCATCTGTTATTGCGAAGCCCAGCAGTTCCTCTACCTCCTGTCTTTTCACTTCCTGTTTCTGCATACATTTCATCCTCCAAAACATTCAAAAATATATTAATCAGCTTATAAGCTGCCCAGGCCATCATAGGGATAAAAAAGTACTCCCCTCCGATAGCATCATAGCCACGCTCCAGATAGGCATAGCGTATAGCCCATTTCCCGGCCATGTATGTAACTGCCACAACATAAACTGCCACAACGGCAAGCCGCCTGATCCACTTCCACCCGCTCATCTCCCGCCCTCCTTATCCGTGTAAAAATAATGATTGCCATGCTGGAAAAGAAACTCCAGATGTTCCTCATGCCAGGTGGATTCGCTTTCACTCTCAAAGTAGGTAGCGCCCATGCTTTCATCCCATCCATCCACTTCAATCAGGGAAAGAGCCAGCCAGCAATCGGCATCTGGCTCCACCCTGTCAAACCTTCCGCTGGCAACGGGGCTGAACTGCCTTGCCTGATAGATCACTTCTTCTACAGAATCAGGAAATCCACCGGCTTTCACACGGTTTAGAACCACCAGCATGACCAGCGCCTTCCCCTCCGTATCCTCACTTTCCGCCTCTGCCATAGCGATTTTGGCGAGAAGATAAGAATCCTCCAGGCTCAGGCTCTCGCTTTCCGTTTGTGGCGGTTCCTCTGTTGGCTCAGGCATTGAGACCGGTTCAACTGATAATCGCCTCTCCTTTTCTTTTATCACCGGCTCCTCCTGACAGATTACAGCTTGCAGTTCCTCCCTCTGCCCTACTGCCGGACTTGCGCCGGCCGTGTCCGCCGTACTTATAAATGCTGCTGCAGACAATGCTGCAAGCCCTGCCACAGCCCCCAGGCTAACAATAACTTTTGCTTTCACGGCGGACCTCCCCACTGTCGAACACAAAAGCAAGCTGTCTCGCCTTCGGCTCCATTTTCAAATGCCGGCTGAAAAACTCCTGTTTCTTTTCCGCTTCCTCCCGGCAATCGCACCTTTCGCCCGGATCCAGCGAAGCTCCGCAATCCGGACAGGTTCTGTAAAAAGCCATAGCGCACCTCCTATTCTTCAATCATGCACCGCTCCAAAAAATACTTTCGCGGTACTTTTCCCTGCGGATACGCCGGCGTCAGCTTGCCGGCTTCTATGAGTTCCTCCCTGAGCTTTCTTATCAGCTCATAGGCTTTGTTTTCTTTGCAACCGAGATACTCCATAACCTCTGTAACCCCGCAATAGTATTTGCCGGGGGAAGAGATTACGCCCGGCGCCGCTGCCAATGCTCCCATGCAATCCCTCCTTCCTACCATGTCGCACGGACAACATACGGATTATCATCAATCTCCGGATCGTAGTAATCAACCTGAACCGGGATGCCCGCGCGGACAGCATCAACAATTCCCTGCACTTCATCCAGCGTCCGCATCTCCGAGCGGGGCGGCGCCTCGATCTGCACCTCCAGCGCTCTCCGCAGATAGGCCATGGCACCTTTCAGGTAAAAGTCTCCATAGTGTGTGTGAAAGTGCATATCCCGCTGCACATCACCCATTCCCTGCCCTTGCAGTGCATAATGTTTTAGAAACCCCTTTACGATGGCGTCTTCGTCCAGATCGTCATGGGCCAAGTCAAATAGCCATGTTGCCTTATCTTCCAGCCAAACCTTTGCCATGGTCACACGCCCTCCTTTGATAAATCATGCTTAACCATCTGATCCAGTGTTACACCAAAGAAATCAGAGAGTTTTTTCCAGGTTCTCTATGGAAATACCACTTTTCCCAGTTTCTACAGCACATAGACTGCTTTTCCCACTAAACCCAAGGAAAACTGCCATATCTTCCTGCGTTATCTCTTGCCTCTTCCGCAAATACTTAATATTTGAAGCGTAAAGCGGCAATGGCGGTTTTAAATTTTTCAAAACCAATTCATCAAGCGTCACACCGAAGTACTCGGCCAGCCGGGCAATCATTTCTATATCTGGTTTCCTCTGGTCCTGCTCCCACATAGTTACTGCGCTTCCACTCAATCCAAAGATTTCAGCACATTCACGCTGGCTCAACCCTTTCTGCTCTCGCAAATACCTCAGATTTTGTGCTAAATACACCTTTCCACCTCCCGCTGTATATCCGCATTGGATTCCGATTCGGATTTGGATTCCGATTGGATTGGATTACGGACGCACTTGTCAGCAGTTGCTGTCAAATGTCCGCATATTGTAGGCAAGACATTACAGGTTTTTCTTTACCCACAGTTTGAGGCTCTGCGCTATCTGCTCCAGCTCCTCCAGATTTTCGAGCACCTTATTCAAATCTCCTTTTTCATCCTCGGAAATAACACCATCCTCTGTGATATCCAGTAACAGTTCCTTCGTTTCTCCGATTTTCCGAAATGTAGAAAGTGCCCTGATTGAGATCCTGTCAAGATCTGCCAGATCCGCTTTAGGCATCTCTCCACCGAGCGGACAAATATTCGTGCAGTAATAATTTTCCAGTTCCGGCGCATTATACAGATCCGCCATGAGATGTATTTCCTCCGGATAGGGATTGGCTATCCCGCTTTCGATTCTATAAAGACGCCCTCGGTCAATCGACATGATATCTGCCGCTCCCTCACGGCTGCTTAACTGCTCATTGTGTGTTGCCGCCGTGCAACGGGCCTTATAAAAGACATTGGAACTTGTCTTCGCTGCTACATTTGCCATTTTGTTTTTCACCTCCCAAATGTATAATCTACTTATATTTCATTTTGAAATGTTGAAAGGCAAGCAAAATCATCCAGAGACATTCCCAAGGCTTCAGCCAGTTTTTTGGCCATGGATAAATTCGGTCTTCTGGAGCCGTTCTCATATTGAGAAATCGTTGTTTGCTTTAATCCGACACGATTTGCGAGTTCTGTTTGAGATAAGCCTTTTTTCTCTCTGAATTCTTTAAGTGTCATGTTCTCACTCCCCTCTTATTTCGTTCTGAAATATAGATTATAGCAATCTGAAATATTTGTCAAGCATTTTTGCAAAAAATATTTCAATACGAAATTAGAAAATATTTCAATATGTGATATAATGATGCGTAGGAGGTTAAGTTATGCTTGGCAAACAGTTAAAATTGTTGAGAGAATCAAGACAAAAAAGCCAACAAGAAGTTTGTTCTGCACTAAATATAGAACAAAGTACTCTGGCAAACTACGAAAACGGAAAAAGGATACCAAAAATCGAAATTCTTATCAAAATTGCGGAATATTATCAATGCTCAGTAGATTTTTTGCTTGGAATTGAAAAATCTGGAAAAACTGATTATGCAAATTACCAGATGGATCCCCCGGAATTTGCCCTTGATTTCAAAATGAGGCTTCGGGATCTTATGGAAGAGCAAAAAATATCTGAAGAGGAATTTGCAAAGAGGACTGGTTTTAATTATGAGGAAAAGGATTCTTATCTATACGGTAATCGGATTCCCTCAATAGAGGACCTAATCAAGATTGCCGGCGCACTAAATGTATCAACGGACTACCTTTTGGATGTTTCAAAGAGGAAAAGAATCTCCGTAGAAGAAGAAATGCTCCTTCAATCATTCAACCGCTGTGATGATGAATGTAAAAAATATCTCTTAGCAAAGGCAGGTGTTTTGTGCGTAGAAGGTATCTCGGCAGTTGCAGCTGGCGAATACGGAAGATACGCCGACGAAGAAAAAAAATCCCGTCCTTCGAGTGGTACCGGAGGCATCGGGGCTTAAAAAAAATAGAAATTACCATATGTAGGAAGGTAGCTTTATGAAGTGTATAAAATGCGGTTCGGAATTAACAAGTGAAATGTTCGCATGCGGTATGTGCTTTTCCTGCGGATGCTCTATTTCAGAATCGGAAGAAGCCTTTAAAATTGAGCAGGCCCAACTAAAGGCCGAAGCCGATCTTGCGCTCCAGCAGCAGAAAGAGGAACAGGCACGGAAATCTCAGGAAGAACAGCGTATGTATGCTGAAAGATTCAAAAGCCATATGCTTACAACGGGGTTCTCTTTTGAGGGATATCGCATAGCTGAATACCTGGGCATTGTAACAGGCGAAACAGTAATGGGAACTGGATATTTTTCCGATATAGGTGCATCCATTTCAGATCTCTTTGGTGCCGAAGCATCTGAATATTCGGAAAAGCTACGATCCGCAAAGCAAGCAGTTTTGAAAATTATGATCAAAAATTCAACAGACTTAGGTGGAAATGCTATTATCGGAATTTCCTATGAACTTATGACTTTTTCTGGAAACATGATGGGAGTTTCTGTGACCGGCACATCTGTAAAGGTTAATAAATATTCGGATAATACATAGTATCATTCAGGAAGGAGGAAGCTGCCGTGCCGGCCTACAAGTATACCTTAAAAGACGGAAAAACCACACGCTGGTATGCCAACTTCTACTTCACGGACTGGACCGGCGAAAAGAAGCATATCTGCAAACGGGGCTTTAAGACACAGCGCGAGGCCAAAGAGTATGAGCGCTCATTCCTGGATCAGCAGAACAATACCAGTGATATCCTCTTTTCCTCCTTGGTGGAGAACTATCTGGAGGACATGTCGCACCGGTTGAAGCCTACCACAATGGAAAATAAGCGGTTCATCATAAAAGGGAAGCTGCTCCCCTACTTCGGAAATCTGAAAGTATGCGATATTGACACCATCAAGGTCCGAAAATGGCAGAACGAATTGATATCCTACCGGGATGAAGCCGGAACCCCTTTTTCCCAGACATATCTCAAGACCGTTAACAATCAGCTGTCCGCCATCATGAATTATGCCGTGGCCCATTACCGGCTCTCTGCTAATCCATGTCGGGCCGCCGGCAGCATGGGGAAGAGCCGGGCCGAGGAAATGAATATATGGACGCAGGCGCAGTACGAGCAGTTCTCCGCCGCTATACAAAAATCTTCTGTAAAGCTGGCCTTTGATGTGCTCTTTTACACTGGGATGCGGTCCGGGGAGCTGCTGGCCCTTACCCCTGCAGACATCCTCCCTTCAAAACGAATCGATATCAATAAAAATTATGCAAAAGTAAACGGGGAAGAATTATTCCTGGAGCCGAAGACGCCCAAGGCTAAAAGGTGTATATCCATACCCGATTTTCTATACGATGATATTCAGGAATACATGGCAAAGCTCTATGGGATTGAACAGGGGGACCGGATATTCTATTTCACAAAATCTGCCCTGGATAAAGAGATAAAGCGGATCGCCGCCAAAGTGGGGCTGCCAATTATAAGAGTCCACGATCTGAGGCACTCACACGCCAGTATGCTGATTGAAATGGGCTTTGCCCCATTGGAGATTGCGGACCGGCTGGGGCATGAATCCGTGAAGACCACACTGGATACCTATTCCCACCTTTACCCGGACAAAGATCAGCAGCTGGCAGATCGGCTCAATCAGTTCCGGCGGGCGATACCGCCGACAGAAGAAAATTCTTGAACTTTCCCGCAGATTGTGCTATTCTTTAGATAAAGAGAGGCGCCTGCTGGTAACAGACGCCCCACTGGAGCTACCGATAGACGGTTAGCCCGATTCATAAGTTTACAGCTATAGCCGCTTACCTTGTCACGGGAGGGCGGCTATTTCTGTGGCTTGTTACTATCTTTACCGAATGTATATCCGATACCAAAGCAGGTCAAGCCAAAACTTAACACTGCAATAAGTCCCAAAATATCCATATGGCTCAGCCCTCCTTTCCCAGATTCCCTTTCAGGTTTCTATGTAAACGGAGGGTCACAGTCCCTCCGGGGAGGGCTAACCGCCTACCATCCTGGTAGTCCCAAAGAGATGTTACCATATTTCGACAGGAAATTCAACTGCATCCATTTTCCGGGTAGGAAAAGTAGCTGGCTCTATTTTCAACATCATATCAACATCACAGAGATATGAAAAGGACTGGAAAACCCTTATTTTATCAGTTTTCCAGTCCAAATGTCCCCTATTCAAACTCGGCGTGTTCTTTGTTGTTCTTAACTGTATTTGTTTAAGTTTTATACAGATACACGCCCTTTTTTACATCAATTACACCATTTATTATGGCTTGCTGATTTTCTGTTGCCAAAATGTTGCCACGTACCTATTATAGCAAATCCCGGCAATTTAGCAACCCATCTTTGAAATGTTATGCAGTAAAAACCATTTATCAAAACAAGGTATGAAATATCGCTAAAGCCCATTTCCCATTCAAATTGCCTAATAAAGTAGAACTTACAAATGCACCAAAGGGTAACAAATATTAAGCAAATTCCATTTTCTCCTTAACCACCCTTAACACATGGTGCTAGCACCATGTCTTTCATACCGCTAAGAAGAAAAACTTACAAATTTCTTTCCATCAACAAAAAAGAATTACGATATGAAATTATATATCATATCAACCGTATCTGAAATGCTTAAGTTTTTGGTTAGTATCTTTTCAGGAATAATATGAATAAAATCATTTTCTTTCCACCATCTTCTCATGTCTTGTTCGCCAAAATCTGTCTTATTGGGCTTTGTTTCATGTCTCCGTAGCGTTTCTTCAAATGGTAAGTCATAATAAAAAGCAAATATATCTTTCCCATATTCTTGTACAGCCATTTCAAACAGAGGCATATAAACCTCCGTAGGAAGTATGCCTTCCAAAATTGTAATATCTGAATTTAGTCTGCCATACTTGAGTAACTGCATTATCAAAGGCAATGCTTCTACATCTTTAGCGTGTAATATTTGCCTTCGCACCATATCATGTGATATTAACATAGTGTTTCGCCCCAATTTTTCCTGCAATATTTTTGACACCGTAGTTTTTCCACTGCCCGAATTTCCTCTTAATATAATAAGCTTAGACATTATCATATTCCCCATTCATTATATAATTTCTAGTGCTACATCTTTTACATCGCCAAAAAAAGACAACAACAAATACTCTTTCTCAAAAATCACTAATTAACATAAGACATATCGCTTATTCTTTTGATAAATCTTTTCCTTTCATTATTTTCGAACATATAAGAAACTCCACCCGCTAATCCGAATATTTCACTTGTATTTATAGTTTCAATACTTAATCCAAGAAACATTGTATTGAAAACACTCAGCAGATCGCCATGCGAAACAATTATTATATTTTCATCATCACTTGCCATTACTTCATCAAAGAATGGTTGCAGTCTGTTCCACTCGTCTCTACGACTTTCCGCATCAGAGAATAATCTATCATCAATAGTTTTTTCTTGCATTTCAAGATTTTCACGAAGCCATTGAACTGATTTACCACAGCACTTGCCAAGATTTCTTTCTCGTAATTCAGTTCTTAAAATCGGGATTAAGCCTAAGTACTGACCAACAATGTCAGCCGTTTGTTTTGCGCGTAATAAATCAGATGAATACATCACAAACTCTGTTTCAGATAACTCTGTTTTTAACCTTTCTCCAATTCTATTTGCCTGCCCCACTCCTAATTCTGATAATTCCCAATCTGTCCAAGAACCAACCATACCATTTGTATGGTGAACTGATTGTGTATGCTGAATAGTGATAATTGTTTTCATGCACTTCCTCCTCCACAACACTTAATATTCTGCTTTGATTATAGCACTTCTTCTTTTTATTTGCCACAAAAATATAAGGCATAGCAACCGCCACGCCCCACATTTCTTATCGCTCCAACGATTTTTCTATTTTGTATTTCTGCCCTTTCAAATCGTTCTGTTTCTCATACAGATTATTGCGCTCTTTACAGAGTTCTTTCATACGCTCCAACTGCACCCGCACTCCCTCCCGGCAATCCGGCTCTATTTTTTTATATTCTCCGGTCAGATTGCGGATTGTATTATTGTTCTCCTTTATCTGTTCCGATAGACATACCCAGTCTATCAGATTTTGCACTTCCTTATCCGTTTCATAAAGGTCTGTATCTACTACAATTTTAGAACACAGACGTATCATTACTTTCTTTTCCATATCCGTCATATCCTATCAATCCCCCTTTCCTATCGGCTCATTTCAAAGGTACGTTTCGGGCGTTTATTTGCCTTTTCTGCCTGCTCTAATGCTTTTGACCGTTCCACTATCGACTGTACCTGTTCCGTGCCTAAATGACGCTCCAAACGCCCCAAATCAGACGCTTTTTCCTGCAATCGGTCTATGGTATCGTTCTGCTCCATGACCTTATCCGTCAAGCGGCTAATCTGTTTCTGCTGTCCGTCCACTTTGACGGTAAGCTTCCTGCCCTGCTCCGTAAGCTGTACACATTTGATAGTCAGATTTTTTACCACTTCTTTCAATCTCTCTACAAGCGGGAGTGCCTTTTTATCACGGTAATTTTTTGCGCTCATCAATGCTCCCGGCTCTGCCAACTGCCATTTCACATCTTCATCATAAGCGTGAATATTGCGCTCCATGACTTCCTTTGACTGTACCATTTGGTTAATGTCCTTCTGTAACTTTTTCTGCTGTTTCTCCAACTTTTCATTTTCGGATAACAGCTTTTCTTTATCCCCTGTCAGTGTTTCCGTCTGTTCTTTTAGAAAATGATTTGTAGCGGAAAGTTCTGATACTTCCTGTCGGATTGCTTCGCCCTCTTTCCGTATTTGCTCCGTTTCCCGTCCTGCCGCTATCTGCTGATAAAGAATGGAAGATAATTCCTCTTTACTGCCGGAGATTGTCTGTTCCAGCTCTGCAACCTCTTTTGCACGTTCCTTTTTCTCAAAATCCAAAACCGATAAATGCTTCTCATGTGTTCCCTTTTTCTCCCACTCAATATCATGCTTTAGCATAATCTCCGCAAGATGTTCTTTCTCTGCCGCTACCCACTGGTTACGTTCCGTTTCGCTCCTTGTGCCGCCTTTGAAGCCAAGTTCTGCCAGTGCCTTTTTTAATGACACCCTTGTTTCAAGCCCTCTCTTGCTTCCAGTCGTATAGGGTACGAAATCTATATGCAGATGCGGTGTGGCTTCGTCCATGTGGAGATAGGCAGAGAACACTCTCAATGTGGGATTGCGCCGCTGAAAGTCCTGCATATATTCATCAAGTATTTTCGCCGCAAGCTGTCCGTCCTCTGTCTTTGCCCCCATATCGTCCTTGTTGCCTATCTGCAAAATAATCTCATGGAATGGCTTCTCCTGTTTCCCGGAACAGATTTTCTCATAATAATCATTAATTATGCGGTCACTTCTGGTCTGCTTCTCGTTGTACTGGGCGAGTGCTTCATCAAATAATTCGTGGTATACGTCTTTGATATTTTCGTTGCAGTATTCCACATTCCGACAACTCCGCTCCGGGTCAGTGTTCTTTGCATGGAATTTTCTGCTGTTGTGGTTGACAGAGCCTTTCCCTGTCATAACGCTGATTGTCCGCTTCAATATATTTTCCTTTCTCCCTTATTGGGTAATGAGCACCGGATACGGCGCATAGCCTTTGTTACTTTCTGCGAAAGTAACGCAAAAGCACTTTCGACAGGCTACGCTCTATCAAAAGTGCCTTTGCGCCCTGCCGGGGGCAAGCTGTCCGTTGGACAGCATACCGTCCTTGCGGACGGTGAGCGGCTTTTCGCCGCCTTACTGCTCCCCCATGCGTCGGTTTGCGTCGATAGCGACGGTATTTTCTATACCGCCCCGCTATCAAAA
>OFFL01000231.1_pt1 | contig 66201 bp, 59 predicted proteins | sample 1521391 | NCBI WGS metagenome assembly OFFL01 (sample SAMEA3504082, study PRJEB24116) | mouse gut metagenome | biome: mouse gut; feature: mouse-associated habitat; material: faeces | place: Denmark | collected 2011
CACATATATTTTCTTATATGCAAATCTTTTTGGCAAGAGGTTTGTCAACAGCTCGATTATGTTCAAAAGTGAAAAGCCCTGCATATTTATCATACACAGAGCCTTTCTAATCTCTTTTTGTCCACTACATAGAGCGTTTTCTTTTTGTAAAACTCATTTTATAGAGTTATACCCGCCTTTCTTGCAAAGTCGACTTTTCTCCCAATAATTGCCGATTGTTTTTCTTTTGAAAGGCAGTTGAATACTTTCTCATAGATAATATTATCTAACTGCATTTTCTTTGCTGTCAAATACAGTGTCGTATTGAACCATTCCTGCCAAAGAGCATCAAACAATGCTCTGCTGTCCGTAAAAGTTGCATCTTCCTCAAAACCATGCGGCGGAGTATAGTATATGAGCATCACAAAACCATATCTGCCCACATCAACCACTACAATATCTGCCATCTCGTACAACTCCGCAAACGCATCAGCCACTTTTTGGCACTTTTCCCGTTCTTCCTCTGTGATATAAACCTGTTTTTCCATATTGATTTTACCTCCATGATTCAGATATAAACTATCTCATTTTTTACTATTTCCTCTGCCCGATACCGGATATTGTTCATTTTCCGAATCCATTCCCATTGATTTTTGGCTTTTAGCTCCTCGGTCACTCCTTCGGCAGTTCTCATCTGCTCCATGATAATATCTAACCGTTTCTCTGCCTGCTCATTCAAATCGGCAAGATATGTCCATAATTTACAAGTCAGTAATAATGCTGTATAACGTGCGGAATGTTCCTGCTTCAGATAATCCCGGTGCAGCCGACCAAAATACCCAATCGGACGATTTTCTTCCGGCAGTTTCAAATCAGGGATATAATAATCCCCTACCAGTATATAATCAATACCATTTTCTGTTATCCGTTTCTTTAGTTCACCCATGCTTTTCCTCCTGACATACTTTCATGCAGGTTGATTCAACCCATTATTCCCTTATGTTACTTTTTAGACGTACAGTATTGTACCAGATGAAAAGAAATAAAAAAGACATGATTAGCTGAATCGTCGGCTGATCGTGTCCCTGTTCTGTTTATTTTTGTATTGGGCAGCCAACTCTTCACAAATAAGTATGGCATATCTTTTCCGAGTTTCTGGTAATTTACCCCCATGCTGCGCTGGCTTCCCCGCGTGTCGGAGGTGTTGAAAAGGTCGATGGTTTCCTTTCCCAGCGTTTCCGAAATCTCTTTCAGGGTGCTGCGCTCCTTGCCGCCCAAAAACAGGACGCAGGAGCAGTTGCCGATGATGGTTTCCGCATGGTCTTTGTAGACGGCCTTTAACTGGCTCTGCGTCTGCACCACGATATGGGCGGAAATCTCGCGGCTTCGGATAACGGAAATCAGGTGCTGGAAGTTGGGGATTTTCTGGTTGGCAAACTCGTCCAGCAGGCAGGTAACATGGGTTTTCAGTGCGCCGCCGTTTTCCAGCGCCTTGTCGCACAGGACGTTGAACATCTGCGTATAAACCATCGCAGAAATGAAATTGAATGTCATATCCGTGTCGGACACGATACAGAACAGCGCCGTCTTGCGGTCGCCAATCTTTTCAAGTTCCAGTTCGTCGCCCTCCATCAGTTCCCGCACCTCCCGGATGTCAAAGGGAGCCATTCTTGCGCCGCAGCTAATCAGGATCGATTTTGCTGTTTTGCCCGCCGCCATTTTGTATTTCTTATACTGGCGCACCGCAAAATGTTGTGGGTCGCGTTTTTCCAGCGCGTCAAACATCAGGTCAACGGCGTTTTTGAAGTTTTCATCATCCTCCCGCACCTCGGACGCATTGAGCATTTCCAGCAGGGTGGTCATGTTTTTTTCTTCCTCCGGCGCTTCGTACCAGATGTAGGCGATCAGCGCCTGATAGTAGAGGGCTTCGGCTTTTGCCCAGAAATCTTCACCGCCCTTGCTGTCCTCGCCCTTGGTGTTCTCCATGATGCAGTTGACCAGCTTCAAAATGTCGTTCTCGCAGTAGATATAGCGGAATGGGTTGTACTTCATGGACTGCTTAAAATCAATCGTATTGAGTATTTTTATCTCATACCCGCCGCGCTGAAGCATTTTCCCACATTCCAGAACGACCGTGCCTTTTGGGTCAGTCACGATATAGCTGGCGTTCATCTGCATGAGGTTGGGCTTAATGTGGAAGCGGGTCTTGCCGGAGCCGGAACCGCCGATCACCAGCACATTTTTGTTGATATTGTACTTGGGGATTTTGTTTCTCCCCACCATGACGCGCTCTGTCTGCGTCAGGAGAATGTTCTGGTCGAATTGGGGATTGATGAAAGGCTTAATATCGTCGGAATTTCCCCAACGCGCCGAACCATACTCAACTCCGTGGCGGTATTTCTTGGCGTTTTTCGCCTTGAAATAAACCACGGCCCGGATAATGACTGCGCCGGCAGCGCCAAACAGCAGGTCGCGGGGGTGGAAGCTGGGCAGCGGGTTTTTGGAAATCAGCGCCCCCAGGCCCGATACCGCGCCCATTGCCTTTGTCACCATATCCGCGCCCTCTGCCAGCCGGCAGCCCTCCGCCACACGGTTGAAAAACCAGAAGATGAACACATAAGGCAGGTTAGGGAGCAGGATTTTCTTTACATCCAGTTTCACAGTTCAACGCCCCCTTTCTCCCGGTTTTTGGCGGTATCCCGCGTCAGGTTCTTTGCAATCTCCTTGAAATGGGAAAGCTGGCCTAACAGTGACGGCTTCTTCTGCGCGGAGCGGTTCAGGCTTTTCCCGGCATACTCGGCAAAGGCGGCGTTCAGTGCATCCGCGTCCCGTGCCTTGAAAAAGACAAGGTATTTCCCTTGCGCCGGGTCTTTTTTCAGCGCAAAGTCCACCCCGTATTTCCGCGCCACACGCTCAAAGGACTTGATATTTTTGCCGGTAATCTCAATGTTTTGAACGCCTGCGCCCTGGCTTACAAGCTGCTTTACGGTCTGCTTGCCGTGGTGGATTTTGGGGTTTTGGGCCTGCGCCAGATACTTCCGAATGGCCCATTTCAGCAGGCCGGCGGTCAGCCTGCCGCCTGCTTTGCCGACCTTGATGGTGAGAGCCACAGATTTTTCGCGTACTTCATCCTGCATGGTAAAACCTCCTCTCTTTGCAGGCTGGGACTAAACTGGTGTGCGCTAAGGCGGAACCAGCAGGCGGCGGAGCAGGTATTTCATGCGCCGGCCTCCTTTCCGCCCCACTTGGTCAGCACCACGGATTCGCCGCTTGCCATGCCGCCCCAAAGCCTGCCAGCGGTTTCGGCAAACTCGGCAGACGAAGCGCAGATGTGGTCTGTCCCCAGCATCATAAACTCGCCGGGGCTGGCAAAAAGGCGCTGAAACTCGGCTTGCCGGGCAGGGGAAAGGGAACAGAAGCCCTCCTCGTCTGAAAGCCCGCACAGCAGGAATGTACCGCTGATGCACTCGTTTACAAAGGGATTGCAGCGGTTGGGCGGCAGTCCCTGACGGTTAGCGTCCTCGTTGTAGAGCAGCATGACCCGATGGGGCAGGAAACAGCCCATTGCCAACTCGCCACCGACAAGCTGTGAAAAAGTTTCCAGCGAGTAGTCCACCCGCGCCGGCCTGGGCGGTCTGCCCGGTTCCACCACCAGAATGTTGATTTCATGTTCCATGCAAAAGTCCTCCTTTGGTTTGATTGATGTATTGCAAAGCGCCGGGCGGCTTAACCGTCCAGCAGCCCGTGCGCCATATCGTGGCTGACAAGGGATGTGTAATACTGCCCCATCGTGACGGGGGCGTTGTAGAGTGCTGCCAGCGTGTATGCCTTGATATTGCCAATTTTGGCAGTATTGCTTTTCAGGCTGTCCATGACGTAGCCAATATGTTCGCTGTTCAGCTTCAGGAACCGGCTTTTGACAACCTCGGTGGGTACTTCCTGCCCGCAGATACGGACAGATTGCCGTGTGGAGCAGCAGATTTCCAGCATTAACTCCACATAGCCGTCCAGCAAGTCCTTGTCCCAGGGGTTCCGTTCCAGAAGAATGTCATAGTCAATATTTTCTAAAATCAGTTCGCGGTAGCTTTCCATCTCATCCAATCCCATCCTGCGCGGAGCGCGTTTACCAGCAGGAGAAGAAACCGCTGAGGGGGTAGGGGGTGTGATGGATAGATCAGTATCGCTTTTTTCAGTTTTATTTATATCAGTATTATTAGGGGCGGAAATTCCGCACTCTTGACCGCTGGTTTTCAGGGGTGCAGACTGCGGTTTTTCAGCAGTCTTGACTGCGGCACTGTCAAGCGGTCTTGACTGCTGGTTTTCCGCAGTCTGAACCGGCGCAGAGTGTTCCGGCTCCAGAATGAAGTTCTTAACGTAAATCCGGGCGGGGTGTCCCTGGCCCTGCTTTTTCCGTTCCACAAGGCCGATGCCCTCCAATTCGCGGAACAGCTTCGTCGCCTTGTCCTTGCCGCAGTCCAGCATGGTCATGACTTCCTCCTGGGTGAAGTAGAGGAACACGCGCCCGTTATCGTCCAGCCAGCCATTGCGGGCAGACAGCCCCATGCGGTCAAGCAGCAGGCCATACAGCACCTTTGCTTCCAGCGATACGCCCTTGTAGCGGCGGTCGGTCAAAAGAATTTTCGGGATGCGGTAGAAGCTGTACTGGTCGGCTTCATTCCCGTAGTAGTAATTCAGATTCAAAGTTTCCGGCATTTTGAAAGCCTCCTGTCTAAATGAAAAAAGCCCTGGCGATCTACGTCACCAGGGCAGAGTTATCTATAAACAAAAAAGCCGCGCAGTAGCTGAACATCCGTCAGTTACTGTGCGGCTGATATGAATTAAAATCGGTATTACCGGGTTGCTGCCCGTTTGTCCTTTATGTGAAATGGTTCCTTATCACCTCCCAGTCTGCCCCCACCAAAGGGCGTATTGTAATGGAAAAAGAATGGTGGCAAATCCGAAAATCCTCTCTGATTAAGATTGCTCATGGATTTCTTCGTTTTCAGAAAACAACAACATATAGTGATATATACGTTTTTATTTCTGTATTTAGTGTCATATGCGCGCTTTACAACACCTGAGCAACCTTGGTAATAATGGGTTTTCCGATTTGTCCTTATTATACCGTAAGGGCACACCTACACAACAAACCTGTTATCAAACTCTTTCATCAGTTACGATGTGCTCTATCCCATAATGCTCTTTATTAAGATAATCTTTCATAAAACTTGGAAATGCCTTATATCGGTCTAAATCCTTTATCGGTATCCAATGCATTTCTTCTTTCACTCCATATGTTGTACTATTGCTGTGAAGTTCTTTCGTTCCTCTTGATTTCATTAGAAAATAGAAACTTATTTCATGGCAATTTAACCCCTTTAATGTTCCACTATTCTCATTGAAAAAATTTTCATGAATAACTGCTAAATGGTCTATCTCATAATGAACACCTGTTTCTTCGAAAACTTCGCGAAGAACCGCAGCCTCAGCGGTTTCGCCCATATGGACACCGCCACCGATGGAATATAAGTAATTTTCCTTCTCATTTCCTGCAAAAAGTACACAATCATTTTCTATAATAATTGCTGCTGCACGATATCTAAACCATTTACTTTCCTTAGTAAAACCACAATCATACATTTTCATTGGTTTTAAACCTCCACAAATGTTGATTTATCGCTGTTTACGACATTAAAATGATAGCACACAACCAACTAAAGCACAATGCTCTTACTCTATTTTTGCACACGTTGAACTGTAACCACGTTACTTTTCACACCCGCGCCATGCACTTGCTGCATGGCGTCGGAGCAAGCGCCAAAATGCGTGCTTTTTAGCATTTTGTGTGCATCAATTGTTGCAATTCACACCGAAATCGTTGTAAGTATATGTGAAATCTGGCGTAAGTGTGAATTGTAACTAACCACGATTCTGCTTCATACAAAGCAAAACTGACACGACTCCAAGCGCTATAAAGAAAAGCAGAAACCGCATATCTTCCATATTGGCCTGTATAGTCATAACAATGGTATTTTGCCAGCTATGAAAAAGCATACAAAGCAGCACGCTTCTTGTAAGTAAATAAATCGCTGAAAGGATAAATCCAGTAATGATGCCAATGATGGCATACATATAGAAATTTCCATTTGCCTGCATACTGCCCGAAATAAAAAAATACGGCAAGTGCCAGAGAACCCAAATTATACTGACACTGATGGAAGAAATCACAATGTTATACTTTTTATGAAAACATGGAAGCAAGTATCCGCGCCATCCAGCCTCCTCAAGCCCACCTCCTAGCAAAAACTGCCCAGCAAAGGTAACTGCAAACGTCTGTACAGAAAATTCTGCAGCTTCTACCTGAAAACAATAAAAATTGAAAAACTGTGCCGCAAACAAAATAAAAACGATAAAATACGAATATATTTTTGACGGTTCTCCAAGAAAAAATTTCCATAAAAATTTATCTGTAGTAAAATACTGTCCAAGCAAAAGCATCGCACAAAAAAGCGGTGAAGCATTTTCTATAAAATCTAAAAATGTGTAAATAATAATATGTGTGTCAGCATTTATTTTTGTCATAAATCCAGCACAACACCATGTAAGCATAAATGTCCCCATAATAAAAAGAACTGGCCTGTAAAGTATATCTGTTTTTTGATATTTGATTTGCATACGCTAATCCCCTCCTGTTTAATCGTTTCATTTTCAAGTATGTACTCTCACAATCTCAAGAATAATGAGACTTCAAAAGTATCATACTATTTTAAGGAGTGTTGGCAGTTGCCTGCCACCAACTTTCCTTGGAATTTTGTCAACAATTGGTTGCTTTTAGCGCAATTATTAATAATTAATAAACTATTAGCACTCTCTGTTGACGAGTGCTAATATCGGTGCTATAACATATATAGAACAAATAAAACAATAGCAGTAATTATATCTGCTGGATCGTAACGTTGCAAAAGCGCAACGATTTTAAAAAGGAGGAATTGTTTATGTTAATGCCTAGTATTTTTGGAGAAAATTTATTTGATGACTTTTTTGATGATTTTGCACGTCCGGCAAGAGCTCTTGCAAGATACAATACCCCGTCCGTAGCAGCTATGAAAACAGATATCAAAGAAAGCGATACTAGATACGAATTGGATATTGATCTTCCGGGCTACAAGAAAGAGAATGTCAAGGCAGAGCTAAAAAACGGATATCTGACTATCAGTGCCGAATCCAGACAGGATAATGATCAGAAAGATGAAACAGGAAAATATATCCGCCGTGAAAGATACTATGGAACATGCAGCAGAAGCTTTTATGTCGGTGAAGATGTTTTGCAGGAGGATATCAAGGCAAAATTTGAAGATGGTATCTTAAAAGTTGCCATTCCCAAAAAAGAAACAAAACCAGCAATCGAACAAAGCAAATATATCCCTATCGAAGGATAAACGGGCTGCCGGAAAATAATCATTTTTACTTTCTTGGCTCCAAAACAGAAGAGGAGTCTTACAGGAATCAATTATTATCGAATTCCTGTAAGACTCCTCTTCTGTTTATTTTCATGACCTTATTTTTACCAGAATTTCGTTTTGGATCATATATCAATTTGCATACTGCTCCAATGCGGAAAACGTCACGCTGTTGTTCCTGGCAAACAGCTTAACCGGCTTTCCGCTCACGCCGTACAGCCGGACTGTCAATGCCGCCATGCCGTCAATATAAAACACGCCCACAGACCCCTCCTGTATGTACGTAAAAGAATAGTCTTTTCCTGGCTCAAGGTGAATCTCTGTTTCCGCAATCGGCGTGGTTCCTTCATTAAATGAGAGCTGAAGGATGTTGTCATCCGGACAGATTGAGATCAGTTTGTATTTGTCAGCCTCGCCATTGTAGTCAAAGCAGAGCCCAAAGGAGCCGCTTCCCGAATATGTAAAGTTTCCTTTGAGCAGGAACCTTTCATAACAGGTGCACACATCGGCGTACTGATACGCATCCCCCGCCTCGACAGACATCTGCGTGTCGCCAGACAGCAGCTTGCGTTTGTTCTGAAACTGCTGCATAACCGCGTCTGCCGGAGCCAGCGCCAGGTCCCCGTTTTCTTTCTGGATGATCTTTTGTACGACCAGATTCCCCGCCCATGCCGAAACACTCCGTGTGGAGGTAGGGGATTCTGACCTTCTTGCCCAGCCTGCCATATACGCGTTTTCGCCATCCTCCACATGCTTTGCCGCATAAAACAGCTTTCCATCCAGGCGCTTTGCCTCGGAATAAGGTCCAAACTGCTCATCGGCGGAGGCGTACCAGAGCGTATCATCCTGCGCTGAGTACGTCAGATACCACTTATCACCTATTTTGAACGTATCGCTGCACTCCAGGTTCCAGAAATCCCCGACAGTATTGGTGAAAATAATACCATCGTACTGTGTTTCCTGCAGATCCGCGCTGACCGTATACTTCAAAATCCTTGCCACATTGTCTTTGGATGCTGTTATTGTCAGGGAAATGGTATCTGTATCCGAATCATAATAAGCCTGAGGATCTCTGAAATCATTTTTCTGTCCAAGCTCGTCAGGGGGCGTAATCTCCCAGCCTGCAATCTTGTGAAACGCTGTCAGATCATCGCTCTCGGCAACCATTATTTTTTCCTTGTATTCCGCATCGTCAGAGTCCGCATGACCCGTATAGAAGAAATAATACTTGCCGCCTGCCTTCACGACAGACCCCGTACCGATCCAGGCATCCTGCCCGGTGTCAGAAGCTTCGAGCACGACCTCGTCCTGCTCCGTATAGCTGACAAAATCCTTTGTTGTCGTAAGATATATGGAATGGTGGTAGGAATCACCACCGTCCTTCAGATAGTAAAAATAATACATTCCATCCTCATAATATGGCATGATATCCCCGACATACGGCTGAATTGAACCATCCTTGGCAGGCAGAAAAAATGTGCGGTACTCATACGCCTCCTCCTGACTCCCCGGTGTTGTCAGTTCGGAAAAGTCTTTATCCTTCACACCAGACTGCCCGCAGCTGCAGAGCAGAAAACTCATAGACAGGCATAGAATACTATATAATCTTTTGCGTATTCTTTTCATAGATTCATCAACGCCTCCACTTCCTCCTCCGATGGCATCACACGCAGCGCCACCACGTCATACTGTTTTTCTTTATTTTTATTATCCATTCCCATACCCTCCATCTGATGTTTACAATCCGTTATACCGCGCCAGCCGCAATGCGGTATGTTTCCTTACGCGGCTGTGCACATCATATCAGTCAGTTAGCTCATACTTGATAATATTCATCCGTACAGCGCCGTCCGCCGAGAAGGAAATACCATCTGCTTCCTGCTCCGTATAAATGGTTGCCGTCATCACCTGTTCTCCATCGTTGACAAATATCTCCGCACTGAAACGGTCTAAGATTATCCTGAGTTTCAACGCGCCATTTTTACTGTTGACAAGACTTCTGCGCTGGTGTATGATTGCTCTCCTCGAACCGGAAAACTTTCTGTCGATCTTTAGAATTGAATTTCTGGTATGAAAGCTTAGGGTTGTATGGCTTTTATCATTCTGCGCAAAATTCAGTATAAACTCATGATAGACTTCCTGCCCTTCTTCCGGTCTGATCGTCAGCTCCATGTCAACCCTCCGACCGCAGATTCCATCCAAACGAATCTGCTCAGAGACCAGCACATTTTGGTAATCTACCCGGTTACGGCGCAGCTGGTCCAGTTCTCGTATTGGGGTCTGGTACAGCCTTCCGTTCTTGATATGCAGCTCCCTTGGAAGACTCATCTGCCCAAACCACGATACATTCTGTGCTCGAAAATTACAAGTGTCCCAGTTCTGCATCCATCCGATCATAATGCGGCGTCCATCCGGCGTCAGCACTGTCTGAGGCGCATAAAAATCAATACCATAATCAATCGACTGATCATGCCGTTCCGTGAATGTGTCTGTCTTTTCATCATAATCACCAATCAGGCAGAGTGTCCCGTTTCCGTTATGATACTCAAATCCCTCAGGAAGCATATCCTGCGGACTGACAAGCAGTACTGCACTGCCGTCGAGCACGAAGAAATCCGGACATTCCCACATAAGTCCAAAGCGGTTGTTGTTTTTTGCGAACACCTTCTCATATTTCCATGAAAAACAATCAGGGCTGGAAAACAAAAGGATCTGTCCACTTCCGTCCGCAGGCCTGTTTCCGACGATACAGCGGTAGGATCCATCTTCCTTCTGCCATATTTTGGGATCGCGGAAATCCTGCCTGCTAAAGCCTTCGGGCAAATCTTTTGCATCAATTACCGGATTGTTCTCACTTTTCTCATAATCCACGCCATCTCCCACTGCAATACACTGGTTCTGCCAGTCAACAACCGCGCCGTTTTTGTGACGCTCCTGCACCACACCGGTATACATCAGAAGCTGCCTGCCATCCGGCAGCGTCGCAGCGCTTCCTGAAAAACATCCGTCCCTGTCATACGACTCGTCCGGCGCAAGCGCCGCCGGCAGGTACTCCCAGTGCAGCAAATCCTCACTCACCGCATGCCCCCAGTGCATGGAATTCCAGTGGGAATCATAGGGATAATATTGATAAAACATATGGTACTTTCCTTTGTAATAAGAAAATCCATTTGGATCGTTCATCCAGCCGGTACGCACAGACAAATGAAACTCTGGTCTGTGGTCAGCAGGTATCATTTTTTCTGAAGCTTCTTCGTATTTGCGCGCTTCCCGCAATGTCTGACTGTTCATAACCAATCACCTGTTTACCTTTCATTTACATTTTTTATTTTCTTAAAAAAGCTGGCTGTACAGCCAGCTCTTTTAAGCCTGATATCATCAATTTTATTCATAGTAAGCGTCAAGATACTTCTGGAAAATTGCAAGCATATCCTCAAGGCCGTATGCATCAAGACTCTTGATATACTCATCCCAGTCTGCATCCGTAAAACCATTCATAATCCAGTCAGAGCGCTTCGCATTAATCGTCTTTGTAATATCGGTCTGCAGATTTGAAAGCTCCTCTGTATCCTCCTGGCTCATAAACACATTTGGATAGACATATTGGGTGTTCATATCTGGTGTGTAGTAGTCCTTGATCCAGTCCAGTCTATACTGCGCGTCGTCTGGGCAGGTAACATATACACCGTAGTACTCATCCAGGATTGCCAGCGGTCCATTGACACTCTCCGCCTCTCTTACTTCCACAGGGGAAGCGTCTCCAAGCGGCGCATGCTGCAGCATATCGTCTCCGTTTTCATTCTTTCCAAGCACGAAGATATCAAAGTCATCGTCCTCGCCATAAGTACCCCAGTTATTCTGCGGGGACTGGAACGGGTCGTACATCTGGTCGAGCCATGCGCACACAAGCGCGGGATTCTTTGCGACAGCCGTCACAACACAGCGTCCGCGGTCATAGCCGCTGGTAAAAGAACCGTTCTCAGGCGTAATGTTTCTGACATCTGCAGTCAGCGCAGGAAGCGGCACCCAGCCGTTGAAATCATCAATAATATTAGCATTATCCCAGCTGAAGCATACGCCATAACGTCCCGATTTCCCCTTTGACACATACGTAGACCATTCTTGTGTAAATGCCTCCGGATCAATTAATCCTTCTTCATAGAGCTTGTGCAACCATGCGATGCCATCCTTAAAACCCTGCTGTGTGGCAGTGCAGATTACCTTCTTGTCATCTGTTACCGCAATGTGCCTTCCCTGATCGCAATCTCCATAACCTTCGCCAAATCCATTTATTAAAATAGCAGGATCCTGATTTCCATCATTTACAATGCATGACATCGGAATAATACTCCCGTCAATCTTAAATTCCGCTTGCAGTTCGGAAGCATGGTCACGGAAGGCAATTAATGTCTGTTCAAACTCGTCAACTGTTGTCGGAATCTCCAATCCGAGGAAATCAAGCCACTTTTTATTAATAAAGCTCATATCTCCTACCGTCTGGATTGCCGTTTTCTCAGAGCCAAGCTGTTCTATCCATGGAAGTGCCCAGATATGCCCATTTGCATCTGTACTCATTTTCCTGTATTCAGGATACTTGTCAAATACAGCCTTTAAATTCGGCATATAAGCATCAATATATTCCTCCAACGGAATGATAACGCCTTGGTCAGCGTATCGAAGCAAATCATTATCGCCAAATCCTGCGGAGAAAATAAAATCTGTCAATGTGTTTGTATCTGCCATTGCCAGTGTGATTTTTTCTCCCCACTGATCCCCCTGAATTGCCTTCCATTCAATCTCCACATTGGTTTTTTCCTGCAGGCGCTTAAAGATAGTACGTTTGTTTGGATCTGACTCTGTATTTGCCGGATACTGTGTCATTCCGGTCAAAGTTGCTTTTTCAGCCAGCGGGAATTGAAGATCCGCCACATCAACTTCCTGCATCTCTCCGGTATTCAGCGATGTATCCGATTTGTTCCCACCACATGCTGTCAGGCAGGACAGCATACTTGCTGCCAATGCAAGAACCATTACCCGTTTTGCTAACTTATTTTTCATAACTGCTCTCCTTTTCTTTTATCAATTCTATCTATAATTTTACACCAACTCCCATGCCGCGGCTCCACCGCGACTCGAATCTAGATGAAGAATGCCGCTTTTTGGCATTCTTCGGTGTGAGACTTAGAACTTCTTTACGAAGCAGCCTTTGCTGCGAGTGATTAGAAGTTCTTCTCACACTAACCTTTCACAGAACCTGCCATAATACCGCTGTCAAAATACTTCTGGAAGAATGGGTACATAACAAGCAGTGGGAGGCTCGATATAATAATGGTTGCATATTTGAGCAGCTCACTGAGCTGCGCGCGCTCTGCGGTACTCTGCATATCTGAAATCATTCCCTCGTCAGGCTTACTCTGAATCAAGATTGCGCGGAGTACGAGCTGCAGGGGCTGTTTGGAAGCTTCATCCAAGTAAATCATTGCATCAAAATAGCTGTTCCACATCCCTACAAACTGCCACAAGGATAGTGTCGCAATGATGGGCGTACACACTGGAAGCAGAATTTTGAAAAAGAATGTCAACTCATTTGCACCATCCACATCAGCAGCTTCCCTAAGCTCTCCTGGAATACCCTGATAATAAGTTCTCGCAATAATCATATTCCAGACACTGAACGCTCCCGGAAGAATAATCGCCCACATACTGTTTTTCAAACCCATATCGCTGATCAACAGATAAGTCGGTATCAAACCGCCTCCAAAGAACATGGTAATCACAAAAATTACATTAAAGAACTTCTTTCCTCTGAAATCCGGCCTTGACATAGGGTAAGCTGCTAGCATGGTAATTAGAACCGAAACAAAAGTAAATACCACGGAATAGATAACTGCATTTTTAAAACCAACCCATATCTGATTATTGGTCATAACACGCTCATATGCAGTCAGTGTCCACTTGCTGAAATCAAAGGTAATTCCCTTGTTCTGCAATGTAACAGGATCAATAAATGACGCAACGATAATATAAATCATGGGAACAATGATTGCAACGACAAACAATCCAAGCAATATGTAGCCTACTGTCAGTAATGCTTTATCCTGCAAAGAATATCTGGCAAATTTACTTTTCTTTTTCATACTGTTCCTCCTTATATCCCTTGACCATCATTCATTTTTGCAACAATCTTGTTCACGGCAACCAGAAGGATTACATTGATGACTGTGTTAAATAATCCCACCGCGGTTGAAAAACTGTAATCGCCGCTAATAAGACCTTTCTTGTATACATAAGTTGCAATAATTTCTGATGATGCAAGGTTCAAATCAGTCTGCAGTGCATACGCCTTCTCAAATCCAACGCTCATAATATTGCCCGCTTGCATAATAAACTGGATGACTACTGTGCTCTTGATGGCAGGCCACTCCACAGCCTTGATCTGCTGGAAGATGTTTGCTCCATCAATCACTGCAGCTTCTTTTAATTCTGTGCTTGCGTTTGACAGCGCCGCCGTATAAATAATAGAACCCCAGCCTGCGCCCTGCCAGATTCCGCTGGCGATATAGATTGTACGCCAAGCCTCCGGCATAGTCATAAAGTTAATCTGCGCACCAAGCAGCAAGTTTACAGGGCCTGTAACAGATAAGAAAATCCTGACAATACCGCAAAGTACAATGACGGAAATAAAGTTCGGCATATACAACGCCAACTGGATTTTCTTCTTGACACCTGTACGCTCGATCCTGTTGAGCAGAAATGCCAGAAGGATTGGAACCGGAAATCCCCACAGCATACCATAGACGCTTAGCTTTATGGTATTTCCCAGATAACTTAGGAAATCGGGCGATGACAAGAAACGCTGAAAATGCTTGAACCCTACCCACTCGCTTCCCAGTATGCCCTTGATTGGATTATACTTTTCAAAAGCGATCAATATACCCCCCATTGGTATGTATCGAAAGATAATCGTCAATGCCAGTGCCGGGAGCAGGAAGAATAGATACAACTGCCAGTGCTGAACAACATAGATAAGCGAGTTGTGCAGATCGGCATTTTTCTTGTTTGCAGTAACAGTTTTTGTTTTGCCCATCGTTTACTCCTTTCTTATAATCAATTCTTGTTAAAAGCTACATTTGGTTCTTTAGTTGTGCAAATGTAAAAATCGCGATTTATATCTGTAAATACAAATTACCATATTTTTTACATTTGGTCAATAGATTTTTTACAATTTCACTTAATTTTTTTTATACTTTTTACATTTGCATTTATATTTGCCCATTTTATCTTTTCTTTTTCTTCTTTTTTTTGGAAATTTGTCTTTTTTACCATTTTTACATTTGACACATTTAAAATTTTACATTATAATATAATTAACTATTTGAGAAAATAGTTCCTTTCGAAATTGTACATTGGATGCGCATTTATAATGTTTGTCCATTTATACCATTCATATAATGCTATGGACATCACTTTTCTAAAGGAAATAACAGATTGAAAATCATAATGGAAAAAATATTTCAAATTAAAAGTATCATAGATCAAAAACATTATATTAAAGAAAGGATGTGATCTTCCATGGCTGACCGTGTCACCATACAAGATATCGCAGATGCGCTGGGTGTTTCCCGTAACACCGTATCCAAAGCCATCAACAATACCGGACTGCTCGCTGATACCACTCGAGAGCGCGTTTTAAAAAAGGCAATGGAAATGGGTTATAAACAATTTTCCTATGTAACTATCTATGGAACAGCCAAACCTAAAACAGTGCTCCCATTAGAAACAGAAAAACAGCAGATATCGCTGTTTACATCGAATTTTATCAGCAGTTCCCACTTTGCTTCCACCATGCTCGACAAATTCCAGCGGGAACTCTCCGCGCTTGGGTACAGCTTCACCATGCACAGGCTGCAGGAACACGAGATTGAAAGCTTATCTCTTCCCAGTTCTTACAATAAAGAACAGACTGCTGGCATAATCTGTGTTGAGATGTTTAACAAAAATTACTGCCATATGCTCTGTGATCTTGATACTCCAACGCTCTTTGTTGATTCGCCTGTGATGGACTTGGACAAACCATTAAAGTCCGACTGCCTTTATATGGATAACCAGACTGGTATCGGTTGTTTTGTGCGCGAAATGATTCGCCGGGGAAAGAAGCGGATTGGATTTATCGGCGATATTATGCACTGCCAGTCCTTTTATGAGCGCTTTCTTGGATATCGCAATGCCATGTATCTCTCCGGGCTGCCCTGTCCTGAAGAATACTGCATTACCAAAAACAAAGAAGGCGCCAAAATTCCAGGATATGAGGCATACCGCCAATACATTAAGGAAGAAATCCAGAAATTAAACGAACTGCCAGATGTATTCCTATGTGCAAACGACTTTGCCGCTATCGACACCATGTATGTGTTTAAAGAACTTGGCATTCGTGTGCCACAGGATGTTTATCTGTGCGGGTTTGATGATTCTCCTGAATCACATGTAACCTCCCCCACGCTGACTACAATCCATATCCACAGCCAGATTATGGGATTTTCTGCAGTACACCTGCTTATGTCGCGAATCAAGGAACCCGCCCTGAACTTCCGCAGAATCTATACAGAAACCAGCCTGATTTACAGGGAGTCAACCGAAGATTAAAGCATGCAAAGATTTTCTAAGCCCGCAAAGTACGCGGACTAAGAAAATCTAAATTGCACGCAGGAAGAATGCCAAGAGCAGGCATTCTTCTCATGAATTGTTTGTGCTGCTGACGCAGCAAGGGCAGCGTTCTTCATAGTTTGTTTGTGCTGCTGAGGCGGCATGACGGAAAGTGTGTAAAGAATGAAGTATAATATAGAAGGGAGAAGTTTTTATGCACAATATCTTAAACCCCGAAGGTCCGTTTATGTCTTTCATTACCAAGATCACTTACAGTGCCTATCTGAATCTATTGTGGCTGGTCTGCTGCCTGCCCATTGTCACCATTGGCGCTTCGACAACCGCACTGTTCTATGTAACCCTAAAAGTTGCCAGAAACGAGGAAGGAAGCCTGACAAAAGCATTTTTCCACTCCTTTAAGGAAAATTTCAGACAGGGCACAATTATCTGGCTAATCCTTCTTACCGTGGGTATCGTTCTCGGAGTTGACGGTTATATATTTTATCACATGCGCTTTGAAAATGCCTTCTGGACTGTTGCCACGGCTGTTTTTCTCATCGCTGCAGCTGCGTATGCCATCATTCTGATGTATATCTTCCCGCTGCTCGCCCGCTTTGACAACACCATCAGAACAATGTTCAAAAACGCCATCATGCTTGGCATGCGCTTTCTGCTCTGCACAGTTGTTATGGCTGTCATATACTTTGCCATGGTATTCGTCATCATCAATATTTTCACGCCGATGATTATTTTCGGTGAGGGACTTTGCGCACTGCTCTGCTCCTACCTGCTCTCCAACATCCTGCTGCTCTGTCAGGAAAAACAGGAAGAAACCACTCAGACCAGCGAATCCGCCAATACAAAAGAAACTACTGAAATCATTGAATCCGCTAAAATAAAGGAACATGAAATCTTATGAAAACAATTCGCGATGAAAATCTCAAAACGTTGAAAGGCAGGGCAAAAATACAGTATATCTGGGATTACTACAAGTTTCCGCTCACAATACTCGGTATACTGCTATATATCACTGCCTATATCCTGTATGGTCATATTTCAGCCAAGAATTCTGTGCTCTATGTCGCACTTGTCAATGTGAATGCCGGAGAAATACTGACAGAAGGACTCAGCAGGGATTTTTTAAACTACATGAACCTAGATTCATCCAAAAACAAAATAGAATTATATAGCGGACTGTACCTGACAGATGACGAGCTGAACGAAAACATCCAGTACGCCTATGCATCACGCATAAAAATCCTTGCCATGATTGACGGGGAACTGCTCGATGTTGTCCTAATGAATCAAGAAGCGTTTGATGCGTTTTCCCAAAACGGCTACTTGTATGATCTTGAAGAATTACTTCCACAGATGGACTCCAACTTATATGACACCATAACTCCGGACCTAGCCACCAATATTGTCATTCTTGATGACAACCAAGAAGAACTTATGTTTGATACATCCGCATCATACTATGCAGTGACCGAGGAACACTATTACGGCATCGACCTGTCGCGCACAAGTCTGATTGGCAGCGCCGGATTTGCAGAACCTGTCTATCTTGGCATTATTGCAAATTCACCGCGTATGGACAACGCGGTGAACTATTTAAAATACTTATACAACTATGAATCGTTAGAAAGGGATATCCCATGAAAACAGAAATCTCCAATCCGACAATGAAAGACGCGGCAAGGACCTCGTTTTATTTATATTACTCTACCAATCTCACGCTTGCCCCTTGCTTTAGCTGCTCCGAACAAAACGTAACAATCTGTGTATCGCTCCCTACGGTTCCTGGCTGTAATGCTGCAAACATATCATTCTGATCTGCAACTCGTACTTTAATTTTTTCAACATAAAATTCCTTACCCAAAATACCTGTTTTTTCATTTAATGTATAAATATAATACACACCCTTTTCGTCGTAAAGCGCTTCTATTGGAATAATTGAATTGTGCAGTTCTCCCTGAATTGCTTTGTAAACACTTCCACCCGCTCCAGGCTGTCCGGTTTTTTCAGGCAGTCGGCAAATAATATCATATCCGCCTGCTGCCCCTTCTGTCAGATAATCCACTGTCGCTTCCAACTCGGCGCTGCCTGTCATACTTGTTCCATCGATTTTCAGCTCAACACTGTCGCCCAATTTCAAATATTTTCCTTGTTCATTTGTAATGCTAAATTTAAACTGGCAAGGTGCGTCCGCATCTGTCAGCAGCAACGCTGCTGTATCCGTCGTCCGTCCCCCTACCTGAATTTGAATTTTTGATACAAAACCATTCTTTTGCGCAAGAATTTCGCCATTTTTCTTTTTCAGAGATTTTAAATCATCAATCTGAGACTGTAATTGTCCGATTTCTAAGGCATAGATTGACGCTGTAGAGTCCGCTGGACTCAAAACTTCCGCACTCGCAATTGCCCGCATCTTTTGGCGGAGTGTATTTTCTCTTGCAAACCTTGCATCTTCCAAACTGCATTTTGCCGCCCATACAGCATCTTCTAAACTAGATTTTTTCTGCTGCCAACTATCATACTCCATTTCCTCTGCTGAATAATCTGGCTGAGAAACCATATCTCTCTCATGCTCCGTTAGTAAATCCTTCAATACAATTAACTCCTGGTTTGCATTTTTAATTGCTTTTTGCAGCTTCTCTTTTTTTGTATTTTGTGCATCTTTATTATCAGAATTTGCCTCACCTATTGTCTGCATAGAATCTGTTTTTTGCTGCTCATTCTGTTCTTTGCTTTCCTCTGTTTCCTGAGCAGTTTCTGTATTTGCTTCGCTGCCGCTTTCACTTTCTTCTTCATTTTGGATGCCTTCTTCACTACTTTCAGGCACTTGCGATTCTGATTCTGTGCCTTCTTCACTACTATTATCTGTTTGCGGCTCTGTGTTTTCTTCACTGATTTCTTCGGATTCTACGGGTTCTTCCCCAGTTCCTTCGGGTTGGGATTCCTCCTCATTCTCATTTGTATTTGTTTCCCCTACATTTCCTGACAACACATTTTCTGCATTCAAATTATCTACAATCGTTGTCTCTGAATTCTCTATTTGAGGACTGTTTTGCGAGCTTGTCTCTTGCATAAGACTTTCCAGTTCCTCTTGCAGTCTGGCAATTTCTCGTTCCTTTGCTGTTATTTTGTCTATAATCTCATAATTTTGTCTCTTCCAATCATTATAATCATCCCAAGCCTCCTGACGCGCACTATCCGATGTAAAAGGCGCTATTGTTCCCAAATGTTTATTCAATTCTGTTTCAGCCTCTGACAACACCTTTTGTGCACGTTCAACTGTTGTAGCCGTTTCCTTGTCTGCACTCTCATAATCCTCCTGTGCCCAGAGAATTGATATTTCCTTTTTTTGCGACTCCAATATTTGATTAAACTGGGTATCTGACAGATGATACTTTAATTTTTTAAGCTCTGCTTCCTTATTTGAGATTGCTTCTGATAAATCATCCAAGTCAATATCAAACAGCAAAGCTCCCTGTTCTACATAATCTCCTTCCTGAACCTTAATGCTCGAAACACGCAGGCCCGAAAGCACATTGACAGCCAGCTCGCCGCCTGACGTCACAATTCCATCTGTTTCCACAATATGTTCAACATATTTTTTTTGCAGCGTCTGTACCTGTACCCGTGGAAGTCGTGCAACATAAATACTTTTTGATATGATAGTACATATCCACATCAACACAAGGAACACAGCAAATATTTTTAACCATTTTCTTAAGCGTTCGCGGCTAACCAACTTTTCATCCAATTCCATTCTCAATACCCTCTCGTCTCTGCCAATGCATTGTAACAAGAAGCCTGAAGACTGAACTGTTACAATGCAACAAAACTATATACTTCTATGCTTTTAAGCCCGAATAAATAATTCCCTGCTCCAAATAATCCTGCCCCATCACAAATACGAAAATCGCGGGAATCAGCATCACAACCGACGCTGCAAACGCAAAGCCTGCCTGTGTCCAGTCGATTTCCGGCAAATATAGCGATAATGGCCATAAAAATTTATCCTCCAAAAATGCAAACGGCTGCTCTATCATGTTCCAATATTCCAAAAAGCCAAGCACCAATGCAGATAAAATACCGCTTCTCCCTATTCCCAGCCCAATTTTAAAGAAAATATAGCATTCTCCTGCACCATCAATTCGCGCTGCCTCTATCAAAGCCTTTGGTATCGTGCGAAATCCTCCATATGTCACAAAAACAGGAAAGGTATTAAAAATTGCTGGTAAAATTATGGACCAATGTGTATTTAACAATTCGAGTTTGTTCAATATTAAATAACTTGAAAGCATTGTTACCTGAAACGGCAGAAGCATCAAAACGATATATAATGTAAAAAGAAGATTTTTTCCTCTCACCTGATACACGGCAAATGCCCATGCTGCCGGAACGCCTACCAACAGTTGACCTGCCAAAATCAGCACTGCCAGCTTCACCGAATTCCAAAAAAGAATAAAAAATTGCGGTGACTGAAACAACAGCCTGATATAATGATCCACCGTAGGATATTGCGGAATCAACCGCCATGTGACAAAGCCCTGTCCAAGTTCAAACACAGGCGCCAAGCATTCTTGCAAGTCACTATCTCCCATAACAGAGCCTGTCAAAACCAGAAAAACCGGCATACAGATAACAACACCAACTGCAATAAATATTAATTTTGTCACAAGCGCTACTGCCATCCGCACCATCTTTTTTATCAGCATTCCCATAAAAATCCCCTAAATTATTGATTTGTTCCGTCATTCTTTGAGCCTTTTTTTACTCATCAAAAGAGTCTTAGGCGGTGTTTGCAGCGCCTTAGAGTTGATTAATTTTCTTTCCAGAGAAAATTTAACAAAATAATCACTAAAAACAATACAAATCCCACAACCACCGTCGCTGCTGCCAGCTTGTCAAAATCCAAATTGACATACCAGTTATTAAATGTATGCTGCAATAAATAAATATCCTGTCCAGGATAAGAGCCAGCAACCAAATATGCTTCACGGTATATTTTCATAGAGTTCAAAAAAGACAATATGACAATCGTATATACACTTCCTCTCAGGCAAGGCAGCTTAATATAAACAAAACATTTGAAACTCCCTGCTCCATCGACTTTTGCCGCCTCCACCAGTTCATTTGGAATTGCCGCTATCCCGGCAAGCCACAGCACAATCGTATATCCTGTATTTTTCCATAAATAGCTAATCACCAGACTGCTGAAATCCTGTTTATAAAAAAACATCCGCCACACGATTACCACTGTTGCTGTAGGCATTGCCATAGGAAACAAATACAGACTCTTTATCAAGCTGATATCCTTAATTTTGCTCAGCACAAGCGCTGCTGTAAGCCCAATGATTACCAACAGTGGAATCGCTACTCCCACAAAATGAATTGTATTTTTGACCGCAAGTAAAAACGCCTGGTTTGTAAATATTTTTTTGTAATTATCAATTCCCACAAATTTTCCTGCCATAACAGTAAAGAAAGAGCGCTTTATCACATCCGCAAACGGCATCAGCACAAAAATCAGCACACCTATCAAGCTTGGAGCCAAAAATGCTGCAAATGCCCAACGTTCCTTATGCAATTTTCTTCTTTTCATATATAAATTCAACCCCTAAAATCATTTTTTTTATACAGCAAGCATATCAAACCCATCTCTAAAATATCTCTAAAAAATCGAGCGCGAAACGCGCTCGATTTTTTATGTACAGGGGAAGATGGCTCTATTCTGCCATATAAATTGCCACACTGTTCATAATTGATTTGACTGCGGCATCCAAATCCTGACTGCCATTAAAATACTTTTCTCCTTCTGTCAACACTGCATCTTCCAATACAGTATCACGAAGATAAGGCACATTTAGTTTTGCTATCTCGTCTTCTAGTTTTTTGATATCTTCCTGCTTAGCGGGATATATTACCAAAGAAATCTTTTTTCCAGTATCCTTGAAAGTGGAAGAAGTATAATCCGCCGTCGTCACCAAGCTTTGTCTCATCATATTCAAATTGTTTCGCCATTGATTTCTTGTTGATTGGCAGCCCCGCATGCGGATTATCTTGCACATCAGTACCAAGCATCAACTTGAGTATCTCTTTTGCCTGTTCTGGGTTTTTTGTTGCAGTATTAATGCCTACAATAGAAGTCGGATGATATATATTATCCATTTGTCCTCCTGCCCTCTTATATATTGTATCTTCAAAACCTGATGCCTTTGGTATCGAAAGTATCTGTAAATAGGTATAGGCATCAATAAGTTCTCCCATCATAAACGGACTTTCTCCTGTCATATATACAGTATCCATTATCATCATAAAATACGCATCATCTTCATGACTGGCATCCTCTTTCAACGCCTGCTGATATCTTTTGATATAGTCTTCTGGTGTACCATTCATCTGCGCATCAATGATTCGTTTTGTCTGCTGAAGGAATTCTCTAATTTTCTCCTCATTCACCTGTCCGTCAACAGTTTTCCAAGACGGTGCACAGCTAGGCAGAAACCGTTTCAAAATCCCTGAGTTTGAGCCAATCGCCATCAAATTAGAATCTGGATTATTTGTTCTTGCTGTCTCAATCATATCTGCTAAAGATGAATACTCTGTGACTGGTTCTATGATATCCTTACGTCCGCCAATTAATGGAATCCGAAATTCTAATGGAACCGCAAATAATTTGTCATCCCGATAAAATGGATCAATCAGATTCATATACAAGCCATCTGTTTTGTCTACTTCTGATATAATATCTGACAAATCCATCAAAACACCTTTATCTGCATAGGTATCAATATTCATACTATCCAATATTAGAACATCTGGACCCTCACTGCCCAACAGTTTGGTATTCAGTTTCTTGAGCGCATCTTCCTTTGTGACACTATCACTGTCCATACCAACTTCATAAACAATATACATATCAGGATGTGCTGTGCGATAAGCAGAAATTGCCTGCTTTACCATATCATCTTCCTTCAAACTATATATTGTAATCTTCTCACTTGGTACTGCTGAGACTGTCGCATCATATGTAAAGCGAACGACCTTTCCATCACTAAAGGCAGCAAAAAACTCCTGATTGTCATTTTCAATCACCGTCATAATATAATGAGACGGATCGCCAAAGGCAGACAAACTGCCATCAATTACCTGTTCCATTGCATTTCCATTGATAACATGTCGGTACAAGCCTTTCTCTCCAGCGATATATACACTATTATCCTCTCCTAGAAATGGATACGCAGTATATCCGCCGCCAAACCAGCTTACTCCTCCATAATTCTTTTTCATAAACTCATTTAAAATCTCATCTTCAATGAGGCTGCCGTTCTCCAAATCATACAAATATGTCTTTTCATATCCAGCACACATCAATATATTGCCACGACAGCTCATTACCTCGGCCCGCTCTGGTATATCTGTCAGTTTTTTGGATTCTCCGGAATCAATATCAACCTCATAAACAGAACCATTGTTTATACTTACATAAAGTGTTTCATCATCACCAAAAGTCAATTCATTAATCCAATTATCGCTGTCTGACAATGGTATCGAAATATTCTTGATCGTGCTGTCTGTATTGTAAATATTCAGCACATAATTATAATCAATATCCTCGCTGTCCTGTTGTCCCTCTTCTGGCTCCATGTGAATCATAGCAATAACGCCTTCTTTGGATATTGCTGATGTCATGGCATAATGTTCTTTGACACACTTACTGAATGCCCCATCCTCTATTTTTTCCCAAGTATCACCGCCATCCTTTGACTGATATCTCTGATCGGTTAAATACTCCAAAAACATTGGATTCCCATTAGAGAGCAATTTCAATTGTATTTTTCCCATTACGTAATCTGTTTCAAAAACTATTTTTTCCATATAACGTCCCATACCATTGCTGTCTGCATAATCCTTCTGTTGCGTATCAGAAGTGGTGCTGTCATTGGCTGCGGTCTCTGTACTGTTATCTTGCTGTACCTGTTCACCTGTTTCCATCGACTGGTCATTGCTTTGGCATCCTATCATGGATGTTCCTATTGCAGCAGACAGAAACAGTGCTGTAGTTTTTGCAAATATAGATTTGTTTCTCATATTTTGTACTAACCTCCCTGTTTTTCATTGTATTCAATATTGAATCTAACATACAATTCTCTAAAGTATCTCTAAAAAAATTGAGCGCCCGCGCGCTCAATTTTTTTACCTTATTCCTTGGCTATGAATGTTGTACTATTTCTAATAGTTTTCCTGTTATTTCTGCCATATTAGAGGATACCTGCTTTGTATTTTGAGATATTTGTACATTCTCCTCTACCACATTGGAAATTCTGTCAATCTGGCTCACTGCATGAGACACAATTTCTACATTTTGGCGAACCATATTGGTAATTTGTTCGACGTCCTGATTTGCAGTTTCAATATTTTCCACAACAATCTCAAACGCTTCCACAGTGTGATCTGTTATTTTTCTTCCACTCTCAACTGCATTGATAGAATTGGTAATCAAACTATTTGTTTCCTTTGCCGCCTGCGCGCTCCTTGCAGCAAGTTCTCCAACCTGCGTTGCCACAACAGCAAATCCTTTTCCCATATCCCCAGCTCTTGCAGCTTCAATAGACGCATTCAAAGAGAGCATATTTGTCTGCTGTGCGATAGAATTAATTTCACCAATAATTTTTTCTATGGACATCGACATTTCGCTAATCTTTTGCATGGAATCTTTTAGGAGATCCATTTGAGACTGGGTTTGCCGCAGTTTTTCTGAAGTCATTCCTGCTGTCTCTTTCACATTCGCAGAAGTCGTCACACTGTTGTTCAATTCCTGTGTCAGATGATTCATAATCTGCTTCAAATCTGCTACAGCTTTTTCTTGTTCTCCTGTTCCATTATAAATATTATCTGCATTCTCCAATGTTTCTCCTGAGACCAGATCCAAATCCTTGCAAGCATTTTGCACATTTTGAATCAAACATCTGTTTTGTTCCATATCCTCCTTCTGTTGTGCTATCAACTTCTCATTTTGGTTGATGCTTTGGCAGATGCCCTCCACCATTTTATTAATGCTGTCCGAAAGCATTACAAACTCAGGATTTCCTTGTTCATTTACAACAATCCCAAAATTCCCCTCTGCAATTTTTTTCATAGCATTTGAAATTCGATGGATGCCCTGCACAATTCTACTGTCTACCAAATGATTGATCATAAACAGCAGTACGCCAAAGATAATCAGCATACTCAAAGAAACCACAATCATCTGATTGTTGCGCTCTGCATAATATTCTTTTGCCGGTGTGAACGTTCCAATAATCTGACCTTCAAACTCCTCCGCCACATAATATCCCTTCACACCATCAATAACCTTTTTTCCCTTTCCTATTAAATTGGAAGAAAATCCAGCATCTACCGCCAAAGTACCAATCAAGGACGTATTGGGATGCGCCAAAATTTCCCCGCTGTCAGCGTCAATCGCATAGACATATCCATTTGTACCAAAATCAATTTCACTTAATACAACAGAAATTTTTGTCCCAGCAAGCATCTCTTCTAAAACTTCCGGCCGTATTCCTACCTGAACAAATCCAGCGGCATCCGTTCTTGCAACACCAATATACTGCATTATAGTGCCATTTACCACATTCACCTGAGGCTCCTGTACTATTTCAATCGATGGGTTGTCCAGAATCGCCATAAACGCATTGGACTGTTCACCACTCCTCATATCAAAACCATTATATTCATCTACTGTGCTGCAGGTAATAATTCCATTTTCATCAATAATATTCAGCTCGCTAATCATCAATCTATCTTTTATTTTTTCGAGTTTGCTTATGTTGCCATTTATGGATTTGTCTGCGGCAAGCATATCTGCAAACGCTCTTGTCTTCGCCAGATTATTTTTGCTGAGATTCTCTGTAAGCTTTTGAATATTTTCCTCATTGTTCGCCAGTTTTTGTTTCACGTCTTCCAGTTTACTATGACTTGAAGACGTATTGTTTTTCTGATTCGCAATTGTCTGAAAAGAAAAAATTGCAGAAATCGTAAAAAGAAGCGCCACCAGCATATAGCAGCAAAGACGTTGGGTAAATATTTTTTTCATCGTAGTACTTCCTCCTTCTTGGATCGCGTGGTAAATAGTTAATATGGACAATACTTATAAATAGTATAATTTTTCCACTCCATTACATCAAGCGCTTTGCAAAACGTGCACAAAAATGCGTAAAAATAACAAATTAGAATATATGTTTTTTTAATCTACATTCAGATTTTCATGCAACTGCAAGCAAGTTTTTATAAATTCAACATTGTTCCCTTTAGGCGGCAATTCTCTTACAGAAAATCAACTGCTTTTTTATTTATAGGATTGATTTAGTTTGTTTCGCCGACTATAATAAAGACTACTTTTCGTTAATTTTGAAAAGCCAGCAGATCTGCGTCGAAAAAATCATAAGGAGATGGAAACATAATGGAAGTCTATTATATTGAAGATGATGAAAATATTGCAATGACTGTAAAGGAATATTTGAGTCAGAAAGGGTACGCCGTTTCTATATTTGGAACATTGGAAAGCGGAAAGAAGGCATTGGAGCACCATATTCCAAGCCTTGCACTGATTGATTGGAATATGCCAGACGGTGAGGGAAACAGCTTTTGCAGATGGATCCGCGCAAAATGGAAAGAACTGCCGGTTATTTTTCTAACTGTCCGAGATGATACCCGTGATATTATTTCCGGCTTTGAATACGGGGCAGATGATTATGTGACAAAACCTTTTGAACTTGAAGTGCTGCATTCCCGTATCCACGCACTGCTGCGCAGAGCAGGAAATGTACAAAACCAGTATCTTTCCTGCAGTTCTATTTCGATTGACAAGAACAAAACGGCCGTCTTTTGCAGTAAAGAAGAAATTGCTGTCAGCCAAGCAGAATACCAACTTTTGCAGCTTTTGATGGAAAATAAGGGAAAAACTATCACAAGAGAACAGCTGCTGACTCAAATCTGGGACAATAATGGGAATTACGTCAATGATAATACGTTGACCGTCACAATGAAACGGCTTAGAGAAAAACTCCATCACCCATCCTGCATAAAAACAATACGGAGCTTTGGCTACCGTATGGAGGATACATGATGAGCAAAAAATCAAATATAACAATAACAATTTTGTTTGTACTGTCGGTTAGTCTGATTGCTATTGCGGCAGCGACATACCTTCTTACCATTTACTATCGCCAGGTATGTTTTCATATATTGGGAGGATTTTGTGACAGCATGATTGAACACAATCCAGGTTCCCGACAGGCTGTTTTGGAAGTATTGAAAACACAGGATTTTTATATGACAGACAAAAATATATTATCAAACTTTGGTTATGATCCATCAAATTTAGGGATTACGGATACGACAGTCCTTTGGATTGCCATTTTCGTTTTTTTTGCAGGCGGTATACTGTTCCTTTTCTCTTTCTGGTATTGGCATAAGAAATCGGATGCCCGCATCCAAGCATTGACAGGATATTTGGAAAAAATAAATACAGGCGTTCAGGGATTGGTTTTTGAATCTTCCGACGATGAATTTTCAAAACTGCAAGATGAAATATATAAAACGGTAACGGAACTTTACCAGACAAGGGAAGAAGCCCTGGCAGCACGAAACAATTTTGCAGAAAATCTTTCCAATATTGCTCATCAGCTGAAAACACCGATTACGTGTATTTCCTTAATTGTCCAAATGGCGAAAGAATTTATGGGAGAGACTCGTGCCACAGAGATAGAACGACAGCTAAACCGACTCACGCATTTAGAAGAATCGTTATTGCTATTGTCCCGCATTGATGCAGGAACGCTTACATTTGACAGGAAACCAACAGATGTTTTTACAATTCTTTCTTTGGCTTCCGACAATTTATATGAATTGTTCTTGCAGAATGGCGTTCTGATTGATATTCCAGAAATGGGTGAGATGAATATCAATGTGGATTTAAACTGGACGATGGAAGCGGTCATGAATTTGATGAAAAACTGTATGGAAGCAACAGAAACAGGCACTGCTGTTCATTGTTCCTATGAAAAAAATCCTCTTTATGTGCAGATGCGGATATGGGACGAGGGGGAGGGATTTACAAAAGAGGACTTGACGCATTTGTTTGAGCGGTTCTATCGTGGGGAAAAAACAAAAAATACTGGAATTGGAATAGGACTTTCCCTTTCAAAAGCAATCATAGAAATGCAGAACGGAATCATCCGTGCATTTAATCTTCCGAAAGGCGGGGCCTGTTTTGAGATTCGCTTTTATACATCCTATTAAAATATGACCTACTTTGGATATCGTCACTAAGATGTCACTTTCATCTGTTATAATATAACTTGCAAACTTCGTAAACGAACAAGCAGCTCTGCTGCGAGCGCAATAGAAAAAACAAACAGGAGGATTTGACAACATGGAAATACTAAGATGTAACGGTATCGAAAAAGTATTTGGAAAAGGCGATAATCAAGTTACTGCTTTAAATGGAATCAGCTTATCTATTGAAAAAGGCAGTTTTGTCGCAATTATTGGGGCATCCGGCTCTGGAAAATCGACGCTCCTGCATATTCTAGGCAGCGTGGACAAGCCGACAAAAGGCACTGTAACAATAGACGGTGTTGACCTTGGCGGACTAAATGCTACGGATGCCGCAATTTTCAGAAGAAGAAAGGTTGGATTGGTTTACCAGTTTTACAATCTGATTCCCACTCTGACAGCAGAAAAAAACATCCTTATGCCGATGCTCCTTGACAAGAGGAAACCAGATTTGGAATATTTCAAAACGATTGTAAAGACATTGGGAATAGAGGACAAACTGGAAAGCCTGCCAAGCCAGCTATCTGGAGGACAACAGCAGCGTGTCGCAATCGCAAGGTCTTTGATTTATCGCCCTGCGATTCTCTTTGCTGACGAACCGACCGGAAACCTTGACCAAAAAAATTCAAAGGAAATTCTTGACCTCTTAAAGCTGTCAAACCGAAATTTAAAACAGACAATACTCCTTATTACCCATGATGAAAAAATTGCATTGGAAACTGACCGAATTGTAACCATCGAAGACGGACAAATTGTCAGCGACCAGAAGCGGAGGTGAGCGGCATGTGGAAGGACTACTCCAAAAGCTATATTAAAAATAATCGTGCATCCAGTATATCAATTATGGCGGCTGCTCTCGTTGCTACCATGTTTTTGTCGCTGTTATGCAGCATCGCTTACAATTTTTGGGCGTATGAAGTGGAACAAATCATATTAGAGGAGGGCGACTGGCAGGGACGCATTGTTTGTGAAGCATTAAGTTCTGATGATTTATCAGAAGATAATTTATTATCTTTGGTATGTCAATTTGCGAATGTAGAAAAAGCAGTCATTAACGAGGAATTATCCCAAAAAGAAAAAATAGTGGCGGATGTTTATTTCAAGAATGCCAGAACGATTTATCGTGATATGCCATTCATTGCGGCACAGCTTGGGCTAAATGAAGACCCCATACAATACAACGCATTGCTCCTATCCCGCTATTTTATACACGACCCAGAGGATGAGACGCCGCCAATGCTTTTGGCACTATATGCGGTGATACTGATTATTATGGCAGTATCGTTAATCTTAATTATCCGAGGCTCTTTTGAATTATCCATGAATGCCCGAATCCATCAATTTGGTATATTTTCGAGTATTGGGGCTACACCAAGGCAGATTAGAACCTGTCTGCTGCAGGAAGCGGCGTTTTTAAGCATTGCGCCACTGCTGCTTGGAAGTTTATTGGGAATTTTAATAAGCTTTTGGGGCATAAAAGCCATCAATTTTTTTGCTGCGGATGTATCTGGACGCCATGAAGCTGTTTTTCAGTATCATCCGTCTATATTTGCGGCTACGGTTTTCATTTCGTTCTTAACCGTAATTTTTTCTGCGTGGATTCCCGCAAGAAAACTGAGCAGGATGACGCCGCTTGAAGCAATCAGAAATACAAGCGGTTTGTTGTTAAAGAAAAAGAAACATTCTCGGTTTTTATCTTGTATTTTTGGCATGAAAGGGGAACTTGCAGGAAACGCATTAAAGGCTCAGAAGAAACATTTACGGATATCCACATTGTCATTATTGCTGTCTTTTCTGGGTTTTTCTATCATGCTCTGCTTTACTACCCTTACATATATCAGTACCAGATATACTTATTTTGAACGGTATCAGGATATGTGGGATATCATGATAACTTTAAAGGACACGGAATTAACAGATTTTGGCTTAACAGATGAATTGCAGGATATTTCGGGGATAAAAGATGCCACGGTATATCAAAAGGCCAAAGCTTTGACGTTTTTGCCAGAGGGATTACTGAGCGATGAACTGTCCTCACTTGGCGGGTTTGAATCCGTTTCGGGAACACCGAATGAAAATGGGCAGTTTCAGGTATCTGCACCGATTGTTGTTTTAGATGACACAAGTTTTTTAAATTTCTGTTCACAGATTGGGATTATGCCAAGTCTTGACGGCGCAATCGTATTAAATCAGATTTGGGATAGCATAAACAGCAATTTCCGCTATAAAGAATATGTTCCTTTTGTGAAGGAGGATAACCGGACAACAACACTTTATAAAAACGATAAAACTGTAGAAATCCCCATTTTATCTTATACACAAACGGTTCCTGCGCTGAGGGAAGAATATGATAATTATGCCCTTGTACATTTTATCCCGCTTACTATGTGGAATAAAACTTTGGGAGAGATATGTGAAGCGGAATCCGACAGTTATATCCGTATTTTTTCAAACGGAACTGCAAATCTTACAGATTTAAACGCTCTGGAACAGGAAGTCGTGCGGCTTGTATCGCAGCAGTATGAAATTGAAGGTGAAAACCGAATACAGGAAAGATTGTCTAATGACCGTTTATTCCAAGGCATGGTAATGATCTTGGGAGCTTTTTGTGTATTGCTTGCCATGATTGGAATTGCGAATGTCTTTTCAAATACGTTAGGGTTTCTCCGCCAAAGGAAGCGGGAATTTGCGGGGTATATGTCCATTGGATTGACACCGCAGGAAATGAGGAAAATGTTCTGTATCGAGGCGTTTGTGATCGCCGGAAAACCTCTTTTGATTACATTTCCTCTTACGATACTGTTTGTGCAGTTTGCCACAACAGCGAGCTATTTAGACCCGATGGTATTCTGGTCAGAGGCCCCGATTCTGCCTATTTTGATATTTGCGGCTGCGATTATATTGTTTGTCGCACTTGCTTATTATATTGGAGGAAAGCGCCTTTTGCAGTGTGACTTGATTGAAACACTGCGCAATGATACACTGGTTTCGTAGAAATGGATTCGGAAATAGAGAGGGAACTAACAATCCCTCTTTATTCTGCCATATAAATTGCCATATTGTTAAGAATTGCATTTACCGTTTCATCAATCCCTTGGCTGCCATCCAAATACTTTACCCCTTCTTTGCATACTGCTTCCTCTAATACACTATCCTGAAGATATGGCGTATCCGACTGGATTATCCAATCTTTTAACTGCTGCTGTAATTTGTCATCAGGCCAATAAATGTTCCACATGATATTTTTGCCATCGCTGCCTGTACCGCCATACGTCGCATAAATCCCCGTCTCTTCTATGCTCTCCAATGCTGTACTGTCTGGTTCAACCCTGCTTTCAAAAGCCTTTTTGTTGACTGGATAGCCATAATATGTCATTTCCTGTACTTCTTCACCCAATAAGGTCTGCAAAAAAAGTACTGCTTCTTCTTTGTTCTGCGCCGTCTCACGAATTCCTGCCAATGTTACTGGACAATATATATTTTCGCTTTGTCCATCCATTCGTTTTACCAAAGTGTCCTCAAATCCTTCTATTTTGGAAAGTGAATACACACTCGCAAAATCATCCACAGACCCTATTGTTCCGCAAACCAGCTTTGCCGAACCACTCAAATAATCAAATTCATTCATTTGATTAAAGTATTCACTATCTTCATAGGAACAACCATTATCCTCCATATAAAGCGTATCCATAGACTGGTATTCATCAAGTACCTCCTGTGGAGTACCATTGATCTGCGCGTCATAAATCCGCTTCGCCTGTATCAAAAATTCACGCAAAGATTCTTCGTCTAATTTCCCATTTTGAGCGGTCCATGATGGTTCACAAATCATAAAAAAGGTTTTTAAGATTCCTGATTCTGAGCACTTATTAATCAAACTTACATTTGGATTCTGGCTCCTGAGTGCTAATAACATATCTGCAATTTTCTCAAAATTGTCTACATTTTGCACTTCATTCTCAGGTCCTGCAATCAAAGGAATCTGAAACTCTGCCGGAACCATGTACAGGCTGCTATCCCGTTCAAGAGGCGTTATCAAATTTTCAAACAGTCCATCTGTCTGATAAATATCTTCTACCACTTCCTGAATATCCATCAAAACACCTTTTTCCATATAGGAATCATAGGGCATTTTGTCTAGTATCAACACATCTGGGCCACTTCCGCTCAAAAGTTCTGTGTTCAGTTTCTTTAATGCATCTTCTCTCGTAATACCATCCTCTTGCATACCTACCTCATATGAAACACGCAGTTCTGGATTCACTGACTGATATACCGTAATTGCCTGACGAATGGTATCGTTTTCCTCAAGGCTATAAACTGCAAGCATACTTGCGGGTACTGCGGAAACTTCGGCGTCATAAACAAACTTCATAATTCTGCCGTCTGAAAACAATGCCACAAACTCTTCACCTTCCAAAAGTGCCGCTGTCTTTACCGCATGTGATGGATCGCCAAATGAGGACAACTCCCCATCAATAATCTGTTCTACAGTACTTCCCCCTATCACATGGCGATACAGACCTTTTTCCCCAGCCAGATAAATAATATTCTGCTCACCCCCAAACAGATATACATTATAGCCATTGCCATAATTCTTTATCTTTCCATAATTGTTCTCAATAAAATCATGTAAAACCGCATCTTCTATCATTGTTTTTGTTTCCAAATCATACAAATATACATTGGTATCAGACACGCAAAGAAGGATATTATTGGCACATGCGTTTATGTACCATACATTCTTTTCGAACGCGGCAATCTCTTTATAACTGCCATCTGCTGTATTGATTTCAAAAAGTTTTGCGTTGGATGTACATGCAAAAAGTCTGCCTGTTTCATCAAAACAAAATTCGCTGATAGCAACATTTTCTGGTAAATTCATATCCAATGAAAGCAATGTTCCATCTGGCGCTGCCAAAAGATACCCGATCTCAAATTTTCCTTCATAATATCCAGACACTTCGTTCTCTTCTAATTCTTCTTCCTGCTGATAATAAGCCATAACAACAAATCCCTCTGCAGAAATTTTCACATACAAAATCTGACACTTATCATTGTCTTCTTTCCATTGTTTCAGCCAGTCTATCTCTTCCAATACCCAGCTTTCTCCATTGTCTCTTGAAACATATTTTCCCACTTCTCCATCAAGGATTATCATTTCGCCCTCTGCTGTTTTTTGAAAATGACTATCTCCCCAATTTTCCAAAGTAAACACATTTTTCTCCACATACCGCCCCATTCCTACATTGGTATCGTCTTCTTGTGCAGAATTTACCCGTGTATCAATAACAGCGCCTGATTCTTCTAAAAGCACGTCTTCCTTGACACCGCACCCAGCTAAGGAACTCGCCAAAACTGCTGCAATCACGAGTTTTCCTGTCATTATATGTACACTTTTCACAGACCTTTTCATCATCATGAAACTCCTTTTCCTATCCAAAAATATCATTTTAAAAGGAATCTTAACAAAGAAATCTCTAAAAAGTCTCTAAATGTTATTATTCCTTCTATTCCAGTAACAGGCAAAATTTTTTAGAGATTTTTTAGAGATATTTATGTTACAATAATTAGTAACATAAATGAAAATGAAATGTCAAGCTTAGGAGGACAGCAAAATGCGTATTTTACTTGCAGAAGATGACGAAAATTTGAACAGAACATTAACAGAACGGCTAAGAACCAAAGGATTTGATGTAGACTCCTGTTTTGATGGTGACGAAGCTTTGTACTATGCCAGTCAGAATATTCATGATGTAATTTTGTTAGACCGAATGCTTCCCTGTATGGAAGGAACGGAGGTTTTAGAACGGCTAAGAAAGGCAAACATTGCAGTTCCAATTATTTTTATCACTGCGCTTGGTTCATTAAATGACAAAGTAACAGGTCTTAATCTAGGTGCTGACGATTATCTTGTCAAGCCGTTTGAATTTGATGAATTGTTAGCGAGAATCCAATGTGTCACAAGACGCTCTCCTATGCTCAGCATGTCAAAAGATCTGTGTTTGATGGATATCAGCTTTTGTCCTGAAAATGATATGCTTACCGGCCCTGAAAGAAGCTGTTCTCTTTCGAAAAAGGAAAGCGCACTGCTTGAAATATTTCTGCGCAACCCCAATCAAACAATTCCGCGAACCACGCTCCTTTTGAAAGTATGGGGTCCCGAAAGTGATGTTGAAAGCGGAAATCTTGACAACTATATTCATTTTTTAAGGCGCAGACTCAAAACAGTTGGAAGCAGCCTGACGCTAAAAACTGTTCGCGGCGTGGGATATTGCATCCAAGACTGTACATAAATTTTAACTTTATTTTGAGGTAAACCATGTTTCATAAAATACGACTGCGCCTGACGCTGCTAAGTGGTACAATTACTACACTGATATTAATTATTATGACTTTGGGGTATTTGTATATCTCTGAAAAAAATCTGATGCAGAACAAAACGCTTTCCTGGCAGAATGATATTTCTTCTGTGGCATTCAATCTGGAACAACAGTCTGTTATCACACATGCGTGGCTGGCAAACCTTGAAGGAAGCGGCAATTATTATGTATCTGTTCTGGATAACAATACGCCCTTTTTATTCAATGGAAAATCACATGAGCCACAAAATCAAGTTTTATTTGATACCATATGGGATCATTATCGTGAAAATTCGAATATGCTTCCCGAAAATATACTTTCCTACCGCAGTTATTACAAAAGCTTTCCTTATCAAGGGGAAGAATCCTACTACTGTTTTGTTATTACCTTGGACAAAGATCACTCGGCACTGGAAATGCTGCTAGTCTCACCGCTTTCTGCCATTTATGAACAGATAAAGCGCCAACGGTTTGTTTTTACATGTATTATTGCGACCGCACTTGTTGCGATCTGGCTGTTTTCCTGGTTTTTTACAGGAAAACTTTTATACCCTATTGAAGAAAACCGCCAAAAACAAAATCATTTCATAGCAGCGGCATCCCATGAACTGCGGACGCCGCTTGCTGTCATTCTAACCTGCACAGAATCATCCCTTGAAAAAGTGCAGAACAACGACCAAACGATAGCATTGGGGCGCGATTTGACAATTGTGAAGAATGAATCCCTTCGTATGTCCGCCCTTCTTGAAGACCTGCTTACGCTTTCGAGCAGCGATTCCAACTGCTTTACCATAAACAAAGCACCTGTGGAACTTGATACACTGCTTCTGAATACTTTTGAAACCTTTGAAGTTATGGCACATGCCAAAAATATAACCTTATCAATATCGCTGCCTGATAAAGCAGTTCCATTGTGCTGCTGTGATCAGGCACGCATTCAACAGGTTCTTGTAATCCTGCTGCACAATGCTATCAGTTATACGCCAAATGGCGGAAAAATTATGCTTTCCATTGCTGCGCAAAATAAATATTGTATCTTGACAGTATCTGACACAGGCTCTGGTATCCCCGACGAAGAAAAAGACAAAATTTTTGATCGATTCTATCGAAGCGAAAAATCCCGAAGTGCCAAAGGGCACTTCGGGTTAGGTTTGTCAATCGCTTATGAAATTGTAATGGCTCACCATGGCACGATTGCAGTACAGGATAATACTGACGGCGGTGCTATGTTTGTAGTGCGTCTGCCAATCTCATAGATCGATTAATCCTCTGTATTTTCTGCAACTTTTGCTGCTCTTGCCTTTACTTCTGCTTCCTGAATCTCACTTGGAGCCTGCTCATATCTAACGAACTCATATTCGAAGTTTCCTCGTCCGCCTGTCATAGAACGAAGCACTGTACAATATCCCGTAAGCTCCATAATCGGAATATCTGCCTCAATAACCTGTTTTCCTGTTCCAGTAGGGTTCATGCCAAGCACTCTGCCGCGGCGTTTGTTCAAATCACCCATGACATCACCGGTATATTTGTCGGGTACTGTCACCTTTAAGTTTGCAATCGGCTCAAGCAAAACAGGACCTGCTTCCATAAATCCTTTCTTGAAAGCCTGTATTGTTGCCATCTTAAATGCCATTTCCGAAGAATCTACAGGATGATATGAACCATCATAAAGCACTGCCTTTACACCCACTACTGGATATGCTGCCATAGGTCCTTTCAATACAGACTCCTGAAGTCCTTTCTCAACTGCCGGATAATAATTCTTTGGAACAGCTCCTCCTACTACTTCCTGTTCAAATGTAAATGCTGATTCCAGATCACCAGATGCTTCAAAACGCATTTTTACATGGCCGTACTGCCCATGTCCGCCGGACTGCTTTTTATATTTGTATTCCACATCTGATTTCTTGCGAATTGTCTCACGGAATGCAACCTTGGGTTTGCTTAACTCTATAGAGCATTTATATTCATTGGCAAGTCGGCTCTGAATAACCTCTAACTGCTGTTCGCCAATACCATACAAAAGGGTCTGGCGATTCTCATTATCATTGACTACTTTTAAGGTCTGATCCTCATGAGAGAGCTTTTGCAGTGCCTGCGATACCTTGTCAATATCTCCCTTATTCGGCACTTTGTAGCGCATTGCTGTATATGGCTTGGAAATCTCAAACTTGCCATATTCAATAATATTGGCCTTAGTTGACAGGGTATTTCCTGTTCTTGCTGCTGTAAGCTTTGCGATTGCTCCGATATCACCTGCATGAAGCTCACTGATTTCTATTGGCTTGCTGCCCTGCAATATGTAAAGTTTATTTACTTTTTCCTCAACATCTTTGTCCTTATTGTAAATCACATCATCCGACTTAAATACGCCAGAACATACCTTTATCAAAGAATATTTTCCGATAAATGGGTCAACAATCGTCTTGAATACATATGCAGATTTTGCTTTGGAAAAATCATAATTGGCTTCAAATACTTCATTTGTTTTCATATTGATGCCGGCAATCTGTTTATTTTCAGGACTTGGCATATATTTGATAATGTCATCAAGCAGCGCATATGTTCCTTGGCAAAGAGTGTTCGATCCCATACTGATCGGGACAATCGAACCATCTAATACATTGGAACGAAGCGCAGCACGAATCTCATTTTCTGTGAAAGTTTCACCGCCAAAATAGCGCTCCATAAACTCTTCACTTGTCTCAGCAACTGCTTCCATCAATGTGTCCTTATATAAAGAAAGATTTTCTTTGCTGTAATCAGGGATTTCACATTCCTCGACTTCTTTGCCTTTCCAGCGGTTTCCTGTCTCGCTGACCACATTCACATATCCTACAAATTTTTCATTTTCTCTGATAGGGAAATGGAATGGCGCAATCTTTTTTCCATACAGTTCTGTAAGTTTTTCTACTACATTCTTGAAGGACGCATTGTCTACATCCATATCTGTAACGTAAATCATTCTTGGAAGTTTATATTTTTCACATAATTCCCATGCTTTTTCGGTTCCTGCTTCAACGCCTGCTTTTCCTGATACTACGATGATAGCTGCATCTGCTGCGCTGATCGCTTCTTCTGCTTCACCTATAAAGTCAAAATAACCTGGTGTATCAAGCATATTGATTTTCATGCCATCCCACTCTATTGGCACTACAGATGTACTGATTGAAATTTTTCTTTTCTGCTCTTCTTTGCCAAAATCACTGACTGTATTTCCATCCTCCACTTTTCCCATGCGGGAAGTGATGCCTGCCAAATATGCCATTGATTCCACCAGACTTGTTTTTCCTGCCCCACCATGACCTAACAATACTACGTTTCTGATTTTATCAGTTGTGTAAATATTCATTGCAGCTACCTCCTGTTGCATTCATATGATATAATTTGATTTTATGCAAGACCAATCCGACTGCGGACTCTAACAGTTCTATACATAACACTTACAATTTTACTATAAATTATCAGATAATACAATCTTTTTTGTGAAAATAGTTCAAAATTGGGTAACCGTTCAGCCATGCAAAATTGAAGATACAAAATGTTGTTGACTTTAGCACTTTAAAGTGCAATAATTTTGTATGGACAATCATTATGAAAGGATTTACTTTTATGCGTATGAATAAATTTGGCTTTTTAAGCCTTGGCCTGATTGGCGGATCGATTGCAATGGCAATCAGACATATAAACCCAGATGCCTGTATTGTGGCATATGCCCGCAGACAGTCGACACTAGATGAAGCGCTTGCCGTAGGGGCCATCAATGAAGGAACAACAAAAATCAATGAACTTTTTTCTGATTGTGATATGATATTTTTATGCGCTCCTGTCGCAGTTAATAACAAACTTTTAGAACAGTTAAAACCATTATTATCTGAAAAAACGATTCTTACAGATGTTGGCAGTGTAAAGGGCGCTATTCACGAAACAGTTTGCGCACTTGGACTAGAAAACCGTTTTATTGGCGGCCATCCTATGACTGGCAGCGAAAAAACAGGGTTTGCTAATGCCAATCATGGCATTTTGAAAAATGCCTACTATATCCTTACCCCTACAGAAACTGTTTCCAAAGAAGCGGTGGCAGAATATTATGCACTTGTAGAAGAACTTGGCTGCCTGCCACTCATATTAGGCTGTGAAGAACATGACTATGTGACGGCTGCTGTCAGTCATGTGCCACATCTGGCAGCAGCAGCCCTTACAAATCTGGTCCGTGACAGCGATACGGCAAATGGCACTATGAAGCAGATTGCGGCTGGCGGTTTCAAAGATATCACGCGGATTGCTTCCGCGTCTCCTGATATGTGGGAATCTATCTGCATGGCAAATGCTGAAAATATCGCTGATTTGCTTGATGATTATATCTGTTCCCTTCAGGCAATCAGCAAAGCTGTGCGGGCAAAACAACAAGGCTTTACCTATGATTTGTTTACTGCTTCAAAAGAATACCGGGATTCATTCACCTGACTGTAATTTTTTATCCAATTGATACAAAGATTTTTATATTGAGGTGATTTAGGATTGCGAGAGCATGAAATGCGGAGCAATCCGTGGTATCATAGGGGGCAAAATACCTTTTGACCCCAACATCATAACATTAGAAGAATTAACCCAGCACACCAGTCCTTATCTATTGTGCTGGGTTGAGCTGGCCACTTCTGATACTTCGCCCACTACTCTCAATATGCGCGAAATTGTTTTACCAACAATGAGATTCCAGAAGAAGTTTTGAACGAACTGGCAGAACTGATCCGAATAGGAGAATTTGATTCTTTGCATATTTCCCTGGATGAACGCGGAGAGAAAAACTCTTTCACTATGGATATTCAATCTCATTTGACTTTTTACAAAATGTACTTTTAAATATTATAAGGATACGCCTTTTATATCTGACAATCCGCTACTCCTTTTTATAATCATATGGAAGTCCTGAGCAACTTCTCGCACTGTATTCTCCAATATTTCGCTTTTTCATTATCACGTGGGATATCAATTGTACCATTGATACAAGCCCTTGCCAGTATTTCCATAATATCAAAAAATTCCTCTAGTGAAGAGTTTTCAAAGTATGCATTTAAAATGCCATCTCTGTCTTTTTTTGATATCTCCATACCATTATCTACCGCCCGGTCAAACCAATACAAAGCAGCGAGATCGTCCTTCTCCACACCAGCTCCTGTGTTATACAGCACTGCAAGATAATTCTGTGATTGTCCATGATTATAATATTCGGCCGCTGTGCGGAACAGCTTTGCAGCCTCCGCATATTCCCTCTTATTGAAATGGTGTCCTGCTAAGCTGTATAGCGTTTCAGCGGCAATTGAATTCCCATTCTCCTTCGGATATAAATTCTGTATATACTGCTGCGTTTTCTGATAAATCCCAGACGGCTTGACTTCCGAAAGATCTTGTTCAAAATAATCCATTGTGCTCTTTACCAGCAATTTTTCTGCAGAAGTATCACCATTCAGAGCTGCCTGATGGAACCAGTACGCCGCCTGTAGGAAATCCTGATCTGTTCCCTTACCTTGCGCATACAGGCTGCCAAGATTATACTGAGCCGTTGTATTTGGAGTCAGCTCCACAATCTGCTTGTATGTCTCGAATGCTCTTTCCGGCATATCCGATTCCAAGCATACTTCCGCATTGGCAAGCATCCTTTGGATTACCTTCTCGGAAGTCAGAGATTTGTCTTCCGATTTCAGCGAAGACTGTTCTGTTCTTTGAAACCAATTATCAAATAATCCCATAGTAGTAACCTCCTTATTTTGGTATTACACTTTCCACTACTCCATCATAGGTTGAAAATGAATGTACAAGTTCAGACACCTTTCATCGCTCCAGTTCCTTTTCATAGGCTTCAAGCGTGTATCATCAAAAAGCGCCCACTTTATCATATCCAATTCACCCGGATAGTCTGCTACAAATTTTTCACAGTATTGACAGCAATTTGAGCCGCTTCCTCCAGCGGAAAACAATAGATGCCCGTTGAGATGGAAGGAAAAACAATGCTCCGTATCCCGTTCTTGACAGCCAGTTCCAAACAGGACTGATAGCAGGACGCAAGAAGCTTTTGTTCTTTGTTCCATTTTCCGCCGTTCCAACGCAGTCCAGGCGTATGTATGACATACTCACAGGGCAACCTGTACGCCTTTGTGATCTTTGCCCTGCCGGTTTCGCATCCGCTAATTGTGCGGCATTTCGCCAAAAGTTTTGGGCCTGCGGCGCGATGGATATTTCCATCAAACAGTATGTCGCATATCTGCTTTGATCCCGAACCAATCTGATGTTTCTAATATCGGAGAATTAGAAGGCATGTATTCTCCTCATATTACTTTTCTCAAAATGAGCAGGAACTTTTGAGGCAGACAGAAAATTCACGAATCATCCGAAACAGAAACAGAATCTGAATCAAGCTGTCCTGAAAAGAGATGTTTTTCCATACGGAAACTTTCATATGCCAAGAGTATGGGCAGTATGATTTCCGCGATATCCATTCCTGTAAACAGGAATTCCATATACGGCGAGACAATCATATTCATCTGCAGAACAAGCGTGACAGACATCTTCAATATATAGCTGACTGCAAAATAGCGGGCGCATCTGTCCAAAAAGCTGTTCCCACAATTCCAGTTCCACAAAAAGATGACAAACAGAGCCAGCAGCGCTGCCATAGCCACTACCAACAGCATCTCGTACCTGAACCGTAGGGATGTCAATCCATGTCCATATACCGAGTATAAATATTTCTCTTCTCCATAATCATATTTCAGCGCCGTTAAATCCCCTGACCAGAATGCCTCAAAAGCGGCTTTCCTATAATCAATCCAATCTGTCTGCAAATCCGTTCGTCCGCTTCCTGCAAGGGCATTCCCGATGTAGCAAAGCACTTCCCTCAGCCGCTGATTCCCTATCAGGAAAAAAGAAACGCCCCGGCATTTATAAACGCCATAAATATCGCTCCCTTTGCGCGGCTGACGGATGTCTCCTGCTTGACACATATCTCTTTCCAAAACATAATGTCCGCCAAAAGCAGAATATAACTCGCATCCGCAATATCGTAGCTGAATGACCCGATTGCAAAATATAACCCGATATTTGCAGTCAGATAAATCAGCAGGAGCAGCACAATCAGAAAATAAATCAGGCTCCGTTTCTGTATATAGTAAGACCTGCACTTCGGGATATATCTTTCTGACATCTTTATGACAGACAGCAGGAGCAGTGGCAGACAAAGGAATACAACCCGATCCCAATATTCTCGACATACATCGCTCCAATGCCGCTCCACCACAAACGGCAGGATGACAGCGAATGCACACAGCAGGATGCCCGCAATCGTGGGGATATTTTCTTTCGCATGGCACCGCCATGCAAGATAAATGAACAGGATCATCAGACACTTTATCAACGCCGGATAAAGATAGTACAGCGCATCGCCAAAATCAGGGGAACACACACAGCAAATATAAATCAGCGTGATTACAGCCGGAAGCGCCACCATAAAAAACCTGTTTCCGTTATCGGAAATACTCATCAAACGCCACCTTCTCCTTATCAGGCAGCAGGGATTTGAAAAACGCCAATGCCAAGCGCCGCTGTCATGGAAGCATCCCCCATCTTGAGCAGGAAGCGGACTGCCAGATTCGGATTTTCTATTTTGCTGCACTTTTCCATTCCAAGTGGGAAAAGCTCCGCAAGACTTTTTCCATATTTGATTTCGCTTATAACAATTTTTACGTTGACCATTTTTGCTGCTCCCTTGCATATGCTTTATTATATCCATGAAAAAGTTCATTAAGACCCTGAGCACAGATCACTTCTCAACTGCATCAAAATCCGCCCCAAATGATTTGCTCCTTGTACGGTTTCGGCATCCACTCCCCAAAAGGTATCGCCACATGTGTTTCCCTCGACAAGCCTTCGCTCTCCTGTGGAAATAAGTTTTTTTGCCAATTTGGGATTCTGGATAAATTTTGCACGGACAATTTCTTCCATCACCCCAAGTTTAACATTTTCCTAATCAGGCCGTAGCAAAATCTGCCTGCCGCGCCGTTTTGCCTTTGCTGCCAAAAGTCCGCAGAAGCCTAATTTCTCTTCTTCACTCCGGCATTTTTGTGCCTGAAATGCCGCTTCCGCATTCTGGTAATAGATTCCGCAGTATTCAATGCGGCATGGATAAAAATTACTCAAAAATTCATATTCATCCCTGAAAAGACGAATATCGGAATTGTTGGTCTGAATCATGTCTTGTCGATCTCCTCTTTATTTTCAGTTATCACATTCAAATGTATCTTTTGTATCTTTCAAAATTCTTTCTGCCCATTCATAAAAATCAGGCGACAATTCCTTGTAAAATAATGCTAATTCCGGATTTATCAACTGTTCATGCAAATTTTTATATTGTTTCAATACTTCCATTTGCGCCCTATCTGTTACATCTGAAAACGCAAATTCCCTTAATTTGGCATATAGCGCTGCAAACTCTCGCTGTTTGTCCCTTAACTCTCTGTACCCACATTGTGTCGGAATGCTATAGTCAATCTGCTGTTTCATAGGTATATTTAGATTTGCTGCAAAATCACAGCACTCACATCTGTTGTACTGCATCAGGCTCCCCGTTTCGGAATCAACAACACACCATGCAAATGGACGTAATTTTTTAGTAACCGGCTGATTGGAATACAGAAAAAAGCATTCCGTCATTTTTGTTCCGCTTTGTCTGGGAATAGGATAAGAAAAAGCATCAAGCTCTATATTTGCCGCTGTTAAATAATTGCCTCTCACGATGGCAATCATTATTTCTTCTAAATTTTTCATCTGAAACCTCCATTCACCCTGTCAGGTTATTACAAATAAGCAACATTCCTTGTTTTTAAACATTCATTATAGGGTTTCTTGTAATATTCGCTCCACTTCCGTAGACATCCGTGTACACTGTATCAAACTTTTCAACGGACAAATATCTGCACGCATCACCCGGAATCCCTCTGCCGCTGTCAGCTATAAATACACCCGCAATTTCACCTGTTTTGGCATTTCTTGCAATCCCTGTAACTGCAACACAATGATTTGAAACGAGACATCCAAAAAAAGGCGTTGAACCATCGTCACACTCCCATAGCTCTCCCGCATTCACGCTTATCAGAACACCGCGCCCGCTGTCTATTGCATCAGCAATGCTTTCCAATGATCCGCCATTGCCAGACGGATATATATCACTTGCAACACCAAATTTGCTCAATACATCATGCCGCATCTCTATTGTTGTTCCACCATTATCACTTGAAGTGCCTAGTGGATTATAATCACAAAGCCCACTGTCAATCGCACATTTTGTCACTTCATCCTCTGTAATATTCATTCCTGCGCGCCGGAGAAGATTACATATGCTCACCAGACCACAATTGCCTGACGCATTGTACGGATTATCTCCTTGTTCAAAATCCATATTTGGCGCATTCCGAAAAGGTTCTCCTGTAACCATCGCCACTTCACAGTTAGGTATATCGTACCGGATTTCCGGCTCCAATGCAACCCCTTCCATCCCCTGATGTGTTGATTCAAAAAATGTGCTATTATCTGTCAACTCTGATACCGCCAGTTTGTCTATGTCTGTGCCTTCAAGTTTCATCATATCATGTATTCCTCCCTGATTATGTTCCATCAGACAGTTCATTTGAATCTTCTAAAGCCCTTGTAATCCATCGGTAATAAAAATGTCTTACCTGGTTATCAGCGCCTTTATGCTGTAATATCAGACTTATGAGTTCTGTCTGTACGTCGTGTTTACAAACAACATTATGGATAATCTCACTTCTTATAACACTATCCCAGCTTTCCACATCTCCCTTTTCCAAAAAGGTATACGCTATATCCCATACTTCATTGCCTCCTGCATATTCCCATGCAATCATACTATATGGTTTTAATTCGCCTCGCTTCCTCGTCAGTCCATCCTGCACATATTTTTCCAGCAATCCGGCGAGTATACTGTCAGCATCACCGAAAGAAGTAAGAACCAAAGCCCATTCCCTGATTTCCGATACCGTTTCATTGTTGATATCATTTCTGTTTTTACCGAACAATAACGTCAATGCATGGCCGCGTATATTTTCTATCCGCCCTGTCTCATTATTGGAAAAAAGTGAGGATGCGGCGTTTCTCCACATAACATTTTCTTTCGCGTGTCCCCACGCATGCGCAGCAATCACCATTTCCGCATCCTTTCTATCCAGATATCGTTCCAGACCATTCACATCAATCATTTCCTGACACCATGCTTCCAAAGACTCCCATTCTGATTCACATGGAACTACCAATGTGACAGGAAGCAGTTTGGTGACAATCTGCATACGCTGCATCCAGCCGATTTTACTTCCACTGACCTCTCTAGCCAGTTCTCTGCGAAGCGCTCCCGGCAGGGCGCTATGCAGAAGTAATTCCTGCAAATTAGCATCTTCACCGTCAGTATGATTGCCTTGTGCAATCGGGTATAGCAGTTTATGTACTAAAAAACTTTTTTTCTGTTCCTCAGAATCCATTTCCGCTGTCTTTACATATATTTCTTCCCTGTGTTTCGCACGGTCAACCTGACATAATACTGCTTCCAGCCAGTCTTTCTGATAAATCACACCCGTACCTGTCTTTAATCTGGATATCTCATATGCCTGTCGGGAAGTCAACCCTATTGTGTTTCCCACAATTTCCCTGTCACTTCCCTCTGGAAGGCGCATTATGATTTTTGTATTGGTATTTCTGAGAACAGATGTATCAATCAGTCCCGGCGACTGATCTGCTATGATAAATCCATCTCCATAACTTCTCATTTCAGCAATTGCATTCGATATCATTTCAACTGCTTTCCCCATCAGATTAGACTCGTCTCCTGTCTGTACCGCGGATGTCCTTTTTAGAAGGTGGTGCGCCTCCTCCAAAACTGTTATATGCCTTAACGGATGATTCAGCGCCCCTTCGCTCAACCGATACTCCCGCAGACGGATCAGCAGAATGCCCATCACCATTGCACTGATTTCAGAAGAACCTGCTCTGCTCAAATCTATCAATACATTTTGCTCAAAAAGCTGCCCATCCCCTAAATCCGCTCCTGAAAAAATGTCCGCATATATTCCGCTGCAAAGTGATTCCAGCCGTGTAGACAGCGCCCCCACATAATTGCCCTTTACTTCTTCTGAAAACGCTGTCGTTTCCATCTTCTTCTGCAGCATTTTCAGGACATCATGTACCGTCGGAAAAATCTTATGCCCCATGCATCGGGAAGTGTCAAGATTCCAGCCGCATAACCTGTACGCATTCTCAATCGCCGTATTCAGCACAGACGGCATCGCCGCGTACATGGGCCAGCTCGCATTAAATACACTCATCAGGCTTGCTATATGTTCTTTTATATTTACATCATTATGAAACCAAAACGGATTTAATCGCAGTAACGGAGTCTTGTCTCGGTTCGTTCCATATACAAAGACATTTTCATCACGCCCAAAGACATTCTTGTACTCACCCTTCGCGGGTTCTATCACCATAAAGGGAATGGATGCCTGCTGCAGCTCTTCAAGTATTCTAAAAATAGTATTTGATTTTCCTGAACCATTTGTGCCGGCAATAAAAGTATGGCCGGTCAGACTCTGCAAATCAAGAATCACAGGTTGTTTTATATTTGCCCTTCCCATGTGCATTACCGTTCCCAGCCTGGCAACCTTTCCTGCCCTCAAAGGAGATTTTCGCACCACCTCCCTGCCAAAAGCGGCATATTCCATTACACTGATGCCAACCACTGATTCCTGCGGAAACACCATCTGCCGTGACAGTTCTTTGCTGCTTATGAGCATTGCCGGTGTGATTTCAACGCCTTCCTTTACCACCGCCGGGTGCATAAAATGCATAAGCGACTGCTTGATCTGCTCAACGTCATTATCCTTTGTCCATGTATTAATCGTCACCGGATGGTTTCTGTCGCTTTCTCCCTGCATCAATGCCTGATACTGACTTGCAACCAGCAGGTTGACACTCGCGCTTCCTGATATAACATAGGCACAGCAGTGGAACATCCCATAATTTTCACACCTGTTAAGCCATTCCAGATAAGCGTCAAGCTTTGCATTGAGCCCTTGAATATGCTTATCCTTCACAACGGTTTGTACCGATATTCCTTCCGTAGTTCCCTGCGAATATCCCTCTCCCGTCTGGTATGATTTTCCCATCTGACGTGTCTCATTGACCGTGTCAGATTCACTGTCAGATTCACTGCCGTTCTGACCGTCGCTGTTCCCTGACTGCACAGATGAACCGCCCATCATGGCTGAGACCGCATTCATGGCAAAATATCCTGCAGTGGCATTTTTAGTCACAGCAGACACACCGATGCCCGCCACACCCATAAGAGCTGTTTTGACCAAATTTCTATCCGGCTGCATCTCTGTGCTGTTCTTTCCCCTGCTCCATCCGTTTGTCACGGAATGGCTCTGTGTATGGGATATACTGCTGCTAAGATTTTCACTTAGAGTCTCCGAAAAATTAATGGATGCAATCTTATTAATTCCCGACTGGCAGGTCACAGACATTGACTCCAGTTCAGAAAGCTGTGTTCCAAGATCCTCATATCCCTGCCTTATTGTCTGTATCTGTTCCACGTTTATAGGATCCGCTATAATCAGCAGCGAAAAATTGTGACTCCCGACTGCCCCCAGCAGCTTTTCCAGTCCTAATTTTTTTTCGCCCTGATCTCCCTGACTCGCCACACAGGAAACAGATGTGATACACTGAGCATCGAAACTGTCACCAAGACACTCTGAAATCTTGTGCTCAATCTGCTCTCTTGACACAATCTCCTGTAACTCTGTACCCGGAAGATTTCCTTCAATTCCTGTGCGCAGAATATCACGGATTGTATTCAGATAATACAGATTCTGATACCGTTGCTTATTAACCGCGCCCAGATACAGCTCACTGCTCCCTTCGCGGCATTGCAGCAGCATAATGCAGGATGCCCCACAGGCGTTCAAGGCATTTAATACCGTTGTAAGTCCTTGAAAACTACCTTCCTCCTTATCGAAAACAAGCTCTGAAATGCGAAAAAGGCAGGTTACATCACATGGTTTAATCTTCTCAATATCAGAATCCAGCTCACACTGAGGAAGTTGTGCCATATTTTTATAATGAATCTGACTGATTACTTCATCTGCCAGTTTAAGTAGTGCGCACGAACGGTCTTTGACGATCATATTCTTCTCACTCATGCAAATCTCCTATCCTAAGTCTGCTGACAAATGCTCTGAGAGGGAAGCTCTTAGTTTTTGCCATATTTTCTGCCAGCTATAAATACATGAAGCCATTTCCTTGCAGGTTTCCAGACTGTCTTCTACTGCTCTGCTGTCCCCTGCCCCCATGTTTCTGTGAACCAGTTCCATTCTTATATTGTTATTCTCCTTTTTCTGTTCTTCAAGATATTCCAAAACTTCCCCACATAACCTGATTCCTTCCGTCATCTGCCGCACTTTCCAGCCTGCTTGTCCATATTTGATCCAAAGTTTTTCTTTCCAGTTTCTTTCGGAGTCCAGTGCAAACATAAACCGCATTCCCGGAAACTCTGACGCATATTTTTTAAATATTTCCCTGTCTGCTACATCAGAAAAATAACAGCAGACAGCATCAGCCGGTCTGCGCATCGATCTCGTCAGCTGCCCCACCTTCTCAAATTCCTCAAAAGAATCAAAACTGTTCCCGTCAATGGCACAACACAGTCTGGCATCCTTTTGGGCGCTCCACAATTCTGCTGCTGACCTCACCGCAGCCAGCCATTCCTCCTCACCAGCCTGCCTGTCAGGCAGGTTGATAAGTTCTCCCGCCAGAGACTCGTCTACTGGCATTTGCGACCGAAGCTTATTCATATTCTTCGATAAAGCGCTTATCTTGTCGTTATACTGTGAAAGGATATCCCACTCGATATAAATTATTTCCGCATTGTTCATCTCTTTTATTGTCGAGAACAAATCATCAAAATCGATTTTTCTGCCGTGAAATTCCAGCTTTATTTTCTCTCCTCTGGCTATATCCTCCAACTGTCGGACAATCCCTGTCCATGACCCTACAGGAGCAAGCCATGTCTGAAGGGGATATTTTCTCACTGGATACAAAAATGCATACATATCGGATTCATCCTGCCAGTTTCCATCAATAGACACCCGCGTTTCTTTATATACAAAGTCATACCAAAGTTCTATTTTCATCGTCATCATCTCCTACAGAACGCAATTGTATATTTACACTCTTTTACATACTCTCAATTTCATATTTGATGCTCTCCGCACGTTTTTCAACCTGCCCGCGCAGGCTCTCGGAAACAGATTTTACAATGCTTTTCTTCGAATCCTCCTCTAAAATGGATCGTCTGATTTTTTCTTTAATTCCTGCCTCCTTTATTTTTGCATCAATCTTTTCATCTTTTACACGATCCCGCACCCACTGTGGCAGATTCATTCCCTGCATTTTTTCGAGCAGTTCCTCTTTTGCGCCTGACAAACCGCTTGCCGCCGCTTTTATTACCGCAATACCCGCAATTCCTAACAGAACCGCCAACCCTAGGCCCGGAATCGCTAATAAGATATCTAACAATAAAACTGCCAGTCCTACCGAAATCCATGAAATCAAACCTATCACAATTCCCAATACGGTAGGTAGTACAATCGCCGTAACAATCCCGGCAATCACAGACACAATCGCTATCAGTGGATCCGCAAAGTCTAACACATCAACATCTACATTGATGTTCCCGATATCCGGCACCTGAAATACGTTCAAATTTCCAACTGCCATATCGCTTACCTTATACTTTTTGCAAATTTCTTTTAACTTTAAGGATATATCCTGTCCAACAGTATCTACAGTCCAACTGCTGATTGCGTTATTATATTCCTTATTACCCATCAATCGTTTCTGTAAGTTAACCTCACTGCAGTCCTGTTTGATTTTACTTGTCATTCCATCCAATGTACAGATGCTTCCAGAACGCCACTGCCGCATATTATCTTTGACAATGCCAGTAACCACCATGTCAATCACATTGCTCAGACCATCTGCCAGTTTGGGCAGATCTTTTTCAATAATATCTGGAAGTTCCTTGTCAATCAGCTGATTCACATCCTTCTGGAATTCCACCGATTTATCATTTGACAAGCCCACCAAGGCAAGTCCCATAGATATGGTACGCGATGGATTCATATCTGCCAGCACACCTCCATTGGCCAGTTCACTGAATACTTCTTTTACAATCTCTGGCACAAAAGGCATCTTTGACGCGCTTCCCGTCAATATAATGCGTCCTATCTTAATCCCTTTATTTGACATTCTGCCCTTTTCCTCTGTCAGAAAATCATGGAATAACTGCATCCAGTTTTTATTACCCATCTTATTTTGTTCCTCAGACGGCATAGAAATTCTCTCTAACAATATTTTAGCAATTGGACATCCTTTTATATATTCCTCAACACTTTTTTTATCTATTCTTAATTCTCTAAGTCCATGCGAACGAATCATTCCTAAACCTTTAGTAACTGTATACATTTCTTCTTTTGCTTTCCTGCATGCCAATGTCAGACTTTCATCATATGTTGGATTATTTCGCTGAAAATCCTGATAGTGCTCCCACTCAGTTGAATCCTTCTGCAGTTCTTCTAAGTACATTTTCTTAATGATAAAATCTATGCTGCGCACTCCAAGATAATTGCTTCCACTATTGTATTGATAATTGTGCGAGTCTGTCGTCAACGCCGTTATATCAATTGTAGATGACCCGACATCTATCAGCAATGCATTTGTTCCTTTTGGAAGCACCCTCTGTTCTGCCTTATCCTTTACTGTCAGAAAAGCTGCCCGTGACTCCGCCGCCATTATCAGACTTGCCTTCTTCCCCTCATACTGATTTTTACCTAACACACTTTCTCTCAAAATCGCTTTATAAATTGCTACGTCCAAGTCACTCCATCGAGTCGGATGGCCTACACAGAACACAATTTCATCGCAGTCCGCTGACTGCCCATAAATTCTGTCCTTATATGACTTGTCTTCAAATACTGCATTCGTAAAAATAACCACAGATTTTATAAATTTATCCATTTCCGTCGTATAACACTCCGGACACTCCTTTTGCGAAGGAAATTTATGCGCATTCATAAATATGCTAGTTACCTCTGCCTGTCTGTCCACTGTCATTTTCCTGCACAAATCGCATGGACGGCGTTTAAAATTTATTGTAATATCATGTACCAAATCCGGCATTAATAGAATGGAATTGGCAAAAACCAGTTCTTCGTTTTCATCATACCCAAAAACTGTAGGAATTGCCTTCCCTTCAACAGTACTATCCGGCATTTGCATGTCAACAAATTTTGTCATCATACCTTCGCCGGTTTTATTAGTGCTGACAAAGTCTGTTATAGACTCTCCATCTCCTAAATCAAATCCTATGTATATCTTGTTCATCCGTTTCCCTCCGTATTATATCCGGTAGTGTCAACTCTATATACCCAAAATCGGCTCAACCCCAGTAAATTCAATAGTTTCAGAGGTTATAGCCTTTACCTCCCCTTTCTTTGGCTTAGGAGTCCAAAATTTTACGTTGAGAATCCCGTCAAGACCGGGCTGAAAACCCGTTAAATTCAGCCTTGACGGGGTTTCCGTAAGTAAAATATAATCGTCCTCAGTCAAGGAAAGAGATTCGATTTTTTCATAATTCGTTTGACACTACCTTATATCCTGTCGATTGTGCATAATTTTTTATTTCTTATTTATTTCCTATTCACCCATCGTTTCTGCCTTAGAAAACTTAATTCCCTGGGCAATCACTTCATCCCTGCAGACTAAACAAGGCATTTCTTTATATTTACTTACATCTTCGACCTTCATTTCCCGAAACATGGCTGCTTCCCGAAATGGTGCTCCTTCTGCATTCCAATACGCCTCTATATCCAAATTCTTCATCAATCCGCTTAGTTGTCCGGCTAACGGATTATCATTATCTGCCCTCCCTAACATACCAAGAATATCCTGTATCCAGTTCACAACTAGCTGAAACTGCGCATTGGAATCCACTTTCATTTGTACCGCTTCGCGCTCCCGCTCATCCAACAAAATAACAAGTTCGTTAATTCTGTCCACCTTACTCCTGTGTTCTTCCTCTGATTTTTTTTCATAAGCCGCCAAAAATGACGCAATCTTTGAAACAACAGACTTATAAGCTCTCTCATCCAGCTTCAGCATGGAATCAAGTCTGTTGCGCGAATCATCATTCTTAAATTGAATATTCATTTCCGTTCGGATTGCCTTAAATCCAAACAATTTTAAAACCGCATTGAGCAGACCTTTCCCGGAAGAATCTGCCACTACTTCTTCAACACATTGCTTCATATATTCGCGGTCTACCTTAACTGAATCTAAAATTTCAACCGCATTATCCAGTACAATTCCTGTTGATATGACTTCTTTTGTAATCTTTTCCTCCCTGATAATATCCTCAGCCCTTTGATTCATTTCCTGTCTTTTCATTTCTACTCTCTTCCTTTCCTTTACTGCATTCTTAGTGCAAAAAATATTGCTTTAATTCTTCCTGTTTTCAACGGCGCAGTTTTTGTCCTTTACCATCACAGAAAGTGCATTCTTTCGAACCTTTACAGATAATACAATTTCCACTTCCTTTGCATATGGAACAGTCACCTGAAATCTTTCCAAATGTGGATGAATAGCCTACCTCGTAAGTTCCGGTTCCATCACACAGGTTGCATAATCCTGATCCGTCACAAGGGCTGCATATGCCTGAGCCGTTGCAGGCAGTGCATATAATGTACATATCATTATCCACTGCGGCGCCAGAATCTCCTCGAACTAGATTAACCACCCCATAAATTACGGCAAATGCAATAACGATATAAATTACTCTCTTCATACTTCCCTCCATTTCTATTTGTTTTTTGAGTACATAATGCCAATGTCAAAAAGTGTACCTTTTGACAAAGGTTGATTTGAGCAATGCTACAGGAAAATCAAATGAAATATGTTAATTTTCTTTAAAAACATTGAAAAATTTGCATGATACAATTATAATTATTGATAGAGTAGAGTTATCAAATAGTACACCTTTTGATAGCTGCAGTTTCGTCATTTTTTCGTTTTTCGTTGTTCCGAAGCAGCCTGTATTTCCGCAGCCTGCGGTAAAAAGTCGCCTGGCTCATATTGCACATCTCCAAAGCATCCGCGAACGGCAGTTTCTTTTGTTCCCATGCTCTGACAATCTTCCCAAAATCATCTGGTGCTGTCTTCTCTGGTCTTCCGAACTTTACTCCCCTTGCTTTTGCCGCAGCAATCCCTTCTGCCTGCCTCTTTTTGATGTTCTCACGCTCACTCTGCGCCACAAAGGACAAAATCTGTAGCACAAGATCTGCGATAAAAGCCCCTACCAGATCTTTATCGTTTCGGGTATCCAGTAAGGGCATGTCCAGCACACAGATGTCAATTCCAATCTCTTTGGTAAGGATGCGCCACTGATTTCGGATTTCCTCATAATTGCGCCCCAGACGGTCAATGCTGAGGATGTAAAGAAGATCCCCTGCTTTCAGTTCCTGTACCAGCTTTTTATAGTTCGGGCGGTCAAAATCCTTTCCTGACTGCTTATCCATGAAGACATTTTTTTCAGGCACGGAAACTTTCCTCAGGGCGATCATCTGCCTGTCCTCGTTCTGGTCTGTGCTGCTGCATCTCACATATCCGTAAATTCTCCTTTTTTCCATATCTATTTTCCTCCATACAATTACTTCAAATAAATTCCTCTGCCAAGCAACACTACCTTGCCTCTTTATCTTTCTGCCTTTCTTTTGTTTGAATGACCATAGGCTTGTCATCTGCTTTTTTTATTTTCAATTTCCTCACCTGCCTTAAAAATAAGAAAAAAATAACACCTAAACCATTGGCTTAGATGTTGTTATCGTTATTGCTGTTATTTTATTGTTCTTCCTATAATTCTGCCACTTTTGTCATAACCTGTACTGCTCATCTTTTGTCCATAATAAAATCCTTAATCCTGTATTATTTAGAAAAAGGAATGCTCATACCGCAGCACCAAACATTCCCTTTTCATGTTTGATTTTTCCGTTGCCTTTCTTTATCACAATATAGCACATCACTCACAGAAGCATTCCGAGCGTACATTTTGCAGCAAGGCTGCTAGTTCTGGTTTTTCATACTGGTTACACAGCGCAATTTCTGTATTGATAACTTTTATCATTTCAGATTTGCTGATGCAATAAAGAAACAAATCCCCAGCCTGCAATCCCTCAATAATATGATATTCATAATAATATTGGCCATTTTTTGATTGATACCATATTTGCGTTTCTACTGGCCCGAAACACAAATGCTTGATAATAATTCGTTTATCATTACCAGCGCTATCCTTTTGGTCTGGTATCACGTGCAGCCATGTTCCCACCCAAAATTCCATCACATTCTAACTCCTATATCGTTTTATTTAACCATTGAATAAAAGCGGTCTTGTCTGAACTGTTGTACCCAGCATTTCTATAAAAATTTAATGTTTGCTCCTCTCTCGAACCCGTCAGCAGCATCATTTTATAACAATAGTTCTCCTCTGCTATCTGTCTTGCGTAATTCAAACATGCTGTGGCATAGCCTCTCTGACGATAATTTACGTGTGTCACCACGTTTTCTATCAATGCATAAGGTCTGACACCTCTTGTCAAATTAGGAATAATTACGCAAACACAAGATGCCGCAATTTTTCCATCTGTTTCATATACGATAAGATGATGATTTTCATCACTGATAATACTGTCCCATGTCTTTATTAACTGCTCTGAATCCTCTGGAATGTTCGTTTCATGAAGGAACATATATAGTTGTAATAATTCCTTTAAATCTGTTTTGTTTGCTTCTCTAATCATGAAATATTGTAAACCTCGTAATTATATTGTGAATATAGTCAGAACAATCTGCACTTTGCTCCATTTTAACACCAAAATCGTCTGCACTGCTGCAGCGTTCTAACCATTGTTGTGCGGGGATAGTTATTAAATCCCAGCCATATGCAGCGAATTCCTTAATTTTGATTCACATATTCCTTTTTTACATATCCGGTTAAGTTCTCATTGCCATCCTGATCTTCAAAGACTATCTGATAAAAGTCATTTTCCTCTGCAATTATTTTTATGACCGCTCCCTGTTCTAACAGAGATAGAACTTCCGCATCTGCATCTGCCTCACTTCGCACTTTCAATGCATCTGTGTTCACAACCCCTGTTTCAAACTCTAATGTATTATTGTTTATCGATGAACCCCTTTCTGATTCCCCATTGCAGGCTGTCAACAGCATGAATATCATAATGATTCCTATAAAGTTTTTTGATTTATGCATTTTTACTCCTCTCTGCTTTCAAATTATTTCACCGTCCCAAACCACATAAGTTTCAAAAGAATTTTAATTCCACCAGATAATTTCCTCAGCCAGCGACAACATCTCATCCCAGCGGGAAACTATCGTTTGGTAATCCTCCGGGGTAATATCATCCTCCGCTTCAATTCGTGGCTTCATCTTGTCTTTCCAAGAGATGTATGTGTTTTCGGTGTTCTCTTTCTCAAAAATGATTTGGCAAGGGCGAACGCCAGTTTTCAATCGTTGAGAATGCTCCATAAAATCCATGTGAATACCTCCTATATATCCGTTGTTTTAAATCCCGATTGTGATTTGATGATTTTTAAGGGAAACAAAATCACCTAAAACATTATAACACATACTATACAGGATTTGGTAAACTAATCCAAATGCTTTCAAAAAATCAATGCGTGCTGAAACAGCCCCCATTCATGTTATGTCCGCCTCTTTCTTTTCATAAAATACTAATGTAAGCCTTTCATTAACGACTTCTGTTTTGCCCGTCTGGCGATACCCCATTTTTTCATACAAATAACAGTTTTTAGATTCCTGCAAAATTGTGTCTAGCTCCCAATTTTCATTTCCATGTATTTCTTCACACAGCCGGATTGCTTTCTGTGCAATGCCTTTCCCTTGAAATTCCGGCAATATAAATATCGGAGAAATTCTTTTGTTTTTTCCGTTTTCCTTTCTGTCAACAATACGGATAGCTCCTACTTTCTTCTGTCCAATACAGATAAAATAGTAAAATGTAAAATCCTGTTTCAAGCGTGCTGCTACTTTTTCCATGTTTTCATTTCCGGGATTGGTGTCAAAATCCTGATATTTTTCCAATAATTCTTGGAAAGCTTCAACCTGCATAGCATGTAGTTCTTTTGCGTTGTCAACAGTTGCCCTTAATAATGTTATTTCCATATACAACCTCCATATTAAATGAGATCAACCCTTTTCAGTTGATGTATATTTTTATTTCTATAAACCAAGTCATCCCTTACCGTAAATCCGACCTTTTCCCAAAAAGCATTGCCTGATACATTTTTCTCAAATGCCACCAATGCCACTTTGTGTATGCCCTCTGCTTCCAAAGCCTTCATTGCTGAATCGACTAGCTTTTTCCCGATTCCCTGTCCCCTATATTCTTTCTTGACCGTAGTGTGATAGATAAAACCTCTGCGCCCGTCATGTCCACTGATAATAACACCTATGAGTTTTCCGTTATCTTCCGCAACAAAGCATGTATTAGGGTTTCGCAATAAATATTTGACGATTCCATCCTTTGAATCATCTGTTGTATTCAATCCCATGCCTTCCGTATGTATCCACAAATCATATATTTCTTCAAAATCTTCGATATTCATTGTCCTAATTGTCATTATCTCCATTCCTCCTAACGAATCTTTCTGAATTTCTCCAACCGATAATGCTGCTGATAATTTCACACCAACTCCTTTCCAAACAAAAAATACACTAAACATACAATATGTCCAGTGCACTTCTAAAACGATCGGCTATTACAAGCATTCTATTATCATTACAACTTACACCAACCGATTTATATGCACAGACATATCAGACCTACCTGCGTAACTGTGCATCTAATCGAAACACAATTACTTCTAAGTACGTCTGTAATACATGTACATATCGTTCATTGTAAAATGTAAGTTCTGCATTTCCATGTTCTCCTAAACTTTTTTACTAACCTATCACAATTCTATTTATATGTCAAGAAATATTTTTTGAAGAAAAAGAACTGTAACGAACAGTGTCACAGTAAAAACTGCCATTGTGGGAATGGGCATTCTTACAACGGCAGTTTTGATAGGTATATATAATTTTTAAAGATGTCTGAATTAACGACCTGTTTGAAAAAGTTCTATACCGTATTTGGCAGGATTATCTTTGTCGATATAAACATTCGCATATAAATCCTCTTTTCGCTTAAATGGGGGCAAAACATAATAATTACTTACTGCTTTGTATTCCTTACCCTCATAAAGAAACCGACAGACAATTCTGCAACTGGTGTAGTTTCCGACTCTAATCCAGGATGCCGGAATCATGTCCTCTATTTCGGAGTCCATACAAGTGCCTGAATGTTTCAGGTTTTTCAATTTTTTCTTGTCATACACCAGTTTACCCATTGAAGCCATAAACAATATTAGCCATACAGAAACATTGATTAACATAGGTTCCAAAATTATTGAACTAAATAAATTTCCAACAAGACCAACAACGAATTCAATCCCTGCTACAAGTAAAGCGCCGTTCGCACATATAGAAAATAAATATTTTACAGGCTTCAGATTGGCAATTTGTTTTTCTTGAAAAAGCTTGGAAATATTCTCCTCCGCTTTTCCTTTGTATTCCTCTGCTGATATATGCTCTCCCGAAAAAAGCTCGTTCAAACTAATACCCAGAACATCGCACAAAGGCTGTAAAAGCGACATATCCGGCATTCCTCTTCCGTTTTCCCATTTGGAAACTGCCTGATTGGTAATCCCTAAAAGTTCGGCAAGCTGCATTTGTGTCAGATTTTTTTCTTTTCTGCACCGTGCAATAAATGCACCTATTCTTTTCTGATCCATACAATAAATCTCCTCGCTAAATTTGACTACAGTATATCAAAAAGAGAATCTATTTGGAATATACGAAGCGTTGATTCCATACTAAACGCTTCGTTGAGTGTCGCAAATTTAGTTATTTCCTGTCGAATCAGTACATTTTCTTCACGTTCCACAAATAATCCTCTATGCCACACTTTTGTATCTCGTATATACATATTCATATATTCTCTGTCGATAATCTGAAATACTAACTTCATCATAACATTCTGGAAGCTCTGCCCAAAGTGTATCACGAATAAGATTCTCAACCTCTGCTTTGGTTTCTTGTTTATCCGTCCAATGATCAAGCGCGGAAATTTTAGCTTTTATCTTCTGAAGCAGCGTTGCTGCAACCTCTTTAAGTTTCTTTATGTCATTTTTATTTAAGTCACTGCGAAACAACATGTCATACATAGAAAGTTCCTCATCGCTTTTGAAGCCCTCCCGCACATAACGCTGTTCTTCCTGATTCATTCGATTTGCCAGCCCCATCAATTCCATAAACGTCTTTTCAATCGTCGCCCTGTCCTGCTCACTGTTATAATCATTGATAATCTGTTGATACCGCTCATAATAATTGATGCGTTCAGGATTTGCAAACAACATTTTATCCAACTTCTGTTGAAGAATTTCTTCCAGATCTTTCAATACCAAATTCTTTTTCGTAACTTTTGTAAATTCTCTGCAAAGTAAGTCGAAGTCAATAGCACTGATATCAAATCGACGCGATTCTTCACGAACCATGATAGAGATATGCTCCATTTCTATATAAGAATTAATGATGCTGTTAATTTCAACCATAAGATCTGTGGTATCAATATGTTTGCGTTTCTTTTGAAGCTCCGCATAAATAGCGGCAATTGCTTCATACTGCTTCCGTGTATGTCCAGTTACATCCTCTCTGTTTGTGTATTTCATAAGTCTGTTCAATTCAGAAGCATATGTCGTAAAAGTCTTCTTATCTTGGATAGAACCACATACTACATTGGCTGCGCCTTGCAGATGAGCAAGCTTCTTAAAGTCATTTGCACAAAGTATCATTTCCAAATCAAAGTTTCTTTCCAAGAAGAAAGTCTCCACTTTTTCAATGGTTTCCAATATTCGAGCAATCATCTTATCTTTATCTACTGTAGGATCGGTACTATGATTACCATCTGCGTTTGCTGTATAATCTGCCAGCGCTTTCCTAAGTGCTTTCACTATCCCAATATAATCAATAATTAGGCCATTGCTTTTGCCCTCATCCACACGATTCGCACGCGCAATCGTCTGCATTAAAGTATGCGCTTTTAATGGCTTATCCAGATACAAACAGGATAAACATTTCACATCAAAACCAGTAAGCCACATTGCACAGACAAATACTACCCGAAGTTGATTTTTAGAATCCTTGAATTCCTTATCTAATTCACGCTGCTTCATCTTTGCACGATGATATTTGATATCCAAATTCCATTTCCTGAAGGTCTGAACTTCATTTTGATTTTGGCTGATAACAACAGCCATCTCCGTTTCCTGCATCCATTTCAGCTTACGTCCAAGCTCTTGAGCCTCTTGCTGCGTATCTTTCTTGATTTTCTGTTTCAAATTTTTGATTTCTTCTTTCCAATACTCCTGAACGAAGTCATACATACGAACGCAAGTTACTTTATTTAAGCAGACAAACATCGCTTTTCCGCTTGTCCACAAGTCAGAGTAATGAGCAACAAAGTCCTTTGCAATAGAACGAAGTCTTGGCTCGGCCGTAAGTATGTGGATTTCATTTGCAAATTCCCGCTCCAAATTACCCTGTTGATTTTCATCAATATCTGCATTTTCAATCGCTTCTAAAATCTGATTTGTAATTTCTGGATTCTGTAGATCAAGAATTTTTTCGCCGCGATTTTCATAATAAAGCGGTACCGTCGCACCATCTTCAACGGCTCTTTTAAAGTCATATATGGAAACATAACCGCCAAAAGTACGGGCAGTGATATTGTCATTAGATAACAATGGCGTTCCTGTAAATCCAATACGTGCTGCTGTTGGCAGCAAATTCATCATATTATTGGCATAAATACCATTTTGGCTGCGATGCGCTTCGTCGGATATGATAATAATATCATGATCTGGATAAATCGGCTCTGCATTTGCTTTGTTAAATTTTTGTATCAAGGTAAAGATAAAGCTTGGATTACCATGCAGCTTCTGTACAAGATCATCACCATTTGATGCAATATACTGCGAAGCCTTTGTATCCTTTCCAAGAATACCACAATTTTCAAAAGTATCACTAATCTGCGTATTCAATTCTTCGCGATCTGTAAGTATAACAAATGTAGGTGTACCTTTTATCTTTCTACGCACTTTTTTCACAAAGAAAACCATAGAGTAACTCTTTCCAGAACCTTGTGTATGCCAAAATACCCCTAACTTTCCGCCATTTAGTTTTCTTGCCATATAAGCTTTCATTGCTTCATTGACTCCAAGATATTGATGGTTGCGGGCAAGTATCTTTGCAGTGTGTCCATCAGAATGGTCGTAGAGAATAAAATTCTCAAATAGGTCAAGAAAATTTTCCTTTTTGCAAATGCCAAGAAGCATCGTCTCAAGAGCTACGCTTCCTTGGTCCGCTTCGACAAGACGTTTCCATTCATGAAAAAATTCAAACTTACTTCCAAGTGTACCTACCTTGGCCTCTACCCCATTGGAAAGCATCACAAAAGCATTGTAATAAAATAAGTGCGGAATGGTATCCTGATAATCTGTATAGTTTTCATCATAGGCATTTTGAACATCTAATGTATTGTTTTTTAGTTCTACAAACAACAGCGGAATCCCATTTACAAAACCAATAATATCTGTTCTGCGAAGATATAAATCACCTTGAATTTTCAATTCTTTGATTGCAAGAAAGTCATTGTGATCTGGATTTTGGAAATCAATCGCAGTTGCCTTCTTTATCTCTGTCTGACCATTTGGCTTTTTTACTGTGACAGGAATCCCATCACGAATCAAAAAATATTTTTCCTCATTCACTTGTAGTAGAGAAGATGTAGAAATCCTGCTTTCTAAAAGCTTCTGTGCCTCTAAAATCTGGTTTTCATTTATCCAAGGATTAAATTTTTTCAGCGCCTTGCGAAAATAGCGAAGCAAAAGAACTTCATGATAACTTTCTCTGCCAAAGCTGCCGTCTTTACCTAATCTTTCTGCATGATAGGCGAGTTCAACATCCCACCCCAATACATCATGGAGCAGATTGCAGGCACTCTCTTGGATAAGAATATTTTCGGAATAATCGTAGCTCATATAGGCACCTCTCTTTAAATTAAATCAGGTATTCCTTTATCACATCTCTTTGCATTAGTATGTGCCAACACTTTACCAACACTTGTTATTGAAAAGCCTCTTGAAATGTCTTCCCACCAAATTCTGACGGTTTTCAAAGCTTCAAAAGAATCCCACATGTCCATAAATTTTTTATTTACTTCACCTTGAAGTTGAGCATTGGTATCATACATATCCCATATTGAATATAAAACATCAACTTCTTTCTCATTCAAATTTCTTGTTCCATTTGTATTAACCATTTTTATATTATGAATGGCATCTTTATTATACACTGGTAAACATACATATCCCTCTAAAAATGGATTATCAATTAAAGCACGCTGATCCAGATTAATATTCGTTAATAATTCAAGTGTCTTTTTATAATTATCTGACTGCTTTTCTATCCCAACACAAGCATATCCATTTAAATTTTCCGTATTAATTTCTGAAATTTTTTTATTTCTGCCAAACGCATTAATTCTAATAGCACCTAAAATATCTAAATGCTCAATCCAATCTACTCCTTCTGGTAATTTTTGATAAGTAAGCCTTGTAAAAAGCCGATTCAAATCTTGAAGTCCTTCTCTTGCTGTTAATTGCAATGGTACAAATGAGCTGATTGCATGAGTTACTGTAAGAGCACAAAGAGCATCATTATCAATCATCCCTACAATTTCCGTTGCTTTTTGAATCCCTATTCTATTTTTCCTATTAGCTCCTTTTTCAACATGCGCAATTATTAATTCCGTCAATAATTCATAATCATCTTCCCTATCAGAAACCGCAGCCGAGCGCTGTGCATTTTTTAATTGTACTTGAAACACAGGATCAGCGAACATCGGAATGGCATTTTCTATTTTCTCAATTCTAGGTAATAACTTATTTTCAAAACATGTTATTCTTTCTTCAGCAATCCTATATGCTTCTTTTGTATAATCCTGAATTGACATAGGAACTAATGCCTTAAAAATATTGGCAACATCATTTGCTGAAAATCCATTATTCACTGTTACTGACTCAGCCTGAATCTGTTGCGCATCATCTCCTGCTTTTTGTATCTGCTTACTATTTTCCATTTCTAACACCCCCAACCTGCGTTTGTTCTGCCCTATCTCCTGCTTTTTGCGTCTGTTTTACAGTGTTTCTAATTTTATTCTCTCCCTTAATATCTTTATCTTGCAATCTAAATTCCTGTTGTTGTTTTGCATCATCTCCCGCCTTCTGTCGTTGCTTTCCTTTATTATGAATACCAATCTGATATCCGCCAATTCCTCCTATAATCACTCCTACAATTCCTGATAAAATTGTTGTTCCAATTCCACTAAATATCCATTCGTACCACATATTTAAACCTCTATTTCTCCGTTTATTAGCTTTGGTAATAATCCATCTCTTGTTTGCTGCATTTTTTTAATTTGAGTTGCTAAAATTCCTATCTTACTGAACATTGGATTCATTATTTTTTCAAACTCTACTAACGTTTTTTCATCAGGTTGTAAAATGTCTATTCCATCAAGAATTTTAACTGTCATACTTGGAACAGCAGCACCTATATTAAATGAATACATATCAAGTCTTTTTAAAAATAGGTATGTATATTTTAATATATTGTCCATTCGAGGCTTAGAAAAAAACATTGTATCAATTGTCCAAAAATCACCTGTAACATACATAATGTTATTCAGTGATCCCTTTCGAGGTATTAAAATTGACTCACCTGAGTATAAAATCGACTTTACTTTTCTTATAACTCCACCCGAACCATATGCGGGTATGTCACCATCTTCTAATGCTTTATGATCCTTACCATACTTAACTTCTAAAAAGTCTGTTACTTTGCGTTTTTTCCACCCTTCTGGTACACCAACAATAACTTTCATCTTCTCATATCCCGGAAAACGCAAATCCACAAACCATTCCTTATATAAGCGCTGTGCTGCTTCCTCTAATAGTTTGATTTGCTTTTGGTTGTTTTCGATAAGATCGTCAATACTTCCCAAAATACCTACAATTTTATTTTGAACTTCAATACTGGGATAAGGAATGTCTAAGTTGTTCAACATCTTAATCGTTAGAAACTTAGTCGTAGAACCTGAAGACATAGTTTTTAACAAATGTAATTGTTGATTCATTACGTAACATAAAAATCGAACAAGTAATTCTTTCTCATTTATGGTTTCAATAATATAAGTTCTTTGATAAGCGTTAAAACGCCCTTTATAATACTTTGCTGTATATTTTCCATTTGCATTATTCCCTGCAAGTAAAACAGCCTCTGTATCATATGCCCATTTATTGATTCGTAATGTTTTAGGATCACATGTAAAAAAAGGATATTCACCATCATCTATTGCTGCATTAGAATCAATTTTTCCAGTCTTTATAATAGAAATGTCTTTCAATTTTTTTGTCTTATAACTCATAACCCCATCTCCTTCATATTCTTTGAGATGATATCCATCAATTCATTTGATTCTGTCTGCAATGCTAATAGTTCTTGGTGAATTTCTGTCATGCGCTCTTCAAAGTTTACACCGTCCTCCTCCACAGGTGTTACGCCAACATAGGCCCCCGGTGTTAGCGACCAGCCTTTTGCCTCAATCTCTGCAATCGTAGCAGCTTTGCAAAGCCCAAGAACATCTACATATACACCATCACCAAATTTTTCATACAGCCAGTTTGCTTCCTTGGCAATTGTAAGCATTTCAGAAAGTTCTGCAAGTTTAACATTATATTCTTCTTGTGTCTTTTTCTTTTCACGCTTCTCAACAGTCTCCACAGCTTTTTTCGCTTCCTCTTTAAGACTTTTTTCTTTTTCCAAAAACACTTGCACCTGTTCCGCAAAAGTCTTCTCACTGCCAAGAATCGTATGGTATTCTTCCATCAGTCTAGAATATTTATCTGTTTCGCCACGATACAGCCATACAATCGCATTCAAATTTTTAAGCTGCCAATCGGACCATTCATTTAAGGTGCGGTCAACCACAGTATAATAATTTCTTGCATCTATAAAGAGCACTTTGTCCATTTTCGCTTTCTCTTTCCCTTTATCAAAAAACCAAAGAGAACAAGGAAGCGACTTTGTGTAGAAGAAATTATTTCCAACGCTAATCATAATGTCCACGTGACCTGACTTGATAAGTTTTTCTCGAATGTCTTTATCCTTGCCCTGACTATCCGTAGAGGAAGAAGCCATAACAAATCCAGCACGCCCGTGTGCATTCAAATAACTATAAAAGTAAGAAATCCAGAGATAATTTGCGTTTCCAATTTCTTTATTTTTGTTAATACCTGGCATACCAAACGGCAGCCTGCCCGCACTTTCGCAAGATTCTGACTTTACCTTATCTACATTAAACGGCGGATTTGCCATGACATAATCACAACGACCATTTAGATTGTGCGCATCCTGGTAAAAGCTGTTCGCTTCATCACCAGATTGAATAACCCCGGTAAGTCCATGAACAGCCATATTCATCAGACAAAGCTGCGCATTGTACTCCACCTTTTCCTGACCATAAAAGGTCATTGTGCTGTTTGCATTCATACCAGATTGATTGACAAAATCTCCGGACTGAATAAACATTCCACCAGAACCACAGGCTGGATCAAAAAGTATCCCACTCGAAGGTTCGATAATATTGACAATCATTTTTACCAATGATTTCGGAGTGAAAAACACCCCGTCATCAGAGGCAATATTTTTTGCAAATTTATTTAGAAAATACTCATAGATACGTCCAATAATATCTCCGCCTACTTCATTTAATGCGCTGTTATTAAAAATGCGAAGAAGCTCTGACAAAATTTCATCGGAAAAATCTGCATAACTTTTTGGAAGAATTCCTGTAAGTTGCTCACTCTGGTCTTCAATAAGCTGCATTGCATTATTAACTACTTCACCAAGACTTATCATTGTGTGACCATCTTTATTTACAAGATTCATCACAGAGATATCATCTGGAAGATTTAAGAGATAGTCATATTGCGCTTCTTTTGGAAGATATAGTGCACTTTTCGCTGCAAAATCACTTGCCTCCACTGGCAAAACACGTCCACCACGAGAAGGGCGCCCCTTTAAAATTTCAGCCTCCACCATTTTGAATCTGCTATAAGCATAACGCAAAAAAATAAGACCGAGTACAGGCATACAGTACTGGTTTGATGTAAGTTTTGAACCTGAACGTAATAAATCTGCGGACTCCCACAATTCACTTTCTAATTTTCGTATATTAATCATTTTTTTCCTCAATTGTATTGTTAAAACGTTCCTATATAAGAATGACACCTAGTATTCCTGCTGCAAAACTTTTAATTTGCCGCAACTTTTTCATTTATAAATATAGCGTTATTGTAACATATTCGTTACCAATCCCGTTCCCGAATAGCTTCCTCCATGTCAATGGGAATACCAAACCACTCCAGCACATAGCCTACCGTTTCCCCGATACAATCACGAGCTACCGTTTCGATTTCGCTACCATTCTCGTCAAATTCCTCCTGCAATTCGTTGATGGCGCAAACCGACTCATCCAGCTTTTTCTGAATAACCTCAATATCGTTTTCGCCTGTCTCCAACAGATCAATAACCTTTTGGAGTTCGTCTTTTATCTTGTCTACCAAAAAATTTGGGTAATATTCGTCCTGGTACATCTCATCAAGCAATTTATAACTTGTGTCAAATGCTTTCATCTTTGTTCTCCTTTCAAATTTATATTTGCTGCTGCATTTCTTTTATTTTATCATAATTCTAAGAGCGCGTGTATTATATTTGGCACCTGTTTTTTATTTTTTGAAAAAATGAACCATATACAAAGTCATGGCGAATATAGAGTGAACAGGCAGAGGAGGTGTAACAGTGGACGCAAGAGAAATAGAAAAATGTATTGATAATTTCGGTACAGATATTTATAGGTTTTGCTTAAAACTCTGTGCGGACAATGCGGACGCCGAGGATCTATATCAGCAGACATTCCTAAAAGCGTTAGAAACAGAATGGACACTTGACTGGGAGAAAAACCCAAAAGCATTGTTTTTCT
>OFFL01000235.1_pt1 | contig 66071 bp, 50 predicted proteins | sample 1521391 | NCBI WGS metagenome assembly OFFL01 (sample SAMEA3504082, study PRJEB24116) | mouse gut metagenome | biome: mouse gut; feature: mouse-associated habitat; material: faeces | place: Denmark | collected 2011
TTACTCCTTTTCCGTTTGCTGCCGGCCTTGGTGGAAACATGGAGCAGATGAAACGAAGAATTATCAACATTGCCTCTTATGAAAAGCCAACATTTATAAAAAGAGTAAAGGGCGTTTGCTCCTATTTTCTGATCGCCTGCCTTTTGTTAACATTTATGCCCATGCTTTCTGTCAATGCTGCAATAGAAATAGAAAACACCTATCAAATAAATAAAAACGACAGCAATATTTCTTATATTGATTTATCATCATATTTTAACGATTATCAAGGTTGTTTTGTCCTGTTTGATGCAACTACCGACAGTTGGCAAATTTATAACAAAGCAATGGCACAAAAACGAATTTCGCCGGATTCGACATATAAAATATACAGTGCCCTGTTAGGTTTGGAAAACAGATATATAACTTCGGCTTCAAACGAAATGACATGGAATGGGCAAGAATACCCTATTGCAGAGTGGAATGCCAATCAAAACCTTACTACAGCATTTCAAAACTCTGTCAATTGGTACTTTCAATCATTAGACCAAACTGCCGGATTAGAAACTTTAGAAGACTTCTATACATATATTAATTATGGCAATCATGACCTGTCAGGTGGTGTTTCTTCCTTTTGGGCAGAATCTTCCCTCAAAATTTCTCCTATTGAGCAGGTCGAAATGCTCCAACGACTGTACATCAATGAATTTAATTTTGATGCAGATAATATTCAGACTGTAAAGAATGCCTTATTACTTTCTTCCACTGCTAACGGTAACCTATACGGCAAAACCGGAACAGGAAATATTAATGGAGAGAACATAAGCGGATGGTTCATTGGCTATGTCGAAACTTCAGATAATACATATTTCTTTGCCTTAAATATCGGAGCCACTGAAAATGCTACCGGAAGCAAAGCATCTGATATTGCTTTATCTATATTATCAGACATGAATATCTGGTATTGAAAAAAGGTAAAGGGTCAAATGAAACACTTTGACCCTTTACCTTCTTTATTATTCTTCATCTGTTAACTGCTGTCTCTCATTCTCTCCATTGAAATATAAGAGAATCTGTTCATCAGCTTGTTCCTCTCCAGAAAGAATGCCTTCTTCATAATCCTCATACCAAGTCACTTTCCAACAATTGCTGCTTATGCTTTTACCATCATTCCGTAACTCAAAACCCACTTATGATATTTTGTTTTTTCCTTCTTTAAGAATCAATCGACCACTAGCTGATCCAAATGGCCACTCAGCTTCTCCAACGGCTTCCAGTATCAGTTCATATTTTTTATCTGGCAAGATTGCTGTATCGCATATTGTCTTTTTATAATCCGTCTCATAAACGAAGCAAAGCCAAAGTGCAGCTATCATTGCAATAAATATACCAGCAACACATAGTAAAATCTTAACTTCTCTTGATTACTCCTCTAGGATATTAAATGCTATTTCCTGTGCCTTTGTCCCACTAATTTCATTCGAAGAATTATCATCTAAATATATAACAAAATATATATTAGTATTTTCTTTTTCGACAAAACCGATGAACCATGCTGTACCGTCTGTTCCCGTTCCTGTTTTTCCATATATTTTTTTTGAATCACTAGCCTCAAGTAACATAATGCTTTTTAGAATTTCTATCTCTGATTCTGTATATATAGTTTCCCCTTCCATAATCTTATGCAAAACTTCCACCTGCTCTACCGGAGAAATCAGCAAAGATGATTCAATCCAAAAACCATTAAGTTCTGGAAAAGAGTTCACACCACTTCCACTCCATTCAGATATGTCACAATTTCCATAATCCAATTTGTTTAATTCCTCTTGGATTGTCTCTTGTCCCACCTCTTCTATTACTTTTCTAAAGTACCAAATGCAAGAACTTCGAAATGCATCTTCCAGTCTTAAATCGGCATTCCATGCATCAACTGGGTAATTCATTCCATCATACTCCATTTTACTATCCTCTGACGTTACCACTTGATTATGAATTCCTATTAAAGCTGAGATTACTTTGAACGTAGAATTAGGAGATACCCTCGTTCTGCATTTGTCTTCATTATAAAAAGTATATGTATTATTTTCTGAATTCAAAATAACTGCACACCCTTGGATTGATTGAAACGCTTCCGCATAATCTACAGTGACTGTTGTCGGCTGCAGTTCCTCTTCATTCTTCACATCCTCGTTTTCACTTATTTCTTCTTCGGTTTGATTAATCTGTATTGTCTGTTCCTTTTGATTTGATTGGCTGTTTCCATTCTCTTTTGAACTGCATCCTGACATACTTCCTATAATCAAGCAAGCAGTTATACCCATTATCATACATCGTTTTAGTTTCATCCCAAAATCTTCCTTTCTTCTGTAACTTCTTTTAACTTTTACTTCCTAATCCACGAACAATTTTTACATCAACATTCTAAATACAACCATCTTCTCAACCCTCATTTTATTACATGCGTAAGATTTCAACACAAAAAAATTTTCCTTTTGAGCGCCTGTTACATCCATGCAAATATTACATCAGTAAGATTTAGAAGTCAAGTTATCTTTATATAAAAAGGCTTCTGCCGGAGGGTATCATACATTTTCGCAAAAGTGATACCTTTTAGCAAAAGCCAATTATTCAGCAGAGTCTCTCACCACCCCACTGATTCATTATACAAATGTTTCATTCAAAGAACTACAAAACACACGTCCATTTTCTTTCCTTAATGTCCAACAAACCGCAGGAAATCAAGGTTTCTTTGAAAGCAGACAAACGGTTTCAATATTCCCCTGAACTTTGATTTTATACTGCATAGCGAAAGTATTCAATGGGTTTTCAAAGTGGGGTAATGGTTTTATCCCCATTTTACAACATTCCTCACGCTACGTTTCTATGTATATCTACTTAATCTGCAATAACAACGGCAACAATGCAATTCCTACATCAACACCTTTATCAGCAATCCATTTAACAATTCCTTTTGCATTTTCCCACTTTTTTGATTTGCGGTCTGGAGATTTAACGATTTTTTCTAATTCGTTAATTTTATCCAAAATCTCCTCTATTTCGGTATCTGGCAACGCCGACATATTCTCAATTTCTTTTCTTACATCACTAAAGGAAATATTAATATCAACTTTGTTTTCATTTGTATTTGTTATCTGTACCATTGGAACGCTCTGAGGAATTGTTTCCATAAGTGCCGGATATCCCAATGCTTTAAAAGTCAGCATTTTATTATAAATTTGTCTTAAGTCATAAAACAGTTCTTGTCCGGCCACTTCATCATAAATTCCAATCGCTTCCTCATATCCATATAATCCTGCATTAAGCTTTGGTACATATGCTTCATACTTTGCAGTTACATCTTTATACAATTGCTGTTTAGCAATTTCAGGTGTCACCTCATTTGCAGAATCGGATATAGCTTGTTTTAAAGATTCCAAATCTTCTTCATACATAGATTTAAAATCAAATAAAGGATCTTTTTCTTTATCTGTCGCAATAATCAATTCTAATTTTTCTTTGATAGCATTTAATTCTGGTCTGTAATTCAGCGCACTACCAACAGCACATGCTTTCCCTGATGTCGGTATATCCTTCCCAAAATCTTCAAATATACCGTTGTATTTTGCAATTAGTGCCTGATATAAACTATGCGTACCATTGCTTGATGCTTGAGCATCTTCGCATCGTTTTATATCAGTTCTCATTATCTCCAATAACTCAGTAGTCACTCTATTTCCTCCTATGCTACATTACCAAATAATTTTATTAATCTGTCCTTCATTTCTTTTGCGAAAAAGTATCCTTTCGCCAAAATGTATATCCCTGTTCCAAAAAGTCTATCCCCTGGGGTAAATCTCCGATTATATCATCACTCTACGGAAACAGAAACACACATCTATTTTATTCCCAAAATCGCAGAAACCTTTGATTTATTGGGCTTTTCTCGACAGAAGGCAGACTGTCTCAACATGCACCGTCTGCGGAAACTGATCCACTCCCCTCACTCTCCTGACCTCATATCCGCCGTCACACAGCACCGCCAGGTCCCGGGCCAATGTAGCCGGATCACAGCTCACATAAACCACACGCTCCGGCTTCATCTTCAGAATGGTAGAAAGACAGGATTCCCCGCAGCCCTTCCGGGGAGGATCCACAACGATCACATCCGGATGACGCATGTCTTCTGCTGATGCTTCCTGGAGATCTGTTTCTACGCCTCCACGCTCATAAAATGCCGGCAATACCTCTTCCGCCTTTCCCACGAAAAACTCCCCGTTGGAAATTCCGTTTTCCGCGGCATTTTTCTGAGCATCCCAAATCGCCTCGGGAATCACCTCCACCCCAAAAACACTCTTTGCGCTGCGGGCCAGAAACAGGGAAATGGTTCCGATACCACAGTACAGATCCCACACCGTTTCCTTTCCGGTGAGGCCGGCATATTCCAGCGCCAGGCTGTAAAGCTTTTCTGTCTGAACAGGATTTATCTGGTAAAAGGACAAGGGAGAGATGTGAAAGGTCAGTTCCTGGCCGGTAAAGGGATAACCCTTTCTGCCCATGTCTCTCACATGTATGGTGTCGGAAATAGTGGGATTTCCCCAGATTGTGCGGATTTCTTTTCCCATGATCACATTATTTCTGTGGGGATTGAAATTTACCGACACACTTGTCATTCCATCAATTTTTGCCAGCTCACGGCATAAATTTTCCTGTGCCGGCAGATATTCCGGATCTTTCCTGGAATTCCGCCCGGAAGCCGATCTGAAATTGGTACTGGAAACTAAATCCGAAACCCTCCAGCCAGCATCTTTATTACACTTATTTGACACATGTGTCACTTCCTGGTTAATCACCAGACAGACCATAATCTCCCCGCTGGTAAAGCCCTTTCGAATCAGCACATGGCGGATCAGCCCCTGTCCGGAGTTTTCTTCATAAGCGGACACATGATTTTCCTCCATGTAATGCAAAATACAGCGAAGAATCCTTTCATTTTCGGGCACCCCCAGACAGCAGTCGGTATTGGCGATAATATTGTGGGTTCTTCCCGCGTAAAATCCGGTGATCACATTTCCGTTTTTATCCGTTCCCACAGGATATTGGGCTTTGTTCCGATAGCAAAAGGGGGCTTCCATTCCCACAATAGGTTCCATACAGGCATCCACCTGTTCCGGAGAAAATCCACCTATCCGGATCAGGTCATCCCGTATTTTTTTTTGCTTAAATTCCAGCTGTTTCTCATAGGAAAGCGCCTGAAGCTGGCAGCCTCCGCATTGTCTGTGAAATCTGCATCTGGGTTCCACGCGAAAAGGAGAAGGTGTGACCACCTTCTCCAGCCGCCCATAGGCATAGTTCTTTTTGCACTTTATGATTCTGGCTTCCACGGTATCGCCTGCCACTGCATCCTTGATAAACAGTGTGAAGCCATTCACCCTGCCGATGCCTTCTCCGTCGCTTCCCATATCCTGGATCGTTACAGTAACCTGGTCATTCTTTTTGTATTCCATCGTAACTCCCCGGGTTTTCACCCTGCAAGCTCCTCTGCCAGCGCCTCCAGCTTTTCCCTGTCTTCCTGTTTCATAGCTGACATGATTGTCACTGTGTTCTCCGCAAAGACAATATCTTTACTTTTTTCCAGCAGACCTCTCATGGTTTTGGCCGCCATAGGACCCCAGGAGCCGTTTTCAATCAGGGCCACCTGGCGCTTTTGGTAGCTGCGCTCCAGAAGGCGGCTGATAAAATCATTCATAAAGGGATTGATCCCTGCATTATAGGTATTGCTGGCCAGCACCAGTCTGTCATAGTGGAAAGCATCCTCAACTGCCCGGGACAGATCTGTTCTGGCAAGATCATGAACCACAGTCCTTACTCCCTTTTTCTCAAGAGCCTGAGCCAGATACAACGCAGCCTCACGGGTGTGACCGTAAATAGACCCATAGGCAATGGTGACACCCTCCTCCTCTGCCCTGTAGGAAGACCAGGTATCATAAAGGTTCAGATAATATCCCAGATTATCCGACAGCACAGGCCCATGAAGGGGACAGATCATCCTGATATCCAGCTCCGCCGCCTTCTTCAGCACATTCTGTACCTGGATACCATATTTTCCAACGATTCCAAAATAATACCTTCTGGCTTCTCCTGCCCATTCCTCTTCCACATCCAGAGCGCCAAATTTTCCAAAGCCGTCCGCAGAAAAAAGCACCTTATCCTTTTTATCATAGGTCAGCATTACCTCCGGCCAGTGAACCATGGGTGCAAAAATAAATTGCAGCGTATGCTCTCCCAGAGACAATTCTTCCCCGTTGGTAACAGGCACAGCCCGCTCTCCCGTCTCCATTCCGAAAAACTGGTTCATCATCCGGAAAGCCGCCGGTGTGGCCGCTACCCGGGCTTCGGGATACTTTTCCAGAAAAGCAGGAATATTGGCGGAATGATCAGGTTCCATATGTTGGATGATCAGATAATCCGGCCTGCGCCCCTGCAAAGCCTTCTCCACATTTTCCAGCCACTGCTTTCCAAAGGCGGCATCCACCGTATCCATTACAGCCGTCTTTTCATCCAGGATTACATAGGAATTGTATGCCATTCCATTGGGAACCACATACTGTCCCTCAAATAGATCCACCTGATGATCGTTCACTCCTGCGTACAAAATATCCTTTGTCACATTCATACTCTTACCTCCCAGGTTATATTATTTTATTATTCTTCCATTTTCGAAGCCCGTACATTGGATTCAAACAAACGATTATATCCCAGCCAGCCGGTATTGGCGGCATTATTTTCCAACAGCTCCTTAAAGGTCTCCAGCTTGGCATCCGTGTCATCCGCATAATTTAATGCCAGCGCCTCCATCAGAGCCGGAATTTTAGGCGATCCGTACTCATACTTTCCGTGATGGGCCAGAATACAGTGCTGAACCTCTGTGAGCAGACTATGGGGAAAGCCCTGGATTTTGGCCGCGTGCTCTGCCGCCATCTGAGCGCCCATAACAATATGCCCCAGCAGCTGCCCGTCGTCGGTGTAGTCATTCTGGGGAAAGGGAGAAATTTCCCTGACCTTTCCAATATCATGGCACATGGCCGCCGTCAAAAGCAGATCCCGCTTCAGAATCGGATAGGCGGAGCAATAATAATCACACAGCCTGGTTACACTTAAAGTATGTTCCAAAAGACCGCCCACAAAACCATGATGAACCGTCTTTGCCGCCGAGGATTTACGAAATGCCTTTGCAAATTCCTGATCCTCCACAAAAAAGGACTCCAACAGCTTTTTAAGATACGGATTCTTGATGCTGCGGATCAATTCCAGCATTTCCTGAAACATGGCATCTATACTTTTGGAGGTCACGGGAAGGTAATCTCCGGGTTCAAATTCTCCCTCCTGACACACGCGGATCCTTTTGATACTGACCTGAAGGGTTCCCTGAAAATTATTCACATCCCCGTACACTTCTATGTAATCAAGAACACTGTAGTCTCCGATCCCGGGATTATTGGGCTCCCAGACCTTTGCATCAATGGTTCCTGTCTTGTCCTGCAGAATCACATTTTCATACATTTTACCGTTTTTGGTAACTGCTCCCTGCTTGTGCTTGCACAGATAAATACCGGAAACCCTGTCCCCTTCCCTGAAATCTCTGATATATTTCATCTACTTCACCTCTCCCAGCTCTATGCTGAATTTCATTTCCTTATATTCCTCCTGCGCCTTGCGCATGACTGTGAGCTCCACTGTGTCCCCGGGCGACAGCTGCAGCAAAACATTGGTATATTCCGTAAACGATCCGATAGATCTTTCGTTTATACCGACAATCACATCTCCCGGCTGCAGGCCTGCCGGCATCGCCGGTGAATCCGTATCCAGCTCCTTTACAAAAGCACCCATTGGCACACCCAGCTCCTGGTTGACCTCCGCGGGCACATCCAGTCCCCGGATTCCCATATAGGCAACAGCGCTTTCCCCCGACATTTTCTCAATAATCCTTTTTACCTCGGAAATTCCGTAGGCATTAATCATGTTTTTCATGTCGCTGCCTGTCTTGTTGCCGATTACGATGCCCACCACCTCGCCCTGCAGGTCGAACAGAAATCCTCCCGCATTCTGGCTTCCGCTGATATCCGTCAAGAGCAGATTATAATTTCTGTCGCTGACGGACAACTGTACGTTGGCAGATGTGACCATACCATATCCTATGGAATCCATTGTTCCCATGGGTCTTCCCATGGCCACCACAGGCACTCCTACCAGATTTCTGTAGGAAGATCCCAGCTGTGCTATGGGAATTTCTTCCTGCTGCATCTCCTCCGGCAGCTCTGTCAGTTCTACGGAAAGCATGGCCAGATTTGTAATACTGTCCTGCTGTTTGATCCTGGCCGGCACCTGAACGCCGTTGGAAAAAGTAAACAACAGCTTCTCCGCCCGCCGCAGAGTGGAAGCATCTGCCAGAACCAGCAGCTCTTTACCGTTATTTGCTACGACAAGCCCGGAAATCTGATTTCTGCTCTCCTGCACATTATTAAACCAGTCTACATTTGAAGTCACTACCGTAACCGTAACCAGATACTTTTTCAGTTCATTGACATATCCGCTCATAGCAGTATACAACTCAACATAATTCTCCCTGTCAAGAACCACACTGGCAAGAATTTCCTGGATCTGCTCATCCTCCAGCTCTACGGGAGCAGACTCCTCTGCCGGAGGCGGAGACGGACTTTCTGCAGGCAGGTTTTCCGCCAGCATTTCCTCCGGCAGCATTTCCACACGATCCTCCGGAAATGATACCATGGGAGGCTTTTCTTCCGGATACAGCCATCTGTTGATCACCGGCTCCAGAACCAGAAAGGTGACGCAGGCGATTAATCCGAAAATTACGGCCATAGCCGCCGTAAGGATGGTCCTGCGGATCAACTTTTTTCTGTTGATAGGACGAACCTTTATTCTTTCCACCAGAAAATCATTTTGATCATTCTGTTGTCTGTCAGACATAAAAGCTCCTTTCACTTGATTTTCAGAGGTTAGTCAAAATGATACCTGTACTTTTCCCAGTCTGCAAGATACACGCTTCCATCCTCATTCCGTATGAACAACCCTTCTTCCACCAGCTCCTGTACCAACCGGTCTGTCTCCTGCTTATAAGCAAGTCCGTATTGATAATAAGGTGTATAAACATTAACTGGTGTGTCCTTGCCCTTCTGATCTGTCACAAGCTGTGAGTAAATATACTGCTTCCTCTGTCTGTCCCACACCGGGTAAATTGGAACCTGCATTCCCGTCCGGCTGCAGAAATCAAGAACCATTTCCCTCTGGGCCCGGGCCTCTATCTGCCCCCAGATTCCCACAACCCCATTATAATCGGAAATAGGCTCTGCAATATTATACAGCTGATCCTGCAGGGTTTCCAGAGTTCCATTTGGGTTTTGTCCGGCCTGCCGATCCATTTGTGCCTGCTGCCAATCCTGTTCAAGCTCCTGCAGATCCAGCCGAAACCGGGCGAAGCTTCTGATCTGCTCCAAATGGGGAAGCACCAGCTGAAATATCTCCTTCAAAGGCATGGGAAAAGGAAAGCTATAGCTCTCCACATTCCTGTCAATCATTTCCTGCAGCACAGGGATATATCTGTCGCATCTTTCAAGAATACTCTCCGCCGGGTATTCATCACTCTTAAGGAGATATTCCTCACTGCTCCACCAGTATTTATTCCAGGTGCTTCCGGACCGGGCATCCTGTATCAGCCTGAGAATCTCTGCAAAATCATCCGCATATTCACCTCCCACTACTGCTTTGGAAAGCTTAGCGTAGAGAATATCCGATTCCAAGTCCGGATCTATCAGCAGCTGTCCCGCACAATACAGGGAAAAAACGTTCAGCACATGGTTGCTGTCCATCTCGCTCCAATACGAAGGTTTTACAATCTCATCATATTTTCTGGCAGTATGGTAGCACTCCCGGATAATATCCAAATTGAAATTCATCTGAGCCATCTGATCAATTTCCATTTCACAGGTATTCCAGGCCCAGGTTCCCATACGAGTGCCTAAAGCTGCCACTTCCTGGCGAAATTTCAAATATTTCTGATCATCATCATGAGACGTCCCCTCATAAAGAGTGATATCGGTTCCCAAAGCTCTCACAAAGGTACTTTTGTCAAAAGCATCGATCCAACAGCTGACACCAAAATCTATATCGGGTTTGGCCGCCAGAAATTTATCCATTAATTTTCTGGAAAAATAGGCAACGTCCTCGGAGGTCGTCAGCTCACCGGGATCATAAAAATGGGCAATCACACGATCACAGCAGTCTGCCAGCTCCACATAGATGGAATAATACTTCTCAAAGGTCGCGATTACATCAGGATTATCATAGGAAAATCCGCTTTCGCTCCTTGCGTAGGACACAGAAGGATCCACCCAGCCGAATCCTTCAAACTTGGCTCCCCACACCCACAAGGTAAACTTCATATCCATGGAATGGGCCGCGTCTGCGATCATACGGATCTTTTCATGCACGGTGCCGTAATTGTCGGCCCCCGCCCAGGCAGAACACATATCTGTTACCTGGACGCCGTTAAATCCGCAGAACCTGAGCATTTTTACATACTCGTACAGCTGTTCCTCCGAAAAATCCAGTATATTGGTTTTCATGCTCACGGCTTCATTCATGGAAACGCCTCTGGTATAGTTTGTATTCCAGAGAACAATGATAGCTTCCCTCTGTTCTATCCATGGCTCCCTGAATACATCATCCTCCGGCACATGAATATTTTGGGACACGCTGCTGATCCTGGCGCCTTCCTGCCCTGCCTTCATCCACCCCAGATATGTGTTTACAAACCTGTACATTTCCTGATAAAGACTGTCCACATCCGTCCCGGAAATAACCACCTGTCCACCCTCTATGGAAAAATTACTCTCCTCCAATCCGTCGTCCAGGCACAGACGAATTCCAAAATCCTCCTGATCCTTCCAGGGACTTACGGAAAGCATATCTCCCCCTGTCTGATGAATATAATACTGCAATTCCTCACAGACAGGCAATGCTTTTTTGTCATCATAATATATGGTGTACTGGTCTATAGGAGTATTCCCGATATAAACAGACTCCTTCCGGTTCCTGCCCACATCTGTGTATACCCCTTCCTGGGGCAAAAGCAGCGTACCGTCCTCTGCGGTCAGCTCATGAAGCAGATAGCTGCATCCAAGGCGGATTCCTTTTTCATGAGAAGAGAGGATAAACAGCTGATCCTCCTTCCGAAGGATGGTAAAGGCATCCGGGGCAATTTCCGCCAGAGTGTATCCATATTCATTTGCCGATTGTTCCACCGTCAACAGATTGATCCTGTACCCCTGATCCTCCTGGGTGTTCTTCAGACGAATATCACGGGTCTGTTCCGATAATTCCACAAAAAAGCCTAACAGCTCCGCCGCATCCTCTCCCTCGATCCGATAAATCTTATAGTCCTTCAGATTATCTCCCCTGCTGCTTCCGCAGCCGCCGCAGAACAACATAAACCCAGCAAGGAAAATAACGCTCATATGAATCTTTTTCACATTGATTCTTTTTCCCGAGCAGAAAAATATTCCTGCCAACAGAAGCAATGGAAAGACCACCGCCGCAAGCACTCCTTTTTTCAAATCATCCCCAAAATGGCTGGAAACCATGCCTACCAGTGTAGGGCCTCCGGAGCAGCCTAAATCGCCTGCAAGAGCCATCAGGGCAAACAAAGCCGTACCGCCCCGGGGCACGGCGGCGGCAGCCTTACTGAAGGTTCCGGGCCACATGATTCCCACAGACAGGCCGCAGACCGCACAGCCCGCCAGAGCGATCACAGGACTTTGCACCAGAGAAATACACAGGTAAGCCGCTATACACAGCAGACTGCTGCCTGCCATAAAATGCTCCAGATTGATCTTATCCCCATGTTTTCCGTAAAAAGCCCTGGAAGCTCCCATCAGCACCGCAAAGGCCATGGGTCCTGCCAGATCTCCAATGGCTTTGCTGACGCCAAGACCCTTTTCCGCAAAGGTGGAGGCCCACTGGCTTACTGCCTGCTCGCTGGCTCCTGCGCAGAGCATCATCAGCATAAAAACCCAAAAGATTTTCTGTCCTGCCAGCTGACGGATGGACATTCCCTTATCTCCCTCCTCCATCAGAGTGCCTATGGGAACCCTGGCAAAGGCCACTGTATTGCACAATGGAATTAAAGCCCAGATACAGGCCAATATTCTCCAGTGATGGATGCCGAAAATCCGGAAAAAAACTGTGGAAATCAAAACCACTCCCACATGTCCCCAGCAGTAGAAGGAATGCAGGAGGCTCATGGCCTTTTCCTTATTATCTGATGGACATGCCTCCACCACGGGACTTACCAGCACCTCCAGCAGACCGCCGCCCACGGCATACACCATCACCGCCAGAAGAATCCCCACAAAAGGATCCGCCAGTACCTCCGGCAACAGAGCCAGCAACAGCAGCCCTGCTCCGCTGAGAACATGAGCAATCATCATGGATGCCCTATAACCGATCCTGTCCACAAAGCTGACAGATGCCAGATCCACCAGAAGCTGCAGTCCGAAATTAATGGTCACCAGCATCGTAATCCTTGACAGCGGAATCCCATAAGTACTCTGAAATGTCAAAAACAGCAGAGGCACAAAATTATTGATGACTGCCTGTACAATGTATCCTGTAAAACAGGCATATATAGTCTTTCTGTATTTATCCTTTTTGATCTTTTCTTCCATTACCTTCGTTCTCTCCTGCTTTCTCCCAAATCTGCTGTTGGATGGAACTACAACCATATCCATTATTCCCGTATCTATGAAAAATGTCAATCGTCTTTTGATAAATCGTAGCCTTTTCACAAAAACCATGTTACAATAGACCTGAAAAATCACTGTTAAACGAATTACAATACAGGAGCTGTCATGAACGAAAAAGTACTTCATACATTGGAATTTGATAAAATATTAGGGATGCTGGTGGAAAAGGCTGATTCGGAGCCCGGCAAAAATATGTGCCGGGAGCTGACTCCTTCCACAGACCTGGAAGAAATACGCACCAATCAGACACTGACCGGGGATGCCCTGAACCGGATCTTTCAAACCGGGCTTACCTCCTTTGGAAGCAACCATGATCTGGGCTTCTCCATACGGTCCCTGGAAATCGGAAGCACCCTGTCCGCTGCGGAGCTGTTAAAGCTGGCTTCTTTGCTGGACAATGTGAACCGCATCAAAATTTACGGCAGGAAAAAGCGGGAGGATACGCCCGACGACAGTCTGGACGAATATTTCCAACAGCTGACGCCATTGGTCCAGCTGGCAGGAGAAATCAACCGCTGTATCCTCTCGGAAGAGGAAATTGCCGATGATGCCAGCCCCAGACTGAAAAATATCCGCCGTTCCATGGCTGTAACCAACGACAGGATTCATTCCCAGCTTACCTCCATGCTGGGCGGAGCCTATCGCACCTACCTTCAGGACGCGGTAATCACCATGCGCAATGATCGTTATTGTATTCCTATTAAAGCGGAGTACAAGGGACAGGTAAACGGTATGATTCACGACCAGTCCGCCACAGGTTCCACCTATTTTATCGAGCCTGCCGCGGTGGTGAGCCTGAATAATCAGCTAAAGGAGCTGGCCCTGCAGGAGGAAGAGGAAATCCGGATCATATTGGCAGGCTTAAGCGCCCAGGCCGGGGAGCACACGGAAGAGCTGATACTGAACCAAAGACTGATGACCCTTCTGGATTTTATCTTTGCAAAAGCAAAGCTGGCCATGGATATGAATGCCACGGAACCGATTTTCAATACCGATCATTACCTCCACATCCGCAAGGGACGTCATCCCCTTCTGGACAAAAAGAAGGTTGTGCCCATTGACGTTCATCTGGGCAGGGATTTTGATCTGCTGATCATCACAGGTCCCAACACCGGAGGTAAGACCGTCTCTCTGAAAACCGTGGGCCTTTTTACCCTGATGGGACAGGCCGGCCTGCATATTCCCGCCCTGGATCGTTCGGAGCTTTCCATTTTTACGGAAGTTTATGCGGACATCGGAGACGAGCAGAGTATTGAACAGAGTCTGTCCACATTTTCCTCCCATATGAAGAGCATTGTCCACATTTTGAAGTATGCGGACGCCGACTCATTGTGCCTTTTTGACGAACTGGGAGCAGGTACCGATCCCACCGAGGGAGCAGCCCTGGCTATTGCCATCCTGAATTTTCTCCACGACAGAGGCATACGTACCATGGCTACTACCCACTACAGCGAATTGAAAATTTATGCACTTTCCACATCCTTTGTGGAAAATGCCTGCTGTGAATTCAATGTGGAGACCCTGCAGCCAACCTACAGACTGCTGATCGGCATTCCCGGAAAGAGCAACGCCTTCGCCATCTCCTCCAGACTGGGGCTTTCCGACGATATTATCAATGCCGCCAGAGAACAGATCGGCAAGGAGGATCAGAGCTTTGAGGATGTGATTTCCGACCTGGAGCAGAGCCGGATCACCATTGAAAATGAACAGAGAGAAATCGCTAAATATAAGGAACGGATCCGTACGCTCCAGGAACAGCTTCAGCAGAAAAACGAAAAAATCGATCAGGCTAAGGATAAGATTCTGCGGGAAGCCAACCAAAAGGCCAGGGAAATACTTCAGGAGGCCAAGGATGTAGCCGACGAGACCATCCGGGATTTCAATAAGGCAGGCCCCGGTGCAGATATAAAGGAGCTGGAAAAGAAACGGCAGAAGCTGCGGGATCACATCAGCGAAAAGAATGACAGGCTTTCTATAAAAGGGAAGCAGGAAAAGCCTTCCGCCAAAAAGACCGTGGATCCCAAAAAGCTGAAGAAAGGCGATTCCGTAAAGATTCTTTCCATGGGACTTCAGGGCATCGTCAGCACTTTGCCGGACTCCAAGGGCGCATTGTTTGTCCAGTGCGGCATTATGAGGATCCAATCCAACATAAATGATCTTGTTTTGGTAGAAGAAAAAACCGTCTCCACGCCTTCTGTCCAGAGCGCCGGATCCGGCAAGCTGAAAATGTCCAAAAGCCTTTCCATTTCCACGGAAATCAATCTGTTGGGCAAAACTGTGGACGAAGCTGTGGCCCTGCTGGACAAATACCTGGACGACGCCTATCTGGCTCATCTGTCCAGCGTGAGAGTGGTTCACGGAAAAGGCACCGGAGCTCTGCGAAACGCTGTCCACAGCCATTTAAAGCGCCTGAAATATGTCAAAGAGTTTCGCCTGGGAGAATATGGAGAGGGAGATGCAGGTGTTACCATCGTTACCTTTCGATAACATTTTTACATTATCTATTCCCTTCGGAAGCCTTCCGATTAATTTTGAAAGTCGCTTCAGAAAAAGCTATTGTTTTAAGAAGGAGTATTACTGAAATGGTAAGTAAACAAAAAATCCTGATTGTAGATGATGATAATAACATTGCAGAATTGATTTCCCTCTACCTGACAAAAGAATGCTTTGAGACCATGATTGTAAACGACGGTGAATCAGTAATGCCTGTGATGGAAAGCTTTTCACCCAACCTGATCCTCCTGGATATTATGCTTCCGGGAATGGATGGTTATCAGGTATGCCGGGAAATACGGGCAACCTATTCTCTTCCGATTATAATGCTTTCCGCTAAAGGCGAGGTTTTTGACAAGGTTCTGGGGCTGGAGCTGGGCGCTGACGATTACATCGAAAAGCCCTTTGATTCCAAGGAGCTGGTAGCCCGGGTAAAAGCTGTGCTGCGCCGTTATAAGCCTGTAAGCGCTTCTACAGAAACCTCCGACGATAAATGTGTGGATTACCCCGACCTGTCCATTAACCTGACAAACTATTCCGTGGTTTATATGGGACAGACGGTGGAAATGCCTCCCAAGGAGCTGGAGCTTCTTTATTTTCTGGCTTCCTCGCCCAATCATGTCTTTACCAGAGAACAGCTTCTGGATCAGATCTGGGGCTATGAATATATTGGCGATACCCGCACGGTGGATGTGCATATCAAAAGACTGCGGGAAAAAATTAAAAATCATGCCAACTGGAAAATTACTACGATATGGGGAATCGGTTATAAATTTGAGGTAAGAAATTCATGAGAAAGACCCTATATCTGAAATTTGTGCTGGCCTACTTTATATTTGGGGTCTTCAGCTTCGCTATTGTCACTACCTTTGTTCCCAGCCTTACCAAAGAGCATCTGATCCGTGAAAAAGCGGAAAATATCTACGCCGAGGCCACATTGATCGCAAATACCTACGCCGCCGGGCTTTACACCAGCGAGACGGATCTGGAAACAGTGAAATCCCACCTGGACTTTTTATCCGTTTATCTGGATTCCACCATACGGATTATCAACCCTTCGGGACGTCTGGTACTGGAAAGCAATACTCCCATCAATGTGGAGGAGGAAGTGATTATCCAGGGCTTTGACCCCACCAGCACCGGCAACTCCTACTATATGGTAAACGACTTTTTCGGAAGCTTTTCTTCCGATACCCTCAGCGTATTTGCTCCCATTACCTCCAGCTATATGGTAAAGGGCTATGTGGTTATTCATTACAGTATAGAAAAAATTCAACAATCCTGTAACAGTCTGCTGAATATCTCCTATATTACGCTGGTAATCCTTTTCCTGTTGTCACTGATCATTCTGATTTTTTTTACAGAGATCGTGTATGTTCCCCTGCGGAAAATCACATATGCCACAGAGCAATATGCTTCCGGCAACATGCATTATGAATTCCAGGTGGAAAGCGATGATGAAATCGGCTACCTGGCCGCCTGTCTGAATTATATGGCCAGTGAAATTGCAGGCGCCGAGGATGACCAGAAAAAATTTGTAGCCAATGTATCCCACGATTTCAGATCGCCTCTGACCTCCATCCGGGGATATCTGGAAGCCATGCTGGACGGAACCATTCCCCGGGAAATGCATGAAAAATACATTCAAATTGTACTCAACGAGACGGAACGGCTTACAAAGCTTACAAACAGTCTGCTGACTCTTAATAATTTAAATACCAAGGGAATGCTTCTGGACCGCACCGATTTCAATATCAATGAGACAATCCGCCGTACCGCCGCTTCCTTTGAAGGAATCTGCCGGAAAAAAACCATTGCCATTGAATTGATTCTCACAGGGGATGAAATGCACGTGAATGCGGATGTAGATAAAATACAGCAGGTACTCTACAACCTCATTGATAACGCTATTAAATTCAGCCATAATGATTCCGTGATCCGGGTGGAGACCTCTTTGAAAAAGAACAAGCTTTTTGTGTCCGTAAAGGATACCGGTATCGGCATCCCCAAGAACGATCTGAAAATGATCTGGGACAGATTTTACAAATCCGACCTTTCCCGGGGCAAGGATAAAAAAGGGACAGGCCTGGGCCTGTCCATAGTGAAGGAAATTATCAATTGTCACGGGGAAAATATCAATGTGATCAGCACGGAGGGCGTGGGAAGCGAATTCATTTTCTCTCTGTCATTGTCTGCGGACAACGAGGAAGAGGACTAAGCTTTTCCATTGCCCGGCGCACAGGTGTGTAACAGACAGCCATCACCGCAAAATTGGCTGCCCCGTGTACAATATCGTAGGGAATGCCGGCTATCCACCAGGCAAACGCCGCATACATGCCCTTTTCGAAGCCCCCGGAGGCAATACTCATTGCTCCATGAACGGGAGTACAGAAAAAGCCATACATCAGACCGAATACAGAAGACAGTATGCTCCAGAACCACATGGACTGCTGTCTTCTGTTTATATATGCAATCCCTGCCAGGAGAGGCCACACATACAAATACATAAACCACCAGGAGCCGAATCCATAGATACACCCCTCGATCAGCACAAATACCGGAATGACAAACAGCATTCTCCAGCCAAAAAACAACGTAAACATGATGATCCAAAAAGACACCAGCTCCACGTTCGGCAGAAAGCTTAAGGCCGTCTTGCACACCTCCAGCATAGCCGTCATAACGCCGATCAGCGCAATATCCAGTATGGTAATTTTTCTTTTTTTCTTCAGGTTGGACATGCCCATACAAAGCCTTCCGCCTTTCGCATTATTCCGCCGTGTAAACAATGGAGAACTGATCCCCATCCATCACCGGCTGGGTGTCAATGCCATAATTACAATATTCCCCATTTACATAAAAGGACCAGTAGCTTTTATCCACGTTATAATCTGCCGTGGTTCCGTTCACCGTCTCCACCATCATACCATATTCGCTCTCCGTACCGGAAAAGGTAAGCCCGTCCGCGTCCTCCATAGCCTGGCGCAGATACTCTGCGTCCGTGCGCAGCTTATATTCCTCGGATCTTCCGTCCTTTCCCACCACCTCTATCGTAATGCTTTTACTTCCCTCCGCTGGAATGGGACGAAACATTACATACATTACCGCCAGGACAGCGATCAATGCAATGACGCCTGCTATACCAAGCAGAACCTTCTTGCTTGGCGTTTTTGTGTTGCTCTGTGTGTTTTCCATTTGCTCCTCCTTTTTGTTACGCGGCATATTTCATATGTGAAAGACTACCATATATGGTTTTTCACATTGGGCGTCCGTGTGCATATAAAAAAGCCCCCGCTGGCGCAGAAGCTTTACACACAAAACCAGACAGATATGGATTATCCATAACTGTCCAACCCTGTATGAGCCAATTCCGCGTGGCCTACAGTTCTCATCACAGGCAGGTCTTCTGGCTCAAGCGTCATCGCCTTGCTTCCTCTTCCCAAGATAGAAATCTCTCAGTGATCTTGCCGCATTTACGGCGAAGCAAAACTCCTCTTTTACAGCGACGGGTTCGCGCAGGCCTTTCACCTGCTTCCCTTTTCACCGGACCAAACAAATAGGCTGCTCTCCGGCACCTGTGACGGTATAAATTTAACGAAAAAAGAATATCACAAAAACAAACTTATGACAATCATAAATTTTTACAAGGCTTTACCGGATTGAAATCCTTATCGGATATACTTCAAAAATACTTCCCTGCGCCCCTGCAAAACAGCATCCTTCAATCGTTCCTTTACCTTGTTATCCCGAAGCCACACAGTCAAAACCGGGGAAAAGCGTTTTCCCTCCATTTCGATAGCCTCCTCCACCGCCTGATCGAAGGTTTTTTCCACTCCTGTGTACAGCTTCGCAGTATAAGTTACATTGTCCAGCCAATCCATCAGTCCGATTACATCCACCATCTGCCGTTCGGCACATTCCAGCCGTTTATAGGAGTCCGGATATCCTCTGGAACCGTCGTACCAGGAATGATGTCCCAGAGCAATTACCGCAAACTTCCGGGTGGAGGCTCTGTTCTCCAGACAATTACATCCCGAGGTGGTATGCAGATGCGCCATTTCATACTCTTCCTCAAACCACTGCCTGGACGTGTGGGAATATAAATCAATAAAATTGATCTTTCCCACATCGTGATAAAGACCTGCCCTTCTGGCATAATCCGTCACTGCTTCCCGCTTTTGTCCCGGGTCCTCTATCTCCCGAATACATTCAATATCGTCAAAAAAGGACGGCTCCTCCTCCATGATCATCTCACAAAAGACTTGTGCCGTTTTGCCCACAATATAAGAGTGCGCATAAACCTCCGGTACAAAACGGAGCATTAATTTCAGCACAAATTCTCCGTAAGGAACACTGCTTTCCGTTTCCACATAAGCAGATAACAGCTGCCTTAAGTAGAAAAAAAGACTTTCCGCCTCCTCTTTTTGAGGAAACTCTTCCATATAACAAAATATTTTACGATAAAGACTGTCGACATATTCTCTCCGCTCCGGTATCTTTTCGGGATACTCCTGCAGAAAATTGCAATAAAATGCCGGCAGGGAGATCAGGCTGTACATACCGTCCGTAGAAAAATCCTCCGGATCCGCTTCATCCATCATATCCTCCATTTTTTCCAGCAGACCATTCAAGGTATCCAGACCGCAGTAAAAATGAATGGCATCATATGCAAAACGATAACGGGGTGCAGGCTGTTTATTTTCAGCAGCCGCCTCCTGAAATTGTCTGTCATACACTATATAGACCGATTCCATAATACTCTCAATATCCCTGGAGGTCATGGCAGACTGTTTGCTGTAGGAAATGCTGGAAACCATCTGCCTGTGCGTCATATAGGTAAATCTGTCCCAGGGAAGCCCGGGAGCCTTTTCCTGATACCACTGATCCTGCAAAATTTCCAGCGTCTGCCGCACCAAATCGATTTTTTCACTATTGAATCTGAACTTGCCAAGAGACATATTAGCCCGGGAACGCAGAATATATCCCTTCGTTTCTGTATCCTCTATTTCATCAAAATATTTCAGATATGCCGCCGCTTCTGTAAAACACAGCCTCATCCGGAACATATAGGTATCCACATCCGACAAATCCATACAAGAAAGCATGTTACATATTTTATTGTGTCCCATGCCAAGCCAGTACAACTCCTTGATCATGGTATTTCTGTCCCTGAAATGTCTGGCTCTGTTCAGCAGGGCCTGATGAATCTGGCAGAATAACTCCACATCCAGATCCTCCCGGGTATTGGAAAGCTTCCCCGCAAATTCCTCCAGTTCCGAAAGCTCCTCCTCTCCGGCCTCAAACAAATGATCCAGAACAGGAAACAATTCCTCTCTCAAAAGCAGCATGTTACGCCTTACCACCTGCTGCGTCCATTCTCTGACCAAAAGCAGTTTTTCCCGATATTCCTCAATGGAACATCCCGCCGGATCCCTCCTGGCTGTAAGAGCATTGATATCTCTGATATTTTTAATATATTCCTCCTGGTATGGCTTCATAATCCTGCGCCCTTTTTCCTTTCAGAATCCCGTTTCAGAAGGTCGTTGACAGTTGCCGGTACAAAATATCCTTCAAACGCTTCACATCTATAGGCTTGGACAAATGCTCGTTCATACCGGCCTCTCTGGAGGCTCTGATATCCTCCACAAAAGCATTGGCTGTCATGGCCACAATCCAAATGCTTTCCGCATCCTTTCTGGAAAGACGGCGAATTCTTTTGACGGCTTCATATCCGTTCATCACAGGCATCTGTACATCCATCAGGATCAGATCAAAATGATTTTCCGGAGAATTTTCAAAAATTTCCACCGCCCGGGCTCCGTTTTCCGCAGTCTCCACCTGTACGCCCGTCAAAGACAGCATCTCCATGGCAATCTCAAGATTCAGCTCATTATCCTCCACCAACAGCACATGGCGCCCGCTGTAATCCTCAATTCTTTCCTCCTGCTCCTCCATGTCGCCTTTATTCCGAATAATCATATCTGCCAGGGTCTTTAAAAGCTTACTCCTAAACAACGGGCAGGGAACAAATCCATTGATTCCGGCCCGCCTGGCCCGATATTCAATCTGCGCCCAATCCTCCTCTGAAACCAACAAAAGAGGAAATCTCTGTCCCGCAGACTGACGCACATGAGAAGCCAGATCCAAAGCCGGCATATCCTCCAGCTCCTGCCCCAAAAGCATGGCGCAGGGCATACGGTTTTCTGTCTGTGCCTGGGTCAGCCAGGTTACAGCGCTTCTGCCGCTCTTCACCCGCACCGGCGTCACGGCTTCCTCCCTCAGAAATTCTTCGATCTGCCTTGCTTCTTTTTCTCTGCTTTCCGCTATCAGAACAGTATTTCCCGCAAGAATCTCCAACTTCCTTCTGTCCCGGACAGCGGCCCTCATGGGAATTTCCACCCGAAACCGGCTTCCTTCTCCTTCTGTACTCTCTACCTGAATCCTGCCTCCCATGCGGTCTATCAGATTTTTTACAATAGACATACCAAGGCCGGTACCCTCTATTTTCTGCGTGGTACTGTTATTTACCCTCTCAAAGGGAACAAAAATACGCTCCAAAAATTCAGGACTCATTCCGATTCCATTATCTTCACATAAAAAATCCAGCCAAATCTTTCTTTTTTCCTGCCCGGAATTTTGATTTCCTTCCAGATCTTCTTCTATATACTGAGAAAATTTTACAAATATTTTGCCATTATAAAGAGTATATTTTATCGCATTTCCAACTATATTTACAATAACCTGACGCAGCCGCAGAGTATCTCCCATCAGATTATCCTCATAAATGTCTCCAATCTCGATCTGAAGGTCATGATTCTTCTGAAGCGCCTGAGGTCGGACAATCACAGCGATATCATGAATCAAATCCGCCAGAGAAAATTCATCCTCATTCAGAGTCATGCGCCCGCTGTCGATGCGCGACATATCCAGAACATCATTCACCAGGCTCATAAGATGCGACGAAGCGGTTTTAATTTTATTCAGACAGTCCTGTACCCGGCCCTTCTCATCGATGTGGGATAATCCGATGGACGTCATTCCCACAATAGCATTCATAGGCGTTCTGATATCATGTGACATATTGGATAAAAAAACACTTTTGGCCCTGTTTGCCTCCTCCGCTTCATTCAAAGCGTTTTGCAGCAGAGCATTTTTCTGCTGAAGCTCTGCAATTTTCCGATCCTTCTCGTCAATTTTCTCTCTTAAATTCTCCACTCCATATTCCTCTCAAAACAATTCATCCAGCAATATGTAATATTTGATCTTTTCCCAGTCCGGTTTGATTCCAAGCTCACGGAACAAAAGCATTTCATCATAAACCATATTGGCTTTTTTCTGATACTTTTCCTGGTATTTTTTTTGATATTTCCCACTGTAGTTATGATTCAGACTTCTGAAGCAAATAGCAATATCGCACCATTTATCGCCCACTCCCGATCTGCCCAGATCGATAAAACCCGTTACCCTCTCTCCGACTCCGAACAAATTAGGCAGACAATAATCTCCGTGGGACATCACAGGCTCCTCCACGGGCCTGTTTCGGCAAAGCCATTCCAATAAATCATAGGGATCCTTAAAACCGTTTTCTCCAAAGGTTTCCGGTTCCACATTATCCAGATCCACCAATCCGCTTTTTACATTTATTTCTGCCTGGGCAAGCTTGTGGGACAGACTCTGATCAAAGGTACAATCTGAAATATCCATATCCCACATTTTTTTCATTCCTGCTGCCAGCAGCCTGCACTGTGTCACCGGGTCCGCCATATAATTATCGGAGCATGCCATTTCACCCTGACATTTCTCCATCAGTAAATAGGATTTGCCCCCTTCCGTCTCCTGTGCATATATGCCGGGAACCGGCAGTTTTCCCTGAAGATACTTCATCATACCATATTCGTTTCGGGCTTCCTCGTTATACTCCTGGATCTTCAAAACCTTATCATGAAAAATCATGACGGAAGAGGCGGACATACCGATTTCATCTATTTCGCAGGCTTCATTTTTCACCATTCGAGCCATGGTTTCCGGAATTTTCATTTTTACCTCCATTCATGCCGCCTCCGTCGGCACAAACAATCGGTGAGAAGAATCGCTTTCTTTGCGATTCTTCCGTGTGAGAAAGGCGCTGCACTTGCGCCGTAGAAAATCTTCGCGAAGCGGCTTCTGCCGCCAAGCGAAAACTGCCACAGGCAGTTAGATTTTCTTCTCACACTTCCACCTTTCAACTCAAGACTCTCAGTTTAACAGATTTCTGTATTTTGTCAACAGCCGGCTTAATAAAGTACACCATATATAAGCCGGCCTAATAAAGCACATCATATAAATACAGCTTTCCTCTTTTTCCAACTCTCGTAATGATACCAACATGATAAAGAATATTTAAAACCGTCTGGGATAAAGATACGGAAATATGCGCGGCTTTTGCAAAATCTTTGGAGCTGAAGCTCCCTTCCAGCTCACTGGGAACAAATTGCATATAATCCTCGGGACAATTAATCTCTACCTCCTCCACCAGCTCCGAGGGAATACGGTCACATCGGCTGGAACCTCTTTTTTTGTCCGCACTCCATCCATTCAGATACCGGTACTCCTCCAGATCCAGCATTACCAGACGCAGGCGCAGATTGGGATCCTTCAAAAACATTTTAATATAATACAACTCCGGAAAAGCCATATAAGGATTTCCTTTTATGGGTGATTTCCTTTTTTTACTCAATTCACCGGTCTCTTCGTCGATCCAGATCAGCCACTTCTGCCTGGGAATGGGATATACGATCGTCACCGGATATAAGGGAAGAAAGGCTTCCAGCTTCCCTCTCATCCGATTCATCTGCCGGGTTTGTATCTCTATGATCTGGTCTCCGGTATATATATCCGCCACATAATTTTCAATGGGAATCTCCTGATGATCCTCATCCGGCTCATAATAATCCTTTAAAACCGCATGAACCGTTTTTTCCGAAAGAGTTCCAATCCCCAGACGCTGCCGGTCCACCCCTATGATTTTTCTCTTTGCCCGCTCAAAGGCCTCTCTGTCCGGCATTCATTTTCCCCGTTTCAGTGAAATAAACTATCAAAGCTTCCTTTACTATTATAATATTTTCCATAAGGACACTGCAAGGTGATTTCCATAATATTTTAAACGATAAAATACAACTAATCAATAATATATTGACTAATATATAATAATAAACTATAATTATATATGTCGATGATACAATCTAGAAATAGAAAAACGATGAGGAAAATACACTTTACTTTATATCCTACCAAAAAATTTAAACATAAGAGGATTTACAATGAAAAAAATCATAGTTCTTTTATTTTTAGTGGTTAATGTGTTTCTCTTTTTCGGAATTTTAGAAATATATGAAGAAAAAGATTTTGTTTATATCAATCAGATCGAAACAGAACAATCTCAGGTCTGTCATGAATGGATACGCTTTCATGATGAAGCCGGAGATCTTGACAGCGAAAAGATTTTTGATTTATTTCAGGAACTAACCAATCAGTTTAATTTATTAATCTCAATACGTATTACAGATATAGACAGAAATTTATACCAAATCTATGTTTCTTCTTCCATGAACATTGATCAACGACTGAAATTAGTTACTGACGTATCTTTAAATTTCAATGAATCTGAAGATTCTTTTTATACCAACAAAAAGGGTGATGCAAAGGGGCAATATTTTTATCTGTTGAACAATGACATGGATGTCTATATTTATCCAATCAGATATTTGAAAAAAATGCCTGATACGGTGATTTCCTTTGTGGCGGATTCCAGGGAGGATCTGGAGGACAGCATTCGCATTTATATGGAGCATTTTGGCAGCTATTCATCCCGGATGGGAGAACCTACGGCTGACACCTATGAAACCAGAAAGAAAATAGATTCATTTCTTCCCATGACTATTCTGTTAACTATGTTAAGCTCTTTTCTTTTGATCATGATGTATATACATGCCAGATCAAAAAAGATAGCGGTTTTTCATACTCTGGGACTATCTTTACCCTATACAGCCTTTAAACTGTTTTTCGTTCTGCTTATTTCTATTTTTTTCATTATAGCAGCGACAAACCTGATTTTATTCATTTTGTTTGTGGGCATTATCAATGCGCGGACAATTCTATTTTTGAAAATGTCTATGTGGAAGGAGACATCAATGAATTATTAAAGGATACCATATTTTACGATAAAATCAATGAATTGAAATGATTCAGGAATTTATTCAGGTAACGGCAAAATTCTTGCGCCTGAAACGGGAAACATGTATAATCACTCAGTAGGAACATTTTGCATTCTTCGATAGTCTGTCGGATAACAGTCTTCATACTTTTTGAATGCACGGGAAAAGGTTGACGGAGAGTGGTAGCCAATCTTATAAGCGATATCTGCGATTTTCAGACTGGGATCCCGCAGGTAAGCTTTTGATAATTCGATCCGCCTGCGGTTTACATATTCCGGAAAGCTGTATCCGGTAAGCTCTTTAAACCGTCTGCTGAAATAATTATAGCTTATCGCTATATTGGCCGCCGCCTCGTCCATAGTAATATCTCTGCTGATATTCTCATCAATAAAAGCCAGAACCGATTCAAATTGGAAATCCTTTGCCACAGACTCGATTTTGACTGTTTGTGACGTATGAGACAGTTTTTCCCGTAGCTCTTCCACATCCACCGGCTTGAGCAGATAATCGTCCGCTCCGCTCAAAAATGCCTGACGTACCAGTTGATAATCGTCATAACCGCTGAGTACATAGATTATAACATCAGGATAGTGCTCCTTTACATATTTTATCAGAGTGAATCCTGATAATCCCGGCATGTTCAAGTCGGTAATCAGAATATCAGGAGGAGAATCCGTCTGAAGCAGCAGCTTTGCATCAACAACACTGACAGCTGTCTGGCAGGCTAAGCCGGCCAGGCCGATGCGTTGAAGCTTCGACTTCACATTCTCACAAATCAGACAGTCATCATCTACCACAAGAATCTTCACGTTGTTGACTCTCCTTTTTTAGTCCTTTTTTTGAGTATATCATATCCTTATCTATTTATCAAATTGTATTCAGGAGACATGCCATGGGAAAAAACCGACTGTTCAAAAAATTTGTAATATCCTATTTTTGTTTTGTTCTTCTTCCTTTCAGTGTAATTTTGACAGGGGTCATGATATATGCAAACCGGCTGCAGCTGAAGAATGACATGGCTCAGAACGAGAAACTGGCCTCTCAGGTGGTAAACGCAATTTCCCAGCAGACAGACCTGGCAGAAAATATGTGCAATTCTATTCTGCAGAATCAAAGTATTTTGAATTTTTTTGATAAAGAATATACCTCATCTCCAGATTTGTCCTACTATCGGACTACTATATATGAATTTGTAAAAACCACCAATGGCATGTCTGACATCAAGCTTCGTATTTATCTGGAAAATACTTCCATACCCATGGGCTTTGGAATTTTTTACCCTATGCGTTATATTGATCAAAGCGAAGCATTCCGGTCTTTTTATAATTCTGATGAGAAAAGTATCTGGCTGGACGGAAATTTTGATAAAGAGCTTCCGGAAAACCGGCGTCTCGGGTCCAACGATACATATCATTATCTGCATAAAATTCAGGTGGGTACCCGTTTATTGGGGGTAGTAGAAGCAATGGTTCCAAAGCGGGTGCTGGCCGTTCATAATACTATAGCACAATCTGAACCTTTAATTGTGGATGGATGCTATTTTTACAACTATTCGGATGAACCCCTGTCGGAGGTTCAACTTCACAGCTTTGCTGTCAGAGACAGAACCGGACACACTGCGTCAATGGTATATTCACGTTGTGAGCTTCCCAAAGGACCATTCAATATAGTGGTTATTTCAACCCGCTCGCAGATTACCTCTGTAACGGCACTGGCGGTTTTTCTGCTGCTCGTGGTAGTTATAGTTATGCTGGCCGGTTTTTTCATTTTTAACCGCCGTATGATTCAGGATATTCATCATTGTCTTGATGAAATGGCTGTAGCTATTGAAAATGATTTTAATCCGAACGCTGGACCTCCAGGCTTCTCTATTGCAGAAATTTCAAAACGACGTGATGAAATTTCTGTGCTGGCTCAGCGCATTACCTATTTATTGAATCAGATTCGTCTCCTGTTAGACCAGAAGGTACAGGAGGAAACCGCATCCAGAGAAGCGGTTCTTCTGGCTCTGCAGCATCAGATCAATCCGCATTTCCTGTATAACACCATGGAAGTATTTTCTGCACGTATGGAATTGGCGGGACTATATGAGGAAAGCGGAGCCGTTTCGGCATTCTGTCGAATGCTGCGGTATAACCTGAATACAAAAGACTTAATGTCCACTCTCGGAGACGAAATTAATCAGGTTAAAAATTATATTGCGATTCAACGGATCCGCGACATTTCCTTCGAAGTAATATTTGATATTCCCCAGGAGCTTTTAAAGGAACGGGTAATTCGTTTTCTCCTGGAACCCTTTGTGGAAAACAGCTTTAAATACCGCGGGTCAGCTTGTCCTCTGCAGATATCCATTTCCGCCAAAATGCTCGATCATCAGATTGAACTGCTTATCTGTAATAACGGTGAGCCCGTTTCTCCTGAAAAAATGGAGGAATTAAATGAACGATTTAAAAATGGTCCTGTTTCCGTCAAAAGCCATGGCATGCGTGTGGGACTGAACAATATTAATTCCCGTCTCAAGCTTTTCTACGGTGATTATCATTATATTCAGGTAAGCTGCGATGGACATATTACAACTTTTCGATTTTTGATTGAACGCCGTCCGTATATGTCCGAACCTGAGAAAAGAGAGCGCTGACATCGCCCTCTTTTCTCAAATCTATTATCGATAGTCAAATATTATTGAAATCGTATACTATCGATTTCCGGGATAAGCAAATTCCAATCCCAGCTTTGCTTTATTCGCCTGGAATAACTTATTCTGATAGGTGATCAATTTGCTCAACCCAAGATTTTCCATCTCGGTCAGAGCGGCATCCAGTTCCGCTTCACATTGCTCGGCAGAAGAAGCAGTGATAATTCTTCCCAGAGCCTGCAGGCGGTACTCTTTGATTCGAGCCTGAATGGCGGCCTCATCGCTGCCTGCTTCCGGCGCCACATCTGCAAAACACTTATCATCATAAATTTCCATTCTGTCATCATGGGTCATCAGATATGTATCAGCGGACCAAACGCCCTCATCCTCAGGATAAGTTCCCTGAATAATCGTATAATCACTGGTCCAGCCCATATCTCCGGCATATTTGGCAGTAAACTCTGTAGGATTTTCATCTCTCAACGCTACGATCTCAGGATTTCTGATTACCTTTCCATCATCCCCCAGTGTCCACCCGCCAACTCCCCACTCATTATCCAGCGTTGCCTCTTTAGAATTCAGATAGGCAAATAAGCGGATAATTCTGTCAGGATTTTTTGCATCCTTATTGACAAGCGTAGCAGTCCATCCCATGTTATTCTGTGCAGGAATAATGGATCTATCGTTATGCTCCCCGGTAAATTGTCCGGCATATTTCATAATTGCATTGTTATCGCTGGCGTACAGGCTCAATTTTGAATTAGACACATTTGTTTTAGCGGTGGAAGCAAACACACGACCTGCTGCAATTTCCTGTTCCAGCTGACTCTTGTCCACTGTAAAGCTATCGTCCGTCAATAAACCTTCTCTGTACATCTGGTTAAACAAAAGCATGGCTTCCCTGTATTCAGGCGTTGTATAAATGGACTGGAAATTTCCTTCCGCATCCTCCTCATGAGCGCCCAACTGCTGCGCGATTTGAATGTCAGCGATATCAGAGAACAGAACCATATAAGGTACCACAGTCTGCCCATTGTATTGGATATTCTTTTCTTTCACTGCACGCAGGGCATTGAGAAAACCTTCTTTTGTCTGCAGATCATCAATTGTCATATCTATCTGGCTGAGAATATCTTCACGGACATAATTCTGATTATGCGTTTCATAGTAACCCTGATTGTCTGCAATGTTATCATCACCATAATAATAACTGGCTATGGAATACCAATTGCCGTCCTTGGCAGTATACCAATCGATCATGGACTGTGGAACCAGCAGATCCGGCGCATATTCCTCCATTAAGGGACCAAGAGGCTGTACCATTTTATTATCCTCCAACAGCTTGCGCTGTGTGGAGTTGGCATCCAGTGTAATAATATCCGGAAGCTTTCCCGTCTTGATCAGCATATTCAGCTTGTCTGTATCACCGGTCTGGATATCGATTTTCACACCGGTTTCTTCATAGAGCTTTTTGTCAAAAAGATTATTTACCTCATCGAATTTTTTTCCATACCAGTCGTATGCCATAAACCAGGTGATCGTACAATCGGAAGTATCCTGTTTCCAGCTGGGACCATCTACAGCATCCGTCTTTTCCGAATCACCGGGAGTACTGTCGGGCACAGCGGAAACATTGTTTTCCGAACTATTTGAAACCGGTTCAGACGGTTTATTATCCTTGTTTCCACATCCGGCAAGCATCGACAGACTCATTGCCATTACCAATAGTAATACTATCCCTTTCTTTTTTCTCATTCCTGTTCCTCCTCGTGTTTTTTTATTTTATGGTGTCATGAAAATCAGCCTTTTACTGATCCCATGGTTACGCCCTTTACAAAATACCGCTGTAAAAACGGATAGATACTGATCACCGGCAAAGCAGTTACCACCATAGTAGCAAGCTTAACTACCTGAGGCGTCAATGTCGCCGCCTGATCAGGAATTGCAATGGTCGCAGCAGAGCCCAGCCCTCTGGACACCGACGGATCAGTGATAACCTTTTTCAAAAACAGCTGAATTGTCTGCAGCTCCTGTGACGATGTATACATCATAGAATCAAAATAAGAATTCCAGTGGGTTACCACCGTAAACAAAGCGATTGTTGCCAGCACAGGCTTGGACAAAGGCAGAATGATCTGAAAGAAAATTCTGTATTCGCCGGCTCCGTCAAGCTTTGCGGATTCAATCAGTTCCCCCGAAAGGTCCCGCATAAACGACTGAATAATAATCATATTATAGGCACTGAACATGGTAGGAATAATATAAACCAAAAAGGAATCATACAAATTCAGATCAACAATCAAAATAAAATACGGAATCAGACCGCCGCTGAAAAACATTGTCAGCATAATAAAAGGGATATATATCCTTTTTAACTTTAAATTCGGGCGGGTAATGGCATAAGCTGCCATTGCAGTGCATAAAACACTTGTCACTGTACCAATCAGACATTTCAGAATGGTTATTCCGAAAGCATTCAGGATAGCCTTGTCCAGAAATACCGCCTTATAATTTGCAAATGTCCATTTTCTCGGCCACAAAAATACGCCGCCCCGAAGATAATCCATTCCTTCATTTAAACTACCGGCTATACAATACCATAACGGATAAATCATAATAAATGCCAGAATGATCATGATAAAATAATTAATCCAGTCAAACGCCGTATTGTGATTTAAGCGCATATTTCTTTTTGATTTTGCCATATGATCCCCCTACTTTCTTTTCAGAATAATCCCCTTCCAAGCGTCTTCTTCGATGTCCGGTTGGCAATCAGCATCAATGTCACAGACATTATGGATTTTAAAAGACCAACCGCCGCAGCATATGAATAACGGGATTGCGCAATTCCTATTTTGTATACATATGTATCCAAGGTTTCACTGAAGGCAAGATTTAAAGAATTTTGAAGCAGAATGATCTGCTCATATCCTGTATTCAAAATAGAACTGATCTGAAATATCAGCATAATGACAATGGTACCTGAAATACAGGGAACCGTAATATACCACATCTTCTGAAATCTTCCGCATCCATCCACTGTGGCCGCCTCATACAACTCCTGATCGATTCCCGTGATTGCCGCTACATAAAGTATAGAACCAAAACCTACAGACTTAATTACACTGATAATGGTATAAATAGCATAAAAATAACTTCCCTTTGCCATAAAATTTATGGGTTCTGCGATGATACCCATTTTATAAAGCGTTACACTGATTACCCCGTTAGGCATCAGCATTTCCAACACGATACCGCCAAAGATAACCCAGGAAAGAAAATGTGGAAGATAAGAAATAGTCTGAATAGTCTTCTTGAATTTCGTATTTTTTATTTCATTAATAAACAAGGCCAGCAGAATCGGTGCCGGAAAAGAAAAAATCAAAGCCAGACCATTCAGCATCAATGTATTGCGAAGTACGCTTGACAAGGCCGGATCGCTGAAAAATTCTCTGAAGTATTTCAGCCCCACCCATTCCGCTTCCATAACATTGGTGATCATAGTGTAATTTTTAAACGCAATGATGATTCCATACATAGGGATATAGCAAAAAATAAAACAAAGTATAAGCCCTGGCCAGATCATTGTCTGCATTTGAAATTGATCATTTGAAAATAAATGCCGCCGCTTTTTTCCGGTATCTTTAATCTGGTTTGTTTTGGTCTTCTTTAACTTTTTAGTCACTGTCATACAATATACCCTCTCTTCTCTCTGCTAATCCAAGTATATACTTTTTTATATGTCATAATACATAGCGAAAGTTATGATTTCATATCTGTTTTTGTGGATTTTTCAGAAATAATACATTTAATAAAAAATATGTTTGTGCAGTACATAAAATCGGTGAAGCAACTTTTTTCATTATTTTTGGAACAGCAATATCAATAGCTTTTACCATTGTAAACCAATTGTCTGTATGTTATCATAAATAGACCAGAAAATATCTGACAATAGAAAGGGATGGTAAAAACTATGAAAATTTATGCAGCAAAAGACTACTCGGATCTGAGCAGAAAGGCCGCCAACATTATTTCCGCCCAGGTAATTATGAAGCCTGACGCTGTTTTGGGATTGGCTACCGGATCTACTCCTGTAGGAACCTATCAGCAATTGATTGAATGGCATAAGAATGGAGACCTTGATTTTTCTCACACGAAAAGCATTAATCTGGACGAATATAAGGGTCTTTCCGGAGACCACGATCAGAGTTATCGTTATTTCATGAACGATAATCTCTTTAATCATATCAATATCAATAAAGAGCTTACCAATGTTCCAAACGGACTGGCTGAAGATGCTTCCGCAGAATGTGAGAGATATGACCACATAATCGATGAAATGGGAGGCATCGATCTTCAATTACTGGGGATCGGCGGCAACGGCCACATCGGTTTCAATGAACCTGCTCAGGCCTTCGCCACAGGAACTCATCTGGTAACGCTGACAGAGGATACCAGAAAGAGCAATGCCAGATTTTTCAGCTCTATCGACGAAGTTCCCACACACGCCTTTACAATGGGTATCAGAGGAATCATGAACGCCAAAAAGGTTCTACTTCTGGCTTCCGGAGAATCCAAGGCAAACGCTCTGTATCTTTCCTGCTTTGGACCTGTGACTCCTTCTGTTCCTGCTTCTATTCTCCAGCTGCACAGTGACTGCATTATTATAGCAGACGAACCTGCTCTTTCTCTGATTCGTCAGAAGACCGATTGGAAAGAATAAACATCCAATTGGAAGGAGTCAAAACTTTATGATTATTAAAAATGGATTTGTATATCAGGAGGATCAGACCTTTCAAAAAAAGGATTTGTATATTGAAGCCGGAAAAATTGTGGATTCTCTCCGGCAGAATGAAAGCCAGGAACAGATCGACGCTTCCGGGTTGTATGTTCTTCCGGGTCTGATTGACATCCACAGTCATGGGGCAGTGGGGTTTGATTTTTCCGACGGAGATATGGATGGTCTTAAAAAAATTCTGGCCTATGAGTATTCTCATGGAATTACTTCATACTGTCCTACTTCCATGACAGTTGAGAAAGAAAATATACTACAGATTTTCCAGAATATGAAAGACTGGAAAGACGAAGACTATATGTCCCATGTAGAAGGGATTAATATGGAAGGACCTTTCCTGGATGCATCAAAAAAAGGCGCCCATAGGGCGGAATGCATTATACCTCCTGATGTGGACTTTTTTCAAAAATGCAATACTGCCTGCGGCGGCAGGATCTGCCTGGTAACTCTGGCACCAAACATAGATGGAGCCATGGATTTTATCAGAGAGCTTCATGATCAGGTATCCATATCACTGGGACATTCTGCCGCGGATTATGACACCGCCAAAATGGCTCTGGAGGCGGGAGCTAATCATGTAACCCACCTCTATAATGCCATGAATCCTCTGAATCACAGGTCTCCGGGACTGATCGGCGCCGCCGCAGACAATGCAAATTGTATGGCAGAACTGATCTGCGATGGTATTCATGTTCATGAAAGCATGGTGCGCGCCGCTTTCAAGCTGTTTCCCGGCAGAATTGCACTGATCAGCGATTCCATGAGAGCAACAGGATTGGAAGACGGTACTTATGATCTGGGAGGACAAAAGGTTACGGTAAAGGAGAGACTTGCCACTCTGGAGAACGGAACCATTGCCGGGTCCGCCACAAATGTATTTGACTGCATGAAAAATGCCGTAAGCTTTGGAATTCCCCTGGAGGAGGCCATAGCCGCCGCCACTATAAACCCGGCAAAGAGCATTGGTATTTTTGATCATACAGGATCCCTCACTCCCGGCAAAAGAGCAGATGTGATATTGCTGGATAAAGACTTGAATCTCGTAAAGGTTATCTGATTTATAATTGTTGATAACATCAAAAATTCAACATTCAAAAAGCTTGCAGAAAAATCGATTTCCGCAAGCTTTTTATAATGTTTATCAAATATGTGTATTATTTTTGATTTTCACATGTAAGCACCTGCTCCTCTTTATCTTTGGAATACAAGAGCTTCAAAACAATCGGAGTAGAAATACTGGAAACAATAATCAATAATATAACCGAAGTAAAGTATACGGGAGTCAGCAAACCCACCGACAGCCCTTTCTGTGCCACGATCAAAGCCACCTCTCCTCTGGTCATCATCCCCACACCAATTTTCAAGCTGTCAGGAACGGAAAAACGGCACGCTTTGGCCATTAAACCACAGCCTATAATTTTTGCCAGCAAGGCGACCAGCACAAATCCCAATGAAAACAAAAGAATACTGCCGTCTATATTTTCAATACTGGTCTTAAGTCCTATACTAGCAAAAAATACAGGACCAAAAATCATATAGGAGCTTATCTCCATCTTTTCATCTATATATGAGGAATCACGGATGGAACAGAGAACAATTCCCGCCACATATGCTCCTGTAATATCTGCAATTCCAAAAAACGCCTCTGCCGCATAAGCGAAAAAGAAGCAGATAGCCAGACCCATAATGGGAATTCGTCTGGTATGGGGATAACGGGCATCGAATTTTTGAAAAAGCTTATAAAGAAGTATACCAACTACAAAGGCCATAATAAAGAATAAAACAGTTGACAATACCACTTTTCCGGGATTGGAATCGGGATTTTTAAAACCAACTACAAATGTAAGCACGATAATACCGATCACATCGTCTATGATAGCGGCGCTTAAAATGGTTGTTCCAACCTTTCCCTTCAGCTTACCCATTTCTTTTAACGATTGAACGGTAATACTTACACTGGTAGCCGTCATTATTACGCCTATAAACACTGCCGTAAAAAATTTCTCGGAGCCCCAGGGAGCCATTCCATAAAATCCCATGTACAAGAACGTACCGCCCACCAGAGGAACAAAAACCCCTGCACAGGCAATGAGAAAAGCAATTGGACCTGTTTTCATCAGCTCCTTCAGATCCGTTTCCAGCCCCGCGGAAAACATTAACAGAACTACGCCTATTTCCGCCATCTGTGTCAGAAAATCCGTCTGCTGTACCAGCCCCAGTATACTGGGACCAATCAGAAGCCCGGCAATAATCTCTCCCACTACCTGAGGAGCCTTGCACTTTCTGGCCAGCATTCCGAATACTTTAGCAGCTACAATAATAATAGCCAGATCCTTAAATAAATTATATACTTCCATAATATATTCTCCCCCTTTTAAACATAAAATATTAAAAATCTGATCTGCTTTACAGATCGTAAGCGTAAGCTGGCAGGATACGCAGCGCCCATTCGGGAAATCAGAGATTTCCCTCATTCACGGGCATTCGCCCTATGAAAAAGTACAGATAAAAATCTGCTTTTATGCAAGCATAACGCATCTTTTTATCTGTCCTTTTTCGCGCTGCTCATTGCTTACGTGGACATTATACCACATTTTTTTTACATGTAAAGTTTCCCGTCATAGAAAAACTCTTCCTGTTTTCTGAATCTTTTGTCTAAAAAAACAGCTGTCCTGTACGAAATTCATCTCAAGTCAGCTGTTTTTTATCATTATGTTATTTAGTTCTGCGATTCACCTTCTGTCTCTCCAATCTGCTCCAGAGCATCCTCTACATTATCATATTCCTGCTCTCCGTTGGAAATTCTTTCTCTTACCTTGGCAATCTGGGCTACCTTAATCCCTTCATCCAGATTCATCATTCTGACGCCGGAGGTTATTCTTCCCAAAATAGAGATATCCTGTACCCTAAGCTGAATAATAATTCCCTCCGTCGTAATCAGCATGATCTCATGTTCATTCTCCACCGCTTTGACACCTATTACATCTCCTGTCTTTTCAGTGATTTTATAACACTTTAATCCCTTGCCGCCTCTTTTTTGTACGGAAAATTCATTTAAAAAGGTACGTTTTCCCATACCGTTTTCAGATACAAACAACAGAGAGTCTCCCTGGCTTTGAAGCTGCATTCCTATTACTTCATCTCTGTCCGCCAGATTCATTCCAATGACACCCATGGAAGATCTTCCTGTATGCCTCACATCTGTTTCCTTAAAACGGATACACATTCCCTGCTTTGTCACGAGGAATATTTCGCTGTCTTTATCCGTAACCTTCACTTCGATCAGTTCATCGTCATCCTTCAGACTGATGGCCGCCAGTCCATTTTTACGTACATTGGAAAATTCCATCAGAGAGGTTTTCTTTACAATTCCTTTTTTCGTCACCATAAAGAGATTTTTACTGCAATCATACTCATTTATGGGGATCATAGCCGTAATCTTTTCTCCGGGAGACAGCTGCAGCAAATTGATAACTGCAGTGCCTCTGGCCGTTCTTCCCGCCTCCGGTATCCCGTAAGCCTTCAACCGGTAAACACGTCCCAGGCTGGTAAAGAAATTCAGATAATGGTGGGTGGTGGTCATCAGCAGATCTTCGATGAAATCATCTTCAATGGTCTGCATCCCCTTAATGCCCTTTCCGCCGCGATTCTGAGTCCGGAAATTATCAACTGTCATACGCTTGATATAGCCAAGCTTCGTCATTGCAATGACAGTATTTTCCTTAGGAATAAGATCCTCCATGGAAATATCCGACTCATCATAACCAATCTTACTGCGCCTGTCATCTCCAAATTTCTGGGCTATCATCATGATCTCTTCCTTGATAACTCCCAGCAGCAGCTTTTCGTCCCCTAAAATTGCCTTTAACTCACCAATGCGAAGCTGAAGCTCCCTGTGCTCATTTTCCAGCTTTTCTCTTTCCAGTCCTGTAAGAGCCCGCAGACGCATATCCACAATTGCCTGAGCCTGAACATCCGTCAACTCAAAACGCTCCATCAGCCTTTCCTTGGCAATCTGAGCATTCTCACTGCTTCTTATGATAGAGATTACCTCATCAATATAATCGAGAGCCTTCAGAAGTCCCTGCAGGATATGATCTCTTTCCTCAGCCTTATTTAATTCATATTTGGTTCTTCTGGTGACAACATCCTCCTGATGCTTCAAATAATAACTGAGCATATCAAGAAGATTCATGACCTTGGGTTCATTGTTTACCAAAGCCAGCATGATCACTCCGAAGGTATCCTGGAGCTGAGTGTGCTTATACAGCTGATTCAAAATTACATTAGCATTGGCATCCTTACGAAGCTCGATTACTACCCTGACGCCTTCTCTGTTGGATTCATCTCTTATATCAACTATTCCGTCTATCTTTTTCAGCTTTACCAGCTCTGCTATTTTGATAATCAGATTTGCCTTATTTACCATATATGGCATTTCTGTGGCTACAATCTGGCTCTTTCCGCTGGGAAGAGTTTCAATATTGGTAACGGCACGAACCAGTATTTTTCCCCGTCCGGTTCTGTAAGCCTCCTCACAGCCTCTGGTACCCAAAATAATGCCTCCTGTGGGAAAATCGGGTGCCTTAATAATTTCAAGTATTTCTTCCATAGATGTGGATCTGTTTTCAATTACCCTGTTATCGATGATCTTTACCACCGCATTTACCACCTCCCGCAGATTGTGAGGAGGTATATTGGTGGCCATTCCTACCGCAATACCGGTAGTACCGTTTACGAGTAAATTCGGATAGCTGCTGGGCAATACCCTGGGTTCCTTTTCCGTATCATCAAAGTTGGGATCAAAATCAACAGTATCCTTGTTGATATCCGCCAGTAATTCCATGGATATTTTGGATAGCCTTGCCTCCGTATAACGCATGGCGGCAGCTCCGTCTCCATCCATGGAACCAAAATTGCCATGACCGTCTACAAGAGGATATCTGGTAGACCACTCCTGGGCCATATTCACAAGAGCCCCGTATATAGAGCTGTCACCATGGGGATGATATTTACCCATAGTATCTCCCACTATACGCGCACTCTTACGGTGAGGCTTATCCGGACCGTTATTCAGCTCAATCATGGAATAAAGAACACGGCGCTGCACTGGCTTCAATCCATCTCTCACATCAGGAAGAGCCCGGGCCGCTATGACACTCATGGAGTACTCTATATAAAAGGTCTCCATCCTCTCCTTCAGGTCTACGTCATGAATCTTATCCGTTTCCTGTTTGAGATCAAAAATATCATCATTCATATATGCTTATGCCTTTCTTCTTTTACAATCTCAATCGGATATCCACATCAATAAATGTCCAGATTCTTTACAAATTTGGCATTTTCTTCAATGAATTCTCTTCTGGGCTCTACCTTATCACCCATCAGGGTGGTGAATGTAAGATCTATTTCCGATTCCATTTCTTCGTCGTAATTCACACGAAGCAATATTCTCCTGGCAGGGTCCATAGTCGTCTCCCAGAGCTGTTCCGCATCCATTTCCCCCAGCCCTTTGTAACGCTGAATTTTGTTGTTCTGATCTCTTCCCACCTCCTGGAGAATACTGTCAAGTTCCTCGTCGCTGTAGGCATACCATACCTTTTTATTTTTTTCAAGCTTATATAAAGGCGGCTTTGCCAAATATACATGCCCTTCCTTGATCAGCTCCGGCATAAAACGATATATGAAGGTTAACAATAATGTACTAATATGAGCACCATCTACATCTGCATCTGTCATCAGTATAATTTTATTGTAACGAAGCTTGCTGATATCAAAATCCTCATGGATCCCTGTGCCGAATGCGGTAATCATTGCCTTGATCTCCGCATTTGCATAGACCTTGTCCAGCCTGGCCTTCTCCACATTCAAAATCTTTCCGCGGAGCGGCAATATGGCCTGCGTGGCACGGGCGCGGGCTGTTTTGGCGCTTCCTCCTGCGGAATCTCCCTCCACAATATAGATCTCGCAATTCATGGGATCCTTGTCGGAACAGTCGGCCAGCTTACCGGGAAGAGACATACCCTCCAGAGCCGTCTTTCTTCTGGTCAGATCTCTTGCCTTCCTGGCGGCTTCTCTGGCCCGCTGAGCCAAAATAGATTTTTCACAGATTGTCTTTGCAACAGTGGGATTTAATTCAAGGAAATAAGTCAGCTGTTCGCTTACTATACTGTCAACAGCTCCCCTGGCATCACTGTTTCCAAGCTTCTGCTTGGTCTGCCCTTCAAACTGAGGATCCTCTATTTTTACACTGATAATGGCAGTCAGGCCCTCCCTGATATCCTCGCCGGAAAGATTGGGTTCATTCTCCTTCAGAAGCTTTGCGCTTCTGGCATAATCATTAAAGGTCTTTGTCATTGCATTTCTGAACCCCTGAAGATGTGTTCCGCCCTCCGGCGTATTGATATTATTTACAAAGCTGAATACACTTTCATTATAGGAGTCATTGTGCTGGAAGGCCACCTCTACATATACCTTATTCTTTTCTCCTTCAAAATAGAGAATATTATCATACAGAGGCGCCTTGCTCTTATTCAGATAAGACACAAATTCCTTGATTCCGCCCTCATAATGAAATTCCACTACCTTCTGCCTGTGCTCTTTTTCCTTCGAATCGCTGCTTTGAACTTCGTTTTCGCCCTCGTTTACTTCCGACGAAGAATCTGACGATGAGATTTCCTCAGCTCTCTCTTTTCTGTCCTCCTCTGCCCTCTCCAGCAATTCACTGATCTGGCTGTTTTCATTATCAGTTAAAATTTCCTTTTCCTGACGGCTGTCCCGCAAAATAATGCGGAGCCCCTTGGTAAGAAAAGCCATTTCCCGGAGTCTTCTCTTTAATATATCAAAATCAAATTCCACTGTCTCCGTAAAAATTGTTTTGTCCGGCATAAAGGTCACCTTCGTTCCCGTCTTTTCCACAGGACAGGTTCCGACCTCCTTTAAAGGATAGCATACCTTACCTCTTTCATATCGCTGTCTGTATACCTTTCCGTCCTGGCAGATCTCCACCTCCAGCCAGTCGGAAAGGGCATTTACAACAGAGGCGCCCACTCCATGCAGTCCGCCGGATACCTTATATCCTCCTCCGCCGAACTTTCCGCCTGCATGCAGGACGGTAAATACCACCTCTACCGCAGGAATTCCCGCCTTGTGATTGATTCCCACGGGAATGCCTCTTCCATTGTCAATAACAGTCACGGAATTATCTTCGTTGATGGTCACATCAATGGTATCGCACACTCCAGCCAGCGCTTCATCCACTGAATTATCCACGATTTCATAAACCAGATGATGAAGACCTCTGCTGGAAGTTGAACCAATATACATTCCCGGACGCTTTCTCACAGCCTCCAGACCTTCCAGTATCTGAATCTGATCTGCTCCGTATTCCTGATCTACCATCGTGCTGTTTATGGTTTCTTCACTCATGATAACCTCTTTCTCTGCTCATTTTGGCCGTTGCTCATACACTCTACCATTCCATCGGCCACCCGGAATACTTTGTCAATTTCAAATCTGTTATTGACGAAATCCTCCAGGCCCGTACAGGTAATTATCGTCTGTATTTCTCCTATACTGTTCAAAAGGTAATTCTGTCTGCTGGAATCCAATTCAGACAATACGTCATCCAGCAATAAAACAGGAGCATCGCCGGCTATCTTTTTCACAAGCTCAATCTCTGAAAGCTTCAGAGATAAAGCGGCTGTACGCTGCTGCCCCTGAGAACCATATTTCCTGATGTCAACATCTTTTACCAGAAATGAAAAATCATCTCTGTGAGGGCCTGCCGAGGTCATTTTTGACCTGATATCCCTCTCCTGACTGCCCTTCAGCTTTCTCTCAAAATCCTCCATAGTCACATCCGGTTCATAGCGGATCACAAGATCCTCTTTTCCTCCGGAAAGCTTCTTATGTATTTCTCCTACAATTTCATTAAGCTGGTCCACAAATAATTTGCGTCTCTCAATGATCTTACTTCCAAAGGATACCAGCTGCATATCCCATATACCGAGAGTTTCCTTCAGATCGGGATTCATAAACATATCCTTCAAAAGCTTATTTCTCTGTTCAACCGTTTTATTATAATGATTCAGATTATAAAGATAAAAGCTGTCAAGCTGACACAGCTCCATATCCACAAATCTTCTTCTCTCCCCCGGCCCGTTTTTTATAATTCCCAGATCCTCCGGTGAAAAAAATACCACATTGCATAATCCCATAAGATCTGCGGCTTTTTTTATCTTTTGACCGTCAATGGCAATTCCCTTTGATTTATTTTTTCTCAGGTGCATGTCCACCCTTGTCTCCACATGATCCTTTTCCAGATAGGTCCTTATGTGAGCTTCCTCTTTGTCAAATCGGATGATTTCTCTGTCCTTGCTTCCTTTGTGAGACTTTGTGGTGGCTGCTACATAAATAGCTTCCAGTATATTGGTCTTTCCCTGGGCATTGTCTCCGTAGAGAATATTTGTTCCATTTTCAAAAAACAAAGTCAGGGAATCATAGTTCCTGTAGTCTGCCAGCTCAATTGACTTTATAATCATTTTTTCACCGCTGTTATTTGTAATACTTCATTGTCGAATTCCACCACATCGCCGGATACGAGCTTTTTCCCTCTTTGAAGCTCTGTCTGTCCGTTCACCTTCACCTGTCCGTCCTGAATCACAATTTTAGCCATAACTCCCGATTCAACCAGACCTGCAGCCTTCAGCGCCTGCCCTAATTTTATATAATCGTCCTTCAACTGAATTTTCTGCATTTTATACCCCTGTGCGCGCTTCAGCGCATATACCAATCAATTTAACTCACTGTCGTGAAATTCACGGGAAGAATCAGGTAAATATAGCTCTCCGCCGGGTTCTTTATAAAGCAGGGAGCCTTTGGATTTACCATGTAAAGCTCTACATCCTCATCTTCTATAACCCGAAGGGCATCGATCAGAAACTTGGGATTGAAACCAATCATTATATCCTTTCCCTGCTTCTCAATATCGATATCCTCATTCATGCTTCCGATTGTGGAATTGATTCTCAATTCCATCTTATCATCCGTGATATTTATTATAATAGGCTTTTTATCTCCTTCCTTTACCAGAAGCGTAGCCCTGTCAATACAATTGAGTAACTCCTTTTTATTGATTTTTACCTTTGTCTCATAGTCGCTGGACAGCATTTGATCCACTCTGAAGTATTCTCCTTCGATGAGTCTGGATACTACCGTAGTATTTTCAAAATCAAATACAATATGATTGGCGGTAAAAGATATAGTCACATGATCATCAGCGCCTCCGGGAAGAATTTTACTGACTTCATTCAATGTTTTCCCGGGAACCACTACTCTCTTGGAAGGATATTCCTCCCTCAGCTCTATATTACGAATGGAAATACGGTGCCCGTCCAGAGAAGCCACCTTCAGCTCATTGCCGTTAATCTCAAACAATTCACCAGTCATCAGCTTATTACTGTCATTATCGGAAATAGAGAAAATTGTCTGTCTCACCACTTCCTTTAATGTAAACTGGCTTATAATAATACTGTCTTCTTTTTCTACTACCGGGAGATATGAAAAATCCTCTCCTGATTTGCCTATGATATTAAACCTGGATTTTTCACAGGTTATGGTGGTCTTGCAGGAAGGATCTGTCTCGATTGTGATATCACTGTCAGGAAGCTTTCTTACAATTTCCAGAAAAATCTTTGCATCCAGGGCGATCAATCCGCCTTCTATGATATCCCCTTCTATGATTGTCTCGATTCCCAGATCCATATCATTTCCGGTTAATGTAATATACCCTTTTGATGCATCTACTAAAATGCACTCTAATATAGACATTGTAGTCTTATTAGAGACAGCCTTTGATACAATTTGAACTCCGGTCAATAAGTTCGATTTAGAACAGATTAGCTTCATGTGAATAACTCCCTTCGTCGTTTAAAAGACTTTATTGAGGGGGCACATATCATATATATATAAATAAATTCATAATATCCTTAATAAGGGCTGTTGATATGTGCATAACTGGTTCTATTATACTATTTTTCAGAAGAAAAGGAAAGGAAAACAAGTGAATATTTCATAAATAAAGTGATTATAAGTTTAACGTTATTCACATTATTTTTTTTCTTTTTCTTTTGTATTGATGCTCTCTAAATTTTTTATACATAATATTAACATGTTGTATACGCCGTAATGTGGAAAAATATCAGGCAGGAGGATTTATTTTCTTTATAATTATATCGATTCTGTTTCTCAATTCTTCGTTGGTCTCCAGTTCGGCTGCTATTTTATTGACGCCATGAATTACAGTTGTATGGTCTTTTTTTCCTAAAAGCTTTCCTACATTGACGAGAGAAGTGCCTGTAAGCTCGCGGCAGAGATACATGACCACCTGACGGGGCTGAACAAACTCGGAGTTTCTTTTCTTGGAAGTAATATCTTCCGGCTTTACACCATAATGCTCGCTTACCACGTTTATGATCAGGTTTGGAGTAATTTCTTTTGCCTTATTGGGATAGATTACATCCTTCAGGGCTTCCTCTGCGGATTCCAGAGTCAGGTCTACCTTATTTAATTTCGCAAATGCGATGATTTTGTTAAAAGCTCCCTCCAGCTCTCTGATGTTGGATTTTATGTTTTCGGCTATATAATTGATTATTTCTTCGTCAATATGACGTTCATAATTTTCCGCATTTTTTCTTAATATAGCTACCCGGGTCTCATAATCGGGAGGCTGTATGTCGGCGATCAATCCCCATTCAAACCGGGAACGGAAACGTTCGTCCAGAGTCTCCATTTCTTTTGGAGGCTTGTCCGAGGAAATAATAATCTGCTTTGCGGCGGCGTGGAGCACATTGAAGGTATGGAAAAATTCCTCCTGAGTACTTTCCTTTCCTATAATAAACTGAACATCGTCTACCATTAGCACGTCCACGGTTCTGTACTTCTCCCGGAGCTTTGTCATAGAGGCAGCGTTACCACTTCGAATAGATTCGATTACTTCGTTGGTAAATTCCTCACTGGTCACGTAGAGAACCTTTTTGTCGGGATTCTGCTCCAGAATGAAATGTCCGATGGAATGCATCAAATGAGTTTTTCCCAGCCCGGGGCCGCCGTAAAGATATAAAGGGTTATATACTTCTCCAGGAGATTCCGCCACTGCCAGAGATGCAGAGTGGGCAAACTTATTGTTGCTTCCTACTACAAAGGTATCAAATTTATATTTCGGATTGAGATTGGCATTGGCATAGTTTATGTTGAATATGGATCCTGCCATTGATTGATTGTCTGAATCGGATTCTGAATCTTTGATATCCTTTTCCAGAACAAACTTAACATCATAGGTTCGATCATACATCTCTGCTATGGTGACCTGAAAATAGCTTTTATATTTGGAAGAAATATAATTCAACGCATGGGACTGGTCTGAGGGTATAATAATATTTACCACATCATTTACGATATTATGGAACTTTAATGGATCCACCCATGTCTTAAAAGAAATGGGTGAAATGTTATATTCACGCCGTATGGTTTCTTTGATCGTTGTCCAATTGTCCCTGATATCATCCATGATTTAAACCTTTCTGTCTTAAAAAAAGTTAATTTTCCGCACGTAAGATCGTACATAAGGACATTTTAATATAGATTTCATAATATTTCAAATATTAGTTATAAACATATTTTTTAATAAGTTATTCACATCATGTGGATAATTATGTTTATAAGTTGTAATAAAAAAATATATTGTGGGTTTGTATGTGAATAAGTGGATAAATGTCAAATTATGGTAAAAGTAAAGAAAATAGGGGATTAATAATTTTTTTTAACATAAAATCCACATAAAGGTATTTGTGAAACCTACGTTATCCACAAGTAATCAACATTATGTGGATAAGTATATGTTGATATTTTTATGTGGATATCCATGTGTATAACTGATAAAATTTTTTTTTAAGTCGGATAAAATGGGTTTTTTGCTGATTTTCCTTGACATTGCATATTTTTTTTTATACAATCAATATGCTATTTTCCTGAAAACAGGTAGAAAAGAAAATAGGTTGCCTTTATATAAAAAGGTTGAAAAAAGGAGGTGCTTTACCATGAAAATGACATTTCAGCCCAAAAAGCGTTCTCGTGCCAAGGTTCACGGTTTCCGGGCAAGAATGAGTACACCCGGCGGCAGGAAGGTGCTGGCGGCAAGACGCGCAAAAGGAAGAAAGATTTTATCAGCATAGGTCACAGAAATGTGGCCTTTTTCTCTTTTGCTGCTGAATTTTTATTATAAGGAAAAAAGAGATAATGAAATTTTCCGAAAGCTTGAAAAAGAACCACCAGTTCCGTTTCGTATATCAGTACGGCAAATCGTTTGCAGATAAATATCTTGTTATGTATGTGAAGGAAAATAGCGCCGGAGGAAACAGAATCGGAATCAGTGTGAGCAGGAAGGTTGGAAACAGTGTAGTAAGACACAGGATTACGAGACTGGTAAGAGAAAGTTATCGATTACATGAGGCGGTGTTCAATAGTGGTTTGGACATTGTGATCGTAGCAAGGTCTGCAGCGGCTGGTGCAGGTTATCAGGAAATTGAAAGATCGCTGCTACATCTTGGAAAGCTTCATCATATTATTAAGGTATATTTTTACTTTGACTGAAAATGAATTGAAGGTTGTATGAAAAAAATATTGATCGCCGGTATCAGATTTTATCAGAAATATATTTCTCCCATGAAAAGTACGAAATGCCCTTATATTCCTACCTGTTCCCAATATGGGCTGGAGGCCGTACAGGAATATGGGGCGGTCAGGGGAGGTCTGATGGCTTTGTGGAGGATATTGCGGTGCAATCCTTTTTCAAAAGGAGGATATGATCCTGTGCCGCGCCGGCAAAATCAGGAGGATAAATGAATCTGATTTTATTAACGCAAAACGATACCTTTATTATAGGATGGGTGGCCAAGCTTCTGGGATTTATCATGAATGGCATTTTCTATGTCATTGATTTCATAGGTCTTCCCAATGTGGGACTGGCTATTATCCTGTTTACAATTGTTGTAAATTTGCTTATGCTGCCTCTCACCATCAAGCAGCAGAAGTTTTCCAAGCTTTCTGCCAAGATGAACCCTGAGATAGAGGCTGTTAAAGCCAAATACAAGGGGCGGCAGGACCAGGAATCTGTGATGGCACAGAATCAGGAGATACAGGCTGTATACGCCAAGTATGGTGTTTCTGCCAGCGGAAGCTGCGTGCAGCTTTTGATACAGATGCCTATTTTGTTTGCCTTATACCGTGTTATTTATGCTATGCCGGCTTATGTGACAAAAATAGGAGAAACCTTTCGTGTGCTGGCGGACAAGATCATCTCTGTGGATAACGGAGCTTTCATACAAAATTCCACCGTGGACAGTATCAAAAATGTGGTGGCCATGTATGGAAAATCCATGACAGAAGGTAATCTGGCAAACGGTATTATTGATGTATTAAACAAATTATCTTCTTCGGATCTGGCGGCCGTGGCGGAGCATTATGGTTTGGCTTCTCTGGAATATCAGGGACAGCTGATATTGAGCAACGAGACTACCCGGGGATTGATTGATACCTACAATAATTTCTTTGGCCTGAATATGGGCGATTCTCCTTCTGCTCTGATCAGAAGTGCCTGGGCAGTTGGTGCGGTAGGGATTGTGATAGGTGCCATATTGATACCTGTACTGTCTGCGGCAACTCAGTGGATCAATGTTAAGCTGATGCCTCAGCAGGCTTCCAACGGCAATGATCAGGCATCCACCATGATGGCTTCCATGAAAACCATGAATATGCTGATGCCTTTAATGTCAGCATGGTTTTGTTATACGCTTCCTTCCGGTATGGGTTTATACTGGATTGCCGGAAGTGTTGTAAGAAGTATTCAGCAGGTGGTCATTAATAGGCACATAGATAAGATGGACTTTGAGGAGATCATCAAAAAGAACTCTGTAAAAAGTGCTAAAAAGCTTGAAAAGATGAAGGAAGCGCAGGAAAAGATGAATGCTTATGCCAGTATGAATACAAGGAGTATTCAGAATAAGGCAAAGGTATCCTCTTCAATGACAGATCAGGAGAAGGAAGCAGCGGCAAAGTCAGGATATTCCGAAACGACTGCAAAGGCAAAGCCCGGAAGTATGATGGCCAAGGCGAATATGGTTAAGGAATATAATGAAAAAAATAATAACAGGCAATGATCAGGGAGGAAAAGGGTATGGATTATATTGAGATATCTGCCAAGACAGTAAGCGATGCAATTACAGAGGCCTGTCAGAAGCTCAGTGTCACCAGTGACAGACTTGATTATGAAGTAGTGGATGAGGGTTCTGCAGGATTTTTAGGAATCGGAGCCAGACCTGCCGTGATAAAAGCCGCTGTAAAAGAGGAAGAAATGTCTGTATCGCAGTGTGCGGAAAAGTTTTTGAACGATGTATTTGCGGCAATGAAAATGAATGTGTCCGTAGATATAAATTATAAGGAAGAAGAAAAATCCATGGATATTGACCTGAGCGGCGAAGAAATGGGAATTTTGATCGGAAAGAGAGGGCAGACTCTTGATTCACTTCAGTATCTGGTTTCTCTGGTGATTAACAAAAAATCAGAAGATTATATCAGGGTAAAAGTAGATACGGAAAATTACCGCGCCAGAAGAAAAGAAACGCTGGAAAATCTGGCAAAAAATATTGCGTATAAAGTAAAAAGGACAAAAAGGCCTGTTTCTCTGGAGCCTATGAATCCTTTTGAAAGAAGGATTATTCATTCTGCTCTTCAAAGCGATAAGTATGTTACCACTCACAGCGAGGGAGAAGAGCCCTTCAGGAGAGTGGTTGTAACCTTGAAAAGATAACCTGGAAGAAATTGAGTTTATCTGAATTAGGCCCTTGAAGCTTAAAGATAGCCTTTCGGAATCTCTTTTGTGCCTCTGTGACTGTGAAAGCAGTTGGATTATATCCGTAAAGGCAGTTGTAAAAGAGATTTTGAAAGGCTATTCTTGGATCAAAGAGGAGTTAGAAGGATGTTTGTGAATGATACAATAGCGGCTGTTGCTACGGGTCTGACGGATTCCGGAATAGGCATTATCAGGATCAGTGGTGAAGAGGCAGTTCAGGTTGGTGATCGTATTTTCAGATCACCTTCCGGAAAAGCTGTGTTGAGAAATGCACAAAGTCATGTTTTAAATTATGGGTATGCTGTATATACAGGAGAAGAAAGAAATCATTTTGATAAAGAGAACAATAAAAATTATATTATAGATGAAGTTATGGCGGTAGTTATGAAAGCACCCAGAAGCTTTACGGGAGAGGATACCGTAGAAATTCAGTGTCATGGGGGTGTTTTTGTTATGAAGAAAATACTTGATGTTGCATTGATGAACGGGGCAAGGCTTGCTGATCCTGGAGAGTTTACAAAGAGAGCTTTTTTAAACGGACGAATTGATCTTACTCGGGCGGAAGCCGTGATGGATATGATTAATGCCCAAAATGAATATGCCCTTGCATCATCTGTCAGCCAGATGAAGGGAGATCTGGAAAAAAAGGTGAGAGATATCAGAAGTCAAATGATATATGAGATTGCCTATATTGAATCGGCGCTGGATGATCCGGAGCATATCAGTCTCGATGATTATGGAAGAAGCCTGAAGAAAAAAATAAACAACATGCTTTGTGAGATCGAAGGATTAATTTCTACGGCTGATGATGGAAGATTGATTAAGGAGGGAATCAATACTGTTATATTGGGAAAGCCTAATGCGGGAAAGTCTTCTTTATTGAATATTTTGGTGGGTGAGGACAGGGCCATTGTCACAGAGGTAGCCGGAACTACAAGGGATATTCTTCAGGAGACTATTAATATTGGCGGTATAACACTTCATATTACCGACACTGCAGGTATCAGGAATACGGAAGATAAGGTAGAAAAAATTGGTGTGGAAAAGGCAAAAAAATGTGCCGGAGAAGCTGATTTGATTTTGTATGTTGTAGATGGTTCTTCAGATCTGGATGAAAATGATATGGATATTATATCTTCCGTGAAAGAAAAGAATATGATTGTATTGCTTAATAAAGCGGACTTAGATCATGTGGTAACGGAAAATCGACTAAAGGAAGTTCTGAGTGGAGATTCAGAAAGCAACAGGGATCAAAATACAGGCTGTAAACATATGATTATAAGTACTTCCATGAAGGATGGAACAGGGGTAGATGAATTTGGAGAATGTATCAGAAATATTTTTTTTCATGGGGAAATTAAAGTAAATAATCAGATTGTTATAACAAATATACGTCATAAAGAAGCTTTGGCAGAAGCCTTTTGTTCTTTAAAGCTTGTCAAACAAAGTATAGAAGCTGAAATGCCGGAGGATTTTTTTTCCATAGATTTGATGAATGCTTATTCTTGTCTGGGCAGAATCATTGGAGAAGAAGTGGATGATGATCTTGTGGAAGAGATTTTTTCAAAGTTTTGTATGGGAAAATAAATTTTATACGATTATATAAATAGCGAATTTGTTCGAAATACATGGAAAATTCAGAGAAGCCGTTAACTTGGGATAATAAGGGATCATAATTTATGAATGAATTTTATGAAAAAGTGGATGTATGTGTAGTTGGAGCAGGACATGCCGGTTGTGAGGCTGCTTTGGCCTGTGCCAGACTTGGGTTGGAAACAGTGATATTTACTGTAAGTGTAGACAGTATAGCCTTAATGCCCTGTAATCCTAATATAGGAGGATCCTCTAAAGGACATCTGGTAAGAGAACTTGATGCTCTGGGCGGGGAAATGGGCAAGATTATTGACAAAACCTTTATACAGTCAAAGATGCTGAACCGCTCCAAGGGTCCTGCGGTGCATTCTTTGAGAGCCCAGGCCGACAAAGCGGAATATTCCCGAGCCATGCGTAGGGTATTGGAGGAGCAGGATCATCTTACCATAAAGCAGGCGGAGGTCTGTGAGCTTCTTTGGGATGAAATAGAATCCGGTTCTGATGATTTAAGACAATCTAATGATTCTATAACAGATAATAGTTCATTGGAAGAAAAGATACATATTTGCAGTCAAATTAAAGGCGTAAGAATTTTTACCGGTGGAATATATCAATGTAAATGTGTGATTCTCTGTACGGGAACTTATCTCAGAGCCCGCTGTCTTTGTGGTGATTCTATTACCCATACGGGACCCAATGGTCTGCAGGCGGCTAATTACCTGACGGATTCTCTTAAGAATCTGGGGATTGAGCTTCGCCGTTTTAAAACGGGTACTCCTGCCAGAATGGATAAAAAGAGTATCGACTTTTCTAAGATGGAAGAGCAGCCTGGAGACGAAAGGATCGTTCCTTTTTCCTTCTCTACAGATCCCGATTCCATTCAAAAGGATCAGGTATCTTGTTGGCTGACTTATACCAATCAACAGACACATGATATAATCAGAAAAAATTTGGATAGATCTCCTATTTATGCAGGAATTATTGAAGGAACCGGTCCCAGATACTGTCCTTCTATTGAGGATAAGGTGGTTAAGTTTTCAGAGAAGGAACGTCATCAGGTATTTATTGAACCGGAGGGTATGTTTACAAATGAAATGTATGTGGGGGGAATGTCTTCCTCTCTTCCTGAGGATGTGCAGCTGGCAATGTATCGCACGGTTCCAGGACTGGAGCACTGTAAAATTGTAAGGAATGCTTATGCCATAGAATATGATTGTATTGACGCCAGACAGATTGATGCTTCTCTGGAGTTTAAAAATATAAAAGGACTTTTCAGTGCCGGACAATTGAACGGAAGCAGTGGATATGAGGAAGCTGCAAGTCAGGGATTGATAGCAGGTATCAATGCCGCCATGCGCATTATGGGCAGAAAGCCTTTGATTATTGATCGTTCAGAAGGATATATTGGAGTTTTGATCGACGATCTTGTGACAAAGGACAATAGGGAGCCCTATCGTATGATGACCTCCAGAGCGGAATACCGTTTATTGCTGAGACAGGATAATGCTGATTTAAGATTGACAAAAAAGGGTTTTCAGGTTGGTTTGATTTCTCAAAAGCAGTATGAGAGTGTGATTGAAAAAGAAAAGCTGATTCAGGATGAAATATTCAGATTAAAAAATACTTTTGTAGGCGCCAATAAGGAGATTCAGGATTTTTTAAAAGAATATGACAGTTCTCCATTAAAAACTGCAGCCAGCCTTGCAGATTTAATATGTCGTCCTGAAATGTCTTATGAAATTTTGTTTCCTATAGACAGGGAAAGAATAAATCTTCCAATTTCTGTAATAGAACAGGTGGAAATTGAGATTAAATATGAAGGATATATTGCCAGACAAAAGCGACAGGTGGAACAGTATAGGAAGCTGGAAAGAAAATTAATTCCGGAAGAAATTGATTATGATAGAGTTCCATCTTTAAGGCTGGAGGCCAGACAAAAGCTTGCATTTTTCAGACCTGTGTCCATTGGACAAGCCTCCAGAATTTCGGGCGTTTCACCGGCGGATATATCGGTTCTTCTGGTATACCTGGAGCATTACAGGCATGGAGGAAATTTGGAAAAGAGTTAGTTTATGGATTAGAGGTGATGCTTTGAATAAGAATTATAATATATATAATTTTCAGAAGGATCTGAATAGTTTGAGTGTTACATTAAATGAGAAACAGATCCAACAGTTTCTTATTTATTATGAAATGTTGATTGACTGGAATCAAAGGGTAAATTTGACGGCAATTACAGAGTATGAGGATGTATTAAAAAAACATTTTATCGACAGTATATCTTTGATAAAAGTATATGATTTGAGAAGGAGGGTTTCTCTTATTGATGTGGGCACGGGAGCCGGCTTTCCAGGCATGGCATTAAAAATTGCCTTTCCTGAGCTGGAGGTTACTCTTTTGGATTCTTTGAATAAGCGTATTCATTTTCTGGATGAAGTTATTTCTGTGCTTGATCTGAAGGGAATAAATACAATTCATGGGAGAGCGGAGGATTGTGCAAAACAGAACGGAATGAGGGAATCCTTTGATTTGTGCGTTTCCAGGGCTGTTGCAAGACTTTCTACTTTGGCAGAATACTGTCTGCCCTTTGTGAAAACGGGAGGATATTTTGTATCTTATAAATCAGAAAAGATTTTGGATGAATCTGTTGAAGCAGAAAAGGCCATCCGTATATTGGGAGGAAAAATATCAGGACAAGTTGAATTTCTTCTTCCCGGATCGGGAATTTACAGAAATCTTTTTATAATTGAAAAAATAAAGGATTCTCCAAAGATTTATCCAAGAAAAGCCGGAATACCTGCAAAAAATCCTCTTTAGATAAATCGTAATATCATTTATTTTTTATTTATAAATAGATATATTCGAAATTATAATAATTTTATATTTAATATTTGCTAAACAGTTTACTTTTGTCGTTTTTTGGTATATTATAATTTATATAAATGATGCAATTCTAAAATAAAGTTAATAATTTATTTTTTGAAGGTTTCTGGGTATATTTATGATTTTATCGGACTATAATATTATCAATGATATATTGAATGAAATAAATCAGGAAATTGTTATTTTAGATGAAGCTATTCAAGAAAATATTCGATGTATTCGAGAGACTGATATATATACCAGTACTTTGAAGGGATCCGAAAGTGAAGATTATCGATTATTTTCTCCAAGGGATGCGGAAACGGTACATAAGGACGAAATCAGTAAAGCGTACAATAGAAAAAATGACCATGAGATCAAGTTGGATTCATTGCGTCAAAGAAGAGCAGTATTGGTTGAAAGGGTCAGCCGGTTAAAGACTATTGAACAAAATCATAAAAAGGAAAACTTAAATCTTAAATCTGTTTTGCAGATTGTCATTGCCGATATATGCAAAAAGGTAAAATATGGTATAAAAACAGATATTGAAGATATTTATCTTGATAGTAATTTGTCGATTATGTCTTTTTATGATATTATACAAGAATGTTTTAGGTTCATAGATCGATATGTTATAACGACTCAGATTTTTTTAGTCTGTAAAAAAAATGGTGATAATCTCATCATTGATTTTTTTTACAGGGAAAATGAATATAGAAAAAAATATGACAGAGATAAGGAGGATTTTTGGAACAGATCCTCTGTTATAAAAAAGATATTTTTAATTCATGGAAAGTTTCAATACTCTCCTGATATTCAAATGGGTAATAAAATTCATATGGAAATTCCTCTGTAGGGAGACTGCTTTAATGTTTATATTGCAGCATAATTATGTTCAAAGTATAAGGAATTGTCTGTATGTATTTTATGTTAAATGACAAAATGGGAAAGGCATGGTGATTACTCATGAGTATCAAGGTAATGTTAGCGGATGATCATGCATTGATCAGAGAGGGAATCCGTCAGCTTTTAGAATCTGATGAAAATATTGAAGTGGTTGCCGAGGCAGGAGACGGTGATGAATGCTTGAAAAAGTTAACTATGTATAAACCACAGATTCTTCTTCTTGATATTAACATGCCCAAAAAAAGTGGTATCGAAGTTTTAGAGATAATTAGAAATTCCAATATTGACGTGCGTGTTCTTATTCTAACGGTTCATGATGAGATAGAGTATTTAATTAAGGTTATTGATATTGGTGTGGACGGATACATTTTAAAAAATTCAGAGTTCTGCGAATTAAAGAAAGCGATTATGTCTATTGTGGAGGGAGATAATTATATTCAAAAAAAGCTTATACCTGTTTTGAATAAGAGACTGGTATCCAGGGAAGAAGATAAATTAAAGTTGGATTCTCTGACAAATCGTGAAATGGATATTCTGATAAGAGTTGCCAATGGAATGTATAATAAGGAAATTGCTACTTCTTTAAGCATTTCAGAGCGCACAGTAAAAAATCATCTGACCAATATATTTAAAAAGATTGAAGTAATTGACAGAACACAGGCGGCTGTTTTTGCAATTAAAAATGATATTATAAAGTCAGTATGATTTATATTTTTTTAGATCATTTTTAAAAATCCCGGTGAATGGGAAAATAAAACGATCCTATCATTTCTTGAATAAATGGCAGTTTGGGTAGAGTACTATTCTATCTCTTCCACAAATGAAATAAAATGGGATACGATTCAGTTCAGGGTATTAGCTCAAATTCTTTATATGGGAAAGGTTTACTCATTGCTTGAAATTTGAAGTACAATGTATATTTTCACATATGATCACGGAGGTTACATTTACCCGACAACTCTTTAAATGGAGGTTTATTTATGTCGTGGATATTCGGGCATCAAATCAATCAATTTAATCGTTCGTCCTTCCTTATCCAATAGAATTTCAATATTTTCCACATCCCCTTCTAAATCATCATAAACTCTCTGCAAATACCGCAAGACGGAATTATATTTCCATCTTTACATACTGAAACCACTTTTTTAATCTCACTTTCGCCATATGTAAGCATTGTTGATAATGCATTTCTTTCAGCATGCATTCCTATAGAGCCATCTGTGTCAATGCATATACCCTTGTAAATATTCCCTTTTTTGTAAGTACGGCAGATGCCGCACTTCCTACCCACATTTTATTTGAAACATCATGGGGTTCAAAATACTCATTGCTTCTTCATATAATCTTTTCCATTCTTTATCCATCGTTATTCTCTCTTAAATACCGATTTATAATACTTGATTAAAAAGTAAATTTAAAATATTATTTGTAAAATCACTTCATAAAGAATGTTTTATAATGTTTCACGTGAAACATTGTTGAAAAAAATAAATATTTACAATATAATGTTTCACGTGAAACATTTAAACGCTATATATTGAAAAAAATCGTGAAACGTAAAAAAATATTCTGTGAAACATATATTTCCGGTAAATATCTATACTAACTTTGTAGTTACAAATTGTATATTACGTTCATAGTATTTCCACATATATTAGCAAAACCTGTAAAAGTTGCTTTCTGTCACCGGGATATATCCATATGTTTTGCTTATTTTTAAATATTATGTACGCTTGTGTATGGATTAACTGCTAGTTACAAAAAAACATCTGCCAGATTTTTATAAGTAAGATCAACGCGTATATCTGCCGATCCAAAAGTCAAAATCATGCTGTGAATAGTAACATTTGTTTTCTAATTCTTATATTTTTTTATGGCTATATGACTTAATTAGTGATATAATTGAGAAGCATCGTCAATTAATAATTTTTTTCTTCTTTTACAATTTATAAGTCCGGATAAGGAGACAAATATGGGGAAAATTATAGCAATAGCCAACCAAAAAGGTGGTGTAGGAAAAACAACCACTGCCATTAATCTTTCTGCCTGCCTTGCAGAAAAAAGAAAAAAGGTTCTGGTCATTGATACAGATCCACAGGGAAACACTACCAGTGGATTTGGAATTGATAAAAATGAATTAGACAATACTATTTATGAATTGATCTTGGGCGAATGTACAATTCGGGATTGTATTATCAAGGATGTAATTGAAAATGTTTCCGTACTTCCTTCTAATGTTAACTTGGCAGCTGCAGAAATAGAACTAATCGGAATAGAAAGAAAAGAATACATATTAAAGAATGAAGTGGATTATGTAAAAGACGATTTTGATTTTATTATTATAGATTGTCCTCCTTCTTTAAATATGCTTACTATTAATTCCATGACTACCGCGGACAGTGTGTTGGTACCAATACAATGTGAATATTATGCTTTGGAGGGACTTAGTCAATTAATTCATACAGTAAATCTTGTAAAGGAAAGATTGAATCCTGAGCTGAATATGGAAGGTGTCGTATTTACAATGTTTGATTCACGTACTAATTTGTCTATGCAGGTGGTTGAAAATGTAAAAGCAAATTTGACACAAAAGATATTTAGTACTTTGATTCCCAGAAATATAAGATTGGCAGAAGCACCCAGTTATGGCAGACCTATAAATCTTTATGATGCAAAATCAGCAGGAGCGGAAGCATATATGCATTTGGCTGAGGAAATCATTAATAATAAGTAAAGGAAAGGTGACGGAATGGCAAGAGGATTAGGAAGAGGACTTGATTCACTGATTCCAAATGCAGCAGGGGAAGCAAAAGTAAAAAAGGAATCAAAAGAAAATGTGGAAGAAAAAAACCAAGAAACAATCGTAAAAATTACTATGGTTGAACCAAATAGAAAACAGCCTCGCAAAAATTTTGATGAGGATACTCTGCAGGAGTTGTCCGATTCAATTAAGCAGGTGGGTTTGATTCAGCCTATTCTCGTACAGGACAGAAAAGATCATTTTGAAATCATTGCCGGAGAAAGAAGATGGCGTGCAGCTAAGATGGCTGGTTTAAAAGAAATTCCGGTTATTATCCGTAACTACAGCGAACGAGAGATTATGGAAATTTCGCTGATTGAAAATATTCAAAGAGAAGATCTGAATCCTATAGAAGAGGCTCAGGCATATAAACGTCTTCTAACGGAATTTAATTTAAAGCAGGATGAGGTGGCTGAAAGAGTATCAAAAAGCCGGGCGGCAGTCACAAATTCCATGCGCCTCCTGAAACTCAGCGAAGAAGTACAGCAGATGGTCATAGATGACATGATCAGCACTGGACATGCCAGAGCAATATTAGCAATTGAAGATCCAGAAGAACAGTATAATATTGCTCAAAGAATTTTTGACGAAAAATTAAGTGTGCGTGATGTTGAAAAGCTTGTAAAAAATCTTCATAAACCTGAAAAGGCCAGGAAAAAAGAAGATAAAACCATGGAAGCTATCTATATGGATATAGAAAATAAGCTAAAGCAAAAGCTTAGTACAAAGGTTACCGTTACTTCAAAAGGAGAAGGCGCAGGAAAGATAGAAATTGAATTTTATGATCATGGCGATCTGGATAGGTTATTAGAATTAATTGGAAACAAATGATCCATCAGCTTTGTATAAAGCTTTCTGATATCTATTGGAAAAAACAAATGAAACAGGTTTCATGTACAAAAGGAGATGTATGGAAAGTAATTTTTTAAAGCAAATAGGTTTTGGTAATTTTGATCTGGGATATTTACTCATCGGAATGATCGTTGTTTCAGTTATTTTATTATTGATGATTATAATTTTAATTATACAGATGAATAAAGTAAAAAAACTGAAGAGAAGATTGGATCATTTTTTACTGGGTAAAGAAGGAGTAAGTCTGGAAGATGATATCATATCTATAATTGAAGATAATAAGTTTTTAAAGAACAGTACAGAGAAAAACAGAAAAGATATTTCTATTTTGTTTAAGAGACTGGAGACCACATTTCAAAAAGTGGGTATTGTTAAGTATGATGCCTTCAGTCAAATGGGAGGTCAATTGAGTTTTTGTATTGCACTTTTGGATGAAAATGATAATGGATTTATTATTAACTCTGTTCATAGTACAGAAGGATGCTACACTTATACAAAAGAAATTAAGAATGGAGAATGCAAGATTACTCTGGGAACAGAAGAAGCGGAAGCAATGGCCATTGCCATGGGAAAATAAGATAGTATTATAAAATACAGTAAATATAGAAGGGAGAAATTATGATTGATATTAAATTTTTAAGAGAGAATCCTGATATTGTGAAAGAAAATATTAAAAAGAAATTTCAGGATGCCAAGCTTTCTTTGGTGGACGAGGTGATTGCGCTAGACGCACAGGGTAGAAAGGCAAAGCAGGAAGGAGATGATCTTCGTGCTGCTAAAAACAGAATTTCCAAAGAGATCGGCACTTTGATGGGACAGGGTAAAAAGGATGAGGCTGAAGCAAAAAAAGCAGAGGTTGCTGCCGGAGCAAAAAGGCTTGCTGAATTGGAAACTCTTGAAGCCGAACTGCAAGAAAAGATTAACAAGATTATGATGGTAATTCCAAATATAATTGATGCTTCTGTTCCTATTGGCAAGGATGACAGCGAAAATGTAGAAATTCAAAAATATGGGGAACCTATTGTAAGAGATTTTGAAGTTCCTTATCATGCAGATATTATGGATCGTATCAATGGTTTGGATAAAGACAGCGCAGGACGCACCAGCGGCAACGGATTTTACTATTTAATAGGAGATGCAGCCAGAATTCATTCTGCAATGATAAGCTATGCCAGAGATTTTATGATCGACAAAGGTTTTACTTATTGTATCCCTCCATTTATGATTCGTAGCAATGTTGTGAATGGCGTAATGAGCTTTGCAGAAATGGAATCCATGATGTATAAAATTGAGGGAGAGGACCTTTATTTGATTGGTACCTCGGAGCATTCCATGATTGGTAGATTTAAAGGACAGATCATTAATGAAAATACTCTTCCTGTGACAATGACATCCTATTCTCCATGTTTCAGAAAGGAAGTAGGTTCCCATGGAATAGAAGAAAGAGGTGTTTACAGAGTACATCAATTTGAAAAGCAGGAAATGGTGGTATTGTGCAAACCTGAAGATTCTATGGACTGGTATAATAAAATGTGGTATTATACAGTAGAATTTTTCCGGAGTCTAAATGTTCCAGTCAGAACCTTGGAATGCTGCAGTGGAGATCTGGCGGATCTGAAGGTGAAGTCGTGCGATGTAGAAGCATGGAGTCCCAGACAGCAAAAATATTTTGAGGTAGGTTCCTGCTCCACCCTGGGAGATGCACAGGCCAGACGCCTGGGTATCCGCACAAAGGGAGAAAACGGTACCTACTATGTGCATACATTAAATAATACAGTTCTCGCCACACCCAGAGGTTTAATTGCATTTTTGGAGAATAATGTTAATCAGGATGGAAGCATTAATATACCTGAAGCATTGAGACCGTATATGGGAGGTAAAGAGAAAATTATTCCCACAGATATTTGATACAATTACAATTTATAATATTTTTGAGTGATTTAATTTAAAATTTTATTTCATGGTAATGCAAGTCGAAGATGTAGTTATACACTTTTGACTTTTGGCTAAAAATATCCTTTTAGCTCATTTAGCAGGGAGATTTTTCTACCTGCAGGAACCAGGTTGGATGCTCTTTAGAGCGTCCAACCGCACAGGTGGAATTTTTTAGTGAGATCCTCTAGTGAGACTTTAAGTGTGGTATATAATCCTTTTAACGAAAACTAAATCATAATAAAGACAAATAGATAAGCGAGGCACGACGATGAAAAACTTTGAGAAATTATTCTTAAGTATTTTTGTATGTGTTTTTGGTTTTGTTGGAGCAGGATTGCTGACGGGAGGATTTATACTTCTATTTAATAATATAAATTATAAAAATGCATATGACAAAATTTCTGCAGAAATTACTGATATAGAAATAAGCAGGAGATCGGATGGAGATCTTCGACATGACGTATATATAAAATATACTTACAAGGAAAAGACGTATAATAATGTAAGAATAAATTTTTATAACAGCAATATGTATGAAGGAAAAGAAATCAGTATTTTATGCGATCCTGAAAATCCCGGCAAGATTCATTCTGCGGAAGGAACAGATATTGCTGTAATAATTTTTATTGTTATTGGTATAATTTTTACTTTAGTTGCAATTATTTTGACAATAAGTATAATAAAGAAAAAAAGACGCAGAAAAAGAGCAATAGCTTCGGGAAGAACATTAAATGCCAAAGTACAGAAAATTGTTTTAAATACAGGTTATACTGTAAATGGAAAAAATCCATATATAATTTATTGCACATATAAAGATGATTATTATGATAGAATATATCGATTTAAGAGTGATAATCTTTGGACGGATCCAAGTCTGATTCTTCAGTCCGGCGACGATATAAAAGTGTATGTTGATGAAAAAGATTACAGCTGTTATCATGTTGATATAGAATCTATTTTTAAGGGAAAAATAATAGATTATACGTAATGTCAGTGTTTTCAAATTAAAATGAATAAAATAAGAAAGAGGTGAAATTTTTGCATAAATACATGCGCGCCATTGGCTTCAGCCATTTTGAAAATAAAAAGAAACTGCAGGATGTGTTAATGGATGTAATCGTTAACTCGGACAGGCATGCCATTACTATGAATCAGGAGAATACCTTGATTGGAGAATTCAGCAAAAATTTTGCTGATAATATGGGTATAGCGGTTTGTGGTGAATTTGATGAAGAAGAAAAGTTTACATTTGAATATTATTACCCTTTTTTAGAAGGAAACGGCATCACATCACATGAAGATATATCTGTAGAACGTCATGCCGATAAAGAATCTTACGCAGGTATATGTGATGATATTAATGTAGGAATATCATTAATTTTTTATCTGCGCAATAGAATTCCATATATTAAGGCACAATCCACAGATAAACTTCCTATTAAAGGAACTACTCTTACATTATCCGCATTATCTGTCAATGGATCCGTTATGTTACCGATAAAAAAGGATAAAGAGCAGATTCAAAAAGTAAAGAAAGCTTCTGCTACCAGAAGCACATTGATGGCAGCTGCCAGAAAAGGCGACGAGGATGCTATTGAAACCTTGACTCTTGAAGACATGGATATGTACACTACAATATCTAAACGCATTCAAAATGAGGATGTTTTCAGTCTCGTAGATACATATTTTATGCCATATGGTGTAGAATGTGATCAATACTCTATCTTAGGTGAAATCATAGGAATAAGATTGACAAAGAATTGTTTGACCGATGAAAAAATTTATATCTTAACAATTTGCAGTAATGAATTGACATTTGACGTATCTATTAATATAATAGACTTATACGGAGAGCCACAGGTGGGCAGAAGATTCAAAGGGGTCATTTGGCTGCAGGGGCATATAAATTTTCCGGTTTAAGTTTAAAATGATATATTATTAATCAGTTGAATGACTTGCTTATTAGCAGGTTTTTCATACAAGTCCTCGTAGCTCAGCTGGATAGAGCACACGCCTCCTAAGTGGTAGGTGTTCGATTGCCGGAGCAACGGAAAATTAACAATTTCATAGCTGAATCACTTGCTTATTAGCAGGTTTTTCATATAAGTCCTCGTAGCTCAGTTGGATAGAGCACACGCCTCCTAAGCGTGGGGTCGGACGTTCAAGTCGTCTCGGGGACGTTGGAAAGCATTGAAAACACTGGATTTTTCAATGCTTTTCTTTTTTTGCCTCAAGAGGAAATTGAAAATCAGAGGACTCGTTTTTATTGGATTTTTTTATCAGTCATGCTGCTAATAGGGAATCGAACACTTTATTTCACTTTCAAAGGTCTTGCTAATAATCTGCTAATATCAGAATTAGCAGGAATTAGCTGCTAATAGCATTTCCTTTTAATGCTTTTGTCAGCATGGCAACCAACTCCGGTGATTGTTCCAATGCTGAAATAAGTTTTGTCAGGTCTGAATCCGAATCTTCAGGCGGCTTTACATTTTTTAATGGATTGACAGAATTTTGTGCGTAGAATGTTGCTTCAAATTTCTGTGCATTAACTTTCCTGTCCTCATCCAGAATATGTGCATACACATCAGTGATCATGTCAATCTGTGAATGTCCTGTATCGCCCTGTGTTGCTTTCAGATCACCGTGGTTGAGCTTCAGCTTATAAGTCGTGCTGGAGTGGCGCAGGGAATGGAACACAACATAAGGCAGTCCAGCCTTTTCCCTGAGCTTTGAGAACTCCTTTTCCATAATGCGGTTTTCAACAGGTCTCCCATTTGGAAGTGTCAGCACAAGGTTGTAATCGAAAAAATCCTGACCTAAATATTCCTTATACTGATCTTGGATCTGCCTCCATTCTCTTAAAATATAAGCAACCGTTTTTGGAATCCACACTTTTCTAATACTGGACTCAGTTTTCGGCTTTTTAAGGACAAGGTTTGTGTGGGTGTTTGACATGATGGATGGAAAAATAAACATGATGTCCTTATCATCCAACTGCTGTCTTGCCTCCTTTGATACGCGGGCAAGCTCCTGTTCAATCAGAAGGTGTGAATCATCATTTGCAATGTCCTCATCTGAAATATGTACCTTATCCCATGTCAATCCGCAAATTTCCCCATATCTCATGGAGCAGGCAAAAGCCAGATTCATTGCAACATAAAGTTTCATGTCGTCACATTCATCCAGAGCTTTCCTTATCATATCTGCCGTCCAGATGTCACGTTTTTTGTAGTTTGTCTTCGGTTTATTAGCGTGTGGAAAAGGATTTCTTGCGACAATCTCCCATTTTACCGCCTGCTCAAAGGCACAACGCAAAATTTTATGAATACTGTGGATAGTGCCTGGCGTCAGGTATTCCGTCTGCGGCTTCCTGTTCTTTCGTGCGATTGGTTTTGTTTTCTGCAACCGAACATAAAACTCATCCACAAACTTTGGCGTAACTTCCTGAACTGCCATATCACCAATAGCAGGGTTAATATAATTTGCAATCAAGGCACAGTTGGACTCATATGTAGATAAAGCCCAGTGAGCAGTACCGTAGATTTTGACAAAATCCCTTAAGAAATCTTTCACAGTCAGTTCCTGTGGAGGGATAAACGTGCCGTTGCCCTGCTGGTTCTCAATCTCAGCCTTTCTCCGCTTTGCTTCAGTATAATCCTGACAGGTTTCCCATTTCTGGTGCTTCTCCCCTTTCTCGTCCGTATAATAATAAACTACTGAGTATTTGCTTTTCCTCTTGATAATAGATGCCATTCTTATCTCCTTCTACCCTTACAACAGGTTGTCAAGCCAGTCGTCGAAAGATGCTTTGGAGATCCTGATTGTCCGTCCGAGCCGTACTACTTTGAACTCCGGCTCCCGGCAAAGCTCATATGCCTTGCTTTTGCTGATCTGCAGAATTTCTGCAATTTCATGAACAGAATAGGTTTTCTTATCTTTGATTTCATGGCTGTAACATTGCCCCGCTTCAGGGATTTTATACTCACCGACTGCCATAAAGGACTCCTTTCCTTGTGCAGTCTGCCATGAATCCAGCAAATAGCTCTCTGTTAAAGGCAATTATACAGTAGAAAAAGGTGCTGCACAATATAGAAAATATAATAAATAATTTGTAAAAAGTGTCATAAAAAATTACACATACCTTCCATCACCGTCTCCTGCGCCCTTCCCGGCCGCGTTGTGTGGCTGCGCTGTGCGCAATTTAATCCGGACGGATGGCAGACCAGACTGCAGGCAGGGAGCCACCCACCAGAACCCATATACATGATGGTGTATGTTCTTCAGTTGTCAAAGAACGGAGGACCAGCCACGATAAAAAGCTGATCTATGAAATAAAGATACGGTAAGAGGCAAAAACTTGAAAAATTTTTGAAAAAAATAGAAAAAAATTTTTCCGGGTGCAAAAATCGGGAAACAGATGCGGGATATATAGTATATTCAAGTTGACATGATACAAGATATTGTGTTAAGATAGAGCCGTAATTGATTTTTATGCGAAACCTGTATACGGGGAACGGGGACAGGATACCCTCCGGAGCAACCGGCAGGTTCCGGCTCCTTTTTTGGGAGAACCGGGGCATACGCTGTTTATGATTGTAAGTAGTGTCAGAGGATACCATGCATGGATATGGCAGTCTTTTGGCACTTTTTTGTTTCCGCAGGATGTGTAAGACTGACAGGGACAAAAACAGATTTGTGGATTACCACACGCAGTATGGAATGGAAACCTTTAAGAGGGCCATTCCTTTTTTGTTGCCAGAAATGCCCACGAGGGCTTTGCCCGCATAAGCGGCTGGATAAAATGCCCCCGGAAACGGGGAGAAAAAGAAAGGTGGAACGGAAAATGAATGAGACAAGAGTATTTGCCGACGGATACCGCGGCGTATTCCAGAAGCAGGAGGAATTCCTTGAGTGCTTAAAAAGCATCGGGAGAAATTCGTTCTGGGAAAGGAGGAACTCCAGGAACCTGCGCCTGGTGGCGATCACCAGCGGGAGCAAGGTGGAGGAGGAACTGAAGGAGAAATATGCAGATGAGGGGCTGGATGAAGACATCATCACGGACACCATCATCAACACGGGCCTTCTCCTGAAAGTAAGGAACCAGTATTACCCGGTAAGGAGCTGTGCGATCAAGAGCATCCTTGACCGTGCGGGGATCTCCGGCGCGGGACTGCGCAGGGTGGAAAAGAGCGTGTATGCGAGAATCCTGAACGACTGCCTGAAAGTGGCAAAGGGTGAGGCGCTGCTGCGCATCTCGGAAGGGAAAGTATCCGCAGTATTGGGAGGCGACTGCCACGATTATGCGGTGCTTGACATGGAGCAGGTCTTCCTGCATTCCGTGGACTACCTGACAGGGAACTTCAAGGGCTGTAGCTATCTTGCCGGCTTTTATGAGCATGACATGGCATCCGCCCTGTGGGAGCTTTCCGGGGAAGATGCCCTGTTGGATGCATACAGGAAGGAACTTGCCCTGCATGGGAAGACGCCCGATGAGATAAAGCCCGTGGTAAGGATCACCACATCCGACACAGGCTCCGGCGGGGCGAACATCTTCCCCATGCTGGTATCCGGGAAGGAGAACACCACCATCAGCCTTGGCAGCCCGCTGAGGCTGGGGCACAGGAACGGCAGGTCGCTCAGCGAGTTCGATGACCAGTTAAAGCTCCTGTACGGGAAGTACCAGCTTGCGGCCGGGAACCTTGTGAAGCTGCTGAAGGTCGAAGTCAAGAACCCTGTCAACTGCATGAAGGGCGTCATGGACAAGCTGGGCATTGCACGGAAGTACGGGGCGGAAGCGGTGGACCTGTTCGTGGCACAGTACGGGGAGGCCCCCTGTACGGCCCATGACATCTATTTCGGCATTTCCGAGATCCTTTACATGCTTGCCTGTGAAGGCGAGGAAGGCGGTAGGATCGCCAGGATGGAGGAGACCATTGCAAGGGCGCTGTCGGTGAACTGGACAGAATTTGACATTCCCGGAAACTACAAGTGGTAAAGAGGAGGAGAAGAATGGAAGAATTCATGAGTGATGTCATAAAGGCATTGGAGATGAAGCTGGGAGAGGGATACCGGATATTCCCGAAAGAGCAGAGAAAAAATAATGAACTTGTCTTATATGGCATCTGTATCCATAAGGAGAATGAGTCCATAAGCCCTGTCGTGTATCCGGAGGAATTTATACTGCCTTATATTGTGGGCATACTGAATGCGGAGAAAATCGCAGACATTCTTCTGGAGCAATGCCGCCAGAGGGAAATATCCCAGGAAGCAGCAGCGCATCTGGATGATTTCGGGCTGATGAAGGACAAGGTAAGGATAAGGCTGGTGAATTATGGGGCTAACTCCAGGGAACTGGATGGCATCCCGCACAGGAGATTCCTTGACCTTGCCATCACCTATTACCTGGATATGCAGGCAGCCTTAGCAGGACAGATTGGCGCCGGTGCGATCACAAATGCGATGATGGAGATATGGGGAGCTTCGGAGGATGAGTTATACCGGCTGGGCATGGAAAAGCTGCTTGCAGAAGATGCCTGCCATACCACTGATATCTTCGACCTGATCAGGCAGAGCGCACAGGAAGAACAGGATACACAGCTGGAGGAAGCAATAGCCGAATTACAGAAGGATCATGGCAGGCCGAAAATGTATGTGGTGACCAACCAGGGACGTTTCTACGGGGCAAACTGCCTGCTGAATACTTCCTTCCTGCAGGAAATGGCAGAGGACAGCGGATGCAGCCTGATGGTTTATCCCAGCAGTGTCCATGAGCTTGTCATCCTTCCGCAAAAAAATGGGTATGAAAACCGTATGGACACCAAAGACATACAGGAAATAAATTACGAACATCTTCCCAAAGATGAATGGCTGTCAAACAGCATCTACCGCTATGACAGGGAGAAAAGGGAAGTATGCGTCTACAAGGAAGGAGCGCCGCTTTTATGGTAAATGATTCAGTGGAGATTGCGGAAGACGCTGCTGAAGATGAACGTGACCGGGTGCGTATCCGCTATTACAGCGTAACACACAGCCGGGAGGAAACCATCACCAGCTGCGAAGGCGACCTGATCGTGATATGCAACGTCCTTGCGGATTACGCGGACATGCTGGACGAGTTCCTGCAGACGGACAGGGAGCGCCTGGGATTCTGCGGGGCGCTCCAGTATGAGCGCATGCGCGACAGGTGCCGGAAAATCACGGCGGACCTGCAGGAGAAGACCGGCTATGACCGGGCTGCAGCCATAGATGAATATTATCCCCCTTGGGAGCCACCAGTTTCCCGCTTCAGAGCCACCCGGA